>Ga0208220_1000918_pt1 | contig 12390 bp, 13 predicted proteins | sample NGESurdeep092012_9_FD_184484 | JGI IMG/M metagenome (GOLD analysis project Ga0208220, IMG submission 184484) | Arctic peat soil microbial communities from Barrow, Alaska - NGEE Surface sample F53-1 deep-092012 (SPAdes) | ecosystem: Environmental > Terrestrial > Soil > Wetlands > Peat ... | reverse complement strand
CATGGGCGGCACGATGCGGCTCGGGCTTTACCCGGCCGACCTGCTCGCCGGTTCCATCGTTCGTGAGGTGTACGGCGAGGCGCGCGTCAACGAACGCCACCGGCACCGCTACGAAGTCAACAACGACTATCGCGCGCAGCTCGAAGCGGCCGGGCTGATCATCTCGGGAACGTCGCCCGACGGTCGACTCGTCGAGTTCGTCGAGTTGCCTCGCGAAGTGCATCCGTACTTCGTTGCCACGCAGGCACATCCGGAGCTTCGCTCGCGGCCAGCTCGACCACACCCACTCTTTCGTGGCCTGGTCGCTGCTGCCCTTGCGCGTGCGGCCGGCGAGTCACCGGTCGACCTGCGGGCAGAGCCCGTCGGCACTGCATGACGGACGCCACCCCCGCCGATTCACCCGTTGCTGATCCACTGCTTGCGGACGCGGTCGCCGATCGTGATGTGGTGCAGTCGATACCCCGTTTCCATGGCCGGGTATGGGATATCCGCACGGACGTTGTCGACCTCGGCGGCGGCGAGCAGGTCGAGCGCGACTTGGTGGTGCACCCTGGTGCGGTCGCGATCATTGCGGTCGACGACGACCAGCAGGTGCTTCTGGTCCAGCAGTACCGGCATCCCGTTTCTGCTCTGCTCTGGGAGCCGCCCGCAGGACTGCTCGATATTGCGGGCGAAGAGCCACTCGCTGCCGCGCAACGCGAGTTGTTCGAGGAGGCCGGCTATCGCGCTTCCCGCTGGTCGGTGTTGCTTGACGTGTTCATGTCGCCTGGCGGCTCTAGTGAATCGGTTCGGCTCTTCCTCGCCCAGGACCTCACTCCTGTTGCTGAAGCCGAGCGGTTTCTTGGTGAGGCCGAGGAGCGCACCATGGTGACCCGGTGGGTTCCGCTCGACCGCGCTCGCGCCGGCCTGTTTTCTGGCGACCTTCACAGCCCACTGTGCGTCATGGGGATCCTTGCCGTTACCCGGGTACTCATCGACGGTGACGCTTCGACGAGGCCGGTCGAGTCACCGTGGTTTCGCGGCGGCGCACACCCGAGTTGATCGCTGCCGCGTGCAGCCGTGAGCCATAGACTCCTGCTGGCGACGGCGATCCCGCGCCACCGATCGGGCGTCAACGAAGCCGCTCGCCGGTCGACCCGGAAGGCAGCGAGCCGTGAAGATCGGCGTGCCGCGCGAAGTCAAGAATCACGAGTACCGCGTTGCGATTACCCCTGCAGGCGTGCACGAGTTGGTTCGAAACGGCCACGACGTGGTCGTCGAGCAATCGGCAGGCGTCGGTTCCTCGATTCCCGATGACGACTATGTTGGCGCCGGCGCTGAGATTCTGGCGACCGCCGACGAAGTCTGGGGTACCGCCGACCTGATCTTGAAGGTCAAGGAGCCCATCCAGCAGGAATACCACCGGATGCGCAAGGACCAGGTGCTGTTCACCTACCTGCACCTCGCGGCGTCCCGCGAATGCACAGACGCCCTGCTTGAATCTGACACGACCGCGATCGCCTACGAGACGGTGCAACTACCTGATCGATCGCTGCCCCTGCTCGCGCCGATGTCGGAGGTTGCCGGGCGCATGGCGCCGCAGGTCGGCGCACGTTGCCTCGAGCGCGAGGCGGGCGGCCGCGGCATCCTCATGGGCGGTGTTTCCGGTGTCTACGCAGCAAAAGTTGTGGTGCTGGGCGCGGGCGTGGCCGGCATGAACGCGGCTGCCATCTCCCTTGGTATGCAGGCGGAGGTTCTGGTGCTCGACAACAACATCGAGAGGCTTCGCCAGGCCGACCGGATCTATCAGGGTCATCTGCAGACCGTCGCCTCGAACTCCTACGAGATCGAGAAGGCTTGCATCGACGCCGATCTGGTGATCGGGGCAGTGCTGGTCGTCGGTGCCAAGGCGCCGAAGCTGATCCGCGACGAGCTCGTGGCGCGGATGAAGCCGGGCGCGGTGCTGGTCGATATCGCCATCGATCAGGGCGGTTGTTTCGAGTCGTCGCGGCCGACAACTCACGACGCGCCGACCTACCGGGTTTTCGACACGCTCTTCTACTGCGTGGCGAACATGCCGGGCGCGGTTCCGCACACGTCCACCTACGCACTGACCAACGTGACCTTGCCCTACGCCTTGGCGATCGCGAATCTCGGTTGGCGCGATGCCTGCAAGGCTGATCCGGCGTTGGGGCTTGGTGTGAACGTCCATGAGGGAGCCATCGTCAGCGCGCCAGTCGCTGAAGCGCACGGACTTGCGCACCAGAGCCTCGACGAGGTCCTAGCCTGAGGTCGTGACGTCTGGGCAGGAGCGCGAGGGAGATATCGCGCGGCTCGTCCGTACCTACCTTGACCATCTCGCGGTCGAGCGGGGGTTGGCCAAGAACACGCTCAGCAGCTATCGGCGCGATCTGCGCCGTTACCTCGACTTCCTTGCCCAGCACGAACGCGACGACCTGAGCCAGGTCACCGAGGCCGATGTGGCGGCGTTTCTCGCCGCTCTTCGGCTCGGCGACTCAGAACATCCACCGCTTAGCGCCAGCTCGGCGGGCCGGACCATCGTCGCGGTCAGGGGTTTCCATCGCTTCGCCGTTCGCGAGGGCAACGTTGACGCCGACACGGCCGGCGCGATCCGCCCTCCTACGCCGGCCCGTCGACTTCCGAAGGCCATCGCGGTCGAGGACGTCGCGCGGCTGCTCGAAGCGGCCGGCGCGCAGGGGACGCCGCGTGCGCAGCGAGATCGTGCCTTGCTCGAGGTGCTCTACGGAACGGGCGCGCGCATCTCCGAGGCCGTCGGCCTCGACATCGACGACGTCGATATGGACGTCGGAATGGTGCGGCTGTTCGGAAAGGGCTCGAAGGACAGAATGGTCCCGCTGGGTAGCTACGCTAAAGCTGCACTTGAGCGTTATCTCGCTTTGGGCCGACCGACTCTTGCTGTGGAAGCGCCCTCGTCGAGAACAGCTCGAGATTCGCTGGCAGCCGTCTTCCTCAATGCCAGGGGCGGCCGCCTATCGCGGCAAAGCGCCTGGACCGTCTTACGGACCGCGGCAACGCGCGCTGGACTGACAGCCGGGATATCGCCGCACACGCTGAGGCACTCGTTTGCCACCCATCTTCTCGACGGGGGAGCAGACGTCCGGGTCGTCCAGGAATTGCTCGGCCACGCGTCGGTGACCACGACGCAGATCTACACGATGGTGACCGTCGAGCGACTGCGCGAGGTGTACGCCTCAGCGCATCCGCGGGCCCGCGCGTGACGAATTTCTGAGGCTGCTGGTACTGCTGGGGCTGCCGCGCCGCGCGGGACGGAATCGTTTGTCCAGATGCTGGCTAACCCCTAGTCTTCTCGACTCGTCGGCACGACGATGTGTCTTTGGATCGGCTCATCGTCAGAGAGGTTCAGCGATATATGGCTAAGTCGACAATCCCAGGCGACTCGGAGTCCGCCGACGCCCTTCGGGCACGGCTGGACCCCCGGACTCCGGCTGGGTCGGCTGCCGACGATGAGGCGGCTCTTGAGCTGCCTCTCGGTGGTGCGCAGCGGGGTGCCAAGCCTGGGCTCGACGCTGCTGGCCGGCCGATGCCGGTCTTCCCCGATCCGCCGTTGCTCGATCACCATGGCCCTGCTTGGGTGCTGGCGATGTGCAACCAGAAGGGTGGCGTCGGCAAGACCACGAGCACCATCAACCTCGGCGCCGCGCTCGCCGAGTGGGGACGCCGCGTGCTGCTGGTCGACTTCGACCCGCAAGGTGCCTTGTCAGTCGGTCTTGGCGTTAACCCGCACGATCTGGACCGCACGATCTACAACGTGTTGATCGAGCGCGACGTCGCCGTTGACGACGTGCTGCTCAAGACGAACACGCCGGGGATGGATCTACTGCCGAGCAACATCGACCTGTCCGCCGCCGAGATCCAGCTGGTGAACGAGGTGGCCCGCGAGCAGGTACTGGCCCACGCGCTGGCACCAGTCCTGCCCGACTACGACATCGTGCTGATCGACTGCCAGCCGTCCCTGGGATTGCTGACGCTCAACGCGCTGACGGCGGCACACGGCGTGATCATCCCGCTCGAGTGCGAGTTCTTCGCGCTCCGAGGCGTCGCACTGTTGATGCAGACTGTGGACAAGGTGAAACAACGGTTAAACCCTCAGCTTGAGGTCGAGGGTATTTTGGCAACGATGTTCGATCCACGCACGCTCCACAGCCGCGAGGTCTTGTCGCGCGTCGTGGAGGCTTTCTCTGACAAGGTCTTCCATACGGTGATCGCCCGCACGGTGCGATTCCCTGAGACAACGGTGGTCGGTGAGCCGATTACTACCTATGCCTCCAGTTCGGTCGGCGCCCGGGCCTACCGCGAGCTTGCGAAAGAGGTGCTCGCCAGATGAACCGCCGCCCACGTCTGCCCGGAGCCGACGAGCTGTTCCGCTCGACCGGCGGATCTCGCGCCCTGTCGAACGGGGCCCAGTCGGCCCTGGCCGAGGTCGAGGAGCCCGAGCCCGACGGCGCGCCGTTTGGCGCACTTGGGCGCGCCCGGCGCCCAGCCGACGGCCGCCGCGCGGATGCCGACCTCTCCGCGATGGCGGGAGGGCCGGTCGTTGACGACTGGGACGGCGACGCCAACCCGCCGCCCCGCCCGGTCCGGATCGCGCGCCGCGCTGCCGAGGCACGGCCGACTGGTCGTGAGCGCCATGACGAGAAGATCACCGTGTACTGCTCGCCGGAGGAATTGCTCCAAATCGAGCACGCCCGGTTGACGCTGCGGGGGTCGCACAGTCTGGCGGTCGACCGCGGTCGCATCGTGCGCGAGGCGATCGCGGTGGTGCTGGCTGACCTCGAGTCCAAGGGTGAGCAGAGCATCCTGGTCCGCCGGCTGCGCGGACGCTGATCGTCGGTGCTCTATGCCTTGCGGTACCCCTTCTCCTTCGGCGTCCTGATTGTCACTTTCGTCGTCGGTGTGACCGTCCGGGGGCTGGTCCAACAGCTCGTGTCGGGGGAGCGCCGGCCGAAATGGGTGAGGGCCAACACGAAGCGACGGCGATCAACCTGGCTCAGGCCGTATTTCGACGTCTACGGCGCGATCGCTGCGTTGCTCGGCGGCGTTGGCTGGGGAGCGCCCGTCGACACCAGTGACCCTCGGCACCGGTCGAGGGGACGCCGGGTCGTGCAACTTCTACTGGGCCCGATCGTTCTCGCAGCCCTTGGCGTGGGATTGCTCGTGGTCTTCCGCTCCTGGACGCACTTCAACGGGGTTAACTCGAAGCAATTTCCCGCACTCGCCGACCAAATCAGCCTCTACGCCGTCTCGACCGGGCAGTCGTTCGCCGGCAGTGTCCCGGGCCACCTGCACAGCCACGTGCACTACGTGCTCCCGTTCGGCCAGGTCGCGTTGCTCCTTGCCGGAGTCGAGTTGCTGGCGATGGGCGTGCTCGCGATCCTGCCGATTCCACCGCTGGACGGCGGCCGGTTGCTGTTCGCCCTCACGCCCCGGTCAGGTGCCTGGCAGCGGGTCCGATTCCGGCTCGACGAAGAGAACTGGGGCCTACTCATCCTGTTGTTCTGTTCGTTCCCGGTGATCTTTCGCAGGGTCCTTCTCATCTCGATCCTCGGCGCGATCGTCAACCCCTTGGTAAGACTGATCGCGTGAGTGTCGAAACGAACGAGGCAGCGCCAGTCGGGGCCGGCCCTCACGACCACCGGTTCTCGTCCGAGCCCCGAGCCGGCTTCGACGTGCACCTGGGCGTCTTCGACGGCCCGTTCGACCTGTTGCTCGGCCTGATCGCCAAGCACGAGCTCGACATCACCGCAGTGTCGCTTTCGACGGTCACCGACGAGTTCATCGCGTTCATCAGGGCGATGGGGCCGGTGTGGGACCTTGACCGCGCGAGTGAGTTCTTGGTCATCGCGGCCACGCTTGTCGATCTGAAGGCCGCTCGACTGCTGCCGGCTGCTGAGGTAGAGGACGAGGACGACCTGGCGCTGCTTGAGGCGCGTGACCTGTTGTTCGCGCGTCTCCTGCAATACCGTGCCTACAAGGAAGTCTCGGCCATTTTCGCCGCCATGTTCGCCGCAGAGAGCCGCCGTTACCCTCGAGCGGTCGGGCAAGAGCCTCGGTTCGCGGCGCTGCTTCCTGAGGTGCTCCTAGGCCTTGGTCCTCAGCAGTTCGCCGAGCTTGCGGGGCGTGCGTTGACCCCACGGCCACCTGCGGTCGTGTCCGTCGCTCACCTGCACAGCCCGACGGTAAGCGTCCGGGAACAGGTGGCGATCCTGCGCGACCGCCTCCGCCGCTCCGGCACAGCAACGTTTCGGTCGCTCACAGCCGACTGCACAGCGACGGTCGAGGTTGTCGCGCGATTCTTAGCGCTACTCGACCTGTTCCGGGACGGCTGTATCGCCTTCGAGCAGGTGACTGCGCTCGGGGATCTCTTGGTCCGGTGGACGCTGCAGGAGGATGGGGATGCCGTCGACGTGGCCTCCAGCTTCGACGGCGAGCCGGACGCCACGGTCGTGCCTGACGCGCTCGATCCGACGCCCTCGACCGTCGACGACTAGTCTCGCCGGGTGCCAGAGATCGACCCAGTGAGACGGAGGCAGGTGCGATGACGATCGAGTCCGAGGGCGAAGACGAGGTATCCGACCGTGGCCACCTCGCCGGGCTGCAGCTGCGAGGTGCGCTCGAGGCAGTCCTCCTAGTCGTCGACGAGCCGGCGGATCCGACCGTTCTCGCGCAGGTGCTCGCCACCCCAGAGCCCGACATCGTCGCGATGTTGGAGGCGCTGCAGGCCGACTACGACGAGGCTGGGAGAGGCTTCGAGCTACGAGAAATCGCAGGTGGTTGGCGCCTGTACACATGTGCCGAGTTCGCGCCCTACGTGGAGCGGTTCGTCCTCGAGGGACAGCAGGCGCGGCTCACGCAGGCGGCGCTGGAGACGCTTGCCGTGGTCGCGTACAGACAGCCGGTGAGCCGCACAAGGGTAAGCGCGGTCCGGGGCGTCAACGTCGACGGCGTCATTCGGACCCTGGTGAGCAGGGGTCTCGTCGAGGAGGCCGGTGCCGATCACGAGTCGGGCGCGATCTTGTACCGAACGTCTCCGTACTTCCTCGAACGTTTGGGCTTGGGTGACTTGACAGAACTGCCGAATTTGGCTGACTTTCTGCCTGAGTCTACGACGATTGACGCACTTGAAGACGAACTCTCAAGTGAAGGTTGAGATGACGAGCTCGGATATCGGCCAGTCAGAGATCCGCCTGCAGAAGGTTCTCGCTGCGGCCGGATTGGGCAGTCGGCGGGCGTGCGAGGAGATGATCGCGCAGGGCCGGGTCGAGGTCGATGGCCAGCTCGTTCTCGAGCAGGGCAGGCGGGTCGACCCCGAGAACGCGGTCATCAAGGTTGACGGGATGCGCGTCACGACCCGCATGTCGGCGGTATATCTGGCGCTGAATAAGCCGCGCGGGATGGTCAGCACGATGTCGGATCCGCAGGGACGTCCCTGCCTGGCCGATCTGGTCGGCAATCGTGAGCAGCGGCTCTTCCACGTGGGACGCCTGGACGCCGACAGCGAAGGCCTGATCCTGCTGACGAACGACGGGGAGCTCGGTCACCGACTGACGCACCCCTCATTCGGCGTCCCGAAGACCTACCTGGCGGAGGTCGTGGGGGCGGTTCCGCGCGACCTGGGCAAGACATTGAAGGCCGGCGTCGAGCTGGAGGACGGCCTGGTCCAGGTCGATTCGTTCCGGGTTATTGGCCGTTCCGGCGCCCGGGTGATGGTCGAGGTCGTCCTGCACGAGGGCCGAAACCACGTCGTACGCCGCCTGCTCGCGGCGGTCGATCACCCCGTCCAGCGGCTCATCAGGACCGCGGTTGGACCGGTCCGGCTGGGGGATCTGCGCCCCGGACGGAGCCGCCCGTTGAACAGCCACGAGATCGCCGAGCTCTTCGCCGCCGTCGATCTTTAGGCCAACTTTTGACCGAGCGGGTCCAGTAGTCGGCGTTGCGGCAAAGCGGGGTATCGGTAAGTCGATAAACAGACTGAGCCATGTGTCGGCCTCCATGCGGCTGCGGCCGGAGCTCGGCGCCAGCGACCTTTCTTGCCCATCGAACGGGCGTTCGTGCAGGTCAGAGCCTTGCAAAGAATCGACTTATTGCTAAGTCACCAGTACGTGTACGTCTCGTCCAACCTTGCGAAGTCGCCGAACAGGCGGGTTGCTTTGTCGATAGGGCGGTATTGCGACTGACCGACACACCGTTCTAGCGCTTTGAGGCGATGTCACTAGCTCGCTATGGTGACCTCCGGGTCGGCCAACGCATGAGGAGCAACCGTGGCGGTTCGCGCTGTTCGAGGCGCCATCCAGGTTGATGCCGACGAGCCCGAGTTGATCTTCCAGGGGGTACGCGAGATGTTGGCCGCCGTCCTGCTTCGCAACGAGCTCGATTCGCAGGACGTGATCAGCATCTTCTTCACGGCGACCACCGACCTGACCTCCTGCTTTCCGGCCGCCGGCGCCCGCGAGGTCGGGTTCTCCGACGTCCCCCTGCTCTGCGCCAGTGAGATCGCGGTCCCTGGGGCGATGCCGCGAACGCTGCGGCTGCTTGCCCACGTCGAGACGCCGCTGCCCCGCTCGGAGATCAGGCACGCGTTTCTCGGCGCGGCTGCCGCGTTGCGTGACGACCTCCAGCAATGAGCACGGAGGGTTCGATGCCAGCCGGCGACGGCGAACCTGAGACGGATGGCATCCATCGGGTGCTGATCGTCGGGGCCGGTCTGATCGGGACCTCGATCGGGCTCGCGCTGCGGCAGCGGTTCGTGGACGTTGCACTCGAAGACCGTGCACCGGGACGCCTGGCGTTGGCGACCGAACTCGGTGCTGGGCGCCCGTCGACCGCCGGGGAGCGTTTTGACGTCGCCGTCGTGGCGGTTCCGCCGGCAGCAGTCGCCAGTGAGCTTTTACGACTGCAGCGTCTCGATCTCGCTCGGACATATACAGACGTCGCCTCTGCAAAGGCTGAACCTCAGCAGGAAGCTGAGACCATAGGGGTGGATATGTCGACATACGTCGGCGGGCACCCTGTGGCGGGCCGCGAGCGCTCAGGTCCGGCAGCTGCACACGCCGATTTGTTCGTCGGACGCCCATGGGTCGTCACGACCACTCGTGCGGCCTCGGAGCAGGCGGTCACCGACGTCGATGCCCTCGCTCGCGCCTGCGGCGCCGTCCCGGTGGCGATGACAGCCGACGATCACGACGCCGCGCTTGCCACGGTGTCCCACCTTCCGCACCTCGTGGCATCGCTTCTTGCCGCTCAACTCGTCAGCTCCGACGAGGCGACTGTCGCCCTCGGGGGTACTGGGCTCCATGACACGACGCGGGTGGCAGCGGGGGATCCGGACCTGTGGACCCAGATCCTGCTGGCAAACGCTGATCATCTGGCCACTGCGCTGTCCGGCTTCGCGATCGACGTGGCGCGCACGGTCGATGACCTGCAGCGCATCGCCAGCGGGGATCGAGCCGCGGCGACAGCGCTTACCGAGACCCTGCGTCGCGGTGCTGCAGGGCGCGCAAGGGTGCCGGTGAAACGGGGCCAACCGGCCGCCGGGTTCGTCACCGTTCCAATCGTCGTGCGCGACGCGCCTGGTGAGTTGGCATTAGTGCTACGGACCATTGGTGACGCCGGGATCAACCTCGAGGACGTGCGGGTCGAACACGAGCCTGGCCGTGCACGCGGTGTTGTCGAGATCGACGTGCGCGAGGACGCGGCATCGAAGTTGATTTCGGTTATGCAGGAAGCCGGCTGGGAGGTCTACTCCTAACGCCGGAGGCGTTCTCACCGGTCGGGTCACCCCGCCGCGGCGGCTATCATGGCTGCTGCGCCTCGTCTCGAGCCGGTCTCGAGTCGCACGACCGAATCTATGTCGCCCTACGGTTGCGTGGGAGCGGCGCACGCGGTTACGGCAGCCGCGAACACTTTGGAGACAGACGATGCTCGCCGATGAGGCGCCAGGCCCACTATCTGGGTCAGCCAGCACCCCTACGTTGGTGATTGCGATCGACGGTCCGTCGGGTTCCGGCAAGTCAACCGTCGCCCGGCGGGTCGCTGCGGCGTTGCACCTTCGCTATCTCGACACCGGCGCCGTCTACAGGGCGTTGACATGGGCGGTCCTCGACAGGGCTGTCGAGCCCGACAACGTCGATGGTGTGTTGGCAGTTGCAGGAGTGGCGCAGATCCGAGTCTCGACCGACCCGCAGGCGCAGGCGGTGTCGGTTGACGGGCGCGATGTGGCCGCAGCGATTAGAGGGCCCGAGGTGACGGGCGCTGTCAGTGCGGTCAGTGCGATCCCGCAAGTGCGTGAGCGTTTGGTCGCCCTGCAACGGGCGATCATTGGCGGGGGCGGAATCGTCGTCGAGGGGCGCGACATCGGAACGGTCGTGGCTCCGGACTCGCCGGTTAAAATCTTCCTCACAGCCTCTCCGGAAATGCGTGCGGCTCGTCGATCCGCGGACGCCGAGATATCTGTCGGCGATCGCGACGTCAGCAGCGTCCAAGCAGATCTCGCCAGGCGCGACACGCTTGACTCAACTCGCGCCGCTTCGCCACTGGCAATGGCGCCAGACGCAGTGCAACTCGACTCGACGGCGATGGATGAGGACGCGGTAGTGGCTCGGGTGCTCGATCTGGTTGCGCAGCGTTCGCGCGACCTTGCGAGTTCGTCGCAGTCGACCGGGCAAGGGGCGCGCACCGATGAAGCCTGAGAACACCGACGACCCGCAGTCCGTCAACAGCAAATCATCCGACACTGAGATCACCGACAGTGAACTCCCCGACGGCGAGACGTGGGATAGCGAGGCGGACTGGGTCGGCCTCGATGACGCGGACGACGATGAAGCCGAGGCCGAGATCTCCGCCGCAAGCATCGATGACTACCTAGCCCCAGCCGTCCCCGTTGTCGCCATCGTCGGGCGGCCCAACGTCGGAAAGTCGACGTTGGTCAACCGAATCCTCGGCCGGCGTGAAGCCGTCGTCGAAGATGTACCCGGTGTGACACGCGACCGGGTGATGTACGACGCGAACTGGCGCGGGCGTGCGTTCACTGTCGTCGACACCGGGGGATGGGAACCCGCCGCGCTTGGGCTTCAGGCACAGGTTTCCGCGCAGGCTGAGATTGGCGCATTCGCAGCGCAGGTCGTCGTCATGGTCGTTGACGCGACTGTCGGTGCGACCGATACCGATGAGGCGGTTGCAAGGGTTCTGCGCAAGGCACGCAAGCCCGTCGTGCTCGTCGCAAACAAGGTTGACACCGCGAAGACCGAGTCCGACGCTTCGAGCCTTTGGTCGTTGGGTCTTGGCGAGCCGTACGCCGTCAGCGCGTTGCACGGGCGTGGCAGCGGTGAGTTGCTCGACGCAATCTTCGAGGCGCTACCAGAGCCGCCACCCGAAGACGGTATTCGAGGTGGCGGTCCGCGTCGCGTTGCACTGCTCGGCCGTCCGAACGTTGGCAAGTCCAGCCTGCTGAACAAGGTGTCCGGTGAAGATCGGGCCGTCGTCGATTCCGTTGCCGGAACGACGCGTGACCCGGTCGACTCGCTTGTGACGCTTGGCGGAGTTACCTGGCGTTTCATCGACACAGCAGGCATTCGGCGGCGCGTGCGTGAAGCCAGCGGCGCCGAGTACTACTCAAGCTTGCGGACGGCGACAGCTTTGCGTGAAGCGGAAGTTGCCGTCGTCCTGCTTGATTCGAGTGAACCCCTCGCAGAACAAGATCTGCGCATCATCGAGATGGTGGTCGAAGCAGGGCGCGCGTTGGTTCTCGCATTCAACAAGTGGGACCTCGTCGACGAGGATCGGCACGATCTGCTCGAGAAGGAGATCGACCGCCAACTTCACCATGTGGCATGGGCGCCGCGAGTGAACCTGTCCGCGAAGACTGGCCGCGCGATCGACAAACTCACACCCGCAATCGAACTCGCTCTCGATGGATGGTCGCAGCGTGTCGCGACGAGCAAGCTCAACGCGTGGCTCAGTGCCTTGATCGCCGCAACACCGCCGCCCGTTCGCGGTGGTCGGCAGCCGAAGGTCCTGTTCGCAACGCAGGCTGGCACGCAGCCACCCCGCTTCGTGCTGTTCTCCTCGGGCTTTCTCGAGGCGACGTATCGCCGATTCATCGAACGGCGATTGCGCGAGGATTTCGGATTTCCTGGCACGCCGGTTGAGGTGGCGGTGCGCGTGAAGGAGTCCCGCAAAGGCCGACCGCGTGGTGTGCGCAATCGCGCCGGACGAACCTCGTAACTGGGGCCAGACGCACGTCGCAACTCGAGAGCGCTCGCGCGGTCGAGAAGGCGGGCGCTGCGGGTGCGATATCGTCGGGCCTGCTCGGGGAACCGGGCGCCGGGATGTGGCGCAGCTTGGTAGCGCACT
>Ga0208220_1000917_pt1 | contig 12394 bp, 12 predicted proteins | sample NGESurdeep092012_9_FD_184484 | JGI IMG/M metagenome (GOLD analysis project Ga0208220, IMG submission 184484) | Arctic peat soil microbial communities from Barrow, Alaska - NGEE Surface sample F53-1 deep-092012 (SPAdes) | ecosystem: Environmental > Terrestrial > Soil > Wetlands > Peat ... | reverse complement strand
CGTGCCCGGCTACCCGGCCAGCACGGCGCTGAAGGCCGGGGACGTCATCGAGGCGGTGGACGGCAAGGCGGTGGACGGGCAGACGTCGCTGAGCTCGATGATCACCGCCCATCCGGTCGGCACCGTACTCACGCTGACCGTGCTGCGGGACGGGAAGACGCTGACGATCCCGGTCGCGAGCAAGGCCTCGGGCGGCACTGCCGTCATCGGCGTCGATGCGCAGGAGCAGTACAAGTTCCCGTTCACGGTGTCGATCAGCGTGGGCGACATCGGCGGGCCGAGCGCCGGGATGATGTTCGCGCTCGGGATCATCGACAAGCTCACGCCGCTCAACCTCACCGGCGGGAAGTTCATCGCCGGGACCGGCGAGATCACCGCCGCCGGCCAGGTCCAGCCGATCGGCGGCATCCAGCAGAAGATGCTGGGCGCCCGCTCGGCCGGCGCCACGATCTTCCTCACCCCGGCCGCGAACTGCTCGGACACCACCGGGGCGGTGCCTGCCGGGCTGCGGCTGGTGAAGGTGTCCACGCTGTCGCAGGCCATGTCGGATCTTGAGGCGATTAAGGCGGGCAAGTCCGTCCCCTCCTGCTGACGGTTGTCACTGTTGCCTGGCCATGCTCGCTGCCCCAGGGGGGCGGGCGTAGGCTTCGGCTAGGTAGGTATGGCGAAGGGAGCTCGTGAGTCGTGGCACTTCGGGTACTCGTCGATGCGACCGGGGTGCCGGCCGACCGAGGCGCGCTGGGCCGTTACGTGGACGGGCTGATCGGCGCTCTCGGCGCCACCGGGACGGATCTTGCCGTGGCCTGTCAGCTCGCCGACGAGGAGCGGTACCGCCGGCACGCGCCGGACGCCACGATCGTGACAGGCCCGGTCGGGCTCGGGCACCGGACCGAGCGGCTCGCCTGGGAGCAGAGCGGGCTGCCGGTGCTGGCCGAGCGGGTCGGCGCGGACGTCCTGCACATGCCGTACTACTCGATGCCGACGCGGCCAGGCCTGCCGACCGTGGTCACGATCCACGACGTCACGTTCTTCACCGACCCCGAGCGGTACACGCCGTCGAGCGTCATGTCGCTGAAGTCGGCCACCCAGGCGGCCGCCAGACAGGCGACCCGGCTGATCGTCCCGTCCAACGCGACCCGCGACGAGCTGGTCCGGATGCTGGGGGTGGCCCCGGCCCGGATCGACGTGGCCTATCACGGGGTGGACCACGACCTGTTCCACCGCCCCACCCCCGATCAGATCAGCCACGTCACCGCGCGGCTGGGGCTGCGCGGCCAGCCATACGTCGCCTTCCTCGGGTCGCTGGCGCCGCGTAAGAACGCGCCCGCCGTGGTCCGCGGCTGGACTCAGGCGGTGGCCGACCTCGAGAACCCGCCCGCGCTCGTGCTGGCCGGCGGCGGGGCCTGGAGCGCCGACCTGGACGACGCCGTCGCCGCCGTGCCGCCCAGCCTGCGGCTGGTCAGGCCGGGCTACCTGCCGTTCGCGGACCTGGCCGGCTTCCTCGGCGGCGCGCTGGTGGTGGCGGCGCCGTCGCGGGGCGAGGGGTTCGGGCTGCCGGTGCTTGAGGCGATGGCGTGCGGCGCCCCGGTGCTGACGACCTACCGGACGTCGCTGCCCGAGGTGGGCGGGGACGCGGTAGCCTACACCGAGCCGGAGGCGGAGTCGATCGCGGCCGCGCTGCGAGCGCTGCTCGACGATCCGGACCGGCGGCTTGCCCTCGGCGAGGCCGGGCACGCCCGGTCCCTGGAGTTCACCTGGGCCGCCTCGGCGGCCGCGCACGCGGCCAGCTACAAGCGGGCGGCGGAGTCCCGGTAACTGCGGAGTCCCGGTTACCCGGTGGGTGTGACGTTGGGCATAACGCTCTTGACGCGAATTCTCGTGTGTCCAGGCGATGCTCAGGCGTGATCTGAGTATGCTGCGTGGGTCGCCGGCGCTGCCCGGCGGCTACCCGCTGTCCATGGAACCGACCGCTTAAGGCAGACACATATGCCGCGTGAACCGCTCGAGGCGATCATGCTAGTCGGGGGCAAAGGCACCCGGTTGCGCCCCCTCACCCTGTCTGCTCCCAAGCCGCTGCTGCCCACGGCCGGGGTGCCGTTCCTGGCCCATCAGCTGGCGATGGCGGCGGAGTGCGGGATCACGCACGTGGTGCTGGCGACGTCCTACCGGGCCGAGATGTTCACCGAGGCATTCGGCGACGGCGCCCAATTCGGGCTGTCGATCGACTACGTCTACGAGTCGGAGCCGCTGGGCACGGGCGGCGGGATCAGGAACGCCGCCGCGCTGCTGCGCGGCGGCCCGGACGAGCCGATCGTCGTACTCAACGGCGACATCCTCTCCGGTCACGACCTGCCCGCCCAGGTGGACCTGCACAGGAAGAAGGAAGCGGCGGTGACGCTGCACCTGGTTCCGGTGGACGACCCGAGCCGCTACGGCTGCGTTCCGACCGATGTGGCCGGGCGCGTCACCGCGTTCCTTGAGAAGACCCCTGACCCGGTGACGAACCAGATCAACGCCGGGTGCTACGTCTTCCGCCGGTCGGTCATCGACCAGATCCCGGCCGGCCAGGTCGTCTCGGTCGAGCGGGAGACGTTTCCCGGCCTGATCGAGGCCGGGGCGGTCGTGATGGGCTACGCCGAGGCCGCCTACTGGCTCGACGTCGGCACCCCGGAGGCGTTCGTCCGCGGTTCGTGCGACGTCGTCCTCGGCGCGCTGCCGTCGCCGGCGCTGCCCGGCTCGGTCGGCGCGTTCCAGGTCCTCGGCGACGCCAGCGTGGCCGCCGATGCCCTGCTGACCGGCGGCACCACCGTCGGCGCGGGCGCCGTCATCGAGGCAGGCGCGATCGTCGAGGGCAGCGTGGTCTGCGGCGGCGCCACCGTCGGGGCGGGGGCCGAGGTCCGCAACAGCATCGTCGGCTACCGGGCGACCATCGCCGGGACGGCCGCGATCGACGGCGCGACCGTCCGCGGCGCGGTGCTCGACGGCGTGGTCATCGGCGACGGCGCCTACGTCGGCCCGGGCAACGAACTGCTCAAGGGGCTGCGGGTGTGGCCGGGCACGCGGCTCGAGGCCACCGCGGTCCGTTTCTCCACCGACGCGTAGCATTGCCCCGGTACGGCCCGGCCAGGACCTAGCATGGGGCGGGTGGGTGCCGCGCATGGTTGAGCCGATGCTGGAGGCTGACTGGCTGGCGCCCTTCGCGCTCGATGTCCGGGTGACCATCGGGGTCCAGGGTCGCGGTCGCGGGGATCCCACGTACCGGGCCGATGACGTGGGGGCGATCTGGCGGACGTCGCTGACCCCCGACGGGCCGGGGACGATCCGGGTGCTGCCGACGCCGGTCTGGGTGGTCGAGCCGCAGGGCGGTTCCGCGTCGACGCGGGTGCGGGCGCAGGCGTGGGGACCGGGCGCGGCGTGGCTGCTTGACGCGCTTCCGGCCGCTCTGGGGGGCGGCGACGATTCCTCCGGGTTCGACGCCTCGTGCCATCCGCTGATCAGCGACTCCGCCCGCCGCCACCCGGGGTTCCGGCTGAGCCGGTCCGGAAGGCTGATGGAGGCGCTGGTGCCGGCCATCCTCGAGCAGAAGGTCGTGATCCTCGAGGCCCACCGGGCGTGGCGGATCCTGCTGCACAAATACGGCACCGAGCCGCCCGGGCCCGCGCCATCGGGCATGCGGGTCTTCCCCGAGCCGGCGATCTGGCGGCGGATCCCCTCCTGGGAGTGGCACCGGGCCGGGGTGGAGGGCGTTCGGGCCGAGACGATCATCAGGGCGGCGACGGTGGCGGGCTCGCTCGAGCGACTGCTTGACGTCGGCCACGAGGAAGCGGACCGCAAGCTGCGGACCATCCCCGGCATCGGGATCTGGACCTCGGCCGAGGCCAGGCAGCGGGCGGCAGGCGACCCGGACGCGGTCTCGGTCGGCGACTACCACCTGAAGAACGTGGTCGGCTGGGCGCTCGCGGGGCGGGACCGGTCGACCGATGAGGAGATGCTGGCGCTGCTCGAGCCGTTCAAGGGGCACCGGCACCGGGTCACCCGGCTGATCGGGATGAGCGGCGGCCGTCCCGCCGCAGCGGCGGGCGCCGCCGGCACCGGCACTGTCCGCTACGGCGCGGGCCGCCCGCCCCGCCGCGGCCCCCGGATGTCCGTCCGCGACTACCGGAAATTCTGAGCCGGCCGGCGCGGTTGTTGCGGCGGGGCTGTTGCCCCTTTCATGGGCGCAAAGCCCGCAGCGAGCTGCCGTAGGGTGCAAGATATGAGCGCTTCGAGCATCGGCCAGGGCGAAAACGACGTCAGCGAGCCGGCCATCGGCCGGGCGCTGGCCCGGGCCGCCGACGGCGAACCGCTCGACCAGCCCCAGGCGACGGCCCTGCTGCACGCGAGGGGCGACGACCTCCGTGCGCTGCTCGGCCTGGCGGCCAGAGCCCGGGACGCGGGGCTGGAGGCGGCCGGGCGGCCGGGGGTCATCACCTACTCCAAGAAGGTCTTCATCCCGCTGACCCGGCTGTGCCGCGACCGCTGCGGCTACTGCACCTTCGCGACCGTCCCCGGACGGCTCGACAGCCTCTACCTCAGCCCGGACGACGTGCTCGAGATCGCCCGGCAGGGCGCCGCCCTCGGCTGCAAGGAAGCCCTCTTCACCCTCGGCGACCGCCCGGAGGCGCGCTGGCGGCAGGCCAGGGAGTGGCTGGACGCGCACGGCTACGAGGACACGCTCTCCTACGTCCGGGCGATGGCGATCCTGGTGCTTGAAGAGACCGGCCTGCTGCCGCACCTCAACCCGGGCGTCATGAACGAGCAGGATTTCCAGCGGCTGAAGCCGGTCGCGCCGTCCATGGGCATGATGCTCGAGACGACGGCCGAGCGCCTGTTCACCGAGCGCGGCGCTCCGCATTTCGGCTCGCCCGACAAGGACCCGAAGGTCCGCCTGCAGGTCCTGGCGGACGCCGGGCGCAGCCAGGTGCCGTTCACCACCGGCATCCTCATCGGCCTGGGCGAGACGCCGGCCGAGCGGGTCGACGCGATCTTCGCCCTGCAGAGGGTGTCCCGCCAGTACAACGGCATCCAGGAAGTCATCGTGCAGAACTTCCGGGCCAAGCCGGACACGAAGATGCGCGACACGCCCGACGCCGAGCTGGCCGACCTCGCCGCCACCATCGCGGTCACCCGGCTGGTGCTCGGGGCGGGCGCCCGCATCCAGGCCCCGCCGAACCTCGTCGGCGATCAGTACCAGCTCATCCTCGACGCCGGGATCGACGACTGGGGCGGCGTCTCACCGCTCACCCCCGACCACGTCAACCCCGAGCGCCCCTGGCCGCAGATCGACGAGCTCGCCCAGGTCACCAAGAACGGCGGCTTCACGCTGCGCGAACGGCTGACGATCTACCCGCCGTACCAGCGCCAGCCGTGGCTCGACCCGCGCGTCGCGGCGCACGTGGCCGCGCTGGCCGACCCGGCCAGCGGCCTGGCCGACGAGTCAGCGATGCCGCAGGGCCGTCCCCGGCCGGAGCCCGCCAACGGAGGCGCGGCCAGCGGCGGCCCCGCCCTCTCCCGCTTATGCTGATCCGATGAGTCCTGACGCGGCCGAAGCGGGTCTTCCGTCACCTGATCTCGTGGGCGAATGGCTCCGCGCGGCCACCGCGGACCCGGCCGCCCTGCCCGACGAGGGCTACGCGGCGCTGCTCGGCGCGGACGGCCCGCAGCTGGCCGAGCTGTGCGAGCTGGCCGACTCGGTGCGCGAGCGGGCCGTGGGCGACGCGCTCACCTACGTGGTGAACCGGAATCTGGACCCCGCCGCCGTGGCAGGCCGTGACCAGCGGTCACGGGATCGGCTGACGGCGTTGGTGACGGAGGCGAGCGACCTCGGCGCCACCGAGGTCTGCATGCAGGGACCGCTGCCGCCCGGCGTCGACGACGACTACCTTGATCTGATCGCCGCCGTCAAGGCGGCCGGGCCGGAGATTCACCTGCACGCCTTCCGCCCGTCGGAGCTGCTCGACGGTGCCGCCCGCCGGGGGATGACGCTGGAGGAGTTCCTCCTCGCCGCCCGGGGGGCAGGGCTCGGCTCGGTTCCCGGCACCGCCGCCCGCATCCTCGACGACGACGTGCGGGCGCGGCTGGCAGGCGGCCCCGACCTTCCGGTGGCGCGGTGGGCCGAGGTGATCGAGGCCGCGCACCGGGCCGGGCTGACCTCGACCTCGACCATGGTCTTCGGGCACATCGAGACGCCCGCTCAGCAGGTCGCGCATCTGCGGACGCTGGCCCGGATCCAGGACCGCACCGGCGGGTTCACCGAGTTCATCGCAATGCCGTTCGTCCCCGCCGCGGCCACCACCCCCGCCGGCTTCTCCGCCCCCACCCCCGCCCCCGGCCTGGTCGGCGCTGACGTTCCCGGTCCGTCCTGGCGGCAGGTCCTGGCGGTGCACGCGGTCGCCCGGCTGATGCTGCATCAGCGCATCGGCAATATCCAGGCGGCCTGGCCCAAGTTCGGCCTCGACGCGTCGGTTGACCTGCTCCGCAGTGGCGCCAACGACCTCGGCGGCCTGCTCCTCGACGGACGCCTCGCGCCCGACGCGGGGGCGGAGGCAGGCCTCGTCCTCAGCCGCGGCGACATCGAGCGGGTCGCCCGGGAGCTGGGCCGGCCGGTCTGGCAGCGCACCACCGGATACGGCAAGGTCGCGGCCGGTGTCTGACGGCCGCGTGTCTGACCGGGGCGCGGTGACGTCGGTCGACGTCCTGATCGTGGGCGCGGGGTTCGCCGGGATCGGCATGGGCATCCAGCTCGCCCGCCGGGGCCGGGACTCGTTCGTCATCATCGAGCAGGCCGACGACGTCGGCGGGACCTGGCGGGACAACCGCTATCCGGGCGTGTCGTGCGACATCCCCTCGCATCTGTACTCGTTCTCCTTCCGGCCGAACCCGCACTGGTCGCGGGTTTTCGCCGAGGGACGTGAGATCCACTCCTACCTGCGGGACTGCGTGGCCGAGGAGGGACTCGAGGACCACCTGCGGCTGAACTGCGCGCTGTCGGAGGCGGAATGGGGCGACGACGACGCCCGCTGGCTGGTCCGCACCACCGGGGGCGACTTCTCGGCCGCCAACCTCGTCATCGCCACCGGACGGCTCTCTGAGCCGAAGATCCCGCCGATCAAGAACCTGGACGGGTTCGGCGGACGCTGGTGGCACTCGGCCCGCTGGAACGCGAAGGTATCCCTGGTCGGCAAGCGGGTCGGGGTGATCGGCACCGGCGCCTCGGCGATCCAGATCCTGCCCCGGCTGGCCGCCGAGGCCAGCGAGATCGTGGTCTTCCAGCGTTCCGCCCCGTACATCCTGCCGCGCGGCGACCGCGAGTACAGCCGGGAGGAGATGGAGCGCTTCGCGGCCGACCCGGGGACCGTCACCGCGCTCAGGGACGAGCTGTTCGCCGAGGCCGAGCGCGGCCTCGGGGCCCGCCAGCGGCGCCACCCGGACATCGACCTGCTCCGCCAGCGAGCGCTCGACCATCTCGCCGCCTCGGTCCCCGACGCGCGGCTGCGCCGCCTGCTGACCCCCGACTACGAGATCGGCTGCAAGCGGATCCTGTTCTCCGACGACTACTACGCCGCCCTGCAGCTCGGCCACGTGCGGCTCGAGCCGACCCCGCTGGCCCGGATCGCGGACGGCAGCGGGAACGTGGGCGGCTGCGACAGCCGCACCGCGGTCGCGGCCGGCGGCGGCAGCTACGAGCTGGACGTGCTCGTGCTCGCGACCGGGTTCAACTCCACCCGCCCGTCCATCGCCGGCCACATCCGCGGCCGCCGCTCCCGGCTGCTCGGTGAGGAGTGGAGCAACGGCATGGCCGCGCACGCCTCCACCACCGTGCACGGCTTCCCGAACATGTACGTGCTGGACGGGCCGAACGCCGCGCTCGGCCACAATTCGGCCATCTACATGATCGAGACGCAGGTCAGCTACGTGCTCAGCGCGCTCGATCATCTGGCCGCCAGCGGCGCCGACGCGCTCGAGGTCACCGCCGAGGCGGTGCACGCGTACATGCGCGACATCGACGCGATGGCGCGGGACACGGTCTGGACGCAGGGCGGCTGCACCAGCTGGTACCGCGACGAGCGGACCGGCCGGGTCACGCTGCTGTGGCCGGACTCGGCGACGTCGTTCCGTGACCGCCTCGCTACCTTCACCGGCGTCTCGTACGAGCACCTGCGTCAACGGCGGCCCGGCTAAATCCGAAGGCAAAGCATTCGAGGTCGGGCGGAAACCTTACCTGACGTCAGCCGCCGCGCAATGCGGCGTGACATCCGGGGGACTTCTGCGACGATTCTTCTCGCTATCGCAAGAAACGAGAAGGGTTGCCAGTGAGCGGAATGCCTCGCCGCGTGATCGGGGTCCTGTTGATCATCGCTGCCCCGGTCGCGGTCGCCATCGGCTACGCCAGCGCCCCGGCCGCAAGCACGTGCGCCAGGATCAACGACTTCAACCAGGCGCTGGGCGAGGGGCCGACCTGCTCAACCACCCCGTTGGCGTTCTACTTCGTGGCAGGCGGACTGCTGGTGATCGCGGGCCTGCTCGTGATCGTCCCCTGGTGGCGACGACTAGTCGAAGACTAAATGGCGCCCCCAATTCCCCCTTCCCGCCACCCCTCGCACCCGTTGAGCCCGTCACCCCCTCGCACCTGTTGTGCCCGTCACCCCTCTGGTGCCGCAACTCAGAGCGGTACGGTGGTGGCGTGGAGCCGATGACCGAGAGTGTGCTTGCAGGTTCGGCCGTTCACGTCCAGTGGCACGGCGAAATCGCCGCTTGGCGGATCCTGAGCGACCACGACGCGATGCGCCATCAATCGGTTCTGGAATTCCCTGTTACGTGGCGACCGTGGACGGGCGACCTGACATCGGTCCTTGGGATGGGGCAAACCCGCAAGCGCGAGGGCGCACGGGAACGATGGTGGCTCATGGTGGGCGAGCTTCCGTCGCCAGACGCCGTCGTAGCGCCCATGGTCGGCCATGGGCAGCTTCCGGAGGTCTGCGTCATCGAGGGGCGACTGTGGGCGTGCGAGTGGTCCGGTCAGCCGTCTACGGCGGAGGTTACGGTCGACGGCAAGCTGGCGTACGTTAACGAATTCGGGACCCGAGGGTACCGTAGGACCGAACTTTCAGACCGGCCCCTCGGTAAACGTAGCGATTGGCGTTGAGGACGCTGGCAGCGAGTTGGGGCCGTCTGAGAACTGCTCCGTGACGCTGGGGGTCTTTGTTCCCTGCTAGCGCAGGGCTCGGCCCGCTGCGTGGCCCTGGGCGGCCCGTAGCGCCACGACGGGCTGCGCAACGGCCCACGGCCGGCAAAGGGGGGACGGCGCGACCGCTTGGGCGCGCTCCCTAGTCATCCTCGGCGTTCCCCTGCAGTCGCCCGCGCAGGATGTAAAGGCAGGATTCGAGCACGTCGTCTTGCAGCGCCTCGGGTTCGGCTAGCAGCACTTCGACGGCGAGGAGACGCGGAAGCGTCAGTATCCCTAGCTGGCTGGTGCCCATTTCGCGCCCGCCCTCCTGTCGAATTCCTCTGTCAGCCTCCGCATGCGGTCGCTCGCCGCTTCGAGGGCGTCGCGCACGCGGCCGTACTCGGCCAGGAAATCCGGATCGTTCATCGCGGTGAGGTCGTCACTGTCACTCATGGCCCTTCCCTTGCTCGAAGACGATGCGTCCCGCCGCCGCCCTCACGAGGAATGAGTAACTGGCATCGCCGTTCAGGCGACGGCGGGACGTGTGACCAATGTGCAGCACCCGGTGACACCCGCAATGGGCTGTGGCACGATGACTTGCATGGCGGGCACGGATGGCACGAACGGCGTAGCGGGTCACTTCGGCCGTGAGCTGCGTCGGACGCGCATAGCGCGTGGCTGGTCGATAGCTGAAGTGGCACGGCGCACGGGAATCAACGCCGCTCACCTGAGCCGCATTGAGCTAGGCCGAAGGCCGCCGACCGATAAGGTCGCCGCGTCGCTCGACGAGGCGTTCCCCGAGAGGCAGGGCTGGTTCTCCAACTGGCACGATGAGTCCCAGAGCTGGCCCGAGATACCGGCGACGTTCCGCTCATGGCCTGACTACGAGGACCGGACCACGACACTCCGGGTCTGGACGCCGGGGATTCTCGACGGCCTAGTGCAAACCGAGGGCTACGCGCGGGCGCTGATAGCCACAGAGCCCGGCATCGACGCCGCCACGAGGGACAGCCGCGTACGCGGCCGGATGGAACGCCAGCGGCGCTTCTGGGATCGCCGGGTCATGACCGCGCTCGTAGTCGACGTGATGTCGCTGTACCGTCAGGTGGGCAGCGCCGAGGTCATGACCGCGCAACTGCGACGGGTGCTCGAGGTCGCCGCGACGCCGAACGTCACGCTTCAGGTGATGCCGGCCGTCGAGCATCCCGCGAACAACAGCGGGATGATGATCGCCGACAGCGCCGCATGGTGCGAGCACGCCGCCGCCGGCTACGTCTTCACCGATCCGGAAACGGTTCGCCGTCTGGCGCTGCGCTTCGATACGCTTCGCGGGGAAAGCTGCAAGGTGTCGGAGTCAACGGCACTGACGAGGAGACTGGCAGACACATGGGCGACTGGCGCAAGTCCACTTACAGCGACGCTAGCGGCGGACAGTGCGTAGAACTGGCCAGCGATGACGCCGCCGTGCTCGTCCGCGACACCACCGACCGCGATGGCGGAACGCTGGGCTTCACCGCCGCCGCCTGGCAGGAGTTCACAGACTCACTCAGGTAGCCCCCCTCCCCGCGCGGAGCTAGGCGCCATCTCGGAGTCAGAGGAAAGTCAGAGTCGCTAGCAGCCCTAACCCGCCATAACATACCAAATCGGACATATAACAGACAACGTAGATGCGTTCGATTTACACCTAATAACTTGCGTTTATAGCGTTTTATGGCATGTTGTGGCAGGTACCGTTTTGTGGCTTGACAGATTGCGCATTTGGCACACTGGCGAGCCGCGGTTAGCGGGTTAACGGTTAGCGCGTGATGGTGAAGGCGTCAGCGTTGCGGCCGGGGCGCGCGGGAGGTGGCGCGGCCGGGTGGCCGATGGCCACCGTGCCCATCGGGCGCCAGCCCGGCGGTAGGTCGAGGGCGCGGGCGGCGAGGTCCTGGCAGAACAGGGTGGACGAGATCCAGGCCGAGCCGAGGTTCTCGACCGCCAGGGCGACCAGGAAGTTCTGCACCGCCGCGCCCATCGAGACCGTGAACATGTCCCGCTCGGCCTGGGACCGGCGCTCGTCGGGGTAGCCGTGCGCGGCCGACAGCTCCAGGCAGGGGACGACGATCAGCGGCGCGTCGCGCAGCGGCAGGCCGCGCCGGGTGCGGCGGGCGATCTGCTCCTCGGTGAACCCGTCGCCGCGCAGGTCCGCCACCCACGCGTCGCGCATCGCGTCGAGCAGGCCGGCCCGGGCGGCGACGGACGACACGATCACGAACCGCCAGGGCTGGCTGTGGTGCGGCGCGGGCGCGGTCAGCGCGGCCTCGATCGCGCGCGAGACGGCGGCCGGGTCGACCGGCTGCGCGGTGAACGAGCGGACCGTGCGCCGGGCGGGCAGCACGTCGGCCGCGCCGAGCCGGAACATGTCCTCGCTGGCGTCCCTGACGAGCGCCCGCGCGCCGGGGCCGTCGTCGTCGGTGACCAGGCCAGAGAGTCCCCGCACGAGCGCCACCGGCAGCTGCCGGGCCTTGCCCTTGACCAGGTCGCCTGCGGCGGCGATCTCGTCGGCGACGGCCGCCATCGTGACCTCGAGGGTGTTGCCGAACGAGTCCTGCTCGCCCCGGTGGTCGCGCACCGGCAGCACCCCGGCCGCGCCGACCGCGGTGTCGGTCTGGCCGGCCCGCCACGGGCGGCCCATGGTGTCGCTGACCACCACGCCGACCGTCACCCCGAGCCGGGCCCGCAGCGCCTTGCGCAGCCGCCGGGCGGAGTCGTCTGAGTCCTCGGGCAGCAGCACCACCGTGCCGGGGGCGGTGTTGGACTCGTCGACCCCGGCCGCCGCCATCACCAGCCCGTGCCTGGTCTGCGAGATCGTCGTCGCGCCGCGCCTGGCCACCACGCGGACGGTCTCGGCCGCGATCGCGTCATCGCGCGACATCGCCACCACCCGGCCCTCGGCCTTGCTGACCACCTTCGAGGTGACCACCAGGATGTCGCCGTCGAGCAGCCCGGGGCCGCCCTCGGCCAGCGCGGCGTCCGCGATCATCCGCGCCAGGTCGTCGCCGGACGAGACCTCGGGTATGCCGCCAACGCCGGAAATGCTGATCTGCGGGGTCATCGGGGCAGCTCTTGGGCGAGGTCGATGGCGGCCTTGGCGATGGCCGCCGTCGACGGGACGTCGCGCATGTACAGCGGGAGGGCGCGGACCGCGAT
>Ga0208220_1000916_pt1 | contig 12404 bp, 12 predicted proteins | sample NGESurdeep092012_9_FD_184484 | JGI IMG/M metagenome (GOLD analysis project Ga0208220, IMG submission 184484) | Arctic peat soil microbial communities from Barrow, Alaska - NGEE Surface sample F53-1 deep-092012 (SPAdes) | ecosystem: Environmental > Terrestrial > Soil > Wetlands > Peat ... | reverse complement strand
AGGACGATCGACATCGGCTATGAGATCACGGTCGAGAACCACCGAGACCGCACGGCCACGGTGAGCGTGCACGACCACATCCCGGTCTCAGCCGACGGTGACATCAAGGTCCGCGCCCGCGAGGCCACGCCGCCCCCGGCCGAGACCGACGACCTCGGCGAGCTCACCTGGAACCTGGTCCTCACCCCGCGCGAGGAAGCCACCATCAAGCACCGCTTCACCGTCGAGCACCCCGCTCAGGCCACCGTGACCGGACTCTGACCGCTCTAGGCGTTCCCATCCCCATCGGGGCCCGGACCCGTGCTGACTCGGATACCGAACAGCAAGCCACCTGCCAACCGGCGAAAACGCGCTAACCTTGGTGTTGTAGGGGAAGAGGCGGGAGAGGTTGAGTAATGAGTGATCAGGCGGCGCGGATCATGCCAATTGTCGTGGTGTTGCCGGCCGAGATCGACGTGACCAACTCTGAGCACGTCCATAATCAGCTTGTCACGGCCCTGATGACCGGTGTGGACGTTGTGGTCGCGGACATGACGTCAACGTCCTTCTGCGACTCCTCCGGCGTGCACGCGGTGATCTTCGCCCACGAGGCCGCCGTTTCACGCGGCATCGAGCTGCGGCTCGCGGTCTCGCCGGACGGCTCCGTGCGCCGGGTGCTGCAGCTGATCGGCGTCGGCCGCGTGGTTCCGGTCTACCCGAGCCTGGCCGAGGCGATGGACACGGACCCGGTTTAGCCGGCTCTCAGCCCGTCCTGCGCGCGACGATCATCGCGACGTCGTCCTCGCTCGAGCCGAGGGCGGACATCACGTGGTTGGCGAAGGCCTCGACGTCGGCGTCGGCGGCCTGCAGCGTGACGCCGCGCAGCTTCTCCAGGTTGTCATCGAGGTTGACCGCGCGATCCTCGACCAGGCCGTCGGTGAAGAGCAGGACGGTGCCGCCAACGGGCAGCGATGCCGCCTGCACGTGCGGATCATGGCGGGTCAGGCCGAGCATGAGCCCGCCCTCGCCAACAAACTCCGCTGACGCGCCCTCGACCAGCAGGGGCGGCATGTGCCCGCAGTTCACGATCGTGAGCTCGCCGTTGGCCGGATCGAGCAGCACCAGGCACAAGGTGGCGATGAGCCCCGGGTGGTAGCGGCGCAGGACCTGGTTGACCAGTCCCGTGATCGCCACCGGCGGGTGCCCCTCGATGACGAAGGCACGCAGCGCGTGCCGCAGTTCCCCCATCACGGTCGCGGCGTGCAGCGAGTGCCCCTGCACGTCGCCGATCGCCACCAGCACACCGTCCCCCCAGGGCAGCGCCTCGTAGAAGTCGCCGCCGACCTCGGCCTGGTCGCTCGCGGGCAGATAGCGGAACGCCATCGAGACGCCGGGCACCGAGGGCAGCGTTGCCGGCAGGAAGCTCCTTTGCAGGGTAAGAGCGACTAGGTGCTCTTCCGCGAATGAGCGCAGGGCCTCGAGGCCCAGCGCCACCGACTGCGTCAGCTGGCCGAGGATCTGCATGTCCTCGTCGCCGGAAACGCCGGCGCAGTCGATCACCATGACCGCGGCCGGCTTGCCCGGCTTGATCCTCGCGGCGGCCGCGCAGACGTCCACCTGCAGGGTGCTGTCGGGCACGAGGCGCAGCCAGTCTTCCCGGCTGATGTTCGCCATCCCGCTGACCCGCCGCGGGCCGAGCACGGATTCGGCCACGCGGCCTGCCAGCCCCGGCGAGCCGCCGCGCCGCGCCGTTCCCGAGCTGCCCGGGGTGGCGGAAACCCTGCGGTCCTGGCCGTCGGGCATCTTCAGGATGAGCACGGCGGGAACGGAGAAGATCCGCGACGCGCCGACCGTCGCCGCCGTCGCCAGCCCGTCGAAGGTCTCGGCCGCGTTGATGTCCAGGGTCGCGCTGGCGAGCGCGGTGAGCCTCGATGCGGTCCGCTCGGCGCGCTGCCTGGCCCGGTAGTAGCGCAGCCCGGTCGTCACCGTGGCCAGCAGTTCCACTGGCTCGATCGGCTCTATCAGGTAGGCGTCGGCTCCCTGGGTCAGGTCGTGGGCGCGGTCGGCGACCTCGGTGGCGGTCGCGGACACCTGGATCACCGGGATCGCGGCCGTCCGCGGGTCGGCCTTGATCAGCCGGCAGACCTCGAAGCCGCTCATGTCGGGCAGGTTCACGTCAAGCAGGACCAGTTCGGCCGCGTCGAGCAGGCCGAGCGCCTGCTGACCGGTCAGGACCTCGGTCACGATATGCCCCGCCCGCCGTAGCCAGGTCGCCAGGACATAGCGCTTGGCCTCGTCGTCGTCGACCAGGAGCAGCGCGCCAGGAGCCTCCATCATCGCACTCCCTCGCTGACACCCCGGATGGCGAAGGCCAGCCGTTCCCTGGTGAGGTCCTTCTTGTGCAGCAGCGCCGAGGCGCGCGGCGGCGTCGAGGCGCGCGGCGGCGTCGTCACGTCGAGGCCGGTGACGACGATCGCCGGCAGGCCGTCGGGCAGCAGCCCGAGCAGCGCGTTCCCGTCCACGCCGGGCATGATCAGGTCGGTGATCACCAGGTCGGCGCCGTCGGCGGCGATGACGGCGAGCGCCTGGGCGCCGTCCTCCGCCTCGACGAGACGGCCGGCGATGCCGGCCAGCATCGACCTCAGCACCTGGCGGAACCCCGCGTCGTCGGCCAGCATGACGGTGCCGACGGACGGCGTCCCGTGCGGAAGGCGAAGCACGGCCGTGGTACCGCGGCCGGCCTCGCTGGCCAGCGTCAGCTCGCCGCCGAGCAGCCCGGCCAGCCGGCGGGCGTAGGGCAGCCCCAGCCCGGTGCCGCCACGCCTGACGCCGGGGACCTGATAGAACTCCTCGAACACGCGCTCGATCTGATCGGCCGGAAGGCCGGCGCCGGTATCGGATACCCGGATTTCGATGCTGTCGCCAGCGGTACGCACGGTCAGCCGCACCTCGCCCTCGTCAGTGTACTTAATGGCATTGGACAGCAGATTACGCAAAATAGCGGTCAGCGCCACCTCGTCGGTAAGCATCGTGGCGGGCGCGTCGTCGGCCGATACCACCACCTCGACCGGCTTGCCTTCGGCTATCGGGCGGGCGAGGCCGCGCAGCGTGGCGAGTATCAGCTCCACCTGGTGGAGCTGCTCAGGTTCGAGGCCGCCCGCCGGATCGGCCAGCAGCCGGGTCAGCCCGGTGATCGAGTTCAGTGGTGTCCGCAGCTCGTGGCTGACATTGGCCCAGAACCGGTTCTTGGACGCCGACGCCGCGCGCAGCTGCTCGGACTTCTCGTCCAGTTCCCTGTACAGCGCGACGACGCCCCGGTTGGTCTGCTCGAGTTCGTCGGAAAGGTCGCTGTAGAGCGCCATCACGCCGCGGTTGGTCTCCTGCAGCTCGGCATTGAGCAGCAGCAGCTGCTCCTTCTGCGCCTTGAGGTCCTCGAGCGTCGCGATCAGATCGTCGTTGTTGCGCCGGACCTCGTCCAGGGCGGACTCAGGAAGCATGGCGGCCAGGTCCTCCCTTATCGCACGCGTGTCTGGCTGGGCATTCAGCGGCCGGCGTTTCGCCATCCGGATGACCCGCCCGTCCGCTACGACAGTATCCATGAGGCGCGCGGCCGCGGTGATCCCGTCCGCGGGCGGCTCGCCATCGGCGGTGACGGTGAGCAGCAGGTCAGCGTCGTCGGCTGCGAACGCGATGACGGCGGTCTGCCCGGCCGTGACCGCGCTGTGGCATATCTCGCTGAGAGCGGTGGCCACCCGGACTTGATCCTGGCGGTCGAGGGCGAGCCTGGCCGCCAGCTCGCGGCCGAGCCGGCGGGCCGCGCTCACGGTCTTGAGCAGATGCTGCGCGACCTCGGTGTCCACCGTCGGGACGCCGCTGATGTCGATCACGGCGTGGTCGGCGCCCGTCGCCGCCAGGGTCTCAAGCAGCTTCTCCATGACGAACTGGGTCCGCGCAGAATCGAGCGTGCCGACCAGCGGCACCGCGATGATGCCGTCCCACAGCCGCACGACCGGGGTGGACAGCTCCATCATGGACGTGGCCTGGTCGGCGATGATCTGCTCGCGGGCGGCCGACCTCCTGGGGCGAGGTCCGGCCGCGTGCTCTGGTAAAGACAGTATCCGTCATAAGACTACATCGGGGCGGCCGTGGCACTGTTCGAACCGGGCGAATCGCGACCCTCCCGGCCGGCCGGCCGGCAGCGACATGTGCAGCCGGATGACGGTCCCGTTCTCGTCGGAGTTCAGTTCCACCTGATCGCAGATCTGGCGGACGAGCCAGAGTCCGTGGCCCCCGTTGGCGTCGGCGGCAGGCGGTCGGCGGCCGGCCATCGGGTCGGTGATCACGCCGCCGTCGCGGAGTTCGCAGACGAGCTCCCCGGCGTCCCACCAGATCTCCATGGACCCCTGCGTCCGGGCGTGCCTGACCGTGTTGGCGGCTACCTCGCTGACTGCGATCACGAAGTCGACGATGCGATCCTCGGCCAGGCCCGCCAACCTGGCCCGCGTTTCCGCCAGGATGCGGACCTCCGACAGATTAGTGGTGTAGACGAAAGGCATGGCCTCAGTGGGGCGGCGGAGGGTATCGGCCCTCGCCGCCGGGTAATACCGTTGCGCGCCTGCGGCGGGTACAGGCAAGCAGTGCGGTGGGGAATGATGTCGTAGGGACAGAAGGTAGCCGTATCGGCCAGCGTACGTGCTTCCCCGAGACCTGGTAAGGAAACCCCCGTCGGCGCGCCGCCTCTCGGCCGCCCGCCAGGCCCGGCCTTGGCCGCCGACAATTACATTCTTCCGGTCGCTCCGCATTTCCGCGAAACGGGAATTCAAAATCATCATCTCGAACGGACCATCACAGGAATAATTGGTATCAATGCAGGTCATAGACTTGCAGAGGGGTCGTGAGTCAGGCAAGAGTCAGGAGTCATGAAGTGACGCGAACGGCAGCCAACCGACAGCGAGCGACGGCAAAGGCGCAGAACGCGCTGGTTCAGGCGACCATCTTCAAGAAGTGCGACCGGGACGGCCACCGGCCCGAGACCAACACGAGGTGCGCCGCCGGCACGTGCCAGCACACGTGCGAGCCCGCCCAGGTCGAGAACTGCCCCCACAAGTGGACCGTCCGCTACTCGGCCCACTCCAGGCAGCGGGAGCAGTCGTTCGGCACGCTGACCGAAGCGCAGACGTTCCAGCTCACGCTGTCGACCGGCAAGCAGACCCAGGGCAGGATGTTCGTCGACCCCCGCGCCGGCATCGTGGAGTTTCTGCCCCTGTGCGACGCCTACATAGAGGGCATGGCCAAGGCCAACGCCAACAGCAAGGCCACCTACCGCAGCAACTTCCGGAACCCCGCCGTCGTGAAGGTGCTAGCCGGCCGCAGCGTGCTAGAGGTGGCGCAGATGGACGCCGAGGTCAAGAACCTGCTCAACAAGACGCTCGGCAGCTACAGCGACGAGGTACGGGGGAACGTCCGCCGGATCATCACCGGCACCCTTGACGAGTGCGTCCGCCGGGGGACGATCCCCCGGCACACGCTCTCAGGCATCGACCTTGCCCCCCGCATCGTCACGGCCGAGCAGTGGGAGCAGGAGAACAAGGGCCTGGTCTGCCTGCCCGACGAAGCGGTTCGCGCGCTCGCGGACGGCCTCACCGTCAAGACATGGGCAAAGGTCGGCCCGCGTGACCGCGTGACCCCCGGATTGGGGATCGCCCCGTGGCTTCAGCGCACGATGGGACTGCGGATCAGGGAAGCGCTAGGGGTCCGCAAGGCCGATTTCAAGGAGCGCCCGGACGGAACCCGCTACCTTCACCTTTGCTGGCAGGCCAGCGGCAACGGGACGGAGCTGGAGCCCTTGAAGCACCGCAAGGCCGGCGACTTCCGAGACATCCCCGTCCCCGACATGGTGTGGAACATGGTCCAGAGCCTTCCGGACGGCCCGCTTTGCCCCGGCCCGAAGGCAACCCCCTACCTGCCGTACCCCACGGCGGTCGCCCGGTTCGCCACCATCACGGGCCATCTAGGGATCAGCGGAGCCCACACGCATTCGCTACGCCACCAGTTCGCCACCGAGGCACTTGACACCGACCCCCGCGAGCTGGCGAACATCTCCCAGGTGCTAGGGCACGACAACGTGCAGACCACGCTGCGGTTCTACATCCACGCCAGCGCCAACGCAGAGCAGCGCATCGGCGCGATGATGAACGCCCGATGGACCGCCCAGCCGGCCCCGGCCGGGAAGGCACCGCGCAAGCTCACGGCAGCCCCGGCCCCGACGAGCCAGGCAGCCTAACGGCGACCGCCGCCAGGACGATAACCCAAGGGCAGCAGCCCAGGAACGGGAGGGAGCACCAGGACCAGGCCGGCACCCCGCAGCCGTCCAGGCCCCGCCGGCACCGCGCCGGACGGGGCCGGGGCGGAAGCGCGCCCCTGACCGCCGTCCCGCAAGCCCCCGCCCGCCGCCCCGTCCGTCCTACGGCCGGACACGCGCCAAAAGCAGGCGCAGCAATTCAACGTCAAAGGCAGAGCTAAAGGCGCTACGCGCGCATTCCCTGTCCGGGGGGAAACCCCACAGCCCTTTTCCCCCGGACCCCCCTTCCCGCCCGAGGTCGCTGCGCTCCCCGGAAAGTCCACCCCGCAAGGAATGGCGCGCTAGCGCGCACTCACCCCAAAAGACGGGCGGCCCTCACCGCGCCCGGCCGGCCGCCGCCGCGCGGGTGACCGCGGCGCAAAACCGGCGCAGCGGTCACCGCCAATTCACGGGGTAAAAGCCGAAGCCGCCCCCGCCGGGCACGGCAGTCCCACGCCAGCGGCTAGGCAGCCCCGCCGCAGCCCCGCGCACGCCGGACCCGGCACTGTCCACCCTACTTAGGTTCGAAAAACACGCCCCTTGCAGGGGCGGGGTGGCTGGTGGCTCTCCGTTCCGTGTCCACCGACCACACCCCCTCAAAGAGCAAGGGAGCGTGGTCGGAAAACACTACTCTACAATCCACCAGCCACCCCAAAATCAAAAACATAAAGTCAAAGTCAAGATCAAAGTCAAAGTCAAAGTCAAAACCATCACCGGTACAGGAGCAGCAGACAGCGCGGGTTAGAACGTCACCGGTACAGGAGCAGCAGGCAGTGCGGGTTAAAAGCGTCACCGTCGTGGATGCGCGGCGCTATGACAGGACCGGCGCGGAGGGCGGCCACAAGTAGTCTGTGGCACATGGAAGAGAGCCGAGTCGAGGTCTACGTCATCACCGACCCTGCCCTGATGCCTGCGCATAAAGCCGGCGAACCGCTGCTGCACGTCATGCACGACCCCACCAGGCCCGACGCGGGCAAGCTGTACTTCACCCAAGGCGAATGGGACGCCTTCGTCGCAGGCGTCAGAGACGGCGAATTCGACCTAGACGACAACGGGAACCTTCCGCCGATCGCCGGATGAGCCGGCAGCGGACGCGGGTGATGATCCGCCCGCGTCCGCCCTGTCCTGCCGTGCTCGGCTAACCTGATCGCGGTCGTGAACTTGCGCCACGCTTCAGCGGTGAACGTCAACATTCCCCCGTCGCGGTCGGCCGTGTCACGTACCGCGACGGTGCCCACGCTGGCGGCCGTCTCGACACACGCGCCGGACCCGTTGCTCCGGGTGGACTTGCGCCAGTCACCGTAGTCGGTGCCGTGGTATTCCGTGCTGCTCATCTCAGTTCCTCCGCAGCTTGTCGTATCAGGTCCCTAGAGGCGCCCTCGTCCAGAGAAGTCTCCCAGATGGCCTTGAACGCCCGGTCATACCGCGCCACTTCGTGCGGTTTATCGAGGTAGATCGCGCCCGTGTAGACATCCGCGTACACAGTAGGCGGCTCAGACTCCAGGCCGCCGCCGTTCACTGGGAAACGCAAGACGCCGAACGGCCCGGACATCATGCCGGGGTGGAGTCCCGCCGAGAACGGCGCGATCCGGAGCGACACGTTAGAGAGCCCCGACACTTCGGCCAGCCGCCGAAGCTGCTCCGCCATGACCGCCGGGCCGCCGACGGAGCACCGCAGCACCGACTCCCGTAGCGCGACGCGCAGCGCCGGGGGATCTATCGGCCTCCTCAGTATGGCCTGCCGCCCAATCCGGAGCTGCACCCAGCGGTCGATCTCATCGCGCCCCGCGTCCTCGTGGTCGAGCTGGACGAGCGCGCGGGCGTAGCCCTCGGTCTGAAACAGGCCGGGCACCAGATCGGACTCGTACCAGGTGATCCGGGCCGCCGCCGCCTCCAGCCCCACGAAGAGGTCGAACCACTCCGGCACGACATCGCCGTAAGCCTGCCACCAGCCTTTGGCCTTGGTCTCCCGCGCAAGCGCCATGAGCGCCTTGGTCATATCCTCGTCCGCGCCGTACAGGCGGCACATCTGCTCAACGTCGAGGGAACGGACGCCGACCAGGCCGCTCTCTATCCGCCACAGCGTGGGCTCCGAGCGCTCCAGCTCCCTCGCGGCAGCCCGCACCGTCAGGCCCGCCTTGCCTCGCAGATCGCGAAGGTACCTGCCGAGCTGCCGACGCGGGACCGTCGAACCAGTCTGTGGATCAGCCATCCGTCCTCCACGGTGAAAGATACCGCGCACTGCAATTGAAAGGCCAGTGATCGCGTAATGAAAGACTTTCATGAATCACGCTGCAAGGCAACGATACGTATGACAATTTTACTTACTATCTCGCCGTGAAAGACTTCACGATTTGCCATTCTGCTGGCATCCTTGTCCTACATCCCGCCGTTGCCAGCGGCCCACCACCCGCAGCAGGAGCGGCGGCGGGATGCCCCACCAGCCGCAAGCCGCACCCCCGGGGGCACACATGGGAACGCACGCCAGCGCCGAGGCACTGCCGCACCGAACCACCAGCGACCGCCAGGAGCGAGCCGCCGGGTCTTTCGCCACCGGCCCCCGCCCGCCCGGCAGCCCCCGCGCCGACGCCGGGCACAACCGCTACGCCAGCGCCCAGCTCCACCCCGCAGCAGCAGCCCAGGCCCGCCGCCTCACCCGGCAGACCCTCACCCGCTGGCACTTGGAGCACCTTGCCGACGAAGTGGTGACCGTCGCCTCGGAACTGGCCGCCAACGCCATCAAGGCAGCCGTCCCAGCCCCCGCCGCCCTGCCCGCGATCATCTTCGCCGTCCACCACCAGCCCGGCCGCATCACCATCACCGTATGGGACAACGGCCCCGGCCAACCCCAGCTCGCCCACCCCGGCCCCGACGCCGAAAACGGACGCGGCCTCGCCGTCATCGACGACCTCACCGGCCGCAACTGGGGTTGGTGGCCCACCCCCCACAGCGGCGGGAAAGTCGTTCACGCCACTCTCAGCGCCCCGCGCGGCGACGAGGCCGACCGCTCATGCTGATCCCCGCCCCCGGCCCCGGCCACGCAACCTCAGCCGACGAGCTGCTGACACGCGGCGAGGTCGCCCGCCTGTTCAGAGTCGACCCCAAGACCGTCACCAAATGGGCGCAGGCCGGCAAGCTCCGCACCATCCGCACCCTCGGCGGGCACCGCCGCTTCTACGCCAGCGACATCCGAACCTACCTGCGCAACACGAAGCCAGCGCCCGCCGCCAAGGACCGCCGATGACCCGCCGAGACCTGTCGATCCTCTCGCCCGCCCGCAAGGAAATGGAAGCCCACGCCGCCCACGTCGGCCTGATCACCCGCACCCCCGAAGAATCCCCCCTCACCAACCGGTGGGAAGCCGACTGGTGGAACGGCCCCGTCCGCAAAGTCCGCGAATACGCCGACGAAGACGAACTCATAGCCGACATGCGCCGCACCTTCGGACCCCCCGAAGGCGACCCCGACGAGCCCTAGCCGCCCGCCGGCGCCACACCCCCGCCGGCCAGCGCCCCCGCGCCGGCACGACCGCCACGACCACGCCCCGGCAGCACCCAGAGACCAAGGACCGACCTCACAATGAAAACAGCAGGCACCCCTGCCGCCGCCCCTGCCCCCGCCGCCTCCGCCGGCCAGGCCACGATCATCGACCTGCCCGGCGAGCTTGAGGAAGCCCTGATCGAGCGCGGGGCCGTCCTGCCCGCCTGGGCGCTCGAAGGCAGTTTCCTGGCAGGTTCCACGATCGGGCAGTACCGGGCCCAGCTAGCCTCAGCCCCGCTGCTCGATGAGACGATCAGCGGCCTTGTCCGCACGCTGAACGGGGCAACCGGAGGGTACGCGGTAGTGCGCCTCGGGAACATCGCCCGCGCGCTAGGAACCGGGGAACAGTTCCTCCGCGTGGCAACCGCGATCCTTGCCGAGGTAGCGGTCCCCTTCCAGCCGTTCAACCGGTGGCCCCTGTGGAAGGAAATCGGGACCAGCCTCAACGCCAACCCGGGCCGGTCCACTGGCACGGGATACAACGCGTTTCACATGGACCTGGTGAACGCGACCCGGCCCCCGGACTACACAACGCTCTTGTGCATCCGGCCTGACGCGCTCGGCGGCGGCCCGAGCATCCTTTCCGACGCCCGTGCGGCAGCATCGCGCCTGTCGCCGCCAGGCCGCGCCCTCCTGGCCCAGAAAGCCTACCGGTACGGCTCGTTCTACGAGCTTTCCGACGTAGGCGAGGAGTACACGCCGTTCGCGGTGCTGGACAGCGATCCGGCTGACGCCGGATTCGTCCGGTTCACCGCAAAGATGCTCACCGAACCCGGGCTCGATGAGGCACATGCCAGCGCGGCCCGGGAACTGGCCAGCCACCTGACCGGGGGGCAGACCTCATACATGCTCCAGCGCGGCGACGTCCTGATCGTGAACCAGCACCGCTTCATGCACGGGCGCGAGCCTCTCGGCGCTGGCCAGGAGGCAGTCCCGCCTACAGACCGCCGCCTGCTACTTCAACTGTTCCTCCGCAGCGCCGGCGACCGCATCCCCTATACTCACCCAGGTCAGGCGGCAACCCGGGTGTGAAACGGCGGAAGTCTTGAAGATCATCTGCGTGGCAGGCGCGCGCCCCAATTTCATGAAGGTCAAGCCGGTCATGGACGCGCTGGAAGCGCGGGGGGCCGACGTGGTGCTGGTCCACACCGGCCAGCACTACGACGAAGCCATGAACGAGGTCTTCTTCCGAGACCTGGGCATCCGCAGGCCCGATCGCCACCTGGGCACCGGATCTGGCACCCACGCCGAGCAGACAGCCCGCGTCATGGTCGCCTTCGAGCCGGTCGTGGACGAGATACGGCCAGACGCCGTCGTCGTGGTCGGAGACGTGACCTCCACCCTGGCCTGCGGCCTGGTCGCCGCCAGGGCAGGCACCCTCCTGGCCCACGTAGAGGCCGGCCTGCGCAGCCGCGACTGGTCCATGCCAGAGGAAATCAACCGGACAGTGGCCGACCGGCTCTCTGACTATCTCCTGGCACCGTCCCCCGACGCCGTGGACAACCTGCGCGCCGAGGGCTACCGCGAAGACCAGATCCACCTAGTCGGCAACGTCATGATCGACACCCTGCTGACCAACCGCGAGCGCGCTCTGAACTCCGCATCACTGGAGCGACTGGGCCTCACTTCCGGCAAATACGGACTGGTCACCCTGCACCGCCCGGCGAACGTCGACTCCCCGGAAACCCTGGCCCGGCTGGTAAGCGCCCTCACCAAGATTTCCGAGGAACTGCCGCTCATCCTGCCGGCGCACCCGCGTGCCGCGTCGTCCCTGCGCGAGATGATCACCACCGATCAAGTGCGCCTGATTCCCCCGGCCGGCTACCTGGATTTCGTGGCGCTGGAGGCCGGCGCCAAGATCGTGCTCACCGACAGCGCCGGCGTACAGGAAGAGACGACCGCGCTCGGCGTGCCCTGCATGACGCTGCGCGACAACACCGAGCGACCCATAACGGTCACTGAAGGCACGAACATCCTGGCCGGCCGCGACCCAGCACGGATCATCGAGACCGCACAGCACATCCTCGCCTTCCCCCCTGCGCCACGCTGCCCCGCACTGTGGGACGGCCACGCCGGCGAACGGATCGCCGACGTGCTGCTGACCGGCGGCACCGCCCAGACGCGCCTGCGACCCACCGACCTGCCCGGCCCGCCCCCGGCCCGGTGAGAACCAGCAACCCAAGACCATAACCATCATCTACGCGAAGCGTCGTCACGGCATCACCCACGGGCGCACAAAGCAGCGCCCCGCGCCAGCCCTCACCGCGCCGCGCGACCTTACCCCCACGTCAAAGGCGCAAGGCCAAGGCCAAGGCAAGAGGCAAAAGGCAAAAAGCGTCGCCTATCAGGGGTGGGTGGGAAGAACGCCCACCCACCCCCGGCCCCCGATTGTCGCCGTCGCCCGGAACCCGTCAAATGCAAGGCGATTTGACGGAACCCGGCCGACCCAACCGCCCCCGCCAGCCCGGCCACCCGCCAGCCGCCGCAGCCCGCCGCCGCGCCCGGCCGGACGCGCGGAGCGCGCCCCCGAACCCCGCCACCGCCG
>Ga0208220_1000915_pt1 | contig 12413 bp, 11 predicted proteins | sample NGESurdeep092012_9_FD_184484 | JGI IMG/M metagenome (GOLD analysis project Ga0208220, IMG submission 184484) | Arctic peat soil microbial communities from Barrow, Alaska - NGEE Surface sample F53-1 deep-092012 (SPAdes) | ecosystem: Environmental > Terrestrial > Soil > Wetlands > Peat ... | reverse complement strand
CGCCACCTTCCTGCGCTACATCGGGCAGGTGCTGCCCTCGCTCGGCGAGACCAGCGTCCTGCTGTCCACCATCGGCGACCTGTATCCCGGTATCAGCGCGACCGGCGCCGAGCCGCCGCAGACCGCGGCGATCAAGGGCCGGCTGGGCATGGCCAGGGTCGTGGCCGCGGCCATCCGGGACCGGCAGCAGGCCCCCCGCCAGCCGACCGAGATCATGGTCGATCACCAGCCGCTCGTGCTGACCAGCAAGGCGGCCGCCCAGGCACGCGAGCGAGCCCGGCGGTCGCGCCGCCCGCACAACGAGGCCCGCGCGATCTTCGCCCGCGAGGTGATCAACGCGCTCACCACGCAGGCCGCGGCCAAGCTCGGCCAGAACGTGCTCGGCGGCCCGAACCTGCTCGGCGCCGAGGACATCGGCGACCTGCGCCGCGAACTGCGCGTCGACCCGGCCGTCCGGGCCCTCATCGACCGGCTGTGGCCCGTGCTGACGCCGCAGCAGCTCATCGCCGGCCTGTTCGCCTCTAAGCGCCGTCTGGCCGCGGCGGCGCCCGGCCTGACCGCCGCGGAGCGCGACGCACTGCAGCGCCAGCCCCGCGCGGACTGGACGCCGGCTGACGTCCCCCTGCTCGACGAGGCCGCCGAGATTCTGGGCGAGGACGACCGGGCGGCGGCCGCCGAGCGGGAGCGGCGCCGCCGTCTCCAGGAGGCCTACGCCCAGGGCGTCCTCGACATCATCGGCCGCGATGACGACGACGACCCGGAGGTGCTCATGGGCGCCGACGTCGTGGACGCGAGCCGCCTCGCGGCCCGGTACGAAGACGAGGAGAACCTGACCCCGGCCGAGCGGGCGGCGGCCGACCGGACCTGGGCGTTCGGGCACGTGATCGTGGACGAGGCGCAGGAGCTCTCGGAGATGGCCTGGCGGATGCTGATGCGCCGGGTGCCGGTCAAGTCCATGACGATCGTCGGCGACGTGGCCCAGACCGGCGACCTGGCCGGCCTCCAGTCGTGGGACCAGGCGCTGGGCCGGTACGTGGGGGACCGGTGGCGGCTCGCGGGACTGACCATCAACTACCGGGCGCCCGCCGAGATCATGGACGTGGCGGCCGACGTGCTGGCCGCGATCGACCCGGTGCTCGAGGTGCCGCGCTCCGTCCGCACGGCCGGCTTCACCCCGTGGCGGCTGGAGACCGACGAGGCCGGGCTGGCCGACGCCGTCGCGCAGGCCGCCATCCGGCTGGCCGCCGAGAGCGGCGACGGCAAGCTCGCCGTGATCGTGCCGCCCGGCCGTCTCGCCGAGCTCGGCCAGGCCGTCACGGCCGCACTACCGGAGGTCGCGATCGGCGCCGATCCCGATCTGACCAGCCCGGTCGTCGTGCTGACCGTCCGGCAGGCCAAGGGGCTGGAGTTCGACTCGGTGCTGATCGCCGAGCCCGCACAGATGCTGGCCGACTCCCCGCGTGGCCTGAACGACCTCTACGTGGCGCTCAGCAGGGCCACGCAGCGCGTCGGCGTAGTGCACACCGGCACCATCCCCGCAGTCCTGGCCCGTCTCAGCCTCGACAAGACCTAGGGAGGAGCTGAGTGCTAACTCCGTCTACTCGTCGCCTGGCGGCCGGCCGCCGCCGCCGAACCGGTTGAACAGCCGCTCGCCGGCTCCCACCGCCGTCTCCGCGACGCCGCGCACCGCGCCGATCAGCGGGTCCGAGCTGCGGTTCCAGGACTCCTGGTACGACTTGGCCGCCGACCGGAACTCGTCGCCCATCGACGTGTCCGGGTCGTCCTCGCGGCGCGGGTAGTTCCCGGCGAGAATGTCGCGGTACTCGCCATCCGACGCCCACCGGTCCAGCTCGGCGAAGCGCACCACGGCGAACGGGTGCGACTGGCCCTGCAGCTGCAGCAGCTTCAGCAGCCCCTCGCGCATGTCCGGGACCGCGTCATACTCGCGGGCCTGCTCGTGGAACGCGTCGTGGCTGAGCTCGGCCAGCCGCGCGCCGCCGGCCGTCTTCATCAGCGCCCGGCGGGCCGCCTGCTCGTCCTGCCCCGCCAGCAGCCCCGCCCGGTCACAGGACAGCTCTGACTTGCGGAACCATTCCTCCAGGCCCCAGATCACCGCCTTGAAGCCGATCCAGGCGAACGGGATGAACGACAGCCGGGCGGCCAGCGCGACCAGGTGGAACAGCATCGTCCGGTACACCGAGTGGCCGGACAGCACGTGCCCGAGCTCATGCCCGATGATGAACCTGATCTCCTCCTCGTCCATCAGGTCCACCATGCCCGTAGTGACCACCACGAACGGCTTGTCCGTGCCGAGCGCCATCGCGTTCACCATCGGGTCCTGGGTGATGAACAGCTCGGGAACCCGGGGCAGGTCCAGGATGTAACAGCCGTCCAGCAGGTCGTGGTACAGCTGAGGGAACTGATCCTCAGACGCCCGGACCGAGCTGGCCAGGAACATCAGCCGGAGCGCCCGGTCGCTGAAGAGCCCGGCGAGGTTCTTGAGGATAACGTCGAAGCCGGTGAGCTTGCGCAGCGCGACAAGCGCTGAGCGGTCGGCGGGGTGCTCGTAAGCACGTGAGCTGATGCCCGGCAGACGCACCCGGGAACGGTCCGGCACAGTGGTCATGCGATACATCGTAAGCGCTCCCGCGGAGGTTGTGCTCATGTCAGCAGAGGTAACCCCGGGCATGTTCGAGCCGACAGTATTTGAACCGGATAACGAGTCCATGCCTCCCGAGCTGCTCGCGGCCCTGCAGCAGGACCGGCTCCGCTCCCTCGTTGACCGGCTGCTGGCGGCCGGCGGCCTGCAGGGCGGCAGGCTCCGGGAGGCCGGCGTGACCGGCGGCGGCGACCTCACGCTGGCCGACCTGCCGAGCCTGCCCGCGACCGGCAAGCGTGACCTGTGGGAGGCCTACCCCTTCGGCCTGCTGGCCGTGGCGCGCGAGGACGTCGTGGCCGTGCACGGTTCCAGCGGGACCGGCGGCCGGCCGACCCTGGTCGCCTACACCCGCGACGACCTGCGGCTGTGGGCGCGGATGTGCGCGCGGGCGCTGGCCGCGGCCGGCGCGACGCCCGCCAGCATCGTGCACAACGCCTACGGCTACGGCCTGTTCACCGGCGGCATGGGCATCCACCAGGGCGCGATCGAGCTCGGGGCGACCGTCGTCCCAGCCTCCGGCGGCATGACCTCCCGGCAGGTCACCCTCATCGCCGACCTCCAGCCCGACATCCTCACCTGCACGCCGTCGTACGCCATCCGGCTCGGTGAGGCGCTGGCCGCGGCCGGCCACGGGCCCGGCCACGGCCTGAAGCTGCGGGCCGGCATCTTCGGCGCCGAGCCGTGGACCGACGCCCTGCGCAGCCGGATCGAGGACCTGCTCGGCCTGCGCGCCCTGGACATCTACGGCCTGTCCGAGGTCATCGGGCCCGGCGTCGCGGCCGAGTGCATCGTCGCCGCCGACGGCCTGCACGTCAACGAGGACCACTTCCTCGTCGAGGCCGTCGACCCGGTCACCGGCGCGCCCGTGCCCGACGGCACGCCCGGCGAGCTGGTGTTCACCACCGTCACCAAGCAGGCCCTGCCGCTGCTGCGCTACCGGACCGGGGACATCGCCGCCCTGCGCCGCGGCTCGTGTCCCTGCGGCCGCACCCTCGCCAAGATGAGCAAGATCACCGGCCGTAAGGACGACATGCTGGTCATCCGCGGGGTCAACGTCTACCCCAGCGAGGTCGAGCGGGTCCTGCTGGCCGAGCGGGCGCTCGCCCCCGACTACCTCCTGGTCATCGACGAACGCGAATCGCAGCCCCGACTGCTGGCCTGTTGTGAATACGAAACGGACAGTTTCCGCCAGCCGTCCTCCGCCGCCGAGATCGAGTCCAGGCTTCGCGACGCGCTCGGTCTCGGCGTCGCCGTCCGCCTGCTGCCGCCAGGGTCGGTCCCGCGCACCGAGGTCGGCAAGGCTGTCCGCCTCGTGCGGTGGTCCGGCGGCGACCCCCCGCTCCCCGGCCTCGCCTAGCGCCCCCGGTGCTGGCGGTGTCGGTGCTGGCGGTGTCGGTGCTGGCGGTGGCGGTGGCGGCGTTGGCCCGGTGCGGGCGGAGCCCCTGGCGCAGGCAGGGCTCCGGCGCCGCCAGAGCCCCCCGGCGCCGCCAAGCGGCCCGTTGCGGGCGTCGGAGACTGGTATTTGGCCTGCGCCGAAACATCGTCACTCGTGATCACTACCGTTTTCTGGCGCTGCGTGCGTAGAAACGGTAGTGATCATGAACTTCGGGGCGGGTCATCTACGCGGGCCTGGTCAGCGGGCGATCAGGCCGGCGTAGATGACGTCGACGCGACGCCGCAGCGCGGCCTCCGATGGCTCGCCATCGTCGCCCAGGCAGCCCATCATGAGCGCCTTCACGTCGGCGGTCTCGACGTCGCCGCGCACCGCGCCCGCCCGCTGGGCCTGGCCGAGCATCGCACCCAGCATGGCGGTGATCTCCTGCCCCGCTCCGGCCGTGGCCGCCGCCAGGTCGACCCCGGCGCCGGCCAGGGCATCCGCGAGACCGCGGTCCACCGCCAGTTCCGTCACCAGCTCCAGGAAGAACGCGCGGAAGGCCGCTCCAGGGTCATCCGCGCGCTCGGCGGCGAGCACCTGGGCCTGCCCCAGCACGTGCGCGACGCGGTCCTGGATGATCGCCTGGAACAGGGCTTCCTTCGTCGGAAAGTGTCGGCTGACCGTACCCGTGCCGACGCCCGCCCGCCGGGCGATCTCATGGACCGGAACCGCCAGGCCCTCGGCCGCGAACGCGGCGAAGGCGACCTCGAGAATCCGGGCGCGATTGCGCTGCGCGTCGGCCCGCATCCCTGTCACCTCGCTCTGCCTCAAATCCCGCGGCCGCAAACTGCCTCAAATCCCGCGGCCGCAAACTGCGCCGCCCGGCCCTGCTCCTGGACAACCGGGACGGCCGTCCCGTATATTCGTGCCTTACCGGGACGGCCATCCCGATTATAGGGTGACAGCGCAGGGCACGGCCGCGCAGAAGCAGGAGCAGCGCACATGAGTCAGCAGGGCACAGCTCGCCAGGCCAGTGCGAGGACCTCGCGGTGGGGTGCGGCCGACATTCCCGATCAGGCTGGCCGGACCGCGGTCATCACCGGGGCGAACTCCGGCATCGGCCTGGAGGCGGCGAAGTATCTCGCGGCCCGCGGCGCGCACCTCGTGCTCGCGTGCCGGGACACCGACAAGGCGAAGGCGGCGGCCGGCGGGATAGCCGGCCAGAGCCCGGCCGCCGAGGTCGACGTGGTCTCGTTGGATCTGTCCGACCTGGCCTCGGTGCGCCGCGCGGCGCAGGAGATCCGGTCCCGCTATCCGCGCCTCGACCTGCTCATCAACAACGCCGGCCTGATGATGCCGCCCTACGGACGGACCCAGGACGGCTTCGAGCTGCAGTTCGGGACCAACCACCTCGGCCACTTCGCGCTGACCGGCCTGGTGCTGCCGAGCCTGCTGGAGGTCCCCGGCTCCCGGATCGTCACTGTCTCCAGCAACGGGCACAAGGTCGGCCGCATGCACTTCGACGACCTGCAGTTCGAGCGGCGGTACGGGCGGATGAGGGCCTACGGCCAGTCCAAGCTGGCGAACCTGCTGTTCACCTACGAACTGCAGCGGCGCCTGGCCGCCGCCGGGGCACCGACCATCGCGACGGCGGCACATCCGGGAACCTCCGATACCGCACTGGTGCGTTATATGCCGGTTTGGATGCAGTTCGGGGCGCGGATTTCGCCTAGCCAGGACGCCCGGATGGGCGCGCTGCCGACCCTGCGCGCGGCGACCGACCCGGCCGCGGCCGGCGGAGACTACTACGGGCCCAGCGGGCTGGGGGAGCTCACCGGGGCGCCCAGGCGCGTGCGGTCCAGCGCCCGGTCGCACGACGCCGAGACTCAGCGGCGGCTCTGGGCCGTGTCGGAGCAGCTAACCGGCGTCGCCTACGACGTCTGACGGCCGCCGGCGCTTGGCCGTTATGCGCAAAACCGGGTCCCGGCGACGGCCGCCGCCGTGCGCGGCATCTACAGTCACCACATGAACGGTGGCGAGTCAGCGCCGCGGATCGGGGTCATGGGCGGCACGTTCGATCCCATCCACCACGGTCACCTCGTGGCGGCCAGCGAGGTCGCGCACTTTTTCTCGCTGGACGAGGTCATCTTCGTGCCGACCGGCCAGCCCTGGGAGAAGAACGGCCGCGACGTCTCCGCGCCCGAGGACCGCTACCTCATGACGGTCATCGCGACGGCGTCCAACCCGCGGTTCTCCGTCAGCCGCGTCGACATCGACCGGCCGGGCGAGACCTACACCATCGACACCCTCCGCGACCTGCGCGCCGAGCGGGGGGCCAGCGCGGAGCTGTTTTTCATCACCGGGGCCGACGCGCTGGCCAGGATGATCTCCTGGCGCGACGCCGACGAGTTGTTCAAGCTGGCGCACTTCGTCGGCTGCACCAGGCCCGGGCACCGGCTGTCGCTCACCGGGCTGCCCGACGAGGGGATCAGCCTCATCGAGGTGCCCGCCCTGGCCATCTCCTCCACCGAGTGCCGCGCCCGGGTGCGCTCCGGCGACCCGATCTGGTATCTAGTACCCGACGGCATCGTCCAGTACATCAGCAAGCGCAAGCTGTACCAGGGCTGACCCCGGGGGCCGGACTGATCCCGGGGCCAGGGCGGCGGCGCGCTGGCGCGGCGGGAGGCGGCAGTTGCGGCTGGAGGCGGTGGGCAAGCGCTACGGGCTGCGGCAGCCGTGGATCGTGCGTGACGTCAGCCTGGACGTTCCCGGCGGACGGCTAGTTCGCCTGGAGGGCAAGAACGGCAGCGGTAAGTCCACCTGCTGCGCGTGCTCGCGGGCGCCTGCCTACCGAGCGCCGGCCGGGTGACCGACCGGCCGCGCACCGGCTATGTCCCGGAACGCTTCCCGCCGAGCCTTCCGTTTTCGCCCCGTGATTACCTCACCCATCTGGGCCGCGTGCACGGAATTCGCGGCGCCGGCCTGGCGGATCGCGTCGACGAGTGCCTGGACCGGCTCGGCGCGGCGGAGTACGCGGAGCGGCCCATGCGCAGCCTGTCCAAGGGCATGTGCCAGAAGGTCGCCGTGGCCCAGGCGCTCCTGCCCCGGCCCGGCCTGCTGGTCCTGGACGAGGCCTGGACCGGGCTGGACCAGGCGGCGCGCGAGGTCCTCGACGAGGAGGTGGCTCGGCGGCTGGCGGGCGGCGGGACCGTCGTGTTCGTCGACCACGACTCGCAGCGGCTGGCCGGCCTGATCAGCGAGCGGTGGCGACTGGCGGGCGGGTGACGGCTGGGTCGGCTGGGGCGGCGGTGGCGGCGGTGGCGGCGGATGCTGCGACGGGCCGCGGGCCAGGCGGGGTTCCGGGCCGGGGTTTGCGGGCGGGGCCGTGCTCATCGAGTTGTCGGGGGTGGGCCAGGCCGCCACCGCGGGCCTGGCCGGGCTGCCGGGTGTCTGGTCGGTGCGCGTCGACGGGCAGCGGGTCCTGGTCAGCGTCGAGCCTGCCGCCTCCGACGCCGTCCTGCGCGCGCTGCTCGACGGCGGCGACGCGGTGCACGTCCGGTCGGTCCGGTCTGTCCCGTCGGCGGGGAGGCCTCCCCGTGACCGCGCTGATCCGCTACCAGGCCGCCGTCCTGCTGGCCGTCACCGGCGTCGGCTATGTGCTGGCCAGATGTCAGCTGCCGGGCGGGTTCTCGGCCCTGGCCAGCGTCCTGGCGGCCGGGCTGGTCACCGCGGTGGTGTGCCTGCTCGTCGGCTCGGCCGCCGCCACTCTGTGCAACCCGCCGCTGATCCGCCATCCAGCCGTGGCGTTTCTGGGCACCACGGGCGCCGTGGTGTTGGCGCTGGTGGCTGGCGTATCGCCGGCGAACGCCGCGTTGCGCGGGCCGGGCAGTGCGCCGGTCGCGTCCGACTGGCTGACCGGGCTGCCGCTGCTGGTGGCGCTCGCCCTGGTCGCGGTGTCCTGGCTGGCCTCTACGCTGCTAGCCGGTCGCCGGAGCTAGGTTCTTTGGGGGAGCGGGGCGGGGGGGCGGAAGTGTGGCTTAGCACAGATAGCCTGAGTGTGGCCAGATACTAGTTCTTGACCAATCGTGAGATCGTAGAAGCCTGGGCACAGCCAAGGAGGACTGCCAGCACCCGTGACTGCCACCGATAGGGCCGTCGAGCTCGTGGAGATCGCGGCCGCAGCCGCGGCTGAGAAGCTCGCCTCCGACATCATTGCCTACGACGTCAGCGACCAGCTCGTTATCACCGACGCCTTCCTCCTCTGCTCCGCCTCCAATGACCGGCAAGTGCGGGCCATCGTGGACGAGATCGAGGACCGCCTCCGCAAGGCCGGGGCCCGGCCCGCGCGCCGGGAAGGCGAGCGCGAGGGGCGGTGGGTGCTGCTCGACTACGTCGACATCGTCATCCACGTCCAGCACGCCGAGGAGCGCGTGTACTACGCCCTTGAGCGCCTCTGGAAGGACTGCCCCGTGATCGCGCTGCCCGAGCCGGTCGGCGCCGGGGGCGCGGCCGACCGCGGCCAGCAGGGCCCGGCCGAGCGGGGGCGGCGCTGACCACCCCGGCCCTGGGTCGAGTCGCTGATCCCTGGTCGAGAAGCGGTAACCCCGAGGTCGTGACGCTGGTCTTGTGGCGGCATGGCCAGACGGCGTTCAATGCTGAGCGGCGGTTCCAGGGGCAGACCGATGTCCCCCTGAACGCCGTCGGTCGGGAGCAGGCCGCCAGGGCCGCGCGGTTCTTGGCCGCTCTCCGGCCCGACGCGATCTTCTCTTCCGACCTGAGCCGGGCCGCCGAAACCGCCGCCGCCCTCGCGCGCCTGACGGGCCTGAGCGTGACGCTCGACAAGGACCTCCGGGAGCGGCACGGAGGCGCCTGGGAAGGCAAGACCGACACCGAGATCCGGGAGCAGTACCCGGAGGCGTTCGCGGCCTGGGTCCCGCCGGATGGCGAGACCGCCACGGCGGTGGCGGACCGGGGCTCGATGGCGCTGGAGCGGATCGCCGACAGCGTGCCGGGCGGCACGGTGACGGTGGTGACGGGTCACGGTGCGAACCTGGGGATGGGCCTGGCCCGGCTCCTCAGGATCCCGGACGGGGCCCGGATACTGGGGCCGTTCGGCAACTGCAGGTGGTCGGTTCTGAGTCGGCGCGGCGGAAACTGGCGGCTCCAGGAGCACAACGTGGGGAGTCTTCCGGTGCCGGTGCCGGAGCCGGTGCCGGAGCCGGTGTCGGCGCCGGACGTGGAGTCGGTGCCGGAGCCGGATGTGGAGCGCGAGGACTGATCGGTTTCTTGTACACTGGCGTGGCGCTGCAGCCGGAAGGCCAAGGCGTCCCGAGGGGCTATAGCTCAGTTGGTAGAGCGCTTGCATGGCATGCAAGAGGTCCGGGGTTCGAATCCCCGTAGCTCCACCCAGTTCACGAATATAATTCGAACAGATTACCGGTGACGAGGCCGGTTCTGAGGGCAATTCGAGGGGCAGACCAGCCGCGACCAGGCTGCTGACCTGCGGGAACATGTGGCCATCGGTTCTGTCCCGGTGCAGCGCTTTGGCGTTGTGCAGGAGGTCACCAGCCCGGGCCGCCGGACTCTGCGGGTTGCCCGGCGGCACTGCACCCTGCGCGATCGGATGGCCCCTGCCGGCGGGGATCGTGGCCACGGATGGCTTTCGCCGAGCCTGGCAGACAGCCTCCGCGTCGTCACGCCTCCGCGAAAGCCATTGGTTCCTGCACGGCGGCTACGCCATGATTCACCGCGACGGTTCCGGTGCGGGTTACTGGCCAGCGGCCTGGAACCGGACGATCAGCTCGGCAGGAACCCGGCCCTTGTCCTTGACCTCGATGCCCTGGCCCCTGGCCCAGGTGCGGACGTCGGACGGGCTAGGCCCGCCGGGGCGGGACGCAGCCCTGCCGGCACTGGCACGCCGGGAAGTGCCGCTGCTGCCAGCCTTGCGCGCGGCGTCGATGAACGGCTGGACAGCCTTCCGGAACTCCTCGGCGTGCACGGCGTTCAGGTCGATCTCGCTGGCAGCTCCGTCCACGGCGAACCTGATGGTGGTGTCGGCCTGCGAGCCGTCGATGTCATCAGTGAAGACAACCTGGGTGCGCTGAGCCATCGGTGATGGGACTCCGTTCCGGGAAAAGGGTGAGGGCGGTCAGCACATCCGACTGCCCGTACGGGCAGCTGTCAATCCTCGACGCGCAAGGTCAGCCAGATCCCGGCCGGGTCCGGGTTGCTGACCTGCGCCTCCAACTCAGCGAAATGCTGAGCAGCCAGCGCTCAAAGACGCTTCGGGAGAACATCAGGTAAGCAGACTTGATGTCGCGGTGGATGATGACGAGGCCGGGGGCGATCGTCGGCCAGGCGGGGCTGGAGGTGACGATTCCGGTACTCCCGCGTGTAGGGTTCCATAACTTGGCCTCGGGGCTTGACCTGGTCTTTTACGCGGCTCGCTCGTATTCGTTGATGAGGCCGCCGAGGAGGGCCGGGGCGGGCGCAGCTGGCGGCCTCGGTGCGGTCGTCGTAGTGCCGGGCGTAGTCGGCGAGGACTGACTGCAGGTGTCGTTCGGCCGCGAGCATGGTTCGGTCCGCCCAGTTGAGCCTCAGGCGACGTGACTGGCGGCGTTGCAGGATGGCGAGCTGGTGACGCAGGATCAGGGTCTCGGCGGTCTTCCGCGTCTCCTGACGCCGGGACAGCCGCAGCCATGAGGCCACGTGCGTGATCAGGAGGAACACCAACCGCAGGCACATGATCGCTGATCATCACGGCCGGAGCGCCGGCACAGCAACTCTGCTGGTCAGAGCCGTGGACGGGGTTCTCGGCACGCACGGGGGGCACACGGGCCGTCCGCCATGGGCGGGCGGTCCCTTCCGGCGGCGGTTCCCCGGCGTTGGCCGGAGAGCCCACGCGCGCCGGGCCGGGCGCGCGACATGACCGGGACCGTGAGCGAGACATGGACCTACGGGGGCGTGCAGGTGCACGCCTGCCTTGATGAGACCCGGGGAAAGAAACCGTGGCTCGTCAGGATCGGCGCCCGGGGGCTGGCAGCCACTACAAGGTGACGGGTCAGGCGGGACAACGACACCACCTCGATCATCGGCGGTCTGTCATTTCCCCCGGGTGCGGTGTTAGCCGGGAGGCCGGGCCGGTGCGGGACTGCAACCCCTCGCAGGCGTAGATCTGGCCGCTGCCGGTGAGGGCGGCGGCCAGCGCAGGCCCGGCGGCAGCTGCGGAAATCGTTCCTGAACCGTGAGCGCTGGTGCGGACCGGTGGCGCAGGCGACTTCCTGGATGTCCTGCCAGCCGCGCCTGGCCACGGCGGCCTGGCCGGCGACGGCGGGCGACACGCCGGGATTTGCGAACTGCCCGGGGGCGCGTCAGGCTTTGCGTGCCACGCCCACCAGGACCCAGAACTTGCCGGGGTCGTCAGGGACGTCGGCGGGCGAGTCCGGCCGCCACTGCGGGATGTAGACCAGGCCGGGGTCCAGGAGTTCGAAGCCGTCGAAGAAGCGCAGGATGTCCGCGCGCGAGCGCATGTGGATGTCGGTGGCGACGCTGCTGTTGTATACCGTCTCGGCGGCCCGGGCGACCGCGGGCCTGCTCTCATTGGTGGCGTGGGCCAGCACGAGGTAGCTGCCGGGCGCGAGCGCGTCGCGCAGCGTGGCCACGATCTGCCAGGGATCCTCGGCGTCGGCGATGAAATGCAGGACCATGACCAGCAGCAGCCCGGCGGGCTGGCCGAGGTCGATCAGCCGCCGGACCGCGGGGTCGGCGAGGATCTTCTGCGGGTCGCGCAGGTCGGCGTCGATGATCGAGGTGTTCTGGTTCCCGGCGAGGATGGCCTTGCTGTGCGCGATCGCGACCGGGTCGACGTCGACGTAGGCCACCCGGGAACCCGGGGCGGCCTGCTGGGCGACCTCGTGCACGTTGCCCTGGGTGGGGATGCCGGAGCCGATGTCGAGGAACTGGCCGATGCCGGCCGCGGCGAGGAACCGCACGGCCCGGCTGAGGAACGCCCGGTTGGCCCGGGCGCTCGCCCGGGCATTGGGCTCGACCGCGACGATCGCCCGGCCCACGTCCTGGTCGGCCAGGAAGTTATGGCTGCCGCCCAGCCAGTAGTCATACACGCGGGCGACGTTCGCCCGCTTGATGTCTACTCCCGGCGGTACCCAGCCCGGCTCGCCAGCCATCACGCCTGCCTCTTTCTCCCGCATGTGCCCGGCGTCCCCTCGCTGACAGGGCCTGGTCACGGTCCTCCAGTGCGCGGCGCGTCTTTCCGCCGGTATTGCGATACATTCCGTGTTTGCACGATATCGCAGGGTACGGGCAATGGCTGACCGTACCGCACTGCCGCGAGGCCGGAATGGCCCGCGGCCATTGCCCGGA
>Ga0208220_1000913_pt1 | contig 12419 bp, 11 predicted proteins | sample NGESurdeep092012_9_FD_184484 | JGI IMG/M metagenome (GOLD analysis project Ga0208220, IMG submission 184484) | Arctic peat soil microbial communities from Barrow, Alaska - NGEE Surface sample F53-1 deep-092012 (SPAdes) | ecosystem: Environmental > Terrestrial > Soil > Wetlands > Peat ... | reverse complement strand
CGGAGCGCAACGCCGCCGCCGAGCCGCAGACGGAAGCCCGCCGCTGTTGCGGCCAATTCGATTGCCGCTCGTGACGAGCGCGCGATTTGCGGAGTGGAACGGGCATCGGCGAGAGGAAACAGGGCGACGAGCAGCCCGTGGAGCGCAGCAAATCGCGCGTTGGTCACGGCGGATTCACAATTCATATTTTGTGTCTATCCTTTGCGTATCCACCACTTTTGCCCCTCGATTGTTGGGCGAACGCCCTGCAATATTGCAAAACGATTCACAGCTTGAAGCACGCCGGGAAAGCGATTTGTGAAGTCGTCGCCCACAATGATTCCACCAGTTTGAACTATTTCCCAAGCTCCGGCCAAATCGGATGCCACTTCACATTCCGAATGGCCGGCGTCCACATAAACAAAATCCACCCGAACCCTGCATGTTCGCATCAACTGCAAGGCGAGGCTTGAGGTATTCCTAAAAGGAAGAATTTGTTTTTCGAATCCTGAATACAGGACGTTAAAAAGAAACTGTGCATATTGCGACCGCTCAATTTGCTGTGTAAGCACGCTTTCTCTGAATTGCTTGATTTTCCACAATGCTGGATTTGATGCGAGCCAGGTATCAACGCACAACACAGTTACGCCTGGGTGGTGTCTAACGGCGTGCTGCGTCATGTGAATTGCAGATGTTCCCTTCCAAGACCCAAGCTCAACGATTGATTGCGGCTTGACGCTGTCAATAAGGCGACTAAAAAGTATGCTTGTGCTTCCCCAGGATTTAGGAACACCAAGATCACGAGCCATTTTCTTGCGCCAAGAGCGGACTTCCAAATACGGATCTCCAGGGAGATAATGCCGATAAAAATCCCGAAGGTTCATCGCAAGTCTGGTGTTAATTGGTGACTCCCGGTATCGGGTGGAGGCGTGAGTTTTTAGTCATGCTCAAAACCTAACAGGCCTGCGCAATCGACAAAAGATTTTTCAATACCGCCAACGGGACTGCGCCGTTTGAAAGAAACCTTTGGCTGTTGCTAAAAGTTTCAGCAAAGCCCAAAATCCCGCATCGTGTGGCCAGCAATTTCCGACGCGAATGCGAAAAAATACAAAACGGACGGAATTCACCCGCATGTTGGTTTAGCGGATTGGAAAAACACAATCGTCATGGATTCCCAAAAGAAAATGGCGCTATCTGCGATGCCGGATGAAAAACGGCATCCCGGGCCATTTGAAACTTCTCCGCAAAAATCCGGGAATACGGGCATCGACTTGAACCAACTGTCGTTCTGCTACGGCACATCGCCAATTTTTAACAATTTGAGCATCGCGGCTTCCGCACGGTTGACTGTGCTTCGTGGGCCGTCCGGTTGCGGAAAGACAACTTTGTTAAAATTGTGCATGGGGATTTTGCAGCCGTCCTCCGGTTCCATAACGCCGGAACATAAAAAACCAGTTTTCATTTCTCAAGAAGACGCGTTGTTTCCGTGGTTGACCGGGATGCAGAACATCCAGAACGTCGCCGGGTTTTCCGCCGAACAAGTCAAAACCAGCCCGCTCTATCCCAGAATTCAGGGGTTTTTGGAACGGCGCGCTCACCAAATGTCGTTCGGTCAACGGCGGTTGATTGAAGTCGCGCGCGCGCTCCTCGTCAAACCCGACCTGCTATGCCTCGATGAGCCTTTCAATTTTATTGACCCGCCTTCAAGGGCGCTCATTCAAGAAGTGCTGATGGAACCGCCACCCCATCTCCGGGATGTGACCATCTTGGTTTCATCACACTATGACAGCGATTTTGCGGCTCCGGGAATCACCACAATTTCATTTGATGGCACTTTGCCCGTGAAAAACCTCGTCGTTTCGGTGAAATCATGAATCCCAAGCTCAAGGAAAAACTTGCGAACATCGCCCTGAGCCTCATGGGCTCCGTGCTTTTGCTGGTGCTGTGGATATCGCTGAAAGTTGGGTTGCATATTCCCGACCGCTATTTGCCATCACCGTCTGCGGTTCTTCACGCCATCGGCGATTTGGAACCGTCGTTTTGGTATCACTGCGCGGTGACCGCTACAAGACTCGTGATTGGATCGATATTGGGAATCGCCATCGGGATTGCAATTGGCATACTGTTCTCCTGGCAGCGAACCCTGGGCCGGTTCCTGCTGCCTTCCGTGCTTTCGATGCGCGCGATACCGCCCGTCGCCGCCATTCCTTTTTTCTTGCTCTGGTTCGGATTTTCGGAGACTGGGAAACTGGTGATCATCGTTTTTGGAATCGCGTTCAACATCGCCGTGGCCACCCTTCAAGCCATCAATTCGATGCCGGAACGCTACCGGATTCTTTTCAAAAGTTTCAACATTCCCGAAGGGGCGTTGCCCATCAGTTACAGTTTGCCCGTGGCGCTGGAAACGCTGGGTCCGACCGTCAGATTTTCGGTCGCCACGGCTGTCGGGTTGGTGGTGGTCGCTGAATTGCTGGGCTCTCAAGCCGGTTTGGGCTATTTAATTCAAACGTCCCGTTCCACTTTCGCCATGCATACAATTTTCCTGGCCACTTTTGGGTTAGCCGCCATCGCGTCAATAGCAGACTGGGCTTCACAACGCCTTTGGCGCATCATAGTATTTTGGAAAACTTCCGATCAGTGATGAACAAATTATAGCAATATGAAAACCTCACAAAAAATTACAATCGCACTGGTCTTTCTGGCAATTATCGCGACCGCCGTCATCTGGCAATTGCGCGGGCCACAAAACCCTGTTCAACCGGTCGCCTCGGCCACTCCTGTCTTGAAGGTCGCCATTGCGCCATACCAGGACATGGCAATGCTCATGAACGCCAAACCTCTCGGTTTGGACAAAAAGAACGGCATTGATTTGCAGCTTCTCTCGATGGCGTGGGAAAATCTGACTCCCGCCGCCGCTTCCGCCACTCCCTCCGTGGACGTTGCGTTTGCCAGTATGGTTCAGTTTATTACTCAGGAACATTCCCTCAACGCTGGCTCCTCCGATCCCATCGTCTTCTTTTACCCAGCGTATGTTTTCAGGGGCGGCGCATTTGTGACCTTTAACAAAGATGTTCCTGAACTGACCAAGGCCGACATGAATAATCCTGACAAGATAAAACAATTCCTTTCATTCCGTTTCGCTGCGCAAAAAACTTCTTCCTACGAGATGCTTCTGTCGAAACTGGCGCGGAAGGTGGGGATGAGCTTGAAAGATTTGAAAATAGTTGACATGGATGCCGGTGATGGCCTGCTTGCTGCCCAGAATGGTTCGGTTGATGTGAGTAGCGCTGGCTTGACGCAAAGGAACGAGGCCGTGAAAAGAGGCGGACGCGTGGTGCTGACGATGGACGACATGAGCCAAGTTGACATCGCAGGATTTATCGCCAAGAAGTCAACTATTGACGCCAAACAAAAGGAGCTTGTTGCCTTTCTGAACACTTGGGCGGATTGCTGTGCCTATACCTTATCCGATCTCAACACAAATTCCGAATATCCGTTAACTTATCTGCGAAAGAATTCCTCCACTCAATACACGCCGCAGGAATTCGCCACCGCCCTCAGCCAGGAACTTCTCCCAACCAGTGTGGCCGACCTTCAAACCAATGTGGTGAATCTCGGCAGCCGTTATTACTATGGGCAGATCGTCACAAACACGGTGGAATACTACATGGAATCAAAGGCAATTACTGCACCGCCGCAAAATATCCAGATGCTGGATATAAAGTGAGAGAATGCCTTGAATCCTCAAGACACCACGCTTGCAAATTATTGGGGTTGGCACTTTCAACGGGTGCTGGATGATCTGCAATTTTCCGTTGAGCCAGAAATTGATGACCTTTCAAAGCAATTAAATGGACTGTCCCCTGACCGGCTTGAACTGTTTCGCCGTTGGTGGGCCATAGAAACGCCAGGCACGAAGCGTCTTGCGCAGACTGATTCAACTCACTTCTGGTGCCGTTGGGCTTTCTTCGATGAGCGTCCCGCCACAAAGAAGCAATTGGAAAGATTAAAGATTTGGCGAACGCAGGAGCCGGATAAAGCGATGGCGATCACCTTTTTGAATCACCTCTCTGAAATTAAGGGGAGGCTCTCTTTGGGCACACAAGAGCACATTGAACGGTTGGAAACCAAGTTTTTTGAACCAGCGACGCACGCTCAAGACGTGGCATTTCTTGAAGACTGGCGTGCTCTCTATCTGCAAACTCCAACCTCGGGCACTATCCTCCACCACCTTTGGAAGTATACCCAGTCGCTGCATCTGAATGGTGAAAAACCGTCTGCGTTCCTTGTCCGACTGCGGACTGGCGGAGCGGACTTTCCACCATTTGATTTCTTGCCACTTTGGCCCCGCCACTCTAACTCAGTTGCTGAGTCATGGCAGACACCTCTTCACGATTGGCAGTCAGTGAAAGAACAAGCGCAAATACGTATCTTGGGCGATGATGGCGATTTCGCGGGGAGCGCCTCCGAGTTCTTTCAGAAACAACTCTTTCCCTGCTTTTACTTGGCAGATTTGGGACCGAGAGCGTCCACGCCCGGAATCGTGAAGAAATTGGCCATTAAGTATTTTCTGTTCCTTCCGGTTTACATGGACAGAGAGAATGAGTCCCGGCAATGGCTCGGAGTGTTACAGGTCCGCTTCAAACACCGAGGGCGAGAGCATCTCGACAAGCGGGTCAAGGCATCAACAATACTAAGAAAACGGTTAGTCCCTTTAGGGAGGATCGTTCAGATGCTTGCCAACGATTTGATAGTTTCTCATGTTCAAGAAGCGTTTGATCGGCCGCTTTCGAGCCTAAACCTCACAGCTCAAACGAAAAACCATGCCCTTCGTTTGCGAGACATGCTCGGTATAGATGAAAGACTAGACGTGTCGATGCGACCACGAAGAGCACAGTTGGAAAGAATGGCAGTTGCGGCAAGACTCGATCTCACGGAACGCGCACGAGAGTTTAATCTTCATGCATTACAACACGGGCTAAAAAAGGGTAGCACCGATTTTCTTGATACCATTTGTGCGCTAACGAATGATGGGCGCAATCTTTGGGAGAATAATGCATCTGCTAGAACAATGCTGGAGAGCCTTTGGCTTACTGCAATCGGAATAACAGGTCCCCTAGATGTGATTGAATCAGATGGGAGAAAGGAGTTTGCTGATGCTACCACTTTCGCTGGATTCTTCGACATCCCACTGGAAGGAAGACTGCTATGCTACGATGATTGTGCAAAAGTAGCGGGCAAAGCATTTGAATTTCCAAAGGCTTTCCCCAACGCGTGGAACGACATCGCTCAATGTCCGCTTGGAGTTTCGAAATATTTAATTGTCGGCGTTTCTGATATCTTGTTTCTTAATGCGGTGCGTCACAGTAAGTGCACCCGCATTCGTATTCGGGCTTGCAGGAATACCGGTGCCACTAAAGACGGTAACAAAAGTCGCCGCTATCGATCTGGTGATGCGTCGATTTTTATCGAGGACGACGGAGTGGGGATTAAGAGTCAAGATCTTGTTTTCTTGAAAGACAGTGACGTTTCGCCACAACTGTCGCCCAAAGGGGGATTTGGCTTAAAAGCCGCAAGGCGCGCACTAAAGAGGAACGGTTTAGATCTGCGTTTGGCGTCTAATCGGGCGGATGGCGATGAATGGACAAGCTTTCAGATCATAATACCGGTTTGGAAACAAATAGATAACAACACCGAAATACTACCATATGAAAATATTAATCGTTGAGGATGATACGATGAAGGACCTCGCCTTTGTAACGAACATCGTTAAAGAGGTTAAGCCATCGGCTGAGCTTTTCATTCATGACTCATTTCAAGGCGTCATCAATGATGTTCTGAACCAAAATATAAAACCCGATGCTGCTATCATTGATATGCAGATTTTTAAGATGGTTGGGCAGGAGAGAAAACAAGAAGGCCCTGATGTGAAGCACGGCGTTGAGATGGCGGTTCGTCTTCGCGCGATTGGACTCCCAGATGAATGCATATTAGTCCTCACTGCTCTGCCTCAGAATGTGGAAATGCAGTTGAGAGAAGCGGGTTATCCGAAGATCAAGGTTATACCGAAGGACACGCACCCTACAAAGAGGAGGAGTTTAATCGAAGATTTCCTTGCCCGATTGCCTCTAGGAAACTCGCCAGTTTAAGTGCCATCGTGAATCAACTGGTGGCGCAGTCTGCTGGTCCGCAAATTGAAGTTGCATCGAATGAAAGTTCGGAAGTTGTGGTAACACCTCATCCGTCCATAATCGTTCAATTTTTTCAAAAGACAGTGGTTGCCTGGTGCCAGGCTTTAACTCATCGTATTCCAAGAGCAGTTCCTTCATCTTTTCCCCCAGCCATTCGATTTGGTCGCACACCATCCGTTGTCCCACATTGAGATTGGCTTCGTAAGCGGTGGAACCCATCGCGAAATGAGATCCTTTTTGATCTTTTGGAGGCATTAGCGACATATCCACACAGGACGGTTCCAGGGCCATTAGCTGGGAAGTTTCCACCCTGCCGGCATGATCAAGGTTGGGACCTCCGTCTCCGAAGCCGGTTTCATTGGCCTCGAAATCGGGAAGATCATAAATGCGCATCGCAAAATGAGGCTGCAGAATTTTTACGAGCGTCTTCAAGTCTTTCCAATTTGCGCCATAATGCCCGGTCAGCAAGATCGCCGCATGAAACCCTGCGGCATCCAGAGCGCGTAGATGGTAACAAACATTTTTGAAGTGAATCCACGGCGGGACGGCTGTCAGCCACGGTTGCCGTTCACCAATATTCTCATGCGCCCACACTGCATATCCTCCGCACTCATGCACATGCCAATAATCCGTTGGAGCGACGATTCCTCCATATTTACGAGCCGTCGCACAGCAAATCCCGTGTGCTTTTAGCCCGTCGAGTCCGACGGCATTTTGTGGTCCGTGTGGTTCGCAGATTCCGTAAGGCATGAAAACCAACGGGCAGGCGGCAAAGGCTGCCTCCAATTCATTCGGGAACATACGCTCCCACCTGACTTCGCGGTTTTTTTGCATAAAGCTGAATTGAATATAATCCACTGACCCGCCTGCGTTACAGCGAATAAACTGTTCAGATCAAATTGCGTTAGCGCAATTTTCCTCGGTTCGATGAAGCTTCGGTCTGCGGGCGGCGAGCGGGGCAAGTGGAGCGGAGGCGGAGCGGAACGCCGCCGCCGAGCCGCAGACGGAAGCCCGCCGCTGTTGCGGCCAACACCCATTGCCGCTCGTGACGAGCGCGCGGTTTTGCGGAGTGGAACGGGCGTCGTCGAGAGGGAGACGGGACGACGGGCAGCCTGTGGAGCGCAGCAATCCGCGCGTTGGTCACGGCGGGCAGACAGGTTTGACTGAATTACATTGCGATGGGCTGTTGAAATTTAAGAGCGGCTCGCACGAGTTGTCGCATCTGGCCGCGATAATGCCGCAGCTCGTTATCGCGCTTGCGGTCGGACAGGTGAAATTCTTTCATGCGGGCCAATTCGATTTGAAGCTGTTCGACCTGTTTGAGAGTGAGAGGTGAGAATCGGGTTTTAGGTTTGCATCCGAGCACCTTGCGGACGAAGATCGGGAAAGTGCGGTGGTGGGGAAACATGGCCTTGTGCATGACCTCAACTGGCAATCGGTGGCCAAGCAGACCTCCCGTGATTAAGCCGTCCCGATGGTGGCAGGCACGGTAGCGCCACTTGAGGAATGCTTGGTATTGGGCTGGCGTCGGGCGATGACAACCAACGTCGCCGTTGGTGGACACGTCAACGATTTCAGGGTCGGGCGGCGGGCGCTTGACCCGGCCATGTTCGTAACAGCCGCAGAAGACGTATGCCTGGAGTTTCATGGGTGTGAGTTTATCTGTTCAGCAATCTGGTGAACAGTCCCAAGCCCGTTGAGGGTGGGACAGCAAATGTCCATGCGAGTTTGGCAAACTTGCCCTGTGAACAACTCGGAATGGACGGCGGCGGACGATGCGGTAGCGTGTCTGCTGCCGATGAGCGCCCGCAACAACCGCATTTTGCACATTGACGGAGATTCTTTCTTCGCCAGTTGCGAAATCGCACTTGATCCCAAGCTGGAGGGGCGTCCGGTGTGGGTCGGCGGTGGACGGCGCGGCGACGGCATTGTGATTGCCGCCAACCGGCTGGCGAAAAAATACGGCATTAAAACCGGCACGGCCTGTTTCGAGGCGAAGCGGCTTTGCCCGTCCGGGGTGTTGTGCCGCCCGCATTACGACGCCTACCGTGAGTTGTCGCGCCAGATGTTTTTAATTCTGGAACAATATGCGCCGACGCTCGTGCCGTATTCCATTGACGAGGGGTTTCTGGATTTCTCGACGATGGATTCTCATGTCTGGCGCAACACGACGCCGACGGATTATGTCCAAGGCATCCGCAAACGGATTTTGAAAGAAGTGCGATTGCCGGTCACGGCGGGATTGGCAAACTCGGCCAAGCTCGCCAAGCTCGCGACTGACGCCGCGAAAGGTGTCGGGTTTATCGAAGTGCCTGTCGGTCGGGAAAAGGATTTTCTGAATGACCGTCCAGTGCAGGAAATGTCCGGCATTGCCAAAAATCGGCAGCGGTCGCTTGCCGCCCTCGGCGCGCTGACGTTCGGCCATGTGGCAAAACTGCCGTCCATGTTGCTCAAGCAGAAATTCGGCATTTGGGGACAACAGTTATGGCTGTTTTCCAACGGCCAATGGAATGAACCGCTCGTGCTGGAAATTAAAGATCGCACGACAATTTCAAGCAGCACGACGCTCCCGCAAGATGAACACGATTACGAGGCGGCGCTGACTTTCATGTTGAGCGAGTCCACGCGGTTGACCGGCCAGTTGCGGCGGGAAAAAATGCAGGCGCGGGAATTCAGCGTTGCCGTGCGCTTCACGAATTTTACCGAAGTCGGCACGAGTCACCGTTTCAAGCATCCGCAATTTCTAAACTCCGTCATCAACGAAGTGATGGAGCAAATGTATCGCGGCATCATGGCCAGCCAGCGGTTGCCGGTGCGCCAGATTCGGATTGCGATGTTCAACCTTGAAAAGCTGGACACGCATCCGACACTATGGGGGCGGACGCAAGAAGAACGTTGGGGTGCGCTGGATGACGTGGCTCACAAACTGAATGAGCAGCTTGGCAAAACGGCGCTGATGACCGGTGCGCAATTCGCACTCCGCCACATAGACGAATCGCAAAAGCAGCCAAAGGCGAAATGTCCCTTCACGCCGCAACGGGAAATGATTACAAAGTTGTGGGGCGCGAATGGCCCGGCGAAAGCCATGCAGCAAACTTTGTTTGATTAAACATTCATGTGCGGACGATACACGGCGGCGAAAGATTTTAACGAGCTGATCAAACTCGTTGGCGTCATCATGGCGCGTGCGCCATTTCTTGCGCCGCGCTACAACATTGCGCCGACGCAGCTTGCCCCGGTGATTTACATGGAACGTCATCAGCCGACGATGAAGCTCATGCGGTGGGGCTTGATTCCGTCATGGGCGAAAGATGAAAGCGTCGGCAGCGCAAATATCAATGCGCGGTCGGAAACGCTGCAAAGCCGCAATTCGTTTCGTGAGGCGTTCAAGCACCGGCGGTGCTTGATTCCTGCCGACAGTTTTTATGAATGGCAGGAACGCGAGGGAAAGCGTCAACCGTTCCGGGTGATGCTGAAAAGCAGCGAGCCGTTTTGCTTCGCCGGATTGTGGGAACGCTGGATCAAACCACCGTCGGTGGACAATGCTGAAACCGATTTGGATGAAGCACCGGCGAGTGAAACGATTGATTCATTTACTATCATCACGCGAGCGGCGAACGCGGCGATTGCGCCGCTGCATGACCGGATGCCGGTCATCATCGCGCCGAGTCATTTTGGCTGGTGGCTGAAAGATGACGATGCGCGCAGCGAATCGCACAAAATGGCGCTGGAACGAGCGCCGGATGATGCGTTGAAAATTTATCCCGTCAGCGATTTGGTGAATAGCCCGAAAACGGATGATCCCCGCTGCATCGAGCCGGTGCGGATTGACCGGGATTTTTTCGAGCGGCAGTGGTGGGGGAATGAATAATCGACAAAAGCGGGCGGGGTGCGATGGTGCGGGCGTAACAAATTCACCGTTATCTTTACAATTTCTCAAAAAATGTTAAATGTCTTCCCAAATGGAATTTGCGGATACATTGCCAGATGAATGCCCACCGTCATCCGCAAAGGAATTGGGTTCACCGCTTTTTGTTTTTCGTATCGTGGCAACCAATCCCCCTACCGCTCAAGATTTCACATCCCATTGGCATTTATTTCCGGAGAAACGAGGCCCACGATGGCCAGAATGTAAAGCAAGAGCCGTTTCGGTTTATGAAACTACAAAATGTTGTGAGGAAAATTTGAAATTGCCTAGATTTAGAGGAAAAAAGTTATGCAAGGTGAATTTGACTCCCGGCTCTGGAATGATAATTAAAAGCGGTAGGGAAGGGCATATTTCGTGGTGGGCAGCGAGTGGATATGACCCATTGCAGCATTGCGAGGTTTTGCCATGAGACTTTTGCATCACAACGGGACGCTTCTGTTTTACGAAACCGTCCAGATTTTCGAGGCACTAGACGCCATCGGTGGGCATTATATTTGTCTTTTGACGAAGGAGGAACTGTCTTGTGATGAATACATTGCTGTTGGCATTTCACCAGAAAGAATGCGGCTTCTTAAACGAGGTGAATTTGATTTGCGAACTGTGCTTACAAGCCGAGACCTAACAGAATGGTTCAAGCTCAAGGTGGGAAATGATTTAACTGCTGCTTTTGAAGCTGTTGAGCAAGCCGGTGAAATCCCAGACGATCTGCTGCCGTTGGCGGATTTTTTTCTTGATCCGCCAGAACTAAAGCCGGATGTCGTTGTTAAAAAAGCCAAAGAGCGAAACAATGCCATTCTTGAAATATGGATAGACCCGCCGGAAGCAGCTAAAACGTCCAGGGTTCACGCCATGACTTTGGCAAGCTTGGTGGCACTCGTGCAAAACTTTGTTTCTCATGCTTACAATAAATCATTGTCTGCACTCTCCATTGCAGCCCGCAAAGGATTGGATGTAATTGACGCTTCTAAATTGGATGCGTTTGAAACCCAACCCGGCTCGTTTCGCATTTTATTTGAATCGTCGAATGGCCCTGATTGGTATCAATGGGTTGAAATGCGGCGGGCGCTGGAAAAACTTGATGAAATTACAGACAACGCTGGTTTGCCAGAAAAAGCCTTGATTACTCTCAAGCAAAACAAAGGTCACTTGGCAGGCACATATATCAAGTTGCTGGAATTTCTCATCGAGCATAAGACTGAGTTTGCCTATAAATGGTCGTCTCCAGATTTGGTCGGCGCTCGCGGAAGAACAATTACACAAAAAGAGGCGACCCCGCTGCTTGAATTGTTCAAATCAACAAAAGAATTGGGAATTGAAACCGTGGATTTGCATGGCTACTTGCGCGAAGCTGATTCTACAAATCGCCACTGGCGAATTGAATCAATTGAAGATGATAAAAAAACTTATTCTGGAAAAGTTAAGGATGGATGCCCAAATGTTAGCAATCTAACAATTGATAAAGTTTATCGCTTCCATTGCGAAGAAAAAATAGAGGAAGTAGTTGGAACTAGCCGCGAAATAAGAACCTTGTTATTGGTTGACTACGCGGAAGGATGAAATTTGAAATCTTTTTCCGCGCTGGCTTTTACGGCGGTGGCTACTCGTTCATAATGTTTTTTTGGTTGCAAGCTTCCCAATATCGATAGGGCTGTCATGAATCGCGGTGCCGTGTTTTGAGTTTGCCGCATCGAGGCATCGAACGGAAAGGAGAATTATCGGGGTGCTTTTCTTTGGGACTGACGCCAGGTATGGAGCTGGCGTTGGTAGATACACAAACAATCCTCCACCTGTTCTGGGCGCAACCGCTGAAATGTGGGCGGGAAGACGGACATTGGCAGTTTGGCCCGCCAATCTCCAAGCCCCAGAGCTTTGGCCCCGGCCCGCACGCCGGCGTGGAGATAAACTTCTTCAGGACTTAGTTTGAAGTAAGCGCCGAGTCGGTGGGCGGTGTCGTAAATCGTCAAGAGGCCGATGCCGCGAATGGGCCGGAGTGCAACGGCAACTTTTTCATAGAGTTCGTTAAACGTGCGGATATTGCCGTAATCCAGCTTCAACAGGACGTCGCGTGCCTGGACGAGCACCGGGCCGGGGATTCGCCATTGGTGGGAGAAACGATCGCCATTGGGAAGTTCTGCCATTGCGGCTTTTGTAATGGCATCTGGCAAATTTCTTTGAATCTGATAAAAACGCAGATAGCGCGCTTCACTTTCCGCGTGGTCGCGCAAATAGGCGGTGACAATGCCCTCCAGCGTCGTTGTTTCGCACGAGTCAGTTTTGGATGTCCGACAGGAATTCATGGCCGGTGGGTAATCCATTTGACG
>Ga0208220_1000912_pt1 | contig 12419 bp, 9 predicted proteins | sample NGESurdeep092012_9_FD_184484 | JGI IMG/M metagenome (GOLD analysis project Ga0208220, IMG submission 184484) | Arctic peat soil microbial communities from Barrow, Alaska - NGEE Surface sample F53-1 deep-092012 (SPAdes) | ecosystem: Environmental > Terrestrial > Soil > Wetlands > Peat ... | reverse complement strand
GTAGTGCAAACGCCGGCCGTGCCGGCCGCGCAGCAGACTCCGGCCGTGCCGACCGCACAGCAGACTCCGGCCGTGCCGGCCGCGCAGCAGGCCAATGGGATGTCCGCCGCACGGCCCCAACTGATCAGGGCGATGAACGAGAAGGTCCTCATCGACCACATCCGCCGCAACGGGCCGCTCTCGAGGGCCGATCTCGCGCGCAGCTCCGGCCTGTCGAAGCCGACCGTGTCGCTGGCGCTGGCCAATATCGAGCGGGCCGGTTTGGTCCGCGCTGCCGGCACCCGCACCGGAGTGCCAGGACCCGCCGCGATCCTTTACGAGGTCCGACCAGAAGCCGGGTTCGTGCTGGGTCTCGATGTCGGCCGCGAATACCTGCGCGGTGCCATCGCCGACCTGACCGGGACGATTCGCAGCAAGTCCTCGCCTCGATCCACGGCAACCGAAGGACACGGGCGGGTGGTCGAGCTCATCGCGCTAGGCAAAGCGCTCGTCGCAGAGGCCGGCCTCACGGCGTCCGATATCACTCAAACGGTCATCGGCAGTCCCGGCGTCTACGACCCGAAGCGCGATGCCCTGGCGCTGGCGGGCGACCTGCCCGGGTGGGACTCCCCCGCCGTGCTGGTCGACCTTCGCGAAGCGTTCGGATCGACCGTCATGGTCGAGAACGATATTGACGTAGCGGCGCTCGCCGAGCGGGCTCACGGCCACGGGCGGGACGTCGACAGCTTCGCCTTTATCTCGATCGGCACCGGTCTTGGCATGGGTTTGGTGCTCGGCGGCAAGCTGCATCGCGGCGCGCATGGCGCGGCCGGCGAGATCGGTTACATGCCGTTCTCCGAGGGTCATGGCGCCGACGTCGAAGACGCTCGCCAACGCGGCAGTTTTGAGGCAGCGTCGACCGCTGCAGCAGTGGTGCGCGCTGCTACCCGCGCCGGCGTATCAGATGCGAGTTCGGCACAACAGGTGTTCAGCGCCGCATTGCAGGGCGACAGCGCGGCCGCAGCGGTCGTCGCCGAGGAAGCTTTGCTGGTCGCCAAGGCGGTGTGCGCCGTCATCACGGTGGTCGACCCCGATCTCGTCGTGCTCGGCGGCGGTATCGGCCAAGCGCCCGGGTTCATGGCCGCCGTGCAGGCCAATCTCGCCACCATGGCGCCGGTACTCCCGACCGTGAAGACGAGCGCGTTAGGCGCCGACGCGGTGGTCGATGGCTGCGTGGCGGCCGGACTCGACCGCGCGTGGGAACTGGTCATCGCGGGCATCCCCGCGCCGGCAGCTGAATGAGAACCACGTCACTTCTGGGCGCGATTTCCAAAAGCGAATTACCAGCCATTTGAGGCTCCGCTAATGATGAACAACTGGGGCCGATTATTTGCGGGGAATGTCACACAGTATTTTCCCGTTGGTAACGCGTGCACGGCCCTTGGCTGCCGATGTTGATGGCAGAGTGATAGCTCGGGCTGAGCAACGAAGGAGGGCCCAAACGATGGAAGAGACACCGAACGAGATGATGAGCGAGATGACGTACGACGCGACTGAAGACCTGATGATGTCGCAGGACGAGGGCACGCAGGCGGAGATCGCGACGATTCGTGAGGCCTACGCCGAGAAGATCAACGCGGCCATTGGTGCCGATGACGACAAACTCGCAATTGAGCTCTCGCGGCAATTCCGCGACGAGGCTTTCGAAGCAATATTCGGAGAGAATGCGCGCAAGCGCGACGTCGCCTAGTCAACCCACTTTTCTCATTCGCTATTACAACGACGCGGCCGCTGCGCGCCTACAAGCGCGCGGTTGCCGCGTCCCCTACGCCCTGGCCGCTGCCGCGTCCCCTACGCCCTGGCCGCTGCCGCGTCCCATGCCGCCTGCCCGCCGTGCGGCTCGTAGCGGCGCAACTCTGTGGCGTCGCAGACGAGCTGTCGCAGGTCTCGAAGCGATCCAGCCGCCGCACCAAGGGCGCGAGCCTGCACTAGCACGTTGCCTATCGCGGCTGCTTCCACCGGGCCGGCAACAACGGGCACCGCGCATGCGTCGGCCGTGAGCTGGCAGAGCAGCGCATTGCGTGAGCCGCCGCCAACGATGTGGAGTACCTCAACAGAGCGACCACTCAATTGCTGCGCCTCGCGAATCGCTGACCGGTAGGCCAATGCGAGGCTGTCGAGGATGCATCGCACCGTCTCCGCCTGACTTTGCGGTGGGGTCTGTCCACGCCGCTCACACGCGCTCGCGATGCGCGCCGGCATGTCACCTGGCGGCAGGAACACCGGGTCATCGGGATCGATGACCGCTGTGAACGGCGGCACCCGGCCGGCCTCCCCGAGCAGCGTCTCGAGGTCGGCGGGCAGGCCCAGGGAATTCCACGTGTGCACGCATTCCTGCAGTAGCCACAGTCCCATGACATTGCGCAGAAACCGGGTGGTGCCGTCGACGCCTGCCTCGTTGGTGAAATTGGCCGACCGCGCGGCGTCAGTTAACACTGGCTGGTCAAGTTCGAGCCCGACCAGCGACCAGGTGCCGCACGAGACGTAGCCGAAGTTCGGGACTACTGCAGGCACGCCGACAACGGCTGACGCGGTGTCGTGCGACCCGACTGTCGTGACGGCGACCGGCCCGATCAGACCTGTTTGCGCCAACACGTCGCTGCGAAGATGGCCCGCCGGCGCGCCAGGATGGCGAAGCGGCGGAAACAGTTGTGGGTCGATCCCAAGCTGGTTCATGAGGCCAGTCGCCCACTGCCCGGTGTTGACGTCGAGCAGCTGGGTGGTCGAGGCATTCGTGCTCTCAGCGCCGATGTCTCCAGTGAGCCAAAAGCTCACCAGATCAGGCAGCAGCAGCACAGCCTTCGCCGCTGCCATCGCCGGTGTGCCCAACGCTGCAACCAGTTGGTACAGCGTGTTGATCGGTAAGAACTGGATGCCAGTGATCTGGTACAGATCCGCCGCGGGCACTTTCTGGAGAACGCGTTCCATGACACCGGCTGTCCGCTCGTCGCGGTAGTGCACAGGGTTCGCCAGCAATGCACCGGTTGCGTCGAGCAGCCCGTAGTCGACTGCCCACGAATCGATGCCGACGCTGTCGAGTTGGCCGACCTCCCTGCCCGCCGCACGCAGGCCTTCGATCACGCCGCGGTACAACGCGAGGATGTCCCACTGCAACACTCCCGCGACGCGCACCGGGATGTTCGCGAATCGATTGACCTCACGCAACTCAAGACGGCCGTCGCCGACCTGCCCGACCAATACCCGCCCGCTCGACGCTCCGAGGTCGACCGCCGCGACGCTCACCTGCGTCAAGGGCGGACCTCGACGAGCTCGAGCTCGAGCAACTCCGCAGTCGCGCGCAGTTCAGCGATGCGATGTCCGGTGCCCAGCGCCCAGTGGTGACCGACACCCGAGCCGCTCCATGCGTCGGTCCACACGCCGGGGTCACAGCCGAAATCGACGCGGGACGTCGTATTGCCGACGCGTAAGAGCGGACCGCCAACGACTTCGCCTTCCGCAGCGATGCCGACGTAGCTACCGTCTCTCCGCTGGCCGATGCCGAATGCGGTGACCGGTCCGTGCTTCACATCGAACTCGACCGACACACCCCAACCGCGTTTGCCGTGGTAGACCCCGAGACCGCGTAGCAGCGGACGCTGATCACTGATCGCTAGATGCGCCGGACCGTCATGGCCCATTTCGACGACCCCATCGCGGAAATTGAGTGCCTGGAACTCCGTGAACGATCCCCCGGCGCCCAAGCGATCCATCACCAGCATGGCCAGCGATGTGCGCAGCTCGTACTCACCGACCACCGGAATGCCGCGTGCCGTCAACAGCGATGCACCGAGGATCATCCCGGCACCGAGCCGCTCGTGCTTCTCACCCTCAAGGCCCCGGTGGTAGTAGGCGATCGAGTCGAGGGAGAAATCCTCGACCAACTGATCGAGCCCGACCGATACCCGCGCGGCCCATTCGAAGTCGACCGGGTCGACGCTGCCGTCGAGTTCGAAGATCTCGCGCGCAAGCTCGATGCGGGCCGCGGCTTGGTCGTCAGTGACAGCATCGACACGCACCCGAAGATCGTCGAACTCGACAACCTCCATGTGACCGCCCAGGTGCGAGGTGACCATTGTGAGGTCAGTCGAGACGTCGAGCATGCCTGGGTACAGATGGCCCATGGAGCCATGTCGTGCGTGGCGCAATGTGCCGCGCACGCTAGCGGCTTTGATCCAACTGCTGATGCGTTCCCAGGCGCGCGGGTCTTCGACGTAGCCAGAGACCGAACGGAATGGCACGCCGCATCGCTCGAACGCGTTCGCCATCTCCGGCAGCGGGCAGGCGCCGCAGTAGGCAAGCCATTGCCCGGTGTCGAATGTCGCGTGGTCCATCGACTCCGTCGGCTGCAGGTTGATGAGCAGCACCGGCGCACCGCTCCGCTGCGCGATCGGGACGAGCATCGTCGCGGTCATGTAGGTCGTCAGAAAACCGACGATGAGGTCACAGCCGGCGACGCGCAACTGCTCCGCCGCCCGCGCGCCCTCTTCGGCATCGGAGATGAAGCCGACGTCGATAACGTCGCAGTTCAGCTCCGTCATGCGCTGCGACACTCGCGCAGACGACTGCTGCAGTTGGGGGAGCAAGTCGGGAAACTGCGGCCAGTAGGCGCCGAGGCCTCCGGCGACGAGGCCGACTCGCGGTCTGCGAGCGGTGATCCGCTGAAGACCAGGGGCGTGATCGACGTCGCGCTCAGTTGGCGTCACCGGTCTCTCCTCACTCGTCAGTTGGACATCACTACCGGACGGCGATCAGCGTAGGAAGGCGGCCGCCACCCCGGCGTCCACCGGAATGTGCAATCCCGTCGTCTGGGAAAGGTCGCCGCCGGTGAGGGCAAGGACGGCTGCTGCCACATGTTCTGGCAGCACTTCGCGCTTCAGGATCGTGCGTTGGGCGTAGAACGCGCCAAGCTCTTCTTCCGGGACGCCGTACACAGCCGCTCGTTGCGCACCCCAACCGCCCGCAAAGATGCCCGACCCACGCACAACACCATCTGGATTGACGCCGTTGACCCGGATCCCGAACTCACCGAGCTCGGCCGCGAGCAACCGCACCTGATGCGCCTGGTCGGCTTTGGCTGCGCCATACGCGACGTTGTTCGGACCAGCGAACACCGAGTTCTTGCTGGAGATGTAGACGATGTCGCCGCCACCACCTTGTGCCTGCATCATTTGCGCCGCCGCACGTGAGACCAGGAACGAACCGCGGGCCATCACGTCGTGCTGCAGATCCCAGTCGTCGAGCGTGGTCTGCGCCAACGGCTTGGAGATGGAAAGCCCTGCGTTGTTCACGACAAGGTCGACGCCACCGAACGCGAGTGCGGCCTCGTCGAACGCCGATGCGACCTCCTCCTCACTTGTGACATCCATGCGTACCGAGATCGCCTTGTCGCGACCGCCGAGTTCCTTGGCGACGATCTCCGCGGACGACGCGTCGCGGTCCGCGACCACGACGCACGCTCCTTCGGCGGCCAACCTATGGGCGATCGCGCGACCGATACCTGAGCCCGCTCCGGTGACGAGAGCGACTCTGCTCGCAAGTGGACGTGGCACAGGCATGCGTTGCAGCTTGGCCTCCTCGAGCTGCCAGTACTCGATGCGGAACTTCTCCGCCTCCGAGATTGGTGCGTATGCCGAGATGGCCTCGGCGCCGCGCATGACCCGGATCGCGTTGCGATAGAACTCGCCGGCCACGCGTGCGGTCTGCGCATCTTTGCCGAAGCTGAACATGCCCACGCCGGGCACCAGCACGATGGCTGGATCAGCTCCGCGCATCGCCGGCGAATCGGCGTCCGCATGCCGCTCGTAGTACGCCTGGTAGTCAGCCCGATAGGCGACGTGCAATTCACGCAGGCGGGCAACGAGCTGTTCTACGCTCGAGTCGCTCGGGAGATCGACGAGCATCGGGCGGACCTTCGTGCGTAGAAAGTGGTCGGGGCATGACGTTCCGAGCTCGGCCAAGTGGGCGCACTTCGCACCTGCGATGAAGTCGAGCACCTCGTCGGCGTCATCGAAATGGCCGACCTGCCGGTGATCGGTGGAGGCGAGGCCGCGCACGACGGGTGCGATCGCAGCGGCGCGCCGATGCCGCTCCGCTTGCGGCAGTGCCCCAAATCCCGCCCTTGGCGCGCCGAACGGTTCCGGTGAACCGTTCGCGTCAATGAATGCCTGGGCACTGCGAATGATCTCCAGCGATCGAGCTTCGCACTCGTCACTCGTAGCACCCCACGCGGTAATTCCGTGACCGCCAAGGATGACGCCGATCGCGCCGGGATTGGCTCTGTATGCCTCGGCGATCTCCAGTCCAAGCTGGAATCCGGGTCGCCGCCACGGGATCCAACCCACGCGGTCGCCAAAGCACTGGCGGGTCAACGCCTCGCCGTCCGCTGCGGTGGCGAACGCGATCCCGGCGTCGGGGTGCAGGTGATCGACGTGGTCCGCACCGACCAGCCCGTGCATCGCGGTGTCGATCGAAGGCGCGGCGCCTCCGCGACCGTGCAAGCAGAAGTCGAAATCGGCGACCATCTCGTCTTCGTGCTCGACGCCGCGATACACGCCGACCATGGATCTCAAGCGGTCCAGCCGCAGCACGGCGAGACCCTTCTCGGTCAGTGTTCCGAGGTCGCCGCCGGAACCCTTGACCCATAACAACTCGACGGGGCTGCCGGTGACTGGATCGATCTCGTCGCCCTTGGCGGACGTGTTCCCGCCCGCGTAGTTGGTCACGGTCGGGTCAGAGCCGAGCCTGTTGCTGCGGGCGATGAGAGCAGCGACTTGGACCGCGCCGTCGGTCGGACCGCCTGCCATCAGGCGCCCCAGCCGGCGGCTTGCCCGCCGGTGCGCTCGGCGGAGATCTTCTCGGCGTAGCCGGACGCCGCGTACGACGCCATCGGATTGCGGTCGACGCCCATCTGCTCACGAAGGTCGGCTAGTAACGGCCGCACGTCGGTGTTGTACGCGTCCATCAGCACGGCGTTCGCCCCGAGCACGTCGCCCGCCGCTTGCATCGCCGCGAGTTCGTCCGCGTCGATGAGCAGCGCCTTGGCGGTCGCTTCCTGCACATTCATCACCGAGCGAATCTGTCCGGGGATCTTTGGTTCGATGTTATGGCACTGGTCGAGCATGAACGCGACGCCGACCGAAGCATCGAGCCCGCCGCCGCGCCGTACCTCCCACATGATCCTGAACAACTGGAAGGGATCCGCCGCGCCGACCATCAAGTCATCGTCGGCATAGAAGCGTGAGTTGAAGTCGAAGCCTCCGAGCTTGCCCGCCCGGAGCAGCAACGCGACGATGAACTCGATGTTCGTGCCCGGTGCGTGATGGCCCGTGTCGACGACAACCTGCGCCTTCGGGCCGAGCTGCAGGCAATGCGCGTAAGCAGTGCCCCAATCGGGGACATCCATCGTGTAGAAGGCCGGCTCAAAGAGCTTGTACTCCAGCAGCAACCGCTGATCGTCGCCAAGGCGCGCATACACCTCGGCGAGAGACTCGGCCAACCGGTCCTGCCGGTCGCGCACGTCGTCTTGCCCGGGGTAGTTCGTGCCGTCGGAGAACCACAGCTTCAGATCGCGTGAGCCGGTCTGGTCCATGATGTCGATGCACTCGAGCAGATGGTCGGTCGCCTTGCGCCGGATGGACGCTTTCGGGTTGGTCACCGAGCCAAGCATGTAGTCGTTGTCCTGGAACACGTTGGCGTTGATCGTGCCCAGCTCGACACCGAGATCATGCGCGTGCTGCCGCAGCTTGGCGAAGTCGTCGACGCGGTCCCATGGAATGTGCAACGCGACCTTGGGGGCGACGCCAGTCAGTTGGTTGACCGTCGCGGCGTCCTCGATCTTCTCGAACGGATCGCGTGGAACGCCTGCTTGTGCGAAGACCTTGAAGCGAGTGCCCGAGTTGCCAAACGCCCATGACGGCAACTCGATCCGCTGTGCCCGCAACGTCTCCTGGACGGCGTGCGTGCGGGGGTCTGTTGTGGAAGTCATGGTCGGGGTGGCTCCTTCATTTCAAGTTGTGCGAGCTGGTCATCGAGATTGAAGACTTCCTCGAGGACCAGGAATCGTTCATCCGGGCGGCGGCCTTCGAGGCCGGTGAAGAACCTGCTCATCGACTCCTGCCAGCGCCCGTTCACCTCGGTCGCCGCCATTTTCTCTTGCGCCTTCGCTAGATCGTCCGCCTCGACGTAGCCGACTAAGAGGCCGTCGTCTCGGGCGAACAACGAGTATCGGTGCCAGCCGGAATCGTGCAGCGCCTGCAACATGTCAGGCCACACCGCTGCATGCCGAGTGCGGTACTCGGTGAGCAGCTCCGGCCGAACTTGGAGCAGGAAACAGTACCGACGCATGGTGCCTCGCTTTCGGTGCTCCCGCGCGGCCTGATTGCAGGCCGCGCGGGAGCACCACCTCAGCTAGAAGTTGAACTGCGCGACGTTGGAGGCGTCGAACACGGTGGGCGGGCCGAGCACAACCGAAGGTCCGGTGCCACTCGCAGCAGGCAGCACGGTGTAGCTACCGAGTTTGCCTGCGGTGAAGGTGGCGCCAGCAGTCGTGATGTCGGTGCCTGAAGCAGCCTGTGCAGCCGCGTACCCGGCGAGATAGCCGAGGTTCGACGGGTTCCACAGTTCGAACCCCTTGACTGTGCCGTCCAGAACGTAGGTCTTCATCTGTGATGGCAGGCCGAGACCGGTGAGCGTCAAGTGAGAGAGCAATGACTTGTGCGTGTCGAGGTACTGCGCTGCGGTCGAGATACCGACGGTGGTCGGCGAGATGATGCCTCGCAGATTCGGGTACGCCGAGAGCAGCCCCTGGAGAACAGTGAGGGACGTCGCGGGGTCGTCGTTGCCGTAGACCGTCGTGACGAGCTTCATGTTCGGGTACTTCGCGAGCTGTTGCTTCATGTAGCCGATCCAGGCGTTCTGGTTCGTCGCCGTCGCAGCGGCCGACAGGATCGCGATTTGGCCAGTGCTGTTGATCTCCTTCGCAAGCAGGTCGACCTCAGAGGTGCCGATCTGCTGGGTGTTCGCCTGGTTGATGAAGAGGTGGTTCGGGCACGTCACGTCAGAGTCGAACGAGACGACCTTGATACCGGCCGATACCGCCTGTGCCAACGACGGGCAGAGCGCCGACGGGTCGTTGCCGGCAATGACGATGGCGTCCGCCTTCGCCTGGATGGCTGCCTGGATGGAAGGAATCTGGGCCGCTGCAGTATCGGAGGTCCCACTGCTGACGACCACCTTGCCGCCGAGTTCGGCGAGTGCCGCCTGGCCACCCTTGTCAGCGATGACCTCGTAAGGGTTCTGCGTGTCCTTCGGGATGAAGTAGACGGTCAGGCCCTTCTTGATGTTTGCCGGCACGCCGGCCGCAGAACTCGCGGGCGCGGCAGGGGCAGAGCTTGCAGGAGCAGCCGCGGAACTCGCGGGAGCCGCGGCAGACGACGCCGCGGTCGACGGGGCTGCGGCGGCACTGGAGGTAGCAGCTGGCGCTGATGAGGCGGCTGGCGTTGCTGACTTCTTCGAACTGCACGCCGTGGCGACAAGGGCCAACGCCGTCATGGCAAGCACGGCCGAGGTCCTTCGGCTTCGCGCGGTAATGCGGATCATCTTGTTTCCTTCCAATGTGGTTACTGTGCCGGGACTAGCGGGACTGTTCGGACTTGGCGCGGCGATTTCATTGCCGTCGTACCGCACGAGCGCGTATCCGACGCACTGCCTCGGTACTGTTCGGGACGACGACACTGACGAGGAGCAGACCTCCGGTGACGATGTTCTGCACTTGCGCGGCAACATTCATGAGGGTGAGTGCCTCTTGAATGCAACCGATGACGACGATCGCGATAACGACACCGAAAATCGTGCCGCGACCACCGAAGATGGAGACTCCGCCGAGTAGTACGGCGGCGACGACGGTGAGCTCGAGCCCAGTGCCCGCGTCGTAGCGAGATGTGTCGAACCGCATCGTCCAGAGCACGCCGGCGAACGCGCACACGACGCCGGACAGGACGAAAAGCAGGAACTTGATACGAGTCACTCGGATACCAGAGAAACGCGCGGCCTCGGACTGCAGACCGATGGCGAAGATCGACCTCCCGACCGGTGTCGCGTGTAAGACGACGCCGAAGATCACGGCCATCACCAAGAAGATGCCCATCGAGTACGCGATCTTGGTGTGCGGAATCGGTACGACGCCGACCTTTGTCAGCGACTGCGGGAAACCGCCGACCGAGTTGGTTCCGAGCACGATCTCCGCGATTCCGCGAAAGAGGGTGAGCGTGCCGATCGTCACTGCGATCGACGGCAGCCCGAGCTTGGTGACGAGGACCCCGTTGAGGGCACCCCCTGCCGCACCGACGATGAGGACCGCCACGATCGCCCAGGCGATTGGCCAGTGGTGCTCGAAGAAGTACCCGAGCAGCGTGCTCGACAGCCCAAGCATCGAGGCAACAGAGAGGTCGATCTCTCCCGTCATCACGATCAAGGTGAGCGGCAGCGCCATGATCGCGATCTCGCCCATGTTCAGGCCGATGAAGAACACATCGGTGGACGTCAGGAAGTGCGGAGACTCCGACGCCCCAAACAGGATGCTGGCAAGAAGCACCAGCACGAGACCGCTCTCCCACCGGAGGAGTCCCCGCCACGAAGCCGAGTTCTTCGCGGGTGGGTCGGCGACCGGAGCCTGACTCAATGTGGAGTTAGACGACATGGCGTTCGCCCTTCGCCGATTGCAGGCGACGGCTTACCCGCAGGCCAAGCCAACGGTCGAAGGCGATCGCGCCGAGTAGCAGGGCGCCAGCGATCGCTTGGTTCCAAAACGACGAGATCCTCGAGGCCACGAGCGCCTGGTTGATCGTGTTCAATAGCAGCGCACCGAGCGCCGCGCCGAGCACGGTGCCGCTACCGCCGAAGATTGCAACACCGCCGACAACCACGGCGGAGATGACGAGCAACTCATAGCCCGTGCCACCAGTGGCGTTGATCGTGGCGAACTGGGCGAGGAAGAGTGCGCCACCGAGTCCGGCAAGCGCACCGCTGACAACGAACGCAGTGAACACCCGTCGTCCGACTGGGAGGCCCGCAAGTGCTGCCGCGTCGGGGTTGGAGCCGATCGCATACAGATCGCGGCTCGACCGGAACGACCTCATGGCGTAACCGATGAGACCGATGACCACGGCAACGACGACGGCGAGCCACGGAACGCCGAAGATGGTCTCGTACCCAACGGCCTGGAACGAGCGAGGGATGCTCGCCGGGTCGGTCTGCTTGCCGTTGACGATGATCGCGTCGACGCCGCGAACGATGTAGAGCGCGGCGAGCGTGACGACGAGGCTCGGCACTCTGGTCACCGTCGTGATCAGGCCGTTGATCGCGCCGATCCCTGCGCCGATCGCCGTACCGACGACGAACCCGAAGATCGCCGGCATATGCGGGTTATGCACGAACAGATCGCCGACGAGATACGCCGAGAGGCCAAGCACCGAGCCGACGGAGAGGTCGACGTTGCGCGTGACGATCACCAGGGTCTCGCCGACGGCGAGCAACGCGACCAGGGCGGCTCCAGCCAGCAGTTGCTGAAGGCTGTGCTCGCTGGCGAACGAGTGATTGTGCAGCGTCGTGAGCCCGAACACGATGGCGATGACGATCGCGATGCCGAGCTCGCGCGCTCGTAGCAACGAGCCAGTCCGGCTGATCCGGTTCAGCGTCGGCGCCGTCGTCGAAGTCACGCTGCCGACCCGACGCTCTGGCCCGTCGCGGCCCGCATGATCGACGCCTCGGTTGCAGCCTCACGTGGCATCTCCGCGACCAGCCGGCCCTCTCGCAGGACGAGAATTCGGTCAGCCATGCCGAGGATCTCGGGGAGTTCGGAGGAGATCATCAGGACAGCAACGCCCTGCGACACAAGCTGATCGAGCAACCTGTGCACCTCCGCCTTGGTTCCGACGTCGATACCGCGAGTCGGTTCGTCGACGATCAGCAGCGTCGGATTGCGGGCCAACCATTTGCTGAGCACGACCTTCTGCTGGTTGCCCCCCGACAATGTCGAAACCGGGTTCTTGAGGCGGCCGAACTTCAGGCGCAGCTTCACCGCCCACTCCGCCGCTAGGTCGCGTTCGCGCTTGCGGGAAATGAGCCCGCGCCGCTCGAGTCGGCCAAGTGATGCGAGGGCGATGTTGTGGTCGATGGCCATTTCCATGACCAGACCCTGCAGACGTCGATCCTCAGGGACGAACGCAATGCCAGCGCCCATCGCCGCAAGCGGCGAGCCGTTCGGCAGCACCTTGCCGCCCATCGTCACGGTGCCAGCGTCGTAGCGATCGATGCCGAAGATGGCGCGCGCGACCTCGCTGCGACCGGCTCCGACAAGCCCTGACAGCCCGACGATCTCGCCG
>Ga0208220_1000911_pt1 | contig 12420 bp, 10 predicted proteins | sample NGESurdeep092012_9_FD_184484 | JGI IMG/M metagenome (GOLD analysis project Ga0208220, IMG submission 184484) | Arctic peat soil microbial communities from Barrow, Alaska - NGEE Surface sample F53-1 deep-092012 (SPAdes) | ecosystem: Environmental > Terrestrial > Soil > Wetlands > Peat ... | reverse complement strand
CGTTCTGCGGCAGCCCGTTCTGCGGCAGCCCGTTCTGCGGCAGCCCGTTCTGCGGCAGCCCGTTCTGCGGCAGCCCGTTCTGGGGCTGACCGGACTGGCCGTTCTGGGGCTGACCGGACTGGCCGTGTGACGAGAGGGAGCCGCGGATCGGATCCGGCATCTGGTACTGCTGATGGGCCGGCATCCTGGTCTGCTGCTCATCCGCTCGCGGCTGGGCGGCGGGCGGACCCTGACGGCCCGAGTCCCCGGATTCGGGGCCGGCCAGGATTCCCCGGTTGAGGTCCTGACCTTGCTGCCCCAGCCGCTGGTTCTGGCCACCCGGATCCTGGGCGCCGGTGCTGCCGGGGCCGGAGCCGGGCAGGCCCGCTTGGTCGGCGCCCTGATTGTTGGCCCCGCCCGCGTTGGCAACACCCTGGCTCGGGATCCCGGAACCAGCGTTACCGGAAGAACCGGCATTGGCCAGGCCGGCGCCGACGCCGGGGTTGGCGGCAGCGAGGTTAGGGGAACCGGGGTTGGCGGAACCGGCGTTAGCAGCACCGGAGCCGACAGCATTGGCGGCGGAAGCACCAGGGTTACCGCCGCCGGCGCCGGACAGGCCATGTACCGGCGCAGGGGCCCCGGGCGACCCGGAACCGCCGACCGGCAGGGCCGTGCGCGGATACTCCGGGGCTACAGGAGCCGGGTACAGCGAGCCGGGGGCGGCCAGGCCGCGGGCGGCGGGCTGCTGGGCGGCCTGAGCGCCGAGGCCGTTAACCGTTTCCCGGTCTCTGCCGGGGTAGCCGGCCGGCGCGGGCTCGTCGTCACGGGTGGATGGCTCCGCGCCCGGGATCAGGTCGACATAAGGACGCAGGTGACCTGCGGCAATCTCGATGATGTCATCGCACTCCTGGCGGAGCGCCCGGGCGATGGTCCAGTCGCCGTCGGCCGCGATGTGCACGAGGGCAACGCGGATTCCCTGGTCCTGTACGTCGGAGATGACCTGGGCGAGGTCCTCCTCAGCGCTCACGATGATCACGTCGCTGACGGCCTTGTTCCTGGCCAGCGCGGTGAGGTCGCGGCGGATCTCGGTCTCCACGCCTTCCCGGCGGCCGGGCCGTACCTTGCCCAGCCGCAGCTTAAGACCGGGGATATCGGCCAGCGTGTCGTGCTCGGCCGTACGGCGGCTGTCGACCGTCGCCTCGTACCAGTAACAGCGCAGCACCGGCAGGCCCGTACGATCCCTGGACAACCCCGCAAGCAACTTGAGCAGGCCCGCGTAGTCCCAGGAGACCGAATCACGATGGCGTGTCCCGTGAACGGCGGCTGCGCCATCGACTAGCGCATAACCGGCATCCACGAACAGCGCGCAGCGATCCACGCGACACCGTCCTTCCCTCGACGCGTGACGTTACCAGCGCATCGAGGTCGCTGTGGCAGATAGCGCAGATCGCGGTACTTACGCGCCAGGCGGGAATCCCGGCGTCGCGCCGGGCATTTCGGCCGTCCGGCGGCCCGGTGCGGCCGGATTTCCGGACGGCCGCACCGGTAGGCTCAGATGCCGTGCCCGATCGTGAAGAACTACTGAGCGTGATCAAGGAACGCGCCGTCGTCCGCGGCCCCGTGACCTTGAGTTCCGGCCAGCGCGCCGACTGGTATGTGGATCTGCGGCGCGTCCTGCTCGACGGCAGCGCCGCGCCGCTCGCCGGCCGGGTGATGCTGGCGACCACCGCCGACCTGTCCTTCGACGCCGTAGGCGGCCTGACGCTCGGCGCCGACCCGGTGGCAACCGCGATGATGCATGCCGCCGCGGCACAAGGCCGCAAGCTGGACGCCTTTGTGGTCAGGAAGGCAGAGAAGGCGCACGGGCTGCAGCGCAGGATCGAGGGACCCGACGTCGCCGGCCGGCGGGTACTGGCGGTGGAGGACACCTCGACCACGGGAGGATCGGTGCTCACGGCGGTGGATGCCCTGCTCGAGGCCGGCGCCGAGGTGGTCGGGGTGGCCGTGCTCGTCGAGCGCGGCGCGCGGGGGCGCATCACGGGGCGCGGCCTGGAGTACCGGGCCGCCTACGAACTACCTGAGCTCGGGCTGAGTTAGCCGCCAGTTCGGCCAGCCGGGACCTGCCAGACAATGGATTCGGGATACTGGCCCGGAAATCCGACGAGAGGAAGCTGCCGTCATGCCTATCGCGACGCCAGAGATCTATGCCCAGATGCTGGACCGGGCGAAGGAGCAGGGCTTCGCCTACCCGGCGATCAATGTGACGTCCAGCCAGACGCTGAATGCGGCCATCCGAGGCTTCGCGGAGGCTGGCAGCGACGGGATCGTCCAGGTCTCGACGGGGGGCGCCGAGTACCTGTCCGGCCAGGGCGTCAAGGACATGGTGACCGGCTCCGTCGCACTCGCTCATTTCGCCCGCACGGTCGCGGCCCGGTACCCGGTCCAGATCGCCCTGCACACCGACCACTGCCCGAAGGACAAGCTGGACGGATTCATGCGCCCGCTGGTTCAGATCTCACGGGAGCGCGTGGAACGCGGTGAGGAGCCGCTGTTCCAGTCGCACATGTGGGACGGCTCGGCGGTCCCGCTCGCCGAGAACCTGCAGATCGCCGATGAGCTGCTGGACCAGTGCGCCGCCGCCCGCGTCGTGATGGAGCTGGAAATCGGGGTCGTCGGCGGCGAGGAGGACGGTGTCGTCGGCGAGCTGAACGAGAAGCTCTACAGCACGCCGGAGGACGCGCTCGCCACCGCCGAGACGCTCGGGCTCGGCGAGCGGGGCCGTTACCTGCTCGCCGCGACGTTCGGCAACGTGCACGGCGTCTACAAGCCGGGCCACGTCAAGCTGCGGCCATCGATCCTGAAGGACATCCAGGAGGCCGCCGGCGCCAAGTACGGCAAGACCAAGCCCTTTGACCTCGTCTTCCACGGCGGATCGGGCTCTGACCTCGCCGACATCCGGGAGGCCATCTCCTACGGCGTGGTCAAGATGAACGTGGACACCGACACGCAGTACGCGTTCACGCGCCCGGTCGCCGGTCACATGTTCAAGAACTACGACGGCGTCCTCAAGGTCGACGGCGACGTCGGCAGCAAGAAGGCCTACGACCCGCGCGCCTGGGGGAAGGCCGGGGAAGAGGCGATGACCGCCCGCGTCGTCCGGGCCTGCGAGGACCTGATGGCGGCCGGCCACCAGATTGGCTGAGCCACCGAGCCGGCCCGGCCAACTGCGTCCGGGCCGCTGACGAGAGGATGAGCGCATGAGCCCTCAGAATTTGCTCGGCGGCCCGCCCGAGACCCTGCTGCCCGATCAGGCAGAGGCGCGCTCGGCCCTGGAGTCGGGGACAGACCCCGCCGCCGTGGCCGCCCGCTTTCCCTCCTACTGCGCCGCCTGGGCCGCGCTCGCCGAGCGGGCCCTGGCCGCCGGCGACCCGGTCACCGCCTACGCGTTCGCCCGGACCGGCTACCACCGCGGGCTCGACCAGCTGCGCCGGGCCGGCTGGAAAGGCTACGGGCCGGTGCCGTGGGAACACGAGCCGAATCAGGGCTTCCTGCGCGCGCTGGCGGCCCTGGCCGGCGCGGCGGCGGCCATCGGCGAGGACGACGAGGCGGAGCGGTGCCAGGTTTTCCTGGCTGACAGCAGCGCCGCCGCTGCGGCGAAGCTCCTGCCCTAGCGGGGCCCGACGCGGCGGCCCGCCGGCGGCCTTGGGGCCGCCGCTCACCTGCATGCACCCGCCCGATCAAGGCGGTTTCCGGTAGCATCCCCATGCAAGAGCCCCTGCCGCGCTTGCATCGACATCGACTGTCGCGGACAGGGGCCTCTGGTTTCTTGCGCAGGGAAGGACCTGGAATATGCCCGCCATCGTGATCGTGGGCGCCCAGTGGGGCGACGAGGGCAAGGGCAAGGCCACCGACCTGCTCGGCGACAGCGTCGACTATGTCGTCCGCTATCAGGGCGGTAACAACGCCGGGCACACCGTGGTCATCGGCGAGGAGAGCTATGCCCTGCACCTGCTGCCGTCGGGCGTGCTGTCCAGAAGCGCGGTCCCCGTCATCGGCAACGGCGTCGTCATCGACCCCGCCGTGCTACTCGCGGAGATTGACGGCCTGGCCGAGCGCGGCGTCTCCTGTGAGCGCCTCCTGATCTCGGCCAACGCCCACCTGATCATGCCGCACCATATCGCGCTCGACAAGGTGACCGAGCGGCATCTGGGCAGCTCCCGGATCGGCACCACCGGGCGCGGCATCGGCCCCACCTATAGCGATAAGGCCGCGCGGATGGGCATCCGCATCCAGGACCTGTTCGACCCGGGCATCCTGCGCGAGAAGCTCGACCTGGCGCTGCGGGAGAAGAACCAGGTCCTGACCAAGGTTTATAACCGGCGCACGATCGACGCCGCCGCGGTCGCGAGCGAGTACCTCGGATACGGCGAAAGGCTGGGCCCCTACGTCGCCGACACCGGCCTGGTCCTGAACCAGGCGCTCGACCAGGACAAGGTCGTCCTCCTGGAGGGAGCACAGGCCACCCTGCTCGACGTCGACCATGGCACCTATCCTTTCGTGACCTCCTCATCGCCGACCGCCGGCGGCGCCTGCGCGGGCTCGGGTATCGGCCCGACCCGGATCACCCGGGTGATCGGCATCCTGAAGGCCTACACCACGCGCGTGGGGGCCGGTCCCTTCCCGACCGAGCTGACCGACGGTCAGGGCGAGTGGCTGCGCAAGACCGGCGGCGAGTACGGCGTCACCACCGGCCGGCCCCGCCGGACCGGCTGGTTCGACGCCGTCATCGCCAGGTACGCGACCCGGGTCAACGGGATCACCGACTTCTTCATCACCAAGCTGGACATCCTGTCGGGGCTGGAGAAGGTACCGGTCTGCGTCGGTTACGACGTGCACGGGCGCCGGCAGGACGAGATGCCGATGACGCAGACGGAGTTCCACCACGCCGTTCCCGTCTACGAGTACCTCGATGGGTGGTGGGAGGACATCTCCCGGATAACCGACCCCGCCGACCTGCCGCGCAACGCGCACGGCTACCTGACGGCGCTGGAGGACATGATCGGCGCGCCGATCAGCGCGGTCGGCGTCGGCCCTCGCCGGGATCAGACGCTGCAGCTGCGGCCCGTGGTGTAGGGCCGTGCGAGTCCTCGTCCTCGGCTCCGGCGGCCGCGAGCATGCCCTGGTCCGCGCGCTAGCGGCCGATCCCGAGGTGACCGCGCTGCACGCGGCGCCGGGTAATCCGGGAATCGGCGAGATTGCCGAACTCCATGCGGTGGTGCCCACCGATCCCGCCGACGTCACCGCGCTGGCCACCAGGATCGCCGCCGACCTGGTGGTGATCGGCCCCGAGGCGCCGCTGGTGGCCGGCGTGGCCGATGCGCTGCGCGCGGCCGGCATCCGCTGCTTCGGCCCCGGCCGGGATGCCGCGATGATCGAGGGCTCGAAGTCGTTCGCCAAGCAGGTCATGGTGGCCGCGGGCATTCCCACGGCAGCGGCCCGCACGTGCCGCAGCCCGGCCGAGGCCGCCGCGGCGCTGGATGCGTTCGGGGCGCCCTACGTGGTCAAGGCGGACGGGCTGGCGGGCGGGAAGGGCGTGGTCGTCACCGGCGACCGCGAGGCGGCCCTGCGGCACGCCGCCGACTGCGGCACGGTCGTCATCGAGGAGTACCTGGACGGGCCGGAGGTGTCCGTCTTCGCGCTCGCCGATGGCACGACCGCCATCCCGCTGCTGGCCGCCCAGGACTTCAAGCGGGCGCACGACGGCGACGCGGGCCCGAACACGGGCGGCATGGGGGCCTACGCGCCGCTGGGCTGGGCGCCGGCCGGCCTCAGCGACGAGATCCTGGCCACCGTGATCCGGCCGGCCCTGGCCGAACTGGGGCGGCGCGGCGCCCCCTACAGCGGCCTGCTGTACACGGGCCTGAGCCTGACCTCCCGCGGCCCGCGGGTCGTGGAGTTCAATGCCCGGTTCGGGGATCCGGAGGCTCAGGTCGTGCTCGACCGGCTCGCGACCCCGCTGGGTGGCCTGCTCCGGGCGGCGGCGGACGGCGACCTGGCCGCCGCGAGCTCGGCCGGACTTACCTGGCGGCCGGGCGCGGCGGTCACCGTGGTCGTAGCCGCGCAGGGCTACCCGCAGGCGCCGGTCGGCGGCGACGAGATCGCGGGCATCCCGGCGGCGGCCAGCCAGCCCGGCGCCTATGTCCTGCAGGCCGGAACGGCCAGGGCCGCCGATGGCCGCCTGGTCTCCAGCGGCGGGCGCGTCCTCGACGTGGTCGGCACCGGCGTCGACGTGCCGCAGGCCCGCGCGGCCGCCTACGCGGCCGCCGCCCGGATCGAGCTGCGCGGCGGCTGGTACCGCACCGACATCGCGGCCGGCCACGATCCCCTTTCCGCCGCGGGGCCGTGAATCCGCCGGAACCCGATGATGCCCCCGCGGCACGAGGCCCGCTGCGGGTCTCCGCGGGGCTTCGGCGCCGATGGAGTCGAGCTGGGCCTGGGTTACCTGCTGGTCGTCGTGGTCCACGCCATCCTGTACTACCGGGTGAGCGCCAATATCGTGCGCATCGCGCCCTTCAACCTCGCCTCGGCGCTGCTGGTGACGGCCGCCGGCCTGGTCGGCGGGGCCGCCCGCTACCCGCTGTGGATCGCCGCGCTCGCGGTTCAGCTCGGCTCGCCGCTGATCGTCCATCCGCGGAACCTCTTCGAGCTGCACCCGGGTCATCTCTCGGAACGGCACAGCGCGCTGCTGATCGTGGCCCTCGGCGAGTCCGTGGCCGCGATCGGCGTCGGCGCCGCGGCCCTGGCCGACCGGCCGGCGGGAGCCGGTGCCCGGCTCGTCACCAGCGCGGTGCTCGGTCTCGCGCTGGCCGCCGCGCTGTGATGGATCATCTTCGGCGGGGATGACGAGGAACGAGCCGAGCAGGTACTGACCAGCGCGACCAGCGAGCGACGAACGACGCTGGCCCTGACGGCCCTGTTCTACGGCAACATTCCGGTCCTGCTCGGCCTGGTGGCCATGGCCGCCGGCGTGCAGGAGGCGATCGCCCACTCGGATCGGCCGACCGCCGGCCACCTCGTCGCGGCCGCCGTGCTCGCCACGGGCGCGGCCCTGTTCCTGGCCGGGACGTGGCCGTGCGACGGCTGCTGCGCACGGGCGGCGTGGCGGCCCGGGCGGCGGGCGGCGTGGCGGCCCTCGCGACGACCGTCGTCGGCGCGACGGCCGGCCTCGACGCGCAGCTCGCGCTCCTGACGGCGGTGCTGATCGTCATGCTGGCCGCCGAACAGCGCTGGGTCGCCGGCCCGCCCGGTGCCGCCCAGACCCTCGGCACCCCGCCCAGCAGCGCAGACACCGGGCCCGGGCGCGCCGAGAGCACTGGCGGCGATGCGGCAGGATAGGGCTGTGATCGAACGGTACACGCTGCCCGAGATGGGCCACGTCTGGAGCGAGGCGCACAAGTACGAGCTGTGGGGCCAGATCGAGGTGCTCGTCCTGGCCGCGCATGCCCGAGCCGGCACGGTACCGGCCGACGCCGTCGCCCCGGTGGCGGCCGCGCCGGTGCCAGCCCCCGAGGCCGTGGCCGAGCTGGAGGCCGTGACCGGGCACGACGTGATCGCGTTCCTGTCCGCCTGGGCCGACAACACCCGGCCGCGCGAGGCCGCCGCCTACGTGCATTTCGGCATGACGTCCTCCGACCTGCTGGACACCGCGCTGGGCCTGCAGCTCACCCAGGCCACCGACCTGCTGCTGGCCCGGTGCACCGGGCTGCTCGGCGTGCTGCGCGAGCACGCCCTGGCCCACCAGCACACGCTGCGGGTGGGCCGCACCCACGGCATCCATGCCGAGCCCGACGTGTGGGGGCACCGGGTGGCGGACTTCGCCTTCGCGATCGCCCGCTGCCGGGACCGGCTCGCCCGCGCCCGCGAGTCCGTCGCGGTCGGGAAGCTGTCCGGCGTGGTCGGCACCTACTCGAACATCGATCCGGCGATCGAGGCAGCGGTGATGGCCGAGCTCGGGCTGCGGCCCGCCGAGGTGGCGACCCAGGTCGTGCTGCGGGACGGCATCGCGGAGTGGACCGGTGTCCTGGCGCTGATCGCGACGGTGTGCGAGGCCGTCGCGCTGGAGGTCCGGCACGGGCAGCGCACCGAGGTCGCCGAGCTCGCCGAGGCCTTCGGGGCCGGGCAGAAGGGCTCGTCCGCCATGCCGCACAAGAAGAACCCGATCCGCTCGGAGCGGATCTGCGGCCTAGCCCGGATCGTCCGCGCCCAGGTCGTCCCCGTGCTGGAAGGGATACCGCTGTGGCACGAGCGTGATATTTCCCACTCCTCCACCGAACGGGTGGCGCTGCCCGATGCCGCCATCGCGACCGACTTCCTGCTGGAGCAGACCACTGGACTGATGGCCGGCCTGGTGGTGGACGCCGACCGGATGCGGGCGAACCTGGACTCCACTCACGGCCTGATCTACACCTCGGCCGTGCTGCTGGAGCTGGTGGCCGCCGGGATGTCCCGTGAGGACGCCTACGCGCTCGTCCAGGCGGCTGCGATGCAGACCTGGCAGACCGGGATGCCGTTCCGGGAGACGCTGCGCAGCCGCGCCGCGCGCGCCGGCCGGCAGCTCGACGAGGCCCGGCTCGACGAGGTATGCCGGCCCGAGCGGTACGTGGCGCGGCTCGGCCCGGTCTTCGAGCGGCTGGAGAAGCTCTCCTGAGCGCGGGCCGGGACGGGATCCAGCGATGAAGCTGCTGCATTCGGGCAAGGTCCGTGACCTCTACGAGGACGGCCTCGACCTGATCATGGTGGCGTCCGACCGGATGAGCGTCTACGACGTCGTGCTGCCCACGCCGATCCCGGACAAGGGCGCGATCCTCACCCAGCTCTCGCTGTGGTGGTTCGAGCGCCTCGGGGATCTCGTGCCCAACCACGTCATCTCGGCGACCCGAGTGCCCGCCGAATGGGCTGGTCGGGCGATCCGGTGCCAGCGGCTGCAGATGTTCGGCGTGGAGTGCATCGCCCGCGGCTACCTGACAGGCCTGGGCCTGGCGTCCTACCGGGAAACGGGGACCGTCTCCGGCATCACCCTGCCCGCGGGGCTGGTCGACGGCTCCCGGCTGCCCGAGCCCGCCTTCACGCCCACGACCAAGGCCGGGGTCGGCGAGCACGACGAGTTCATCGGCTTCGCGGATGTCGCCCGCGAGGTCGGCGCGGAAACGGCGGCGCGGCTGCGCGAGCTGACCCTGGAGGTCTACCGGCGGGGCCACCAGACCGCCCTGGACCGGGGGGTCCTCATCGCCGACACCAAGCTGGAGTTCGGCCGGTCTCCCGACGGCACGATCACGCTCGCCGACGAGGTCCTGACCCCGGACTCCTCGCGGTTCTGGCTCGCTGATCGCTGGCAGCCCGGCGGCCCGCAGTACTCGATGGACAAGCAGTACGTCCGCGACTGGTCGCTGACGACGGGATGGGACAAGCGGGCCCCCGCGCCGGAGATCCCGGCCGATGTGGTGGAAGCGACACGCGCGCGCTACATCGAGGCGTACGAGCACATCACCGGCGAGGCCTGGCGCTGAGCCCGCCCCGCGGCCCGGCCTGGGTCTGCACAGGTAGACCTGACCGGGCGGGTGGATGAGGCGGCGCTAGCCGGGTAGGAGGGAATCCGGATCGGCGCCGGCTGCGTCGAAGGACTCGATGCGGCGGCTTTTAGCGACGGAGGCCCTGGCAGGAGCCCCAATGATTACTCTCAGGAGTCAATCAGATACTTTACGTAACACAGTCATCATGGTCCGGGGGGCGCAGAAGCGGTGGAATACTGGACGACACGTGAGACAGGCGGCCGGCCTCTGGACGAGATGCCTTCCGGGTGGTCGGCAGCCGGACCGGGCAGCCCGGCACTGAGCCGGGCAGGTTTTTCCGTGCTGAACGACAGGAGCTCCAGCCAGATGACGAGCGGCCCCGAGACCCGCTATCGCGTCCGCGGAGGCAACCCGCTGCAGGGGACAGTCTTCGTACAGGGCGCCAAGAACGCCGCACTCAAGATGATCGCGGCCTCGCTGCTGGCCGAGAAGGGCCGAACGGTCCTGCGGAACGTGCCGGTCATCGAGGACGTCCGGCGGGCCGTCGAGCTGGCCCAGGCGGTCGGGGCAGTCGTGAAGTTCCACGAGGCCGAGCGGACTCTCGTGGTCGACGCTTCCGAGCTGACCAGCTCCGTGCTGCCGGCCGACATCGCGGGCCGGTTCCGGGCCTCGGTGCTCTTCGTGCCCGCGCTGCTGCACCGGCTCGGCGAGGCCACCATCGAGGGCATCGGCGGCTGCAACCTCGGCAGCCGGCTGCTGGACTTTCATTACCGCGGCTTTGCCCGGCTCGGCGCGATCGTGGATGAGCAGGAGACGCAGATCCACATCAAGGCGGGTCACCTGCGCGGTGCTCACCTCTACCTCGACACGCCCTCGCATACCGGCACCGAGAACCTGATCATGGCGGCCTCGCTGGCGCCCGGCACGACGGTGATCGACAACTGCGCGCTCGAGCCCGAGGTGCTCGACGTGATCGCGTTCCTCACCAAGATGGGCGCGCGCATCAGCGGCGGCGGCACCGGCTTCGTGACCGTCCAGGGCGTCGGCGAGCTGACGGCCGTGGAGCACACGGTCATGGCGGATCGCATCGACGCCGCCGTTTTCGCGATGGCCGCGGCCATGGCCGGCGGCGAGGTCACCCTGGTAGGGGCCTCGCTTGAAGATTTCGGGGTTGTCCGGTGGAAGCTTGAGCAGATGGGCGTGGAGTTCGCCACTCACGGCGCCATCCTGCAGGTCCGCCGCGATCGCCAGCTTCGCCCAATCAACGTGATCACAAGCCCGTTCCCGGGATTCGCCACCGACCTGCAGTCGCCCATTATGGCGCTGGGCTGCCTGGCCGAGGGCACTAGCTACATCCGGGAGACCATCTTCGACGGCCGATACATGCTGGCCGGCGAGCTCAACAAGATGGGCGCCAAGGTGGAGGTAGCCGGGAATGCCGTGCTGGTGCACGGTCCGACTCCGCTGCACGGGACCGAGGTCATCGCGCATGAGCTGCGGACCGGGATCGCGCTGGTCCTAGCCGGGCTGGCGGCCGAGGGCGAGACTGTCGTGGCGCCGGGCTACCTCATCAACCGGGGTCACGCATCGGTCGCTTCACGGCTGACCACCCTCGGCGCCGACGTCGTCGAAGAAATCGTCGACTGACGCCGCTATCTGCGAAGATTCCCCCTCCATTCACATTTCGCGCATCACAGCACCCAGTTGAACCTCAGTCGAGTTTCGTTTTGCCGTTGAATCACGGATAATTGCCTCTTCCAGAGACAAGTCCAGTGCGCTACGAAATGAAGTAGCGAAACTTACCGGCTGCGGAGCGGGTGGCCTGAATGAGACGGGAAATGGCGCGAATGGCAGGTGGCGCCGAGCCGACGATCGGCATCGTCGGACCGCACGAACTGGTGGAGCGGATCATGCTGTCCGGTCTGCCGCTGACGGCGGGGCACGGTCCCGCACAGCCATCTGACCGGGGTGACACTGCCACCCGGCGCCTGGTGACGGCGGCCTACCGGGAAGAGCAGGAAGCCCCGGAGAAGGTGGCCCGGCTGGGCAGCACGGTCGACGCGTGCCTGTTCGCCAGCAGGGTGCCCTACGAGTACGCCCGGCGAGCCGGCGTGCTCACCGTTCCGGCCACCTACATCCAGCTGAGCGGCAGCGCCCTGTACGCGGCACTGCTGCGCGCGAGCCGCGATGGCCTCGACATCTCCCGGTCGAGCATCGACGTCATCAGCCAGGCCGATGCGGAGGACGCGCTCACCGAGCTCAGCATCCCCGCCGGCGGCGTTCATGTCCGCGAGGAGGTCTCCAGCTCGGCCGTCATCGCTGCCTTTCACGAGCGGCTGTCACACCAGGGTGAGGCCGCCGTCGCCTTCACCTGCCTGCAGTCGGTGGCCAGGAGGCTGTCCGCGGCCCAGATCCCGGTCTTCGCGCTCCGGCCGACCGGCAGCGCCATCAGGTCGGCCCTGCGCACCGGCACGCTGCTGGCGGGCTACCGGCGGCTCGAGAACGCACAGCTGGCCGTCGTGATCGTGGAGGTACCGACCCTGCGTGACACCGTGCGCCGCGGGGCGCCGCGGCAGGCCCGCGAGGAACTGCGGCTGACCGTGCACCGCTTCCTCGTCCAGGAGGCCCAGCGGATCCACGCCACGGTGAGCGCGCTGAACGATCACGGCTTCCTGGTCGTCGCCACCCGGGGGTCGCTGAGCCAGGCCGCCGACGGCCTGGGCGGTCCCCCCTTCGTCGAGCGGGCCCGCAGCGAGCTGGGCATCGGCATCGAGGTGGGCGTGGGCGGCGGCCGGACCGAGCTGGAGGCCGAGGCCCGCGCCCGCGCGTCCCTCGGGCGCCCCCCGGCGGCCACCCGGCTGCCCGCCACCCG
>Ga0208220_1000910_pt1 | contig 12424 bp, 13 predicted proteins | sample NGESurdeep092012_9_FD_184484 | JGI IMG/M metagenome (GOLD analysis project Ga0208220, IMG submission 184484) | Arctic peat soil microbial communities from Barrow, Alaska - NGEE Surface sample F53-1 deep-092012 (SPAdes) | ecosystem: Environmental > Terrestrial > Soil > Wetlands > Peat ... | reverse complement strand
CAAAGCGTCCGGCTCGTTGCAACTCGTCGCCGGACAGGTCGCGGATTTGGAAGGCGAAGGCAAAAAACTTTCCATCGCCGAACTGAAATTCATCCACGAGCGCAAGACCTCCGCGCTGCTGTGCTGTTCCGTGCGGCTCGGCGGCATGAGCGCCAACTGCTCGCCCGCGCAACTCCGCGCGCTCACGGATTTCGGCTATCACGTCGGCCTCGCGTTCCAGGTGATTGACGACATCCTCGACGTGACGCAGACCAGCGAGCAGCTCGGCAAGACGGCGGGCAAGGACGTGGCCGTGCAAAAGGCGACCTACCCGGCGATTGTCGGGCTGGAAAAATCGCGGCAGATTGCGGCGCAACTGACGGCCAGGGCGTTTGCCGCGCTGAAAATTTTCAAAGGCAAAGCGGTTGCGCTCGAAGCGCTGGCGGAATTTCTTTTGAAGCGGGAGAAATAATCTTGACTGCTATCGCCAGCGATAGCACGTTGATTCTGTGAGAATCGTTCAAGATACGAATGTTTTTGTCGCGGCACTGCGAAGCGGGGCGGGCGCGAGCCGTTTGGTTTTGGAAAGCTGCCTGCGGCGTTCGCACGAACCACTGATGGCGCAGGCGCTTTGGCTGGAATACCGCGATGTTCTGGGCCGTGCGGATTTGTGGAAGGATTGCGCGTTGACGGCAAAAGAACGCGCCGAGTTGCTGGACGATTTTGCCGCCGTTTGTTTGTGGGTGCAAATCTGGTTTCTTTGGCGGCCCAATCTGCCGGACGAGGGCGATAACCATCTCGCGGAACTGGCGATTGCTGGAAACGCCGCCGCGCTGGTGACTTTTAATGTGAAGGATTTTCTGCCTGCTAAATTTGCGGCGGCGGGAATGAAAGTTTTGACACCGGCGCAATTCAAACAACATTATCTGTTATGAAACAAAAAAATAATCCGGTTGAAACGGCCAAGTCGCTGATCCGCTGGCGCGGAAACCACAAGCTGGATCGCGTCCGGCAGATCGCCAGCCGTAGCGGACAGAGCATCAATCAAATGGTCAATTCGTGGGCGGACATGGTCATCGCGCAAAACGAGGCAGAGGCGTCGTTCCTCGCCGCCGCCGCGCGCGGCAACCCGGCGCGCGGATTGCGCCTGCTGGAAAAATTGAACCGGCACGACCGGAAAAACCGGATTGCCAACACGAAGCCGTGACTTTTGCCGCGCTGAAAATTTTCAAGGGCAAAGCGATTGCGCTCGAAGCGCTGGCGGAATTTCTTTTGAAGCGTGATCGCTGATGCTCTAATTGCCAAATCAAATGGCACTTCCTGAAGACATCATAACTAAAGTTCGGCAAGATTTTTGCGAGGACGACAGTTTGCGCGTTCTTCAGAAATTCAGCGAGTTGCGGAAAGAACATCCAGATTTGTTTAGCGACAGGATTTTACGATGTATCATTATTTTGGCACATGGCCTTGTTGAAGAACTGTCCAAAGCAATTACGCTGGCTCGTGATGATTGGCAGGCTTTGATTATGGCAGCGGAGTATAATTGGGGAAACCGTGTCAGACTTTTGTCATTACCATTTGGCATTTATCTAGAAGTAGAGGCATTCAAGCATTGGTTGGCTGGCCAACAAATTGTAGTTCCATGGGGTATTGGTTCTGATGGGAAATGGATAATTGAATATTCTGAGATAAAAGGTTTGTCGCTCGAACAAGTGCATCAGTTAAAAAATGTCAGCGAAAAAGTTTTAGATCCAAATCTGTATTCTGCAAATTTGAGTTTTTTGTGCATTTACGGCTCCAAAGAAATCAGTGCCACTAAAGCCATCGAAGGTAAAATATCTATTTGCTATCGCATTCATCCAGAAACTGGAGAATTCGAGTTCAAAAAATTCTTTTATCGTCCACAAAATCTTGGGAAACGCGGTAAGTGGTAATTTTATTTCGTCCACTCGCCAGTTTGCAGATACGGCTTGAGTTTTTCCTTGAGCGTTTCACGTCCGCCAATTCGGAGCGCCGTCGGCGCGGCATCTTTGTAGCCCGCCGTTCCCAAAATGAAAAAGCTCCGTAGGGGCGGCATATTCAGAAGATGTCGCTCCTGACGGAGCTTGGAAAATATTGTCGGGCCGGTTTTCTACAAATATGCCGCACCTACGACGTGAAATTATTTTCGGAGACGGGCTTTGACTTCCGCCCAAGTCGAACCGGCTTTTGGATTTTGCCGGTAATCTTCCAATTCGCGGTTGAGGAGTGCCTTTTCTTCGGCGGTCGGCTGGCCGCCATTAATCAAGTCGCGCTCTTCGATGTCGCAAATGCGCTCGAAAATTTCGCGGCGGTCTGCGATTTCAAGCTTGGGCAATTCCAGCAAAATGTCAGCTTTGCTCACGGGTGCAATTTAAGTTCGCATCCGCGCTTTGGCAACAGGGAAAATTTTACTCACTCCACCCGCCGGTTTGCAGATGCCGCTTGCAGCAAGTCTTTTCCATGATATTTTAGGCGACTGTTTCAATATATTTTGCCATGAAGAAATTCTTTTTGTTTGCGGTTGTTGCGGCGGTCATGTTGTCCGGCCAGAACGGATTTGCCGACGGAACAAACGCCGTCATCACCGACCTCATTGCACTGGTCTCCAAGGTCAACGAGAAGATTCATACGGGCGCGACGACGGAAAAGGATTTTGCGGGCGAACTGAAGGACTTCGACGTTTTATACGCCAAATACAAGAACCTCAAGACGGAGGACGTGGCGCAGATTCTGATGATGAAAGCCCAGTTATACCTGCAGGTGATTGACGCGCCCAGCGGCGATCCTGAAAAGGCGGCGGAAGCGTTCCAGGAAATCAAGCGCGATCTGCCCGAAACGGAATCCGGCAAAAGGATGGACGCAATCCTCGATTCGCTGAAAGAGGCGGTTGCAGCGGAACGCATCCGGGACACGCTCGTTGTGGGCGCAAAATTTCCGGGCTTCGATGATAAGGACGTGACGGGCAAGCCGCTTTCGCTCGGCAGTTACAAGGGCAAGGTGGTGCTGGTTGATTTTTGGGCGACATGGTGCGGACCGTGCGTGGCGGAACTGCCCAATGTCATCGCCACCTATCAAAAATACCACGACAAGGGATTTGACATCGTCGGCGTGAGCCTGGATGAAGACCAGCCGGCGCTCGAAAGATTCCTCAAGGAGAACAACATCACATGGCAGCAGTTTTACGACGGGAAAAAGTGGGACAACAAGCTGGCTGTGAAATATGGCGTGAACGTCACGCCCACCGACTATCTGCTGGACGGCGACGGCAAGATCATCGGCATGAATCTGCGCGGCCCGGCCTTGGAAGCCGCCGTCGCCGAGGCCCTGGCGAAAAAATAAACTTCGCGGCGCAACATCATGCGCTCCGAAAAACGCTTCAAGTGCTCGCGCTCGTGTAGCGGCTCAACGAAAAGCGCCAGAACCATTCCGAAACCGCCGTCCACGCCACGCCGAGGCCGAGCAGCAGCAGCCACATTGACGGCGACGTGATTTTGTCCGCCAGCACGCGCACCGGCACGTTGGACACCAGCAAAATCGGCAGCGCGAACGTGAACACCGCCTTGAACGCGCCCTTGAACACCTCGTCCGGCATCCGCGCGATGTTGAACAGGTTGTAATAGCCCCACACGATTCCCTGCGCCCGCACCGTCCAGAAGCTGATCGAGGCCAGCATGAACATCAGCGAATAATGGATCAAAATTCCAACGACGCACAGGCCGGCGAAACCGGCCAGTTGCCCGGCCGACGGATGCAAATTTAATTTCATCGCCGAATAAACCATCACGCATACGGCGAAGAGCGCGTTGACGAACGCGCCCAAGTCCACCTGCCGCGTGGAGACGATGAAGCGCGTGTTGACCGGCAGCGCCAGCAGAAAATCCATCTTGCCCGTGCGGACGAGTTCCGAAAGCCCGGTGCAGTTCGTCAGGAAAAACGCCTGGTAGATTTGCTGGATGAAATTGCTCGCGCCCACCAGCAGCACCATCTGCCATTTCGTCCATGAGCCGATGGAATCCGTTTGCGAATAAAGCACGCCGACAAAAGCCAGTTGCAGTCCGAACCAGAGCAGCTCGACCACAATCCATAAGATGAAATTGCCCTTGAACGACATCTCCCGCGCGACGGAATTTTTCCACAGCGCGGCGTAAATGGTGAAGTAGCGTTTCAGGTTCATAGCCCAACTGGAAATATTTAATGCTTGGGCGGTTCTGGCCACTTCAGGCTTCCGCCTGTAGATGGAGGTTTGCGGTCATCTTGACGGTATTGTGCGCGACCACCGCGGTGGCGTGAACGCCGTCGTGTTCGTTGACCATCAGGCCGTTGTTCGGGTCTTCGGACAATTGTTTTCCATGTTTCGAGAAATTCCAATGCTTCTCGAATTGTTTCTTTATCGGCTTCATTTCGCGCGTAACGAAGTGCCTCGACCAAATCTTTTTCGGCATCGGCAAGATATGTGCGGCAAAAATTCCAAGCACGAGCACGAATTTGAGGGCCTGAATTTGGATTCTTCGCTGTATTAATACAGGCTTTAGAAAGATCGATTTTTGCTCGGCCACGCATTTCGAGTAGCGTTCCATTTATTGCAAGTTTGGGCTGCTCATGCATCATTTTGTCAATGAGTGCCACGGCTTCTTCGTTCTTGCCGACCCTTCGATAATTACGCACTACTCGTTTTGCCTCTTCTTCATCCAGTCGTCGGTTTTTTACCTGTGATAGACTGACATTTACCAATGCCCTGACTTCAGGAACATCTCTTATTGCTGAAAGGGTATCCGTAATTAACAAAAGCGTGCCAGAATTAATTCGAGACACATCGATATGATTGTTGTGCAAAAAATTGAAAATATTGATTGGTGTTTTCTGTAGATTGTTGGTTTCACAATACAGTTCAAGTGCTCGGTAATTATATGAGTCTTTGACAAGAACCATTTCGAGTTTTGAAAGAGCTTCAACATAGTTGCCAAGAACAATTTTATTTTCGATGTCGTTAAATTCTCGCATCAATTCATGTCGAGGATGCGCTGGCAAGATGCACACAAGATTTTCAGATTCGATTTCAAAAATTGGCGGAGGACAACCTTCTTTCGCCATTGATTGGATAATAGTTGGAATTCCCTGACCTTCCGCTTGGGCTAGTTGCAGCTTGTTGAAAAAGTATGCCAAAGTTTGATTTCTCCAATGCGGTGATGCTTGTCCTTTGAGAAATTTTTCTCGATCTACTGCTCTGGGAAGTGTTCCGGGCGAATTGATTTCTATCCGATCGGAGAAAACAGTAATACGAGCCGGTTGGTCTGACTCGTAATCACGATGAACGATAGCATTGACTATAGCTTCTTGAAGTGCTCGAAGCGGATACTTGACCTGATTTGGGTCGGGTTTTGTTTTGTCAAATGCTGTATAAGATTCAGCATTTAACAATTCAATTAGCCGCCTTGCTTGTTGCGCGACAGTGCCTTCAATTTCATATCTCTCCGCTGTAGGTTCACTTCGATCTTTGCCACGATAAATGGAAAAAATTGTGCGCGCACCGCTGAATAAACGTGTCGGATTCTTACCGAACATAAGCAAAGTAAAATTTCGCGGTTTAATCGCACCAGACATCGGCTGCTTTCCCGCGAGTGGCGGAATAAAGCTCGCAAGTGATTCAGTATATGAAAGGTAATCTTCAAGCGGTTTTTTTGAATCCCAAAGCCGCATTTGCTGGAGATAATCGCGCAGCACAAGCAAATCGACATCTTCTAATCCGGCATTGTTGTTTATGCGGCGATCCCATGGTTCAAGTTCTTGTTTTCTGACGAGCAGTTCTCGAAGCATACCATCTTTTGCTTCGCGTGTATCTCGTCCAACGCGAATGTAGTATGTTGATGCATCTTTGCCATCCGCTCGGTAATTATGTGCATGGACAGTAGCAGGAACAACAAATACTAAAACTCGTCGGTAAGGATCCTCTGTCGGAATCTCTTCAACCAAGGGTGTAATTGGCGGATTAACCTTCCGTAGACAATCTGCGAGCACTTTACCTTCAACTTCCTTGCATCGGCTTGAAGTCATGCCTTGGAAAAAAACTTTCTGAAAACCTGCTTCATCAGTCCCTTCTTTAGCACCGCAAATGATGTAACCTCCACCAAGATTTGCGATGTCATTTGCGAACGCGACTGCCGTCCTGATGACACCATCAATATCAGCAACGTCTTCTTTCCATTCAATGCGTTCACTTTCGCGAGCGGCAAGTTCTTTCAGATCAATTTTAGCCATATTCAACCCGTATTTTCCAACTGATGACTGAATACGCCCAATTCAAAACCGAGTCGAGAACTTTTTAGACACGAATTGCACCAATTAACACGAATTGAATTGGTAAAAATTCGTGAAATTCGTGTCAAATGCCTGTGTCCTGGCGGTTCAAAATCCCCGTTCGTTGGTTGTTTAATTCGATTGGCCATTTTCATTTGCGCGGTTAAATTTCCCGCGCGAGTGAAAAAATACCTGCACGTCATCGGCATCGGGATCCAGAACAACCTGACGTATCGCTTCAATTACCTGACGCGGACGCTGTTCAGCTTCATCCCGCTGTTCGCCATGATCGCGCTCTGGCGGAAAATCGGCGGCGCGCAACATTCCGGCTGGACGCTGGCGGAGACGGTTTTTTACTACCTGCTCGTGGCCGTGGTGGACGTGTTCACGGCGGTCAACGAGGACGACTGGCAGATCGCCGCCGACATCCGCGAGGGCAACATCAGCCAGTTCCTGCTCAAGCCGATTGACTATCTCTGGTATCGGCTCTGCCTGTTTTTTTCCGGGCGCATCGCGTTCGTGATGATGGCGTGCATACCGCTGGCGGTTTTTATTTTCTGCTTCCGAAGTTATCTGCTGCCTCCGGCCAGCGCGACGGCGGCGCTCGTTTTTCCCATTTCAATGCTGCTGACGGCGCTGCTGCAATTTTTCATCTCCTACGCGATGGCGATGCTGGCGTTCTGGCTGCTGGAAATCTCCACGCTGATCTTCATCCTGTTCTCGTTTGAATACATCGCCAGCGGGCATATGTTTCCGCTGCCGTTCCTGCAAGACCGGCTGCCGCTGCTGGAACACGCGCTGATGTTCACGCCGTTTCCGTATCAGATGTATTTTCCAGTGGCGCTTTACATGGGGAAAATTTCCGGCGCGGCCATGTGGAGCGGCTTGCTGGCGCAATTCCTCTGGGTGCTGGTCACATACTGGTTCGCGCGATTCATGTGGCGGCGCGGCATCAAGAAATACTCGGCGTTCGGCGGCTGAACAAAACGCGGATTTTCTCCTCACGCTTGCGCTGCGCGGTTTGTTTGTTAATTTTCTAGTCATGATTAAGCGAAGCCTTTGTCCCAAAAAATGATTATGAAAACTTCGACAATAATTTTGTCTTTGCTGGCCGTCTTATTTTTCGGCGCGTTTTCTGCGTTTGGTGAAGATGCAACCAATTACAATAACAGCGGCTATGCAAAAATTGTCAAAGGCGATTTGGACGGCGCGTTGGCTGATTACAATAAAGCAATTGAACTCGAACCAGCTTATGCTGATGCTTACAACAATCGTGGCGCGGTGAAGTATGAAAAGGGTGATTTAGATGGCGCGCTGGCCGATTGTAATAAAGCCATTCAACTAAATCCGAAGGCTGCCTATGCGTATGTTGCTCGCGGTTTGGTAAAGCGAGCTAAAGGCGATTTGGAAGGTGCAATGACTGATTACAATAAAGCCGTTGAGATTCAACCTGGTTTAGCTCAAGCGTATTATGGTCGTGGCTTTGTGAAGCAAATCAAAGGCGACATGGATGGGGCGTTGGCCGATTGTAATAAGGCAATTAAACTCAAATCAGATTATGCAGATGCTTACTATTATCGAGGCTCTTTGAAACAAGACAAAGGCGACACAAACGGCGCACAGTCTGACTTCAAAAAAGCCATTGAATTGAATCCAAAATTTCGGGTGCAAATTGAAGCGAAGAGTTATTTGACAAACGGAACAATTACAAATTGATTTTCAGAATTCGCCAAGCAACCGGGAATTAAATCCCATGGCAATTGAGAATTGGCAATCTCCGCCGCCTCTGCTAATTTCCGCGCAATGTCCGACGCGGCCGCGCCAGCCCAAACGCCCTCGAAGGCAAACGTCTTTTTCCGCCGGCTGATCACCACGGTGATTCTCTGGACGGTGATTCTGGCCGCCATGTTCTCCGGCAGCGCACTGGTTTCCGACGGCATTTTCATCCTGCTCGTCCTCGTCCTGGCGCTGGCCGGCCTCGCGGAATTTTACGGCCTCGCGGAGAAACGCGGCCTCGCCTGCTTCAAATTTTCCGGCCTGCTCGGCGGCGCGCTGCTGATGGTCGGGACGTTTCTGGAACTCACCGGCAAAATCGGCACGCAAGGTTCGCCCGCGCGCGTCAACGATTTTGAGACCGGCTTCATCATTTTGTTCGTGCTGGGATTGTGCGTGCGGCAGCTTGCGTCAAAGTTAAACGCCTCGGGAATCACCGCCATCGCCGTGACGCTTTTCGGCCTGATGTATGTGCCGTGGCTGCTGAACTTCGTGCAGAAAATCAATTTTTTCCCGAACGTGGACGGGAAATTTTTCGTCCTTTACTTCATCCTCGTCACGAAATTCAGCGACATGGGCGCGTATCTCACCGGCTCGCTCATCGGCAGGCACAAAATGATCCCGCGCATCAGCCCCGGAAAAACTTGGGAAGGCTTTGGCGGCGCGATTTTTCTTTCAACGGTTTCAAGCCTTGTCTTCGTCCATTTTCTCGGCGACAAAATGTCCGGGATGAACTGGGTTCATGCCGTCATCCTCGGAATTATTTTGAGTTCCACCGCCGTCGTCGGCGATTTGATTGAATCGCTGTTCAAGCGCGAGGCGGGCGTGAAGGATTCGGGCGGATTTTTTCCGGGCATCGGCGGCATTCTGGACTTGCTCGACAGCCTTTTGTTCAACGCACCCATCATGTATCTGTATCTGCGCCACATTTTAACCCACCCATGATTTTTGCCACAGATGGACACAGATGAAACACAGATAAAAACCGGGGAGAAGGATTTTTCGCTCCAGCCTGTGACACAGCATCTCATTGGCGCCGCATTTGAAGTCCACAATGTTCTTGGTTTTGGATTTCTAGAAAAAGTCTATCAGCGCGCAATGCAAGTTGAACTTCAAACGCGTGGCGTGAAGGTCGAACTCGAACCGCTAATTAAAGTTCAGTTCAAAAATGTAATTGTTGGCGATTACGCCGCCGATTTGCTTGTCGCCGAAAAGATAATCGTCGAACTAAAAACTGATGTAATTTATCAAGCAGTTCACGAAGCGCAGCTTTTGAACGAATTACGCGGCACGGGGATTCGGCTCGGTTATCTCATCAATTTTGGTCGCGAACGCGTCGAATACAAGCGAATGGTATTTTGAAAAAATCTGTGTTTCATCTGTGTCCATCTGTGGCTGGAATTTTTTGAAAATGAAGAATGTTGTTTTACTTGGTTCAACCGGCTCCATCGGCACAAGCACCGTCAAGGTGGCCGAGGATTTGCCGGATCAAATCCGTCTGCTCGCGCTCGCCGCCGGAAATAATTCCGAGCTGCTGCTCGAACAAACGCGCAGGCACAAGCCCGCCGCAATTTCAATTTCCGATCCCGCAAAAGCGAAGGAACTCCACAACGCGCTCGGCACAACCGCCCAAGTTTTTTCCGGCGAAGAAGGTTTGATAAAATTGGCGACGCTTCCGGCGGCGGACATTGTTCTCATCGCCATTGTCGGAACGGCTGGTTTGAAACCCGCGCTCGCCGCGATTCGCGCGGGCAAAGATATTGCCGTCGCGTCAAAGGAAATCCTCGTCATGGCGGGCGAAATCGTGATGAACGAAGCGCGCAAACATGGCGTGCGCGTTCTGGCCGTGGACAGCGAACATTCCGCAATTTTTCAGTGTCTCGACGGCAAGCCGACGAATTCCGTCCGCAAATTGATTTTGACCGCGAGCGGCGGACCGTTCCGCGACAAGACAATCTGGCCGAAAGAAAAATTTTCCGAGATCACCGTCGAACGCGCGCTCAAGCATCCGTCATGGGTCATGGGACGAAAAATTACAATTGATTCCGCCACGCTGTTCAACAAAGGGCTGGAAATGATCGAGGCGCGCTGGCTCTTCGACATCGAGATGGCGCGCGTCGGCGTCGTCGTGCATCCGCAGAGCATTGTTCATTCGATGGTGGAATTCGTGGACGGTTCGCTGCTCGCCCAACTTTCCACGCCGGATATGTGCCTGCCGATTCAATACGCGCTGACTTATCCCGAACGCGCCGCGAGCGAGCGCGTGCAGACAAATTTTCCAAAAATCGGAACGCTCACGTTTGAAGAGCCGGATCTGGAACGCTTTCCAGCAATTGATCTCGCGCGGCGTGCCGGTGAAATCGGCGGCACGCTGCCGGCCGTTTTGAACGCGGCGAACGAAATCGCGGTCGAAGCGTTCGTGAACCGCAAAATCAATTTTCCGCAAATCACCGAACTCGTCGGGCGCACGATGGACGCGCACAAAATTGTTTCTCACCCGACGTTGGAACAAATTCTCGAAGCCGACAATTGGGCGCGCAAAGCGGCGGCAGTTTGAAATGGCGGAAAGACTTTTCGCTGCTATAATCCTACGACTGATATTATATGACCATTTTGAACATCATTTACGTCGTCCTCGCCGTCATGCTGGCGTTCGGCGCATCCATTTTTTTCCACGAACTGGGACATTTCTGGGTCGCGCGGAAACTGGGGATGAAGGTGGATGAATTTGCCGTCGGCTTTGGCCCGAAAATTTTCGGCTGGAAGCGCGATGGCGTCAAATACACGCTGCGCGGGATTCCGGCGGGCGGTTATGTCGCGCTGCCGCAAATGGTCACCGCCGAGGCGCTGGAAGGGAAATCCGAGGAACAAGTTCCGCCCGCGCCGCCGTCGCACAAAATTCTCGTCGCGCTCGCCGGGCCGTTCATGAACGTCGTGTTTGCGTTTGCGATTGCGACGGTTATTTATTTTGTCGGGCTGCCCGTCGCGGTGAATCCGGCAATCATCGGTTACGTCGCGCCGGGTTCCGCCGAGGCGAAGCTTGGCATCCGTGAAGGCGACCGGATTGTTTCCGTGGATGGTGCAAAAGTGAAATCCTGGCAGGACGTGATGCTTCACACGATTGTCGCGCGCACAAATGTCGTGCCGGTCGCAATCGAGCACGACGGCGCGGAGCAGACCTACCAGCTTCAGACCGCGACCGACAACGCCGTCGGCCTCAAGCTGCTGAACCTCGACCCGCGCGATCATCCGCAAATCATGGAAGTGATGGCCGGCAGCGCGGCGGAAAAAGCCGGTTTGAAACAAAATGACAAAATCATTTCTTTCGCCGGAGTGCCGATTGCCAGCCGCGATCAATTCATAGACCTCATCCGCAAATGCGGCGGGCAGACGAATGAAGTTCAAGTCGAACGCGCCGGGACAAATTTGTCACTGGCCGTCACGCCGACGATTGACCCGACCACAAAAATCGGGCGCATCGGCGTCATGCTCGGCACGGACTCGACGCAAGTTTATATCGTCCAAAAACCGGGCCCGTCGCCGCTGGAACAGGTGCGCGACGTGTTCGACAAAACTTTTGAGACGCTCGGCGCGCTGGTTCACAGCAAGGAAACCGGAGTCGGCGCGAAAGATTTGAGCGGGCCGATCGGCATCTTCAGTATGCTCGCCTCGCAGGTGAACACCGATTACCGCCTCGCTTTGAGCTTTCTCGTTTTGCTCAACATCAATCTTGCAATCATCAACCTGCTGCCGATTCCAGTTCTCGACGGCGGCCATATTCTGATGGCCATCATCGAAAAAATCCGCCGCCGTCCGCTGAACATAAAATTTGTCGAGCGCGTCACCACCTGTTTTGTCGTGCTGCTGCTTACATTTTATGTCTATGTGACATTTTTCGACATCAAGCGCATCCCGCTTTTCCGCGCGATGTTCAAAGGCGACGTGCAAATCCAGCAAGCCGCGCAGCCCGACGATTCCGCGCCGGCGAAATCCAAATAATCCATGCGCTACTGCGAATCTCCATTTTTTTATCAACGGCGGAAAGCGCGCGAAATCATCATCGGCGATCCGGCGAACGGCGGTTTCATCATGGGCGGCGACCATCCGGTCGTGAAGCAATCCATGCTGACGTGCGACACGATGGACACCGCACTCTCGGTGAAGCAGACGCTCGAACTCGTCGCCGTCGGCTGCCAGATCGTGCGCATCACCGCGCCGACGGTCAAGGACGCAGCGAACTTGCAGAACATCGTCCGCGAATTGCGTGCACAAAATTGTTTCGTGCCAATCGTCGCCGACATCCATTTCAAGCCCGATGCCGCGATGGAAGCGGTGAAATGGGTCGAAGTTGTCCGCG
>Ga0208220_1000907_pt1 | contig 12431 bp, 17 predicted proteins | sample NGESurdeep092012_9_FD_184484 | JGI IMG/M metagenome (GOLD analysis project Ga0208220, IMG submission 184484) | Arctic peat soil microbial communities from Barrow, Alaska - NGEE Surface sample F53-1 deep-092012 (SPAdes) | ecosystem: Environmental > Terrestrial > Soil > Wetlands > Peat ... | reverse complement strand
TCCACTCGCTGCCACTCCGCTTGGCAGCCTAATCTAACCCGGCAGAGGCTCCACTTATCGACGCGGAGATTTTGTTCAGACAAGCGGGACCAGCTCATTCTACCGGACTTGCGCCGCTCGCATTGGTTGAATTAACGAAGGGGCAGCCCGGTCGCGGCCTCGAGCTCGGCGATCGCCTCAGCCGAATTGACCACCTTGATGGTGGTCATGCCCATGTCACGCGCCGGCTTCAAATTGACGCCGAGATCGTCGAGGTAGACGCAGCTGCCGGGGTCGACGTCGAGCGCCTCGACCATCATCCGATAGATGCGCGGGTCGGGCTTGCGCAGACCGATCTTCGCGGACTCTATGACGTGGTTGAACAGCGCCATCACATCGGCGATGTAGAGCGAGCGGCCGCCCATGCTTCCAATGGCGTTGGCTGGAAGGTTGTTGGTGATGCAGCCAGTCTTGAACTTCGCGGCTGTGCGCCGCAGCGCCTCGACCATCTCGGGCCGCAAGTCTCCGACAAGGAGCGGCAGGACGTCCTTGCCGCGGACCTCCGCGCCCAGCGCCAGCGATTCCGCCGCGAACAGCTCATCGAACGCGTCGATATCGACTTCGGCGCGTTCGAATTTCGCCCAGGCATTTTCCCAGTGGTTGTTAGCGTTAGTGCGCCGAATGATATCGGCGGGCAGACCGCGTTGGACTTCAAATCGCGCAAAAGCCTCGAACGGCGAGCTGGTGAGCACGCCGCCGAAATCCCAGATTACCGCCTCGATCATCTTCCCCCGCCGGTGCAAACCCCGGATCGGCGACGGCTAACATAGCGTCCTGACCGAAACCAGTCTGCACAAATCGACCCGGTCCACTTTTTGGCAACTGGAAATGGTGTGCGTCGGCGGAATTCATGTCGTCGTGCAAGCCACATCGTTAGCGGACGAGCGGGACGAAGTAGGAATTGCAGAAACCGCTACTGCTTCTGGTTACTATCAAACCGGTCGGAGGACGAACATCGCCAACACCACATCTGCGGCACCGGCCCTATCGAATCTTCCTGCCATTGCGAACCAAGTAAGAATCAGTGAACGTCGATCAGCCTGGAGACGATGCGACCGTGTCAAATTCTGCTTACCTCGAAAACCTCAATCCGGAGCAGCGACGCGCCGTCGAACATGGCGTGGTCGGATCCGGCCCATTTGCGCCGCTGCTGGTGATTGCCGGAGCCGGATCCGGCAAGACCAACACCCTTGCCCACCGCGTCGCCCATCTGATCGTCAATGGTGCTGATCCCAGGCGCATTCTTCTGATGACATTCTCACGCCGTGCTGCCTCGGAGATGACGAGGCGCGTCGAGAAGATCGCCCGAAAAATCATGGGTCACAATGCCGGCGCCATGACCGATGCGTTGGCCTGGGCCGGCGTCTGCTCTTGCCTCGATAGCAGACAATCGTCCCGAGACCTTTGGGACCATTTTGTACCATGAACAGGTATATTCAGCGTCATTGCCATCCGACGCGGCGCGCAGGGCCTCGCCGAATGAGGTGCTCCTAAAGATCGAAATTAGTTGGCAACATGACCACGTCGCGAATTGTCATGCCGCGTGGCCGCGTCAGCATGAACGTCACCACGTTCGCCACTTCGCTGGCCTCCAGCAGACTGCCCGACTCCTTGGCCTCCTTCAGCTTCTCAGGCGGCCAGTCCGCGAGCAGTGCGCTGATGACGGGGCCGGGTGAGATTGAGCCCACGCGAATGCCGTGCCTGAAGACTTGGCGTCGCACTGTCTGAACAAAGCAGTTGATCGCCCACTTGGACGACGCGTAGACCGGCTCCCATGGCGTCGGAAAATGGGCCGCCAGGGAACTCGTGACGATGATGTCGCCCGTCCGGCGCTCGATCATGTGAGGCAGCACGTCGTGCACATTCTTCATCACGACGTTGACATTCAAGTTCAGCATCCGGTCGATAGCCGCGGTGTCGGCATCGACCAGGTCGCCGCCGACGTAGGTACCGGCATTTGCATGCAGGATGTCGAGTTGGCCAGCCTTCTCTAAGATTCTGGGCAGCAGCGTGGCACGTCCTCTGGGTCGAGCAGGTCGATGACCAACGGGATCACGGCGAAGGAACTAAAGGCAGACGCTACCGTCATCACGGCGACCGCGTAATTATTGGGCGTCACCACGATTGGGACGACTAATAGAAATGGCCCCGTTACGGCCATTTTTTTCTAGCTAGACTACCTAGCCGGGGAACGGACATCCCCGGCAGCGCTTGGTTTACGATGGAGAGTTTCTCATGAGCAAAGTGAAACCGAACGATGATCCCCGGCAGCGAACCGACTGGGGCTCGACCAAGCAGACCGATGAGCCTTGGAAAGGACCGCCTGAGAAGGAGCAAAAGCCCTCAAACAAGGAAATCGATTTGGAAAAGTGGCACAGGACGAACACGCACTAAGATCCAAGGTGCATTACATTAAGGGCCTTCCGTTGGGGGCGAATCCGCCCTTAATCCATCTTATCTCCTCAAGGACGTTCTAATCCGGCGACCTAAGCTCCCCGGCAAGCCATCCTTGCGCGTCGGATTTCATCGGGTCAGTCGACACAAGCGTTGTATGTACGTGATCGCATTTTGCGCACTCGAATGTGCGGAAGTCGTAACCGGACGGACCGGGCGCGATCCGGGCCAACATCATTCGCGTTTGGCAGGACGTACAATGGGGGCGTTCAATGAAGCTCAGTAAGATACCGAAATGGGAGGATGCGGATTTAGGCATGTGGGCTCACCTATTTCAGGCGGGAGCACAACACTCTCAGTCACCGGGAATTGCCTATGCCGGCGCGGTGATGAAAGGAGGCTGCGCCTGTCAAATCTGGCGCGCTGTTCAATATTGACCAATTTCCAAGATTTCCCCCCTTTTTCCGCGTTCAACGTGTTGAGACCGGGAATTACTTCGACATTTCCATCAAAACGCCACGTTTTAGTTGAACGGCGATGTGCTATAATCACCGCGCCGTGCAAGGAGCTGTATGGTGGCTAACACTGAAAATGGCTCGTTTGACCCTCAGGCGTTTCTCGCCAAAGTTGGGACGGGCAAAACAATATCGGTTTATCACAAGGATCAAATCGTCTTCTCTCAAGGCGAAGTCGCGGATACGATTTTTTACATTCAGAAGGGCGGCGTCAAAGTTGTCGTTCTATCTGACCAAGGCAAGGAAGCGGTTGTCGGTATTTTAGAACCCGGCCAATTCTTCGGCGAAGGGTGTATGAATGGCCATTCGTTACGGATCGCAACGAGTACAGCGACGGAAGAAAGCCTGATCACCACGATTACGAAGTCTGCAATGATTGCGACCCTGCATGACGAACCGAAGTTTTCGGAGCTATTTGTGGCTTATCTATTGACTCGAAACAGCCGGGTTGAAGATGATTTGATAGACCAATTATTTAATTCGAGTGAGAAACGACTTGCGCGGCTGCTGCTTCTGCTCGCGAAATTCGGCAAGGAAGGCAGCCCAACACCTATCAGCCCGAATATAAGTCAAGAAACCTTAGCCGAAATGATCGGCACGACGCGATCTCGCGTAAGTTTCTTTATGAACAAATTCCGCAAGCTGGGCTTCATCAGTTACAACGGAAAAATAGAAGTTCATAGTTCGCTTTTGGATGCAGTCTTGCGTGAAAAGCCTCAACTACAAAGGGATGAGAAAGTAGATACTCTTTGAATTCACGGGCTTTACGCGACGCACGATCTAGCACGGCGTCGTATCGCTGCAACGTGTGATTTTCGCGAAGCCAGGTTTGTTGATGGGGCCATGCTTCAGCGTCGTCACCAAGCGAGCGAGAGGGCGTCAATGCTCCCGGCCAACCAAAGCATAGGCCGAGGCCAGATAAGCCGCAGGGTGTCCAGCATTTGGCGCCTCAAGCGCCAAGCGTGACAACCACTCGATCGCTTTCTGATCCTGCCCCCATGAGATAGACCAAACCTATTCCCTGCTGCCAGCTCCAGCGCAGCTGCGAATTCGGCGCTAGTCGATCGGCTTCGAGGAATTCGGCAAGAGCCTCGTTGGGGTGGCCCATCATTGGCTTGTCATATCCGATTTCCTTGTGGGATACACGTATTTGGGGAAGCTCTGAGCGAGTTCGCTGCACGCCTTGATCGCAGCTTCGAACTGTCGCATCGCACGCAGGATTTGACACTGGGCGCCGCGCACTCTCATGCTACCGGGTTCAATTAGGAGGGCATCCTGCAGAACGAGATCAGCTGCGTGAAGGTCGGTGATCGCATCAACCGACCAATGGTTCAGCACACCGGTCACAATTGCAAAAGTGAGATTCGCCAGAGCTTCTGCATTTTGACGATCGAGGTCGACCGCCCATTGCCGGAGCGCGCGGGCGGCTTCATAATCCTCCCGAGACGTTATTTGAATCTTTTCGGAGATGCGGGTCAGTTTTGCCGCTGTCTCGATATTCGTTCTGGTCCGTTCGGATTGGGCGGATCGCGCGAAGTAGCTCCATGTCAGAACCCCGAGACCTAAAACGCCAATTGCCGCAATGGCCGCCACGGTCGCGCGTGAACCAAAAAAATGGCGCGACTCGAGCGGTGCTGGCATTACCGGGGATGGCGCTTCCCAATGGCCGTCGATCACCGCGGTGCCGGGCACGTGCTGCGCAGGCAGGCCCTCAGTGGCTTGGTGCAGGTCGATGGTTTCCAAGGCGCGGGGTTCGATTGAACTCGCGGACGCCATCTCACACGACTTCCGCTGCTCCCGCACTTCGCCAACAAAGCGGACACCCTTGCGAGGCAGGGTCTTGATCAGACGTTGCTCGGTTCCGCTGTCACCGATCGCGCTGCGCACGGCGTTGATGCGCGTGCTCAGCGCCGATTTGGACACGATGCGACCGCCCCAGATCGACTCGATCAGCTCGTCCCGGCTGACATTTATTTCTTCATCTGGTTGGGCGCGGCGGAACACATTGGTCCGGATGCGGTTTCCTTTGCGGAGAAATAAAGTGAAGATCGCTCAAATCGCCCCTCTAGCCGAAAGCGTGCCTCCGCGGATGTATGGAGGGACTGAGCGCATCGTAAGTTATCTCACCGAAGAACTCGTGAAGCTAGGTCATGAGGTCACGCTGTTCGCCAGTGGGGACTCCATTACATCTGCCAATCTGGTCAGTTGCGCGACGAAAGCGGTGCGCCTAAACCCGGCCGTCAAGGACATTGTTCCATATTATATGTTGATGCTTGACCGGGTAAGGCAGCAAGCAGATGATTTTGACATCCTCCATTTTCATATTGATCATTTTCATTTCCCGGTATTCAGGAGCCTGGCCGCAAAAACAGTTACCACCCTACACGGCCGTCAGGATCTGCCCGACAACCGACCTCTGTACTTTGGTTTTGACGATTTTTCCCTTGTTTCCATATCGAACGATCAGCGACGCCCCATCCCCCACGCTAACTTCGCTGCTACCATCTATCACGGGCTTCCCGAGGACCTGCTACATCCAACATTTAAGCCGCAAGGCGGGTATTTGGCTTTCCTAGGTAGGATTTCTCCCGAGAAGCGACCGGACCGTGCAATAGCCATCGCACGGGAGGCAGGCTTTCCCCTCAAAATCGCTGCCAAAGTAGACCAAGCCGACGAGGCATATTTTCGCACGGTTATTCAACCCCTGTTAAGGCAGCCGGGAGTCGAATTCATAGGCGAGATCAATGAGCGGGAAAAATCGAAGTTTTTAGGTGAGGCAAGCGGCCTTTTATTTCCTATCGATTGGCCCGAACCGTTTGGCCTGGTTATGATCGAAGCGATGGCCTGCGGGACGCCCGTGCTAGCGTTCAACGGAGGGTCCGTTGCGGAGATCGTTGAGCCCGGCGTCACCGGCATCTTGGTGGATACGGTTGAGGAAGCTAATCGCAAGTTAGCCGATCTATTGTCACTTGACCGTCGATTGGTAAGAAAGCGATTTGAGAGCAGATTCTCAGCGAGCCGGATGGCCGGCGATTACGCCAAGCTCTATCATCACCTGCTAAGGTCATCCAAAAACGCGGTTTCCGTCGCCCAAGATAATTTCGGGCCGTCGATTAACACGTCTTCTCATACGGGATCTTGGAGAACGCCGGAAGTATCCGCGCCCCTTTTTGCCATGCCCGTTGAGAACACGAACGGCGAGATTTAGAGCCCTTTGCGCGGGAAGTCCGACGAGACTGGCGGCACTGGTTGACCGACGAGCAACGGATGAGGATTCTGACGCGGCGTTTCCGGTCCTTATGTTCACCATAGTTGGGCTGCTGCTGGCGATCTGTCTCGTTTTGGAGTTTCGTGCGCCGCCGTTGGTCAGGTTTGACATCTTTTGAAGGAAATGGGCATGCCAGGGAACTGCCAAAACCAAGGATGTAAACTCCGTTTTGCGCAGTAGCCAAAAGCCGCAGGGGCGTGCGGAGGCAACCGCTGACGCTCCGCGTTCGCCTCCATGCCTTGCAGGCTGTCGTCTGCCCAGAAGCTGCTGACGTCCGTTTTTGGCGCGGCACAAGGGGCATGTGCCGAGATGCCGGTACCTGGCGGCGCGGTAGCGGATATAAGGCGAGGAATGAATTGGCCTTTGTGCCGAGGGTGCGGCGGCGTTCAGAGAATTGGAACCGCTTGGGACTAACGACGTTTGATTGCGTTCCGCTTATTGGACGGAATCAATGCTCTCGCTCGGACAGCACTGCAACGCCGACAATCCTCCATGTCTCCAAGAGTTCGATCAGCTCAGGGGTTCGCCTTCGGAGCAGGAGCAGCGTGAAGCGATGACACCCGCCATACGGTATTTCCCAAATCGTCGGCGATCAGCAATCCGCCAGTCCGATCGACTGCTAAGCCCACCGGCCGTCCACGCGCCTGGTTGTCCGCGTTCAGAAAGCCTGTCACGAAGTCCTCAGCAGCACCGCTGGGCTTGCCGTCTTTGAACGGCACAAACACCACCTTGTAGCCGTTGAGCGGGTTTCGATCCCAACTGCCGTGCTCGCTTACGAAAGCGCCGCCGTGGAAGCTCGCAGGAAGGTCGGCGCCCCTATAAATGGCTAGACCCAGCGGCGCTACATGGGAACTCAAGGCGTAATCCGGTGCAATCGCCTTCGCGACCAGATCAGGTCGCTGCGGTTCAACGCGGGGATCCAAATGCTGCCCGTAATAGCTGTAGGGCCAGCCGTAGAATGCTCCGTCCTTTACGGAGGTCAAATAATCCGGAACCAAATCTGGTCCGAGTTCATCGCGTTCATTTGCAACCGCCCAGAGTTTGCCGCTCTCCGGCTCCCACTGAAGGGCGGTGGGATTGCGGAGACCGCTGGCGAAAATGCGGTGGGCACCCGACATCCGGTCGACTTCCCAGATGGCGGCACGTTCATATTCCGCCTGGATGCCGTTTTCGGTGATGTTGCTGTTCGAGCCGACGCCAACATAGAGCTTGGAGCCGTCCGGACTGGCCAGCAGGCTCTTTGTCCAGTGATGATCGATCGGACCGCCAGGAAGGTCAGTCAGCTTCGTCCCCTTGGCGGTGATGGTGGTTTCCCCATCCGTGTAAGGATATCGGATGATCGCGTCGGTATTCGCCACATACAGGTCCTGACCGACCAAGGCGACGCCGAACGGCGAGTTTAGATTTTCCAGAAATACGCTGCGTATCGCCGGCTTGCCATCGCCATCGGCAGCGCGCAGCAGCGTGATACGATTGCCGCCTTCGACCTTGGATCCTCCGAACGATTGCACCCAGCCCATGATTAGGTCTTTGGGACGGTTAATCGGTGCCTTCGGTCCGTCGGCTTCGACAACCAGCACGTCGCCGTTGGGGAGGGCATAAACCGACCGGGGGTGCTCAAGGCCGGTGGCCAAGGCGTGGATCTGCATCCCCTGCGGCACCGTCGGCATTTCGTCCTTGCCCCACTGCGCCACCCTCGCGATGTGCATCGGCGGCAACAAATACTGCTGTGGCTCCGGCAATACAGGATTGGCGCCGATCTGTTGCTTGGGATCGCCGCCATTGTCGTCGCAGCCGGCGAGTCCCAAGCAACAGATGACAGCACAGAGAATGAAGAGCCGCGAAGTGTGCCTCGATTGTCGGGACGTGCGGAGGATACGCATCAGTTCACTCCCCCAACGCGATGGCGGTACACCATCTCTCCACCCATCCAGCCCGTGAACAGCAGAATGGCCACGACGAGCCCGGAAAGTATCAAGCCGGTAGGTACGACGGCAGTATAACCGTCGCGACTGTGAACGAAGACATTAATCAACGAGAGCAGAAGAGCCAGTACGTTGCCCAACACGTGGGGCCAAGCCGGCTTTAGCGCGCGAATTGCTCTATTGCCCACAAAATCGATCAAGCCCGCTATGGCAGCGAAGCCGGCCATGACCAGACCCGCGGTAATCAGCCAAACCGAAAACGTTTCCCACATCGTGTCAGGAGCCCGCCAATAAATGAGATCGGTGACGAAAGCGCCGACAAAAAATGCGATGGGAAACGGCACAAGCATCGGATGAATCGGATGTCCACCAATCTTGGCTGTAGAACTCAAATTGTTTTCGCGCATGAAAGCCGTTCCTGGAACGCCGCGAATCTTGCAGCTCGTCTCAATTAGCCTGCAAATCCACTGGAATACCTAAGCGATCACCATTCGAGAAGTTCCAATGATTCGCATATCAGTCCGGCTAGGGCCGCCGGACATCCGCATTTCGGATTCCAATGCACGTCGCCATCAATGCCCCTTGAAACAAAAAGCTCGATGCCAGGAAGGTTATCAACCTGATCAAAGGCTATATAATGGATCGGATTGGCAACGAATAGTTAGAGTGCAAGTCTGCCAGGAGCTTGGTGATCGCCGTGTAAGCTGCGAAAGCTCTGATGACACCGTGCAGCGCAAGCGGCGTCTGCTGCCGAAATGTCTGAGAAGATCAGCTCCGATGGCGAAAAAGGACATGTCGAAGGACCGCATGAAGAAGGACGACATGAAGAAGTCAGCTTGATGCGGCTCACTCGCGTCCAACAAGCAGTTTCCGCGTGGGATTGCTGTCGCAGCCGGTAAGGGAGCTCGTCGCGAACAAGCGGCCCGCTGGGAGTGGGGATAGTTCCCGGCCCTCTTGAACAGGCGCTTGCATGGCGGATCCTCTGAACACGGGTTACCCGCCGGGTGGCGAGTTCCGTGTGTTCACTGGCAGTGTGGTTATTCTCCAAGGGGAGAGTCTGAGCAAAATAGCTCATGCATCAGGCTTATTGGGAAAGCGTCTTCGAAAACCGAAGTATGAATGCTGCTTTGTGGTACGGGCCACCGACAGGACTAGGGATGGTGTGCGATGACTTCCCCCTTTCCAGGAGGTTGCGCGTTGTCCAATTCAGAAAACAAGCGAAAGCGTGAGCTGGAGTGCCTGCGCCTGGCGTCGGACCTCACGCGAATGGGGCGCGACACGCTCAACCCGGATTTGAGGACGGGAGGTCACCGGATGGCATCCCCTCCGGGTGCTTTCGCAACAACCTTCGAATCTATTTCCGACCGATAGCGGACTTCCTGACTGGCTGCAGCGACGAGTCATCTTTTCGTTCGAAACCCGATCGATCCAGACAAACGACAAGCGATCGGAGCTGGTGCTCTTGTGCGGCGTCCGCACCACCACCCAGATCAAGGCCGACTGCGCAACCATCGTCGCTGCCGGCATTCCGATCGAGGGTAAATATGTCACAGCCTATCGTTCCCGCTCCGACGAGCGCCTTCGCGGCACATAGCGGCGCTTTAGCTCTTCCAGCGATTCGCCCATTTTGCTTCGCCCCGGCCGGATGGATCCGACCTCACTTCCGGTCTACCCCCGATTAACGGACATCATTAAGCTGCCTCGGCATGCCCCCAGGGATGATAATCTGCCATCATCGTACGGCGCTCCTGGCGCTCCGAGAGTTAACGTAAATATGAAAAGAGCTCCCCTTGCGACGATATCCGCGTAAAACAGGCAGCGAGTTCCGCGCCAAGAAAATGCCTTAAGGGCTTTTTCGATATTCGGGGTTGCTGATATGCTCGCCGCCAATCGCTCTGCTGTCTTTTGCCGATGATCGTCGTTCGGGGTGCAACAGCAGGATTGCAGGACGGCAGAATGCATTGCCTGACCGGTCCACAAAACAGTTTGACCCACAAATATTGAGCACAGCGATGACGGAGCTGAGTACGTTTCAAAATTTGATTGTCAATAACGATCGCCAAACAGCGCCAGGCATTCCCCTTGTGGTCGACCTTGATGGCAGCTTGATCCAGACCGACCTGCTGTACGAAAGTTTTTTTGCTTCGGTCAAGGATGGCCTTGAACACCACTGGTTGACTCTCAAGGCCTTTCGGCGTGGAAAGGCGCCTTTGAAGGCCTACTTGGCGGAAGCCAGTACGATCGACTACGCGCTTTTGCCTTCAGCAACGAAATTCTTGAGCTAATACGAGAGGCCAAGAGCCAAGATCGTCCCGTCTATCTGGCGACAGCTTCGAATCGTCTCCATGCCGAGGGCATCGCCGCTCACCTCGGTTTCTTCGATGGCGTGTTCTCGTCCGACGACACCGTCAATCTCGTTGGCAACGAAAAAGCCCGCATTCTTGTCGACGCCTTCGGCGAGCGCGGATTCGATTATATTGGCAACGGTCACGCTGATCTTGAGATATGGAAACAAGCACGAACTGCGTATATCGCGAACAATTCCTCCAGTCTTCGACGAAAGCTCGAACTTAGCGGCGCCCAGGTTAAATCTGTTGACACGCCCTCGCGGTCGCTTCGCATCTGGATCAAGGCGTTGCGGGTTCACCAATATGCCAAGAACGCTCTGATCTTTGTTCCCATGCTGACGGCGCACGCCTATACGGTGCACGATATACTCAGCGCTAGTCTGGCCTTTGTCGCCTTCTCGCTTTGCGCCTCGTCAGCCTATTTGCTCAACGATGTGATCGATCTCAATGCAGACCGCCAGCACCCCTCGAAAAAGAATCGTCCGTTCGCATGTGGGGCCATTCCGGTCCTTGACGGCATTATAGCGATACCTGTCCTAGTATTGTTGGCGTTTGGTTGCGCTGCGCTGATATCTCCCCTGTTCGCTGCAGTATTGCTTGCCTATTTCGTGCTGACCTTAGCCTATTCATTCACGCTCAAACGCAGACTTATCGTCGACATCGTCGTACTGGCTACGCTCTACACGACCCGGGTCATCGCGGGCGCGGCAGCACTGCCGGTTGTTCCCTCTGAATGGTTGCTTGCCTTTTCAATGTTCATCTTCACATCTCTCGCCCTTGTGAAGCGCTATGTCGAGTTGGCGATGCGTGTCGACAGGGAACTCCCCGATCCGACCAACCGCAACTATCGCTTGATTGATCTTCCCATTGTGGGCGCCCTTGCAGCGGCGAGCGGGTTCAACGCGGTCACGATCTTTGCCCTCTATGTGTCCTCCCCGGCGGTAGGCGGCCTTTACAGACACCCCGAACTGCTTTGGCTGGTTTGCCCAGTCCTCATGTACTGGCTTAGCCGAATGGTGATCCTCGCCCACCGGCGCGTACTCGACGACGATCCGATCGTTTTTGCCTTAAGCGATCGCAATAGCCGCATATGTGCAGGCTTCATGATCGCCATAGTCATGCTCGCCAGCTGACCGCGCGTGCAACGCATGATCGGCATCGCGCCTGCAATCGAAACCGACAGTACCGACCAGCGTGGCTTGGTGGCCATCGCGGCAATCGGAGCGCTCGTATCGATCTTGACAACCGGTTTCACGATCGGGGTGCGAAACGATCTCTACTACCTGCCAATCGTTCATGCACTCTACGATGAGCCGCAATTTGCAGCCGACGCCTTCATACAGTCTCTTCGCTATTTCTCCGCCGGTCCGTGGATTCTGCTCCAGGGCGCCGGGCACCATATCGACCCCTACTGGATGCTATTCGGTCTCAATTTCCTGTCACGATTTCTTAGTTTTTTTGGATTTTTGGCCTGTGCGGATTTCCTTGGCTTGAAGCGCCGGTCAGAGCACGTTTTTTTTACCGTGCTCCTGTGCGCAACTCCGCTGCTGCGTGGCCAATCGCTCGCTGGAGACGGCGGCCTGTTCATAAATTATTTCACCCATTCCGAAATCGATAATGGCCTGACCCTCATAATTCTTTTCCTGCTCAATCTTGGCCAGCTGACTTCTGCCCTGATCCTGAATGGGGTGGTATTCTTCATCAATGCATTCATTGGCGTCTGGGACGGCGTGATGACAGTTGCCGTCACGGGGGTACTACTTCTCAGGGGCGACATGGGTCTCCGAAGTGCAGCCTGGCGAAGCACGCTGGGCATTTTGGTCGCCACGATCATTGCGGTCCCGATCTTGATGAACATCCTTGACAATCCCGACTTCGGACGAAGTTTCGGTTTCGACTATGTTGCTTTCCTCGAGGAATTCTGGCCCTTCCACTTTATTTT
>Ga0208220_1000906_pt1 | contig 12433 bp, 8 predicted proteins | sample NGESurdeep092012_9_FD_184484 | JGI IMG/M metagenome (GOLD analysis project Ga0208220, IMG submission 184484) | Arctic peat soil microbial communities from Barrow, Alaska - NGEE Surface sample F53-1 deep-092012 (SPAdes) | ecosystem: Environmental > Terrestrial > Soil > Wetlands > Peat ... | reverse complement strand
GTCGGGTTCTTCCTGCATGTGCCGTGGCCGTCGCCCGACATCTTCGCCCGGCTGCCATGGCGCGAGCAGATCCTGACCGGCCTGCTCGGCGCGGACGTGGTCTCCTTCCACACCGATGAGTACCGTGGCAACTTCCTGCGATCCTGCTCCCGGCTGCTCGGCGACGCGGGCATCGAGGTCCGCGGCTCGTCGGTGATCCTGCCCGACGGCCGCGTCGTCGCCACCTCGACCGCGCCGATCTCGATCGACGCCGCCGAGTACTCCAGGCTCGCCTCCGAGCTGGACGCCGATGAGGAGATCGAGGCCCTGATCGAGCAGTTCAGCGGCCGCACGGTGCTGCTCGGGGTCGACCGGCTCGACTACACCAAGGGCATCGTCGAACGCCTGCTGGCGGTGGAGATGCTGCTCGAGCGCAACCCCGACCTCCGCTCCCGCCTGGTGTTCCTGCAGATCGCGGTGCCGAGCCGGGACAACGTGCGGGAGTACCGCCAGCTGCGCACCAGCGTGGAGCAGCTCACCGGCCGGATCAACGGCGTGTTCACCGAGCCGGGCGGCGACGTGCCGGTGCACTACCTCTACCGCAGCCTGTCGCCCGAGCAGCTCACCGCCTACTACGCGCTGGCGGACGCGCTGCTGGTCACCCCGCTGATCGACGGGATGAACCTGGTCTGCAAGGAGTACGTCACGGTGCAGCACGCCCGCGAGGGCAGCGGCGCGCTGGTGCTGAGCGAGTTCACCGGCGCCGCGGTCGAGCTCTCCCAGGCGATCTTGTGCAACCCGTTCGACGTGGAGGGCCTGTCCTTCCGGATCGAGCAGGCGCTCCGGATGACCGAGCAGGAACGTCGCTCGGCCCTGGCCGCCATGGCCGACCACGTGCGCACCCACGACGTTCATCGCTGGGTGTCCGGCCAGCTGACCGAGATCGCGACCAGGGGCCGGGCCAGGGGCTGACCTCCGCCCCGTCAGCGGCCGATGATCGTGACGTACCCGTAGACGCCGGCCGCCGTCGCGCCAAGCAGCAGGATCGCCGCCGCGACGGACAGCAGCGTGATCCGAAGGCCGGGCCGGTCCCTGACGGACGGCGGCGCGGTCGGGGCGGTGCGCACATCGGCCATTCCCGTTTCCTCTCGTGTCGGCATGTCTTTGACAACTTAGCGTCTACATCTGATTACTGAGTGTAATATCACGCGCCGTACGGACTGCGCGCGACGCGACCACCGGGGGTCGCGCCGCGTCGCGCTCCGTCGAACGGGAGGATGCGTGAACACGGAGGGGGCGGAGGCCGATCCGGCCGTCTTTGCACCGGGATACGCGACAGCCCTTAACTGGCGCGTTGCCTACGCGAAACGGCTCGGACGGCTCGGCGTGGAGGCCGGCTACGACGCGATCGTGTGGGTGTCGGCCCTGTGCTACGCGGCCTGGATCACCACCGACATCCGCGGCAGCCGGATGGGGACGCTGCAGGTGGCCGGCGCGGTGCTCGGCATCGGGGTGCTCTCGGTGACGTGCGGCCTGCTGGCCGGCCTCTACCGAGGCCGGCATCAGCGGGGCAGCCTGGACGAGGTGCTGGGGGTGGCCGCCGCCGGCGGCCTGATGCTGGTGCCCCTGGTGCTGGTGAGCGGCCTGCTCGTCGGCGGCCAGCGGGACGCGGTGCAGACGGTCGCGGGCGGCACGCTGATCGCGCTGCCGACGATCGCCGTCGCCCGGTACGTGCTCTACGCCGCGCGGCAGCGGCGTGGAAAACAGACGACGGGCGGGGTCAAGGTCATCGTCTTCGGGGCCGGCGAGGCGGGCATCGCGCTGATCACCCGGCTGCTGGCGGAGCCGGGCGCGGCCTACCAGCCGGTCGCGCTGCTCGACGACGACCCGGACAAGCGACGGCTGCGGGTGCACGGGATCGCGGTCGGGGGCGATCGGACGAGGATGGCCGAGGTAGCCGCCGCGACCGGGGCCACGGTGCTGGTGATCGCGATCGCGAGGGCCAGCGGCACGGTGATCCGCGACCTGACCGCGCGGGCGGAGCAGTGCGGGCTCACCCCCAAGGTGGTGCCGACGACCACCGAGCTGATCAGCGGCGGCGCCAGGATCGAGGGCGTCCGCGACCCGAGGATCAGCGACCTGCTCGGCCGCCGCCCGGTCAGGACCGACGTGACCGCGATCGCGGGGCGCTTCACGGGCAAGCGCATCCTCGTCACCGGGGCCGGGGGCTCGATCGGCTCGGAGCTCTGCCGCCAGCTCCACCAGTTCGCGCCGGCCGAGCTGATCATGCTCGACCGCGACGAGTCGGCCTTGCACGAGGTCCAGCTCACGCTGCACGGGCGCGCCCTGCTCGACTCCGACGAGACCGTGCTGGCCGACATCAGGGACCCGCGCCGGGTTCGCCAGATGTTCGACCGGTTCCGCCCGCAGATCGTCTTCCACGCGGCCGCGCTCAAGCACCTGCCGCTGCTCGAGCGCTACCCGGCCGAGGCGGTGCAGAGCAACGTGCTCGGCACCCTGACGGTGCTCGAGGCGGCCGCCGCCTGCGGGGTCGAGTCGTTCGTCAACATCTCCACCGACAAGGCCGCGGACCCGGTCAGCGTGCTCGGCTATTCCAAGCGAATCGCCGAGCGGCTTACCGCGCACATGGCCGGCCAGTCCGATGGCACCTACCTGAGCGTCCGGTTCGGCAACGTCCTCGGCAGCCGCGGCTCGGTCCTCGGCGCGTTCTCGGCCCAGGTGAAGGCGGGCGGTCCGCTGACCGTGACGCACCCGGAGGTGACCAGGTACTTCATGACCGTGGACGAGGCGGTCCAGCTGGTCCTGCAGGCGTCCGTCATCGGCGGCAGTGGGGAGGTGCTCATCCTCGACATGGGCGAGCCGGTGCGGATCGCGGACATCGCCCGGCGGCTGTCGGCGCAGTCCGCTCATCCGGTCGACATCGTCTACACCGGGCTCCGCCCGGGTGAGAAGCTGACCGAGGACCTGCTCGGGGTCGAGGAGGTGGACTACCGGCCCAGTCATCCGCTGGTCAGGCATGCGCAGGTCAAGCCGCTCGACCCGGGCGAGCTGATCAGGCTCGACCTCGACGGCGCGGCCGATGACCTCATCCGGCGGCTGGCCGAGTGCGCGACCGGGGAGGCCCCGCCCGGGCCGGGCCCGTCGGAGCAGCGACGCCTGCAGGCCACGGTTACCGAAGTCGTCTGACCGATCGCCGTGAAACACGGGACCGTTCGGGAGAAAGGACTTAAAAGTCTTCATCCCGAACGGGCCCGGGCGACTCCCGCAGCGACCCGCACCACGGCCACCCGAGATCGGCGAGGTCGCGGGTGAGCTGATCGAGCAGGTGCGCGGTGGCCTGGTAGGCGGCCAGCGGGCCGCCGGCCGGATCGGCCACGTCGTCGGCCGGGCTGTCGCCGAGCAGGTCGGCCCGGCGGCGCCCGTCGGCGGCCCTGGCCAGCCAGTGGCCCAGCGGCTCGCCGGGGACGCGGGCGCCCGCCAGCCGGCCGCGGCGGAGCAGCTCGCGGATCGTGAACGCGCGCGGCCATGCCTCCGGCCGCAGCACCGCCGCGTGCCGGACGTGCTCCCTGGCCAGTCCCAGGATCAGGTCCGCCGCGGCGAGGTCGTCGACGGTGACGGCCCGGCTTCGGTGGCGGCTGACGTCGATGCTGCGGGCGGCCATGACCGAGATCACCGCGGGCGGCGGCATCCGGTCGCCGGGGAGCAATCCGGCCGAGGCGACGGGAACCGTGACATCGCGCGCGGCCAGTCGCGTCGACAGCATGGCCTGCGCCATGACCGATCGGCAGACGTTGGCTGTGCAGAGAAGCAGAACCGCAGACACTGCGTTGATTAAATCACGGACAGTAATTATTCCTGTACTGTTAGCTCTCGTTCGCAACGCCTGTCCACAGATCGAGCGTGAATCCGGGGGAAATGAAGATGGCTGAGCCTGGGTCCGAGCCGACGCTCCGCGGGTACCTGCATATCCTGCGGGCGGGGCGCTGGTGGGTGGCCGCGGTCGCGCTCCTCGGGCTGGGTCTCAGCCTGGCCCTGTCGCTGACCGCGGCCAAGCAGTACTCGGCCACGGCCCAGCTGCTGGTGCAGTCGGTCGGCAGCGTCAACCTCACCACCGGCGCGAACTCGAACGAGCTCACCCCCGCCGACGTGGAGACCGAGCTGCAGCTGGTCACCAGCGCCCAGGTCCAGAGCCAGGTCCGCGCGCAGCTTGGCAGCGCGCCGGGGATCTCGGCGGCCGAGGTGGGCGCGACCAACGTGATCGCGGTGACCGCGGTCAGCTCCGACCCGGCCCGCGCGGCGACGATCGCAAACACCTACGCGCGGGCCTTCGTCCGCTGGTCGACGGCGACCACGATCAGCAACCTGGCCGTGGCCGAGGCCCAGCTCACGAGCCAGATCAACGCGCTCGGCAAGGAGATCGGCAAGCTCTCGTCGAGCTCGTCGCAGGCAGCCGCGCTCTCCAACCAGCAGGCGGTGCTCAAGGGGCAGCTCGCCCAGCTCCAGGTGGCCGGGGCGACCGCGTCGTCCGGGCTCGAGCTCGTCACGCCGGCCACCGCGCCGACCTCGCCCAGTTCGCCCAAGCCGCTCCAGGACGCGCTGCTCGGGCTGCTGGCGGGGCTCGCGCTCGGCGTCGGGGCGGCGTTCCTCCGCCATAGCCTGGACGACACCCTGACCAGCGGCGAGGCGGTCGAGGGGGTGGCAGGCGCGCCGGTGCTGGCCACGGTGCCGGTGGTGTCCTTGTGGCGGAAGAAGACGGGCCGGACGGTGATAGCGGTCAGCGACCCCACCTCGCAGCCCGCCGAGGCGTACCGGTCGCTGCGCACCTCACTGCAGTTCGCCCGGCAGGATCGCCCGCTGCGCACCCTCCTGGTCACCAGCCCGAGCGCAGGCGACGGGAAGACCGCCACGGTGGTCAACCTGGGAGCGGTGTTCGCCCAGGCCGGGGCGCGGACGGTGCTGGTCTCGTGCGATCTGCGCCGGCCGGGATTCGGCCAGTTCTTTCCGCCGGACGAAGGCGCCGAGCTGTCGTCGGTACTGACGGGCGGGCAGTCGCTAGGATCGGCCGTGCGGCCGGTGCCTGGAGCGGAGGGCCTGTGGATCATCGACACGCGATCGATCGTCGCGAACCCGACTGAGCTGCTCGGCAGCCACCAGATGCGGTCGGTCGTCGCCGAGCTGGCCGAGCGGTTCGACATTGTGCTGCTCGACAGCCCGCCGGTGCTGCCGGTGGCCGACGCCCTGATTCTGTCCGGCTACGCCGACGCGGTGCTGCTGGTGGTGGCGGCCGGCCACACCAGGCGGGCCGAGCTGCGGCGCACGGCGGAGAAGCTCGCGCAGGCGAGCGCGCCCTTGGTGGGCATGGTGCTCAACAAGGCCGGCGCCCAGGGGGACTACGGCTATTACGGCGGTTACCAGCCCTTTACCCGGCCGGGGAAAACGTCGCCGCGGCATTCTGGTAGCGCGGAGTTCTCAAACAACAACTGAGAGTAATCATCTCTGTTAACATGCCGAACGTGACAGGGGACAGGGTGGTGTGGGCGGTCGTGACCTGCGGCGCGATCGTTCTCGCGGCCGAGCCGCCGACGATCGCGCTGCTGCGCAGGGGCCGAGTGCTCGACGTCCCCGGCACGCGATCGTCGCACTCGATCGCGACGCCGCGCGGGGGCGGGGCGCCGATCGCCGTCGGCCTGCTCGCCGCGGCGGCGGTCGCGGTCGCGTCCGGCGCCGTCGCCGCGGGCCTCGCGTTCGCGCTCGCGGTCGCCTTCTTCGGCCTGCTCGGCCTGGTCGACGACGTGCGCGGGCTGCCGGCGGTCACCCGGCTGGCGCTGCAGACGGCGGGGGCCGCCGCGGTGGCGACACTGCTCGTCGCGCGGCTGCCAATGCCTCCGCTGGCGGTCGCGGTGGCGGCCTGCGCCGCCGCCTGCTGGCTGGTCGGCCTGGTCAACGCCGTCAACTTCATGGACGGGGTGAACGGCATCTCCGGTGCGCACGCCCTCATCGGCGGGGTCGTGTACGCATGCCTGGCGGGCTGGCGGCGGGACGGATTCGGCGTCGCGGCCGGGCTGGCGCTGGCCGTCGGCGCCGTCGCCTTCCTACCCTGGAACGCCGTCCGGGCGCGGGTCTTCCTGGGCGACGTGGGCAGCTACACGATCGGGGCGGCGCTGGCGGTGCTGGCCGTCCGGCTGATCGTGCTCGGGGTGCGGGCCGAGGCGGTGGCCGGCCCGGTGGCGCTGTACCTGGCGGACGTCGCCTGGACGCTGCAGCGGCGCGTCCGCCGCGGCGAGCGGTGGCTCGAGCCGCACCGCACGCACGTCTACCAGCGCTGGTGCGACGCGGGATGGTCGCACGCGGAGGTCACGGTGCTGACCTCGGCCCTGACGGTGCTGCTGTGCCTGCTCGGCCTGGCCGGACTGCGCGGCGGTGCCGATGCCCGGGCGGCGGCGGACCTGGCCGGGCTCGGGGTGCTCGCGGCTTACCTCGGCTCGCCGGGGTTGTTCGCGCGGGCGGGTCTTGATGGCGCCCCCGGCACAGGCGGCGTCGCTGATCTGGTCGGCGCCCCCTACGCCGCCGGCGGGGCGGAAGCGATATCTGAAATGGAGAAGGCCTGACTTGCGCGTGCTCATCGTCACTCACTACTTCCCGCCGGAAACCGGCGCCCCCCAGGCCCGGCTGTCCGGGCTCGCCGCGACCTGGGCGGCGGACGGCGACGAGGTCACGGTGCTGACCGGGATGCCCAACCACCCGACCGGGGTGCTGCCGCGGCGGTACCGGCGGGCCGTCCTGCGCCGGGAGCGCTGCGATGGCTACCGGGTGGTCCGCACCTGGCTGTACGCGACGCCGAACGAGGGGATTGCCCGCAAGACGCTCGGCCACCTGAGCTTCATGGCGAGCAGCGTGCTCCTCGGCGGGCGGTCGAGCGGGCCGGCCGACGTCGTCGTGGTCTCCTCGCCGACCTTCTTCTCCATCCTGTCCGGCTGGGCGCTCGCCCGGCTGAAACGGGCCAGGTTCGTGGTCGAGGTGCGCGATCTGTGGCCCGCGATCTTCGTCGAGCTCGGCGTGCTGACCAACCCGCTCGTCATCCGGGCGCTCGAGCGCCTCGAGCTCGCCGCCTACGCCGTCGCGGACCAGGTGGTCGTGGTCAGCGAGGGATTCCGGACCGACCTCATCCGGCGCGGGGTGCCGCCGGAGAAGGTCCACACGATCAGGAACGGCGTGGACCTCGGGCGGTTCGCGCCCGCCGCCGGCACCGCGGGCACCGCCGACGAGCGGCGCCGACTGCGGGCGCGGCTGGGCGCCGGGCCCGAGGACTGCCTGGTGCTGTACGCCGGGACGCACGGGATCTCGCAGGCGCTGCCTGCCATCGCGGACGCGGCGGCCATCCTTGACCGCCCCGGTGGCGCCGGCGCCGGCGGGGCCGGGTCCGCCGCCGAGCGGGCGGCGGCGGGTAGCAGGCAGACGATCCGATTCGCATTCGTGGGAGACGGCGCGGACAAGCGGCGCCTGGAGCGCCGGGTGGCGGAACTCGGGCTGGGCAACGTGACGCTGCTGCCCGGGGTGCCGAACGCCGACATGCCGGCGCTGCTGGCGGCGGCGGACATCTGCCTGGTGCCGCTGCGGAAGGTGCGGCTGTTCGCGACGTTCATCCCGTCCAAGATGTTCGAGTACCTGGCCGCGGGCAAGTCCGTGATCGGCTCGGTTACCGGCGAGGCCGCGCAGATCCTGGCCGAGGCGGGCGCGGCCCTGGTGCCGCCGGAAGACAGCGGCTCGCTCGCGGCCGCCATCGGCGCGCTCGCGGCTGACCCGGAGCTGCGGGCGGTGATGGGGCAGGCGGGCCGGGGGTTCGTTGAGCGGCGCTATGACCGGGCGGCGCTCGCCCGGGAGTACCGCAAGGTCCTTGACCTCAGCGCGGCCGGCCCCAGCCGGGGCGTCCACGGTGGCCTCCGGCGGCGCGGGGTCGCCCGGTGAAGCTTCTGGTGACCGGCGGGAGCGGTTTTCTCGGCGGGCACGTCCTCGCGGAGGCGGCCCGGCGCGGGCATTCCTGCGTCGCCCTGGCCCGCTCGGCCGAGGCAGCGCGAACGGTCGCTGTGCGGGGGGCCACGCCGCTGGCGGGCGACCTCGGCGATGACGTGGAAGCGCTGGCCGCCGTCTTCGCCCGCGCGCGCTGCGACGCGCTCGTCAACCTGGCGTCGCTCGGCTTCGGGGACGGCCCCGCGATCGTCGGCGCGGCGGCCGGCTCGGGGCTTGACCGGGCGGTGTTCGTCTCGACCACCGCGGTCACCACGACCCTGAAGGCCCGGACGAAGGCCGTGCGGCTGGCGGCCGAGGAGACGATCCGCTCCTCTGGGCTGAACTGGACGATCCTGCGTCCGACGATGATCTACGGCACGGCCGACGACAGGAACCTGTCCCGGCTGCTCGTGCTGCTCGCCCGGCTGGGGCGGCTGTCCCGCCTCGGTCAGATCCCGGTGCCGGGCGGCGGTCAGGGGCGCGGCGTCGGCCTGCCGCTTGTGCTGCCGGTGCCCGGTGGCGGCCGCACGCTCCAGCAGCCCGTGCACGTGGCGGACGTGGCCGGGGCCGTTCTCGCCGCGGTGGAGCGACCGGAAACGGCCGGCCACCGGTACGAGGTGGCCGGGCCTTCGCCGCTGACGTTCGCCGAACTGCTGCGGCTGTCAGCGGCGGCCGTCAACTGCCGGGTTCATCTCGTGCCGGTGCCGCTGGCGCCGGTGATCGCCGCTACCGGCTGGTACGAACGCCTCAGCCGCCATCCGCGCATCCGGGTCGAGCAGTGGCAGCGCCTGGCCGAGGACAAGGCATTCCCCATTGACGCCGCCGTTCGAGATCTGGCCTACGCCCCCCGTTCCTTCGCCGACGGCATCCGGGCCGAGGCCGTGGCCCTCGGCCTGGCCCCCGTGCCGGCTGTCCCGCTATCCCCGGTCCCGGCGTCGCCGGGACCGTCATCGCCGACCCTCATCGGAGATACGATGTTCAGCCTTGCCAAGAGCCCGCTAGCCCCCGTCCTCGGCCAGCGCGTGCCGCTGCGCGGCCCGGCCCGGCTGCTGTTCAACTCCTACGCCAAGACGCGCTACCAGCCGAAAGGGTCCGTCACCCGGGTGACCACGATGGCCGGCGACACCTTCGACGCCGACCTGTCAAGCACACTTGAATGGCAGCTATGGGCGTTCGGCAGCTATGAGAAGCACTTCGGCGAGCTGTTCAGCCACCTGGTGCGGCCCGGGGACCGGTGCGTCGACGTGGGGGCCAACGTTGGCGTGCACACCGTCAGGCTGGCCAGGCTGGCCGGCGCGGACGGCGAGGTCATCGCCATCGAGCCCGACCCCGACTTGGTGCTTCGCGGCAGTCGCAACATGTCGCTCAACGCCGTGGCCAACGTCCGGGTGGTGAACGCGGCGGCCGGGGAGCGAGCCGGCCGGATGCGGCTGTATCGGCCGAGTCCTCTGGACACCAACCGGGCAAGGGCGAGCCTCATGCACCACCCCTACCTGACCGGGGCCGTCACCACGGTCCCGGTGGTGACGGTCGACAGCGTGTGCGCCGGAGCCCCGGTCGCGCTGATCAAGATCGACGTTGAAGGCCACGAGGCCGCCGTGGTCCGGGGTGCGGCCGACACGATCGCCAGGCACGCGCCCTCCGTCGTCTTCGAGTACGCGCCGGAACTGCTCGACGACGTGGCCGCGCAGGCACCCTTCGGCTGGCTCGCCGAGCGCGGATACGAGATCTACCGCATCCGCTGCGCCCGGCACGTGCTCACCGGCCGTGGCCGGCTCGTCCTCGAGCGCCTCCTCGAACTGCCCGCCGTAGGCGGCGATCTGCTCGCCGTTTCCGGTGCCCCCGCAGCGCGGGTGCGGGCGATCGCCGGTTAGGCGCATGGCCTCCGAGGGAATCCACGTGTCGTCGCCGGACGTAACCCCCGCCGCCCCCGGCAGCGTGCGGCTGAGCGGGGCGCGGCAGCAGAGCGGCCGTCCGGCGCTCGGCGCGCTCTGCCTCCTGGCTGCCTCGGCCGCGCTGCTCTGCGTGGCGATCAACGCGGCCGTTCCCGAAGACGCGGTCTTCTGGGGAGGCCTTGCCCTTGGCTCGTACATCTACGGCCTGCTCTTCGTCGTGCTCGCGGTCCGGGGCCCCGGCTACGGGCCCGCGAGCTGGCGTCTTGGACCGTGGATGATGATCTGGGCCGGGACGATGTACGGCCTGGCGACCATGACCCTTGACCAGGTGCAGAGCACCGTGGCGGCCGAGATCGTCCTGGCCAACGTGGTTCGCGCCCTGTGGCTGGTCGCCGCGGGAACCACGATGTGGTTCGCGGGGTACCTGGTCGGCCCGGGGGGGCTCATCCGCGGTGTCGCCGCCCGCGGCGTCGATGGCCTTCGGCGGCGGTTCAGCGCCGACGTACGCAGCCCGCTGACCCCCTGGCTGCTATACGGGATCGGCACGCTTGCCCGGCTCGTGAGCGCCCTCGCAAGCAGCCGGTTCGGTTATGTTGGGAACGCCGCTTCCGCGGTAAGCACGGCGACCTGGTACGGCCAGATACTCATCCTGCTCGGCCTGTGCGGCCAGGTCGGCGTCGCGGTGGCGGCGCTCCAGGCCTTTAGGGAGCGGCTCGGCAGCGCGCGCGTCACCCTGATCGTCTTGTTCCTGGCCGAGATCGGCTATGCCATCGCGTCCGGCCAGAAGGAGAACTACGCGAACGCCGTGCTTGCGGTCGCCATTCCCTACACCGCCGCAAGAAACCGGCTGCCCAAGGCGATGCTTGTCGCCGTTGGGATCATCTTCCTCGCCATCGTCATCCCGTTCACCGCCGCCTACCGGGCTACCGCGCGGGAAGCGACGGGCAGCACCCTTTCCGCCGGGCAGGCCGTTGGCATGGCACCGCAGATTCTGCGCGACACGCTCAACGGCGGCGACAACCTGCTTGCCGCGATCCCCGGATCAATCAGCTACCTGCTGGAACGGGGGCAGGACATCGACGCCCCCGCCATCATCATGCAGCGCACACCGGGCCAGATCCTGTATTCCGATCCGGTCCAGCTCATCACCGGCCCGCTCAGTGCGCTGATACCTCGCGCGCTGTGGCCGGCCAAGCCGATCCTCGCCACCGGTTACGAGTTCGGCCAGGAGTACTACCAGCTCCCGCCGACGGTCTACAGCTCAACGACCATTACCCCGATCGGGGACCTGTACCGGTATGGCGGATGGGTGCCCGTGCTGATTGGCATGTTCGTTCTCGGCTGCGGTATCAGGCTGCTCGATGACTTCCTCGACGTGCGTGGCAACCCGCATACCGTGCTCCTCACCCTCTTCCTGTTCCCGAGCCTGGTCATGTCGGAGCAGGACTGGATCACGCTGCTGGCCGCCATCCCGGCGTTCATTCTGCTGTGGTGGTTCACCGTGGTCCTCTCGTTCGGCAGGCGGCGGGGGACGGCATGAGGGCCGGTGAGCTAGCACGCCTAGCGCGGACCGCGGCCAAGCTGCGGCCGGGCCAGTTTGGCCGGCGTGCCCGGCTGCGTGCGCAGCGGACGGCCATGGACCACGGGGTGCCGCTGGTCCGCCGCTGGCTGCTGGCGGGTCCGGATCCGGCGTCGGCGGCAGGGTGGCCCGCCGCGTTCATGCCCCTTGACGCGGCCGTCTGGCGCGACTGGCCGGGCGGCGCGGCGCTGCTGGCGGGCGAGCTGAGCCTGCTTGGCGTGACCCGGGCGGTGGCCCCCGTCGGCGAGTCGGGCGTCGCGGACTGGCCGGCCGCCGACTGGACGATGGCGGGCGCGCCGCTGCTGTGGCGCTTCCACCTGTATTACTGGGACTGGGCCTGGGGCCTGGCTGCCCGCGACGACGCAGCGGATCAGCGGGCGGCGGCGCGGGCGTCGTTCAACCCGATATGGGAATCCTGGGCGGCGGCCATCCGCCCGGGGCGCGGGCCGTGCTGGCACCCCTACCCGACGGCACTGCGTGCCTGGTCGCTGTGCGGGATCTACCCCGCCCTGGTGAGGGGAGGCCCGCTCGAGGGCCAGTTTCTCCGCGAGCTCGCCGCCCACGCCGGATTCCTGCGCCGCAGCCTGGAGACCGACGTGGGCGGCAACCACCTCATCAAGAACCTGAAGGCGCTCATCGGGCTCGCGGTGTTCTTCTGCGACGACGCGCTGCTGCGGCGCGCGCTCGGGCGGCTGCGCCGCCAGCTCGCCGTGCAGGTGCTGCCGGACGGCGGGCATTTCGAGCGAGCGCCCGCCTACCACTGTCAGGTGCTCGGGGACCTCATCGACATCACCGGCCTGCTGCGGGCGGCCGGGGCGGCCGGGCCGGCCGAACTGCCTGCCGCGGTCACCGGCATGCGCCGCTGGCTTGGCGCGGTGCTGACCCCGGCCGGCGATGTCCCGCTGCTCAACGACGGGTTCCCGGTGAGCAGGGAGCTGCTGACCGCGGTGCG
>Ga0208220_1000905_pt1 | contig 12443 bp, 11 predicted proteins | sample NGESurdeep092012_9_FD_184484 | JGI IMG/M metagenome (GOLD analysis project Ga0208220, IMG submission 184484) | Arctic peat soil microbial communities from Barrow, Alaska - NGEE Surface sample F53-1 deep-092012 (SPAdes) | ecosystem: Environmental > Terrestrial > Soil > Wetlands > Peat ... | reverse complement strand
GATTTCCGCGGATCCGCGTTGCCCTGGTCGTCGAGGAAACTCTTGGCAGTGATGCCGCGCGGCGCGGTCTCGCGATAATCGATCGCGGTGTCCTCGCCAGTGGCGCGGTGGATCACCATGAAACCGCCGCCGCCGATATTGCCGGCGCGCGGGTAGCTGACGGCCATCGCGAAACCGACCGCGACCGCGGCGTCCACCGCATTGCCGCCCTTTTGCAAGATGTCGACGCCGATGCGCGCCGCGCGCGCCTCCTGCGCCACCACCATGCCGTCATGCGCGACCACGTCCAGCGCGCGGCCGATCGCAGCATCCGGGACGTGGTCCTCGGCGAAGCCACTGACCGGCAGCGCGACGATGCAAGCGAACGCAAAACGCGTCAGGGAACGAAACAAAAAACGGGGCACGTTCATCGCCGGATCAACGCATTCCACTTACAACATCGACGGCAGCACGCGGTCCGGCGGGCGATGACCGTCGAGAAAGGTCTTGATATTGACGATGACCTTTTCGCCCATGTCGACGCGGCCTTCGACCGTGGCCGAGCCGAGATGCGGCAGCAGCACGACTTTGCCGGCGCGCGCCAGTTTGACCAGCTTGGGGCTCACCGCCGGTTCGTGCTCGAACACGTCGAGGCCGGCGCCGGCGATCTGTTCGGATTCGATCAGGCGCGCCAGCGCGTTCTCGTCGATCACCTCGCCGCGCGCGGTGTTGACGATATAGGCCTCGGGGCGAATGAGCTTGAGCCGGCGCGCCGACAGCAGATGGTATGTCGCCGGCGTATGCGGACAGTTGATCGAGATGATGTCCATGCGGGCGAGCATCTGGTCGAGGCTCTCCCAATAGGTCGCGTGCAACTCTTCCTCGATGTCCGCCGCGACCCGGCGGCGATCGTAATAGTGGATCTTCAAACCGAAAGCCTGCGCGCGGCGGGCCACCGCCTGGCCGATGCGGCCCATCCCGACGATGCCGAGCCGCTTGCCCCAGATGCGATGGCCGAGCATCCAGGTCGGGCTCCAGCCGCCCCATTCGCGGTCGCCGATCAGCACCTGCGCGCCTTCGGCCAGCCGCCGCGGCACCGCGAGGATGAGCGCCAGCGTCATATCGGCGGTGTCCTCGGTGAGAACGCCCGGCGTATTGGTCACGGTGATGCCGCGCTGCACGGCGGTCGCGACGTCGATGTTATCGACGCCGTTGCCGAAATTGGCGATCAGCTTCAATCTTTCGCCGGACTGGCTGACCACGGATTTGTCGATATGGTCGGTGACCGTCGGGACGATGACGTCGGCGGTCTTGGCGACCTCGACGAGCTGCGCCTGGGTCATCGGCGTGTCGTCGGGATTGAGGCGCGCGTCGAACAGTTCGCGCATGCGCATCTCGACGCTGTCCGGCAGCCGGCGGGTGACCACGATCAGCGGCTTCTTGCCCGTCGCCATGCGCTGCCCTTTCGTCCACGCGGCCTCAACAGGACCTGCAACAATTCAGCCTGCCATGCGGCCCTTGGCAATGGCCCTGCGCCAGGACCGTTGCCCACGGCATTCCTATTCAGGTCTCTTTAACCCTGCTCGCCGACACTCAAGCCGGGAGGCGGTTGCTTGAAATTCTCTCTACCAGATGGCTGCGCTCGCCACAAAGCGCGCCCGGGCTTTCGGCGTGCGAGCGGTCTGTTCCGCGCCGCCCTGGCGGCTCTGATCGTGTTCGGCTCTGCCGCCGGCACGGCGCGGGCAGGCGGCGATGCGACCGCGAGTGGCCTGCCGGTTCCTCGCTTCGTGAGCCTCAAGGCGGATCGCGTCACCGTGCGCGGCGGTCCCGACAAGAACCACGACGTGGCCTGGATCTATACAAGGGTCGGCTGGCCGGTCGAAATCACCGCGGAATTCGAAAACTGGCGCCGTATCCGCGACTCCGACGGGTCGGAGGGATGGGTCTACCATTCGCTGCTTTCGGGAAAGCGCATGGCAGCCGTGCAACTGAAAACCAAGACCGATCTGGCGCCGCTCTATGCCAAGCCCGATGCCAAGAGCGCGGTGACGGCGCAATTGCAGGTCGGCGTGCTCGGCACGGTCAAGCACTGCACCGGAACCTGGTGCCAGATCGCCGGCGACGGTTTTGACGGCTGGATCGAACAGAACGACCTTTGGGGCGTCTATCCCGACGAGAAGATCGAATAAGACAACGATGTCGCGCACGATGAAGTGGCAATCACAGATGCGCCGGTTTGGAATTTGCGCCGTTGCTCTGGCGGCGGGATGTCTCACCGCATCGGCGCAAGCGCAGCAGGACCGGCCACCGCAGAAGCAGAAGGTCACCCTGCCTATGCTCGCCGCACAAGGCTTTGAGGTCAAAGCCACGATCGGCTCTTATTTGGTGCTTCAGCGGGGCAAGGACGTTTGGATGTGCTATATGCTGGACACGCGATCGACTTGCGAAACCGCTGAATAACGCCGCGCGCGCACACGGCTCCGAATTTCGGCCGCGCTTGGACCTCAGTCGATTTGATCTAAATAAATACATTAAAGGCGCGAGAGCGCTCAAAATGTCATTTTTCCACGCCAGGACTGCAGAGCAATGCTCGCCCCAAACCGTTCACCCAGCTTCCTCGAGCTTTACACGCCGAAGCTGCGCACCGTACTCAGCGAACACTATGGATTTCACGACTTCAGGGCCGACATCCTCGCCGGATTGACGGTTGCGATCGTTGCCCTGCCGCTCTCCATGGCGATCGCTATCGCGTCTGGCGTATCGCCCGAACGCGGGATTTACACGTCGATCATCGGCGGCTTTCTTGTCTCTGCGTTGGGCGGCAGCCGGTTCCAAATCGGCGGCCCGGCGGGTGCCTTCATAGTGCTGGTCGCGGCAACGGTGAACCAGCATGGGCTGGACGGACTAATCCTGGCGACGATGCTGTCCGGCGTGATGATGCTCACCATCGGCTTCCTTCGGCTCGGCACTTTCATCAAATACATTCCCTACCCGGTGACCGTCGGCTTCACCGCCGGCATTGCGGTCATTATCTTCTCGGGCGAACTATCGGATCTGTTCGGCCTCAAACTTGCCGGCAAGGAACCGGGACCGCTAATTCCGAAATTCGCGGCCCTGTTCGACGCCGCCTCGACCGTAAACTTGGCGGCCGTGATGGTTGCGGCGCTTGCGATCGGCGCCATCGTCGCGGTGCGGCGCTGGCGGCCGCACTGGCCCGCATACCTGATCGCCGTTGCGCTGGGCAGCATTGTCGCCTTCGCATTCCATCTTCACATCGAGACGATCGGCACCCGATTTGGCGGCATTCCGGATTCGCTGCCGGTGCCGCATTTGCCGATGCTGTCGCTCAATAAAGTGTGGGAGATGTTTCCGGCAGCACTGTCGTTCACGCTGTTGGGCAGCATCGAAAGTCTGCTGTCCGCCGTTGTCGCCGACAGCATGACGGGACGCCGCCATCGCTCCAACGCCGAACTGGTAGCGCAGGGTGTCGCCAACGTCGCTTCGAGTCTGTTTGGCGGCATCTGCGTGACCGGCACGATTGCCCGCACCGCGACGAATGTTCGGGCCGGCGCGCGCGGTCCAATCGCCGGCATGGCGCATTCGCTGTTCCTCTTGTTGTTCCTGCTCGTGGCGGCGCCGCTCGCCGCCTACATTCCCCTTGCCGCGCTCGCCGCGGTACTCTGTGCCGTCGCCTGGAACATGGCGGAGAAGCATCAGTTCGCGACGCTTCTGCGCGCCTCGCGCGGCGATGCCGTAATCCTGCTCGCGACGTTTCTGCTCGTCGTGTTCCGCGATCTCACCGAGGGTATCCTGGTCGGGTTCGGTCTCGGGACACTTCTGTTCATGCATCGCATGGCCCAGACCGTCGAGGTGGCACAGGGCAGGCCCACTTTGGAAGATGACATAGCGGACACGGCGAATGGCAACCCGCGGAAACCATATGACGTAGCGTTGGCTACCGATCGCGATATCATCGTCTATCGGATTTCGGGGGCGTTCTTCTTCGGTGCCGCCGCCAACGTCGCCGCCGCTCTCGACCGAATTGGCGAGCACCCGAAAGCCTATGTGATCGACTTCTCGGCAGTTTCGGTGATCGACTCAACGGCGGCTGCCACCATCGAGGGATTCGCCCGCAAAGCCCGGCGGCACCACGCATCCGTCTATGTCGCCAGCGCCCTGCCGGCCATCCGCCGCATTCTGCTGACGCATGGCGTTCGCCCGCCGGATGTGCGCTTCGCAGCCAACCTCGACGAGGCGATCGCGGCGGCACGCACGAGCATAGCGGGACATCCAGTCGCCGAGCCGCCGGCGGCCGGTGTGGCGTGACAAGGCCAACCAAATAACGGCGAAGGACTTGGGCTGATCGGATCGAGAGAGGTCGCAGAGTCAGCGGCCCGAACTATCAGCCCTGCTTGCGACGCAACCGGACCACGACGTCGATACGGGCGATCTCGTATCCTTCGGGCGCCACCGGCGCCTTGCCGACAAGCACATCGGTCGCGGGAATATCCATGAGATCGTTCTGGTCTTCGATAAAAAAGTGGTGATGCTCGGAATTGTTGGTGTCGAAATAGGCTTTCGAGCCGTCCACGGCGACCTGACGCAACAGGCCGACTTCGGTGAACTGATGCAAGGTGTTGTAGACGGTAGCGAGCGACACCGGCACTTTGGCCAGCGTCGCTTCTTCGTAAAGCATTTCCGCGGTCACATGGCGGTCGCCTTTGGCGAACAGAATCCAGCCGAGCGCCATGCGTTGCCGTGTCGGGCGCAAGCCTACGTCGCGCAGCTTCGCTTTGACGTCATGCCACGGGCAGCCGGTAAGATCGGCCCGGCTGGGCTGAACAAGCGGTTGAATCGCCAAAGGGGCAGCCCCGGAAGCGGTGGGTCGGGCAGGTAAAATTGAACGCGACGCTGTCATAGGGGGCACCGTGCGGCCTTAACGGCCGACAAGATATTGTTGCATGTGAAATCAGTATACCCCACCTTACGCTTGCCGCAACTCCCCTGCGATCAAGCCGCAGGCCGAGTTTCCCACCGTGTGCGGCTGGTGCCGGGGGAGCGGCTTTGCCGTATTCACCCAATATGTTAGGGATTTCGGGATCAGCCGGAAACGGCGGAGTTGGAGCGAATGCAAGAACGCCGTTCGAATTTTGAATACGAGGACCTGCTTGCCTGCGGGCGGGGTGAGCTTTTTGTCGAGGGTCCGCAACTGCCGTTGCCGCCGATGCTGATGTTCGACCGCATTTCCGATATCGCGGAAGGCGGCGGTGAATACGGCAAAGGCCTGGTACGAGCGGTGCTCGAACTCAAGCCGGACGCCTGGTTCTTCCCGTGCCACTTCAAGGGCGATCCGGTGATGCCCGGCTGCCTCGGCCTCGATGCGCTGTGGCAATTGCTCGGTTTCTTTCTCGGCTGGCTCGGCTCGCCCGGCAAGGGGCGCGCGCTCGGCATGGGCGAGATCAAGTTTTCCGGTCAGGTGCTGCCGACGATGAAGAACATCGTCTACGGCATCGATATCAAGCGCGTGATGCGCTCCAAGCTCGTGCTCGGCATCGCCGACGGCTGGCTGTCCGCGGACGGTTCGGTGATCTACCGTGCGCTCGATCTCAAGGTCGGCCTGTTCCGCAATGTAGAACCGGAAACCAACGGCGCCTGATTCATCAGCACGTTAATTCATCGGCACGCGATCGCGGGCTGAGTTGGACGAGGCAAACATGAAACGCGTGGTCGTCACCGGGATGGGCATCGTCTCGTCCATCGGCAACAACACGCAGGAGGTGCTGGCGTCGCTACGCGAAGCGAGATCCGGCATCGTGCGCGCCGACAAATATGCCGAGCTCGGCTTTCGCTGTCAGGTGCACGGCGCGCCGTTGCTCGATCCCAGTGAAACGATCGACCGCCGGGCCATGCGCTTTCTCGGCGGCGGCGCCGCCTGGAACCATGTCGCCATGGAACAGGCGATCCGCGACGCCGGTCTCGAAGAGGCCGAGGTTTCGAACGAGCGCACCGGCATCATCATGGGTTCGGGCGGGCCGTCGACACGGACTGTCGTCGAGAGCGCCGACATCACGCGCAGCAAGGGTCCCAAACGCGTCGGACCGTTCGCGGTGCCGAAGGCGATGTCGTCGACCGCGTCGGCGACGCTCGCGACCTGGTTCAAGATCAAGGGCGTCAATTATTCGATCTCGTCGGCCTGCGCGACCTCGAACCATTGCATCGGCAATGCCTACGAGACCATTCAGGTCGGCAAGCAGGACATGATTTTTGCCGGCGGCTGCGAGGAACTGGACTGGACGCTCTCGGTCCTGTTCGACGCCATGGGCGCGATGTCGTCGAGCTTCAATCAGACGCCGCAGAAAGCGTCGCGCGCTTACGACGCCGATCGCGACGGCTTCGTCATCGCCGGCGGCGCCGGCGTTTTGGTGCTTGAAGAGTTCGATCACGCCAAGGCGCGCGGCGCTAAAATCTATGCCGAGGTCGCCGGTTACGGTGCAACCTCCGACGGCGCCGACATGGTGGCGCCGTCCGGCGAAGGCGCCATGCGCTGCATGAAAATGGCGCTGGCGACGGTCAAGCCGCCGGTCGACTACATCAACCCGCATGCCACCTCCACGCCGATCGGAGATCTCAAGGAAATCGAGGCGATCCGCGATGTTTTTGGCGCCAAATGCCCGCCGATATCGGCGACAAAATCGCTCACCGGCCATTCGCTCGGTGCAGCCGGCGCGCAGGAGGCGATCTACTCGCTCCTGATGATGAACTCCGGTTTCATCTGCGAGAGCGCCAACATCGAAACCCTCGATCCGGCCTTCGCCGACATGCCGATCGTGCGCGAGCGGCATGACGATGTGACGCTCGGCTGCGTGCTGTCCAACTCGTTCGGTTTCGGCGGCACCAATGCTTCCATCGTCCTCAAGCATCCGGATGCCTGACGTGCCGGGACTGATGGCGGGCAAGCGCGGCCTCATCATGGGGGTCGCCAACGATCACTCGATTGCGTGGGGCATCGCCAAGACGCTGGCCGCGCACGGTGCCAATCTCGCCTTCACCTACCAAGGCGACGCTCTCGGCAAGCGCGTAAAGCCGCTCGCGGCATCGGTCGGAGCCGACCTCGTGCTGCCATGCGATGTTGAAAATATCGCCTCGGTCGATACGGTCTTTGCCGAGCTTGGCCGAGTCTGGGGAACGCTCGACTTCCTCGTCCACGCCATCGCCTTTTCCGACAAGAGCCAGCTCACCGGCCGCTATGCCGACACGACGCGCGAGAATTTTCTGCACACCATGCTGATCTCGTGTTTCTCGTTCACCGAAGCGGCCAAGCGCGCGGCCGCCATGATGCCGAACGGCGGCGCGATGCTCACACTGACCTATAATGGCGGCTTGCGCGCGATGCCGAATTACAACGCCATGGGCGTCGCCAAAGCGGGGCTCGAAGCGTCGGTGCGGTATCTCGCCGTCGACTTCGGCCCGAGCCGCATCCGGGTCAACGCGATTTCGGCGGGGCCGATCCGCACCCTTGCCGGCGCCGGTATCGGCGACGCGCGCATGATGTTCGCCTTCCAGCAGCGGCATTCGCCGCTCGGACGCGGCGTATCGCTCGACGATCTGGGTGGCGCCGGGCTCTATCTGGTTTCGGATCTCTCGACCGGTGTCACCGGCGAAATCCATTTCGTCGATTCCGGCTACAACGTCATCGCCATGCCGCACCCCGACGCATTGCGGGCCGACCAGCAGCAACCGACGGACGACGCGGCGAAGTGATCACCACGCCGTCAGGGCCAGCCATGACGAGACGTCACAGCTTCGCCAAATGCGGCATGACTTCCGCGCTGAATAGATTGAGCGAGCGCAGCGCGTCGGCAAGCGACATCGTGCCGAGGAAGAGATAAGTCAGCAGGTAGTTCACGCCGAGTTCTTTGACCTGCCGCTCGATTTCCGCGCGCACGGTCGCCGGCGAGCCGGCGATCACTGTACCGTTGGCGAGAGAATCCTCGAAACTTATACCGTGGGGAATGTTCAGCCGCGAGGTCGCGCCGCTATGGCCGTGCTTGACGCGCAGCCAATTGAGGTTCGCCAGATGAACCTCCATCGCCGGCTTGCCGAAGCGATGTGCTTCCGCGTCGGTATCGGCAACGAAGATATGCCGCTGCACGCCGATAACAGCGCCGCCGGCGAACTCCGATTTCGGCTGCGCCGGCGCGCCGCGCTTCGCCAAAGCCTTTTTGTAGGCTTCGATATTGGCCTTGGCCATCGGGGTCGGCCCCAAGGTCACAAAGTGCAAACCGTGCTCGCCGGCCCAGGTCGAACCGATCTCATTGGATGAACCGTACCAGAACGGCGGATGCGGCTGCTGCAGCGGCCGCAGCGCGATCGGCACGTTCTCATAGGTGAAATGTTCGCCGGCATAGGAAAGCGAATCGGTCATCAGGCCGGCGCTGATGCATTTGAACGCGTCGATGAAGATCTCGCGCGATTGATCGTGCTCGACCTTGTGGAATTTCAGTTCATAGGGAGAAACCCCGCGGCCGACGCCGACATCGAGCCGGCCGTAGCTCAAATGATCGAGCATGCAGATTTCCTCGACCAGCCGCAGCGGCGAATAGAGCGGCAGCAGATAGACCAGCGGTCCGAGCCGCATGCGCTTGGTCGCGCGCGCCACCGCGCCGAGATAGACGCCCGGCACCGGCACCATGTTGAGCGGCGTCGCGTGGTGCTCGGCGACCTGCAGGCAATAGATGCCCGCAGCATCGGCCGCTTCGGCGAAACGCAAACGCTCGTCGAACAAAGTGGTGAGCGGCCGTTCGCCATGTTCGACGTGATCGAAAAGTCCGATTTTCATGATGCCTCGTTACGTTAGTTTGCTTTCGGTATGCCGATTTGCCGGCCCATGCCGGCGCAATCCGCATCGGTCTTCAGCCCCGCGGCGTGAATACCGTGGATCGCGAGCTCCTCGTCGCGGTCCTCGGTGTCGCCGGTCACGCCGACCGCGCCGATGACTTCGCCATGATCGTCGCGGATCAGCATGCCGCCGCCTTCGGGAAAAATCTGCTCGCCGCTCGCGGCGACGAGATAGCGCATGAAGATCGGCCGCTCCACCGCCCGCTCGCGCACCAGTTTAGAACTGCGGCCAAGCGACAAGGCGGCATAGGCTTTGCCGAAAGCCATTTCGAAACGGATCATCGACGACCCGTCTTCCTTCTTGAAGGCCTTCACCTTGCAGCCGGGCTCGACCACGATCACGCTCAACGGCCTGCAGTTGAGTGACGCGCCAAGCTCGATCGCGGCGTCGATAATGCGCTCGGCCTGCGTCAGCGTGATGATGCTCATGTAACCCTCCCTGCCGCGGGTGTTGTGCCATCTTCGGCGGCGCTATGCCAGATATCCGGCGGTAGCAAACCTTCGCTCTTGCCTCCGGCCGCCGCGCGCGCCACATGTGCGCGATGCCGGCTACCCCTCCCATAGCAGTCGACCGCCTCGTCAAAATCTACAAGACCATCCCGGCCGTCGACGGCATTTCGTTCACGCTCTCTCCAGGTTCGATCACGGGCCTGCTTGGCGGCAATGGCGCCGGCAAGACCACGACCATCGCCACCATCATGGGCCTGGTGATGCCGACGTCCGGGCGCGTGACCGTACTCGGCGCCGAAATGCCGAGCGAGCGCTATCGCGTCTTGCACCGCATGAATTTCGAAAGCCCATACATCGAAGTGCCGATGCGCCTGACGGTGCGGCAAAATCTGACGGTGTTCGGCAAGCTCTACGGCGTCAACGATCTGCGCGAACGCATCGCGGAGCTTGGACACGAGCTCGACCTCACCGATCTGCTCGACCGTCCGACCGGCCGGCTTTCCGCCGGGCAGAAGACGCGGGTCTCGCTCGCCAAGGCGCTCATCAACGACCCGGCTGTGCTCTTGCTCGACGAGCCGACCGCGTCGCTCGATCCCGACACTGCCGATTGGGTGCGTGGACATCTCGAACGCTACTGCCGCGATCGGCATGCCACGGTCTTGCTCGCCTCGCACAACATGGCCGAGGTCGAACGGCTGTGCGAGCGCGTCATCATCATGAAACGGGGCCGCATTGAAGACGACGACGCGCCGGCAAAACTGCTCGCACGCTACGGCCGGCGCACGCTCGAAGAGGTCTTCCTCGACGTGGCGCGCGGCAACGGCCTAGAGACCGAGGCAGCGCAATGACGAGCCGCATCGAGAGCGCACGCTCCTTCCCGTCGCCCGTTCGGGGTTCGCTGCAGCGCATCGGAGCGATGATGCTGCGCTATTGGTATCTGCTGCGCTCGTCGTGGCCGCGGCTCCTCGACCTGGTCTATTGGCCGACGGTGCAGATGGTGACGTGGGGCTTTCTGCAATATTACATCGCCAGCAATGCCGGTTTTTTCGCGCGTGCCGGCGGCACTTTCATCGGTGCGGTGCTGCTCTGGGACATTCTGTTCCGCGGGCAACTCGGTTTTTCGATCTCGTTTCTCGAGGAAATGTGGTCGCGCAATCTCGGCAACCTGATGATGAGCCCGTTGCGGCCGTTCGAGTTCATCGCGGCGCTGATGGTGATGAGCCTGGTGCGGCTGGCGATCGGCGCCGTCCCGGTCACGTTTCTTGCCATCGCATTCTTCGGCTTCAATCTCTACGGATTGGGCTTCGCGCTGGTTGCATTCTTTTTCAATCTGATGCTGACCAGTTGGGCCATCGGCATTTTTGTCTCGGGGCTGATCTTGCGCAACGGCATGGGCGCGGAGAACCTCGCCTGGTCGATCATGTTCCTGTTCATGCCGCTGACCTGTGTTTATTACCCCGTCACAACGCTGCCGGTCTGGCTGCAGCCGGTCGCCTGGGTGCTGCCGCCCACTTACGTGTTCGAGGGCATGCGCACGCTGCTCATCCAGCACGTTTTCCGCCCTGACCTGATGATCGATGCGTTGGCCTTGAATGCGGTGATGTTTGCCGCAGCCGTATTCGCCTTCCTCAAACTCCTGCAGAGCGCACGCCGCCACGGCTCGCTCATGCAGACGGGTGAATAGGCGCCGAACATCCTCGCCACCGTATGGAGGCTATGTGCAGCGCGAATAACTGGATAGCGTTGACCCAGATCAGGTAGGAATAGAGTGTTGACCTATCTTCGTAAGGAATATGAGAAAATTAGCTCTTATATTGACGATATGACATCCCACCGTCACAATGCTGCACTGCAGCAATTCGGGCAAGGTTCATCAATGGCCATTGGCGAGTTTGGCGGCGCGCCTGCCGTGCCTGAAGGCAACGGTATTATTCTATCGGGGCCGCTCTACTGGTTTTATGAAATGAGCCACGCAGCGCTTAATCCCTCGCGGGCCTGGGCCGACGCCACCAAGCTGTTCTTCAAGAATCCGATCAATCCGCTGTCGTTCACAACTTACGGTAAGTCAGTCGCCGCAGCATGCGAATTGTTCGAGCGCTCGACGCGCCGCTACGGCCGGCCGGAATGGCGCATCTCATCGACGCTGGTCGGCGGCGAACGCGTGCCGGTCCATATCTCCACCGTATGGGAGCGGCCGTTCTGCAAGCTCATTCATTTCGAGCGCGTGTTCGAACGCGTCCCGAAGCGCCCGCAGCCCAAGCTTCTCATCGTCGCGCCGATGTCGGGCCATTACGCCTCGCTCTTGCGCGGCACCGTCGAGGCATTTCTGCCAAATCATGACGTTTACGTCACCGATTGGGTGGACGCGCGCATGGTTCCACTAACGGAGGGACGCTTCGATCTCGACGACTACATCGACTACGTGATTTCGATTTTGCACGCGCTCGGCGGCGACACTCACGTGATCGCGGTTTGCCAGCCATCGGTACCGGTGCTGGCCGCGACCGCGCTCATGGAAGCGGACGACGATCCCTATGTGCCGACATCCATGATCTTGATGGGCGGGCCGGTCGATACGCGATCAAACCCGACCGCCGTGAACAAACTGGCGCAAGAGCGCGGCAGCGATTGGTTCCGTACCCACGTCATCACCAAGGTACCGTTTCCGAATCCCGGCTTCATGCGCGACGTCTATCCGGGTTTCCTGCAGCTCAACGGCTTCGTCTCGATGAACCTCGAACGCCACATCGAGGCGCACAAGCAATTGTTCCTCAATCTGGTGCGTGGCGACGGTGACTCGGCGGGAAAGCACAAGGAGTTCTATGACGAATATTTGGCCGTGATGGACCTCGCGGCGGAATATTACCTGCAAACCGTAGATACGGTTTTCGTGCGCCAGGCACTGCCGAAGGGCGAGATGACGCATCGCGGCCGGCTGGTCGATCCGAGCCGCATCAAACGCGTTGCGCTGCTCACCATCGAGGGCGAGCACGACGATATTTCAGGCGTCGGCCAGACCGAGGCGGCGCATGCTCTGTGTCCTAACATTCCGCCCGACCGCCGAGCGCATTACCTGCAGCTCGGGGTGGGACATTACGGCGTGTTCAACGGCTCCC
>Ga0208220_1000903_pt1 | contig 12454 bp, 11 predicted proteins | sample NGESurdeep092012_9_FD_184484 | JGI IMG/M metagenome (GOLD analysis project Ga0208220, IMG submission 184484) | Arctic peat soil microbial communities from Barrow, Alaska - NGEE Surface sample F53-1 deep-092012 (SPAdes) | ecosystem: Environmental > Terrestrial > Soil > Wetlands > Peat ... | reverse complement strand
AGCTAGCCCGGCAGCGGATCGTCCTCGGCGCCGGGTCGGCGGAGCTGGGAGTGGTCATCACCGAGGGAGCGCTGCGCCAGGCGGTCGGCGGGCCGCGGGTGATGCGGGCGCAGCTCGGCTGGCTCGCCGCCGTGGCTGACGCCGGCCGGGTGACCGGGCTGCCCGACGGCGACGCGTCACCGGCAGACGGATCGGCCCGGATCTCGCTCCAGGTGCTTCCGTTCGCGGCCGGCGCCCACGCGGCGGCGGGCTGCGGTCCGATGACGATCCTGCGGTTCGCGCGGAACCAGGGGATCGGGGTCGTGCACTTGGCTGGCCTGTCGGGCGGCGTCAGTCTGGAGGACGCGGCCGAGGTGGGGCGTTACCTGCGGACGTTCGCGCAGCTCAGGTCGGCAGCACTCGCTCCGGCGGCGTCGGCCCGACTGCTGCGCGGGATCGCCAGGCGATAACGGCAGCCGCTACGAGCTGGCCGCGTCGGCGGTCTGCGCCTCGACCACCGGTGCCTCGATGACGTGGGTCAGCGGCACGGCGTGGACGGGCTGCGCAAGCTGCTTGTTAACGTCGTCCAGCTTCGAGATCAGGTCCTGTATGTCGCGAAGCTGCTGGGTGTCAACACGCACGCTGTTGCGGGAAATCATGGACGAGCACTCCAGGGTCGAGATAGGGGGGACTCGACAGGCAAGCAACGCCTTTGGTGCCTAGCTAGGGTTATCTTACCGTGATTCGGGGGACTTGTCGCCAGTTCGGGGGATATTCCCGTTGTCAGATAAATCTGCCGTGCTTGCGGGGTCCGTATGGGATAACCGTATAGCGGATGGCGGTCATGCTGCCACCGTGATGATCAAAATGGCCCTCCTGATTGGCGAACGTGCAGGTCACAGGCGGTGCCGGATTGGTCTGTCTACAACGGACTATTTGGACTATTAACCGGCAAATGCACGTACTTGATGCATGCGTGCGAACGTAGTGTGCGCATGCACGTGCAGGCAGTGTGACGGCCGTCTATTCGGATGAACCGGGCGCACGGGAATAATGCACGGAATTAATGCACCTGAATATGCACGTGGCAATCGGCCGTGCAGCTGCACGTGCAGCTCCGGCCGGGCACCGGCATCCGGAAGCAGACTGGTGCGACCTGGTGGACGGTGTGTTCTGTAGCTACTGCAGGCGGCGGCCGGTCGGGTCCGGCCGCCGGCGGGTCAGCGGCGGTAGCCGAGCCGTCGGCCGTGCGCGCCCATCGCGGCCACGAGATCGTCCGAGGTGAGCGGCGGGACGGGCAGTTCCGTCACGGTCTCGCGGGCGGGGCGGAGCCCGTCGATGATCATCGCCAGGTAGCGCCGCCAGACGTCGGGCTGGGTGGTGGCGGCGTACTCGGCCGCCGAGGCGAGCATGTAGGCGATGAGCTTCACGTCGCTCGCGTCGAAGTCGGGGCGCAGGTCGCCCGAGGCCTGGGCGCGCTCGACGAGCTTGCTGACGACCGGGCGCATCTGGTCGCGGGCGTAGCAGAGCCGGTCCTTGCCGTAGGTGGCGAACATCAGCAGCTGCCGCAGGCCGATGTTGCGCGCCATCATCTCGGTCGCCATCTCGAGATAGGAGACGAAGGCCTGCCAGGGGTCGGGCTCGGTCAGCGCCTGCTCGGCCAGTTTGACCATGGCGTCGATCCGGTCCTTGAACAGCTCCTCGATCAGCGACTCCTTGTCGGGGAATCGCCGGTAGACGGTGCCGACCCCGACGCCGGCCGCGCGGGCGACGTCGTCCAGGGTCGCGTCGAGGCCGCGCTCGGACAGCAGGTCGGCGGCGGCGGCGAGGATGCGCTGCCGGTTCCGCTCGGCGTCCCGGCGCAGCGGGCGGCCGCCCGCCCCGTCGAGGTCCGTTACCTCCGCGTGAGCCGTCATAACTGGCAGTGTACCCTTAACGGAGGAACTCTCTCCGCTTCGTGTTACCCTCGAACCATAAACGGAACGCAACCCTCCAGATTGGTGGTCGGAATGTCCGAGGCAAGCGTCCCCGCTTCCGCGGGGCCGGGTGGCGGCGCGCAGGGGGCCTGGTCGGGCGCGTCGGCCGAGCCCGATCCGCGGCGCTGGCTGATCCTCATCGTCATTGCGATCGCCCAGCTGATGGTGGTGCTCGACGCGACGGTGATGAACATCGCGCTGCCCTCCGCGCAGACCGCGCTGCACTTCAACGACGTCGACCGGCAGTGGATCGTGACGGCGTACTCGCTGTCGTTCGGCAGCCTGCTGCTGTTCGGCGGGCGGCTGGCGGACTTGATCGGCCGGCGGGCGATGTTCATCACCGGCCTTGCGGGCTTCGCGGTCGCCTCGGCCATCGGCGGCGCCTCGGTCAACTTCACCATGCTGGTGTCGGCCCGCGCCGCCCAGGGCGTCTTCGGCGCGATGCTGGCGCCGGCCGCGCTGTCGCTGCTCGCCACCACCTTCACCGACCCCAAGGAGCGCGGTAAGGCCTTCGGCATCTACGGCTCGGTCGCGGCCGGCGGCGGCGCGGTCGGCCTGCTGCTCGGCGGCGCGCTGACCTCGTACCTGTCCTGGCGCTGGTGCCTTTACATCAACCTGTTCTTCGCGGGCCTGGCGATCGCGGGCGCGGTGGCGTTCCTGCACGGCCGGCAGGGGCCACGGTCGGCGCAGCTCGACATCCCCGGCGTGCTGCTCGTATCGAGCGGCGTGTTCTGCCTGGTCTACGGGTTCTCGAACGCGGCCACGCACAGCTGGGGCACGCCGTCGACCTACCTGTTCCTGGCCGTCGCGGTGGTGCTGCTCGCGGCGTTCGCATGGTGGATGGGCCGCGCCAAGCACCCGCTGCTGCCGCCCAGGGTGGTCCTCGACCGCAACCGGGGGGCCGCGTATCTCGGCATCCTGCTCGCGGGCGCGGGCATGTTCGGCATCTTCCTCTTCGTCACGTACTACCTGCAGGACACGCTGCACTACTCGCCGGTGGTCACCGGGCTGGCGTTCCTGCCGATGGTCGCGTGCATCGCGCTCTCGTCGAACGTGTCCAACATCGTGCTGATGCCGCGGATCGGTCCCAAGCCGATCGTCTCCACCGGCCTGCTCCTCGCGGCGGTCGGCATCACCCTGTTCACCAGGATCGGCGTGCACTCGACCTACGCTGGGACGATCCTCCCGGCGCTGCTGCTCACCGGCCTTGGCCTGGGCCTGATGTTCTCCACCGCGTTCAACACCGGCACCTACGGGGTGCCTCCGCGGGACGCTGGGGTCGCCTCGGCGACGGTCAACACCGGGCAGCAACTCGGCGGCTCGATCGGCGTCTCGCTGCTCAACACGATCTTCGCCTCCGCGACGGCCAGCTACCTCGCCAGCCACCTGGTCCGGCATAGCTCCCCGTCGGTGACCGCGTCCGTGACCGCGACCGCGACCGTCCACGGGTACGTCGTCGCGTTCTGGTGGGTCGCCGGGATCTTCCTGTTCGGCGCGATCGTCTGCGGCACCCTGATGCGGCGTGGCCCCCTCCAGGGCCGTGCCCAGGCCACGACCGCGCCGGCCCCGGCCGGCTCGGCCGCCACCGAGGCGTCAGGGGTGGCCGCGACCACTGCGGTCATCGCTCCGGAGTTAATCCACCCACCACCCGGAGTAACGCGCCTCCCCGTCCCGGAGCTGCGTCCTCAGCGGATAACAGCAAGAAGCGCCGCAGGCGCACACAGTGGGTGTACTTAACGTCGCTATAGCGCCGTAAGTACACCCACTCTTCATTGAGCGCCCAGGTAGGTTCATAGCCCGCACCTGGCCAGCCCCGATAACGGCAACAACCGCCCCGCCGACGCCGAGACCGGGATGCACGCCAAGGCGAATAGCCGCCACGCGCACCAGCCGCGCACCTCCCCGATAACAGCAAGAAGAGCGAGACGCGAAATTATTGCGCGACGTTTGGCCACGTTTTCCGGACGTTTTGTCGCGCAATAAAATCAAGCGCAGCCCCGACGGCCGGATAACAGCAAGAAGCGGCGCCGCCGCCGGAAAGCGTCACCGCCGGAAAGCGCGGCCGCCCTTCGCCGACCGCTGGGAAGCGCGGCTGAGCCGGGGAAGCGGCGGGTTACGGCTTGTGGGTGGGGAGCGGGCGGCGTTGCTGAGTCGGGTTGGGCGGCGGGGGCCAGGCGGGCTCGGTGAGACGGGGGAGCGCGATCGCGAAGCTGGTGCGGCCGGGGCCGCTGGTGACCAGGACCGCGCCACCGTGGGCGGCGACGACGGCGTCCACGATCGCGAGGCCTAGGCCGGTCGACGAGGCGCTGGTGGTGCGCGACCGGGACGTGTCGGCCCGGGTGAAGCGCTCGAACAGGTCGGGGAGCAGATCGGGCGGGATGCCGGGGCCGTTGTCGGTGACCGACACGACCAGCCGGGGCGGCGGCGGGAGGACGCCGCGGCGGACCGTCTGCGCGGCCGGGGCGGCGCCCGCGTCGGGCAGCGTGTCGCCGACCCGGACGGTGACGGTGGCGCCGTCGGGGGTGTGCTTGCCCGCGTTGGAGAGCACGTTGGCGAGGACCTGGTGCAGCCGGTGCTCGTCGCCGGTGACGAGCACCGGGTCGTCGGGCAGCTCCAGGACCCAGCGGTGGCCCCGGCGGGCGACCTGGGCGTCGCTGGTCGCGTCGATGACGAGCCGGGTCATGTCGACCGGCTCGGACGCCAGCGGGCGGCCGGCGTCGAGCCGGGCGAGCAGCAGCAGCTCGTCGACCAGGTCGCTCATCCGGGTCGATTCCGACAGCACCCGGCCGAGCGCGTGGGTGACCTCCTCGGGCGAGTCGCCGGGGTGGCGCAGCGCCAGCTCGGCGTAGCCGCGGATGGCCGACAGCGGGGTGCGCAGCTCGTGCGACGCGTCGGCCGCGAACCGGCGCAGCCGCGCCTCGCTGGCCGCGCGCCGCCGTAGCGCGGTCTGCACGTGGCCGAGCATCCGGTTGAAGGCGAGGCCGAGCTGGCCGGTCTCGGTCGCCGGGTCGGTGTCGGGGACGCCGGCCGGCAGCTCGACCTGGTCCGATTCGAGCGGCAGCTCGGCCACCTGGGACGCGGTGGCGGCGACGCGGCGAAGCGGGCGGAGCGAGAACCTGACCCAGAGGGTCCCGCCGGCGCCGGCCAGCAGCAGCACCGCGCCGAAGACGGCCGCCTCGGTCAGCGCCACGTCGCGGAGCAGGTCGTGCAGCTGGGACAGCGGCAGGCCGGTGATGTAGACGGTCCCGTCGCCGTCGGGGTCGCTGACCGCAGTGAGCAGGAACGTGCCGCCCGCCCCGCTCAGGTCGCGCGTGGTAGGCAGGAAGTACTGGCTGCCCGGTCCGGACCCCGGGTGCGTGGCCAGCGACGGGGTGATGCCGCGGAGGGTCTGCTCGTCGGCCGCCGACAGCCGGTAGGAGGTGTCGCCGACGACGGTGGCTATCACCTGCTTGTGCCCGACGGCGGCGACGAATGTTCCCTCGGCGAGACCCAGGCACCTCGACAGGTTGACGGGGCTCGGGTTCGCGCCCGCGGGCGAGAGGGTGCTGGTCGGGGTCGCTCCGCGGGCGTCGTCGGAATCAGCCGGGCCTGGCTGCCCGCTGGCTCCATCATCGCCGTTGGGGTGTCGGCAGTCGTACGCCAGGCCGGTCGCGGTCTGCAGGTTGCTGTCAAGCTCGCGCGCGAGCGAGTTTTGCACGGCCAGGTAGGTGACAACGCCCACGGTGGCGCCAGCGAGGGCGAGCAGCACGAGCAGGCCGGCGATCAGCCTGCCGCGCAGCGTCCGGGGGAGAACCCTGGCCCGGGGATGAACCCTCATCGGCCGCTCGTCGTCAGCCCGCCGGCTTCAGGACGTAGCCGACGCCGCGGACGGTGTGGATGAGCGGAGCCCGGCCCGCGTCGATCTTCTTGCGCAGGTAGCTGATGTAGAGCTCGACTACGTGGGCCTGGCCGCCGAAGTCGTAGTTCCACACCCGGTCGAGGATCTGCGCCTTCGACAGCACCCGTCGGGGGTTGCGCATCATGAACCTGAGCAGCTCGAACTCGGTGGCGGTGAGGTCGATGAGCTCGCCGCCGCGGCGGACCTCGCGGGCGTCCTCGTCCATCGTCAGGTCGGACACCGTGAGCGCCCCCTCGGTGCTGGTCTTGGCCAGGTTGGCGCGGCGCAGCAGCCCGCGCAGCCGGGCGAGGACCTCCTCGAGGCTGAACGGCTTGGTCACGTAGTCGTCGCCTCCCGCCGTCAGCCCGGCCACCCGGTCCTCGACCGCGTCGCGGGCGGTGAGGAAGAGCACGCAGACGTCGGGGAGCTCGGCCCGCAGCCGCCGCATCACCTCGAGGCCGTCGAAGTCGGGGAGCATGATGTCGAGGACCACGGCGTCCGGCCTGAACTCGCGCCCGGAATTGATCGCCTCGATGCCGCTGCCCGCGGTCCGCACCGACCAGCCCTCGTACCGCAGCACGCTGGACAGGAGCTCGGCCAGGCTGGGCTCGTCGTCCACGACCAGCACCCGGACCTGGGTGCCGTCGGCGTGCTGGGTGCCGGCGCCGGGGACGGTGGCGACGCCGCTCTGCTCATCAGGCATGATCAAATGACTCATTCGTGGACGCTGGGAACGGCTGTGTCCGTTAGAGAATGGCAAGTCCAGCGACGGGCAACGTGTGAATTATATATGGATTCCCTCTGAACCCTGTGATCATGCGCTCAGATCATGAGCTCAGCAGCCGCCCGAGCTTGGAGCCGTGACCGGCCGGGCGGGCGCCGGCCGCCAGCAGCCGGTCGGCCAGCGCCTGCTGGAGCTGCGGGTCGGCGGCCGGCACCTCCACCTCGATCTCGCGCCAGCGGAGCGGCTCGGCCGACGTCTCCGGCAGGCGGCGGGCGGTCACCTGGTCGTCCGCGACCTCCGCTCGCAGGGTGCCATCGGCGCTGGTGAGAGTCACGACGGTCCGTTCGGTGCGGAGGATGGCAATGGGCGCGAGGGGGAGTCCGCCGGTGACCTCAGCCACCCGCGACGCGAGGCGCGCGGGGACGACCGGCCCGCCCGCGCGGTCGCTACCACCGCCCTCGAGGGGCTCGTGCACCTCGAGGCGAGTGGAGACGCCCCCGGGGCCCCGGGCGTCGCCCGCGGACGGCCCGCCCGCCGGGAGCTTGAGGTGCCAGCCGGCGTCGGTGCCGCCGGTGCGACGGCGCAGGGTGATCTTGGCGGCCTGCAGCCGGCCGTCGGCGGTGTCGAAATAGGTCGCCGACAGGTGATGCAGCACCGGCGCGGCGGCGGTGACCCCGGCCGTGACGGCGGCGAGGCCGGGCCGCTCGAAGTCGGGGTCCGCGTCGAACTTCTGCTCGATCTCCAGATGGTCAGCCATGGCCGCGCCTCCCGCAGGTCACCAGGACAGTGTCACGGATCGAGGATAACGGGGAGACGGCGAACTCGTGCCGCGCGCTCAGGTGCCCGATTGACTGGCCGGTGGCGGGGTCGAAGAAGTGCAGCTTGCCGGTGTCCACGGCCAGTTCCAGCGGTTGGCCGGGGCGGGGCGCGGAGCGAGCCGAGACCCGGGCGGTCCACAGCGACTTCCCGCCCGCCAGGGCGGAGACGGCCTCGTCCTCCTCGGGGTTGCGCGCGGCGGCGGCGGCGAACCAGGCGTGATCGATCGGCGGCGCGTCGATCGGGAAGATCGCGTGGGTCTGGGTGCCGAGTTCGGCGGTCGCGATGACCGTGACCGGGAGCCGCGCCCAGGTCGGGTCGCCGTGGGCCGCGTCGTCGAAGTGCGACGGGCGGATCCCGACGATCACCGTCCGCCCGAGATAATCCGCCAGCCCCGGCCTGGACTCGAGCAGGGCGGCGGGCATCGGGAGCGCCTGCCCCGCGAACGCCACCGCCGGGCCGTTGTCGCGGACCAGGCGCGCCTCGGCGAAGTTCATCGCCGGGAACCCGATGCACCCGGCGACGAACAGGTTGGCGGGCGAGTCGAAGAGCCGCTGCGGGCTGTCGGCCTGCTGGGCTCTGCCGTCCAGCATCACGCACACCCGGTCGCCGAGCGACATCGCCTCGGCCTGGTCATCGGTCACGTACACGGTGGTGATGCCCAGCCGCTCGCGCATCTGGCCGAGCACCGCCCGCATCGACGCCCGCGGCCCGGCGCCCAGGTTCGAGAGCGGCTCGTCGATGAGGAACGCCTGCGGTTCGCGCACGATCGCCCGCCCCATCGCCACCCGCTGGCGCTGGCCGCCGGACAGCGTGGCCGGATGGCGCGACAGGTGCGGCTCCAGCCCCAGCATCCGCGCCGCCAGCGCCACCCGCCGCGCGATCTCCGCTCTCGGAGTGCCGCGCAGCCGCAGCCCGAAGGCCAGGTTCTGCTCCACGGTCAGCCGCGGGTACAGCGTCTGACCATGCGACACCATCGCGATGCCCCGGTCCCTCGGCGGCAGGTGGTTCGCCACCCGCTGGCCGATCGAGATCGTCCCGGCGTTGATCTCCTCCAGCCCGGCGATCGACCGCAGGGCGGTCGACTTGCCGCACCCGGAAGGGCCGAGCAGCACCATGAACTCACCGTCCGCCACCGCGAGGTTCAGGTCATCGAGCGCCTTCAACCCGCCCCGATATACCTTGTCGACATGATCGAGGGCGATCTGAGTCATCCGTAACTCCTAGGTCATAGAGCCGTGGCGCGCGCACTGCCGGGATCGCGGGAGTCGGCGATGATGAGCTCTCCGACGGACCCCGCGAGAACGTCGCGCGCCTCCTCGCTGAGCCCCGAGTCACTGATCAGGACGCTGGCGTCGGCCAGCGAGGCGATCGCCGAGAGGCCAATGATTCCCCATTTGGTGTGGTCGGCGAGGACCACCAGGCGGCCCGCGGACGCCACCATCGCCCGGTTCATCTCGGCTTCCATGAGGTTGGGGGTGGTGAAGCCGCTCACCGGGTCCATGCCGTGGACGCCCATCAGCAGGCAGTCGACGTGCAGGTCGCTGACGGTCTGGACGGCGATGGGGCCGACCAGGGCGTCGGACGGAGTCCTGACCCCGCCGGTGAGCAGGACGGTCTGGGAGGAGTCGCCGTTGACGAACAGGTAGTCGGCGACCCGGACGGAGTTGGTCACGACGGTGATCGCGGGGATGCGCGCCAGGTGAACGGCGAGCGCGTACGTCGTCGTGCCCGCGCTGACCGCGATCGTCGCCTTGGGCTGCACCAGAGCCGCGGCCGAGGCGGCGATCAGTTCCTTGGCGGCCGGCTCGCGCCACGACTTGGCCTCGAATCCCGGCTCGTCGCTGGTGCCCTGCTGGGGGACGGTGGCCCCGCCGTACACCTTCTTCACCAGGCCGCGGGCCGCCAGCGCGTCGATGTCGCGGCGGACCGTCATGTCCGACACGCCGAGCAACTCGGCCAACTGGACGATGCGGGCGCCGCCGGACCGCTCTACCTCCGCCAGGATCCGGTCCTGCCGCTGGGCGGGGAGCATGGTCGGCGTCACCTCAGATGGTTCCATCAATGTGTCCCATGATCGTGCGGCATGTGAAGGATCTAACAACATGTGGTCACTATCTAGCATCTGATCACACAGAGATGTCAAGATATGTGGTGTTCATGCACCGGAATTGTTACGAACGAGCCTCAGATTTCATGGCTTGCCATCATAATCACAGGTCAAGACCTCACACGGTCGGGCCGTCGCGCTGACGGGCAATGCGGGGCGTTCGTGCTCCATATCAAACATTGACATGTGGGGCGGCGTACTGCATCGTCGTAGTCGGGTCCTGCCGCAGCCGGTCGCGTCCTAGCCGCCCGGCACGATGCCGGGGGCGCCAGGGGTGTTGTGCTGGCCGATCAGGTGCAGGGCGCGGTCGCGGTCGCGGTCCTCGACGGCGTCGATGATCGCGACGTGCAGGGCGTGGCGCTCGGCCATGACCTCGGGAACGGGCTCGGTCCCGTAGGGCAGGAAGGCGAGGGTGTGGGACTCGATGTGGTCGAGCAGGTTGACGTACATCGAGCGGAGCATCGGGTGCGGGCTGACCGCCGCCACCCGGGCATGCAGCGACCAGTTGGCGTGCACGAAGCCGACCACGTCGAGCCGCTCCACCGCGGCCGCCATCTCGGCCAGGATCTCGCGCAGCTCGGCGATGTCGGCGGGCGACGCGTGCCACAGCGCGTCCTCGATCAGCAGCCTGTCCAGCGCGTCGCGGATGCGGATCGCCTCGGCCACCGACGTCTGATCGCCGTCTAGGGCCAGCACGGAGTTACCGAGACGCACCATCGGCGACTGCGCCGCCGCGAACACGCCGCCGCCGGGACCGGGGCGGACCAGCACCAGGCCACGGGACTGGGTGATCCGCAGCGCCTCATTGAACGTGCCGACCGACACCGCGCAGCGGGCCCGGAGCTCTTCCTTCGATCCGAGCCGGTCGCCCGGCGCGGCCGCCTCGGCGATCGCGATGAGCTGCGCGGCCACCGATTCCCCGCGGGACAACCGGGGGATGCTCATAGCGCTCGTCGCCTCCTCCCGCCTCGACCACGTCGGCCTTCCGAATTCCATATAAACATTACGGGCCGATGTCTTGACAGGTCAATGGCATGGCGCGCAGCATCATAGGGAAATCATCATGAGGAATTCGAGGAGGAGTGCCCGATGCGTGTCGCCAACCTGGACGGCCGACTGGTGATCGTGACCGGCGAGGCCGGCCATGAGATCGGCTACGACGTGGAGAAGAGCAGCGGCGGCCAGTTCAGCTCCGACCCACAGGCCGTCTACGACGTCTGGGGCGCCTTCACCACGTGGGCGGCGGCGGGCCAGTTCACCGACGGGACGCCGGTCGCGGCCGACGCGCTCGGCTCGCCCGCGCCCGCGCCCCGGCAGGTGTTCGGCATCGGTCTCAACTACCGGGACCACGCCGCCGAGTCCGGCTACGACGCGCCGGCAGGCGAGCCGCCGGTGTTCACGAAGTTCCCGACCTGCATCACCGGCCCGACCGGCGACATCGAGATGCCGGCCGGCGGCAAGGTCGACTGGGAGATCGAGCTGGTCGTCGTCATCGGCCGCCGCGCCCACCGGGTCGGCCAGGACGAGGCCCTCGACTACGTGGCCGGCTACGCGGCCGGCCAGGACGTCTCCGAGCGCGGGCTGCAGCTGGCCGCGACGCCCCCGCAGTTCAGCATGGGCAAGTCGCTGCCCGGCTACGGCCCGGTCGGCCCCTGGCTGGTCACCCTGGACGACATCGCCGACCCGAACGACCTCGAGCTCGGCTGCGAGGTCAACGGCGAGGTGATGCAGCTCAGCCGGACCAGCAACCTCATCTTCTCGGTGCCCGCGCTGATCGCGAACCTGTCGGCCAGCGTGCCGCTGCTGCCCGGCGACGTGATCTTCACCGGCACCCCCTCGGGCGTCGGCCTGGGCCGCACCCCGCAGCGCTGGCTCGCCCACGGCGACGTGCTGACCAGCCACATTGAGGGCATCGGGACGATGAAGCACCGCTTCGTCGCCGCCACGGAGGTGTAGCCATGGGCCTGCACCGGCTGACCCACATCGTGATGGGCGTCCCCAACGTCGAGGAGACGGCCGCCTACTACGCGGACTTCGGCCTCATCCCCGGCGTCGCCGACCAGGCGGTGCCGGGGATGCGAACGTTCGCCACCGTCGACGGCGGCGAGCAGCTGACGATCGTGCCCTCACCGCAGCGGCGGCTGGTCCGGCTCGGCATCGGCGTCGACGACCCGGACGACCTAGACCGGATCTCCGCCTCGCTGGCCGCCCTGGGGGTGCCGGCCGGGCGCAACGAGATCAGCGTCCGGGCGGAGGATCCCGGCACTCAGGTGACCGTCCGGGTGGAGATCGCGGCCCGGGTGACCCACGAGCCGACCCCGGCCCCGGCCTACAACGCCCCCGGCGTGACCGCCAGGACCGGCGAGCGGGCGCCCGGCATCCTCCGCGAGCGGCCGGTCCGGCCGCGCAAGCTCGGCCACGTGGTGCTCGGCTCCACCGACCGGGAGGCCTCGCAGAAGTTCTTCACCCACGGCATCGGGCTCAAGGTCAGCGACGAGGTGCCGGGGATCGCCGCGTTCCTGCGCTGCTCGACCGACCATCACAACGTGCTGGTGCAGCAGGCGCCGGTGGCGTTCCTGCACCACACCTCGTGGCAGGTCGACGACGTGGACGAGGTGGGCCGGGGTGCGTCGGCGATGCTCGAGGCCGACCCGTCGCGGCACACCTGGGGCCTGGGCAGGCACTTCATCGGCTCCAACTTCTTCTGGTACCTCAAGGATCCGGCCGGCAACTTCTCCGAGTACTACTCCGACCTGGACTGCATCGTCGACGACGCGCTGTGGAAGCCGGGGGTGTGGGAGGGCGCCAGGTCGCTGTGGGCCTGGGGGCCGCCGCCGCCCGCGTCGTTCCTCGCCCCCGATGACCTCGGCGCGCTGATGGCCGGCGCGCACCAGGCTCCCTGATGTCTCACGCCATCACGGACCCGTCGGGCGACGTCGCGCACCCCGACGTCGCGCACCCTGACGTCCTCA
>Ga0208220_1000902_pt1 | contig 12467 bp, 7 predicted proteins | sample NGESurdeep092012_9_FD_184484 | JGI IMG/M metagenome (GOLD analysis project Ga0208220, IMG submission 184484) | Arctic peat soil microbial communities from Barrow, Alaska - NGEE Surface sample F53-1 deep-092012 (SPAdes) | ecosystem: Environmental > Terrestrial > Soil > Wetlands > Peat ... | reverse complement strand
CCTCCGTTCAGCTCTCGGCTGGTACGCCCCCAATCGTGAATCCCCCACAGATCGCGTCCGCAGCGCGCGAAGCCGTCGCGAACGTGCTTGGCCCCAATGCGCTCGTCGCGCTCCCCAGCATGAACATGGGCGGCGAGGACTTCGCGATGTACATGGAGCGCATACCTGGCTGCTTCATGCGCATCGGCGCACGCGAGCCGGGCGGCCGCGCGATTCCAGCGCACTCGCCCGCGTTCTACGCGGCGGAGGGCGCGCTCTTCGTCGGCGCCGCGGTGCTGGCCGAGTGCGCGCGCGTGGGCGCGCGCACTCCGTACTGACTCGTTCCGCGCGATGAACGAGAACTCAACGCTGCACTCTCTTCGGATTCAGAGGAAGCAATGAAAATTTCGATCGTGACCTCGCGGGCGCACGCCCGCTTCCGCGCACCGATGCGCGTGTGCCTGGTTTTCTCCGCGCTCGCTCTCGCGGCCGGAGTAGCGAGCGCACAAACGGCGAGCGGATCGTTCACGCTCGAACAGATCCTCAGTTATCCATACACGGAGGAGCTCACGTCGGCGCCAACGGGAGCTCGCATGGCGTGGGTATTCAATCAGCTCGGCGTTCGCAACGTGTGGGCGGCCGAGGGTCCGGACTTCAAGGCGCGTCAAATCACTGACTATCGCGCCGATGACGGACAGGAGCTCACGCAGCTCTCGATCAGCGCCGACGGCAAATACATCGTGTACGTTCGTGGCGGCGATCACGACGCCAACTGGCCCGCCGAGGGCGATCTGCAGCCAGACCCGGCGCACCTCGCAGCGCAGCCAAAGGTGGAAATCTGGGTCGCTCAGTTCGCGGGCGGGCAACCGCAGTCGTCGAAGCTGATCTCCGAGGGCGACGGGCCGGTGTTGTCGCCGCGCGGCGATCGCATCGCGTTCACGAAGGATCATCAGATCTGGATCGCCTCGCTGGACAGCTCCGCTTCGCCAAAGCAGCTGTTCTTCGCGCGCGGCGCAAGCGAATCGCCCGTATGGTCGCCGTCGGGAGACCGCCTGGCCTTCGTGTCCGATCGGGGCGACCACAGCTTCATTGGCGTGTTCACATCCGATTCCGCGCCGATCGAGTATCTCGCGCCATCTACGTCGCACGATGATTCGCCACGCTGGTCGGCCGACGGAAAGCGCATCGCGTTCGTGCGGCAGCCCGGCACGGGCGGAGTGCCGGAGACATTGCTCGATCGGCACCCCGCGCCGTGGGCGATATGGATTGCGGACGTGGCAACGCGCGCTGGTCACCTGCTCTGGAAGAGTCCGAACACGCTGCTCGGCTCCATTCCCAGCACCGCGGGTGAAGCGAATCTGTCGTGGAGCACGAGCGGTCGCATCGTCTTCCTGAACACCATCGATGGATGGCCGCACCTCTACTCGATTCCGGATGCGGGTGGCACGCCAACGCTCCTGACGCCCGGGAAATTCATGGTGGAGTATGTAACCACTTCCCGCGACGGCAACACCATCGTGTACAACGCAAACACCGGCGCCACCGCCGGTGACTTCGACCGGCGCCATCTCTACTCAGTGCCAGCCGACCGCGCGGCGCCCGTCGCTCTCACGCCGGGCGATGGACTCGAGTGGCAGCCGCAGATCACGGGCGATGGCAACACCGTCGCCTTCATCGGCGCCGGAGCGCAGCGCTCTCCTCTCCCGATGGTTGTCCCGATTGCCGGAGGCGCCGTTCACGCCATCGGCAGCGAGGTCGTGCCGGCGAGCTTCCCCGCATCGGAGCTCGTAATTCCGAAGCCCGTCGTCTTTCGCGCCGCGGATGGAACCGTAGTGCACGGCCAGCTCTTCGCGCGAGCGGGGGCAACGGCGAGCGCGAAGAAGCCGGGCATCATCTTCGTTCACGGCGGACCACCGCGTCAGATGCTGCTCGGCTGGCACTACATGAACTACTACTCGAATGGCTACGCGGTAAATCAGTATCTCGCGAACCACGGTTATGTCGTGCTGTCGGTGAACTATCGCCTCGGCATCGGCTATGGAGAGCGATTCCACAATCCGGCGCACGCTGGACCGTGGGGCGCGTCGGAGTATCAGGACGTGCAGGCGGGTGCGGCATACCTGCGCGCGCTGCACGACGTGGATGCATCGCGCATCGGCATCTGGGGCGGATCGTACGGCGGATATCTCACCGCGCTCGCGCTCGCCCGCAACTCGGACGTGTTCAAGGCCGGCGTGGATTTCCACGGCGTCCACGACTGGGCCGCCGACATCGGGCGCTACTTCACCAATGAGCAGTCACGCTACGAGAAGGGCGACATCAAGCGCGCGCTCGACGTCGCGTGGGCATCATCGCCAGTCGCGTCGATGGCCACCTGGAAGAGCCCCGTGCTACTGATTCAGGGCGACGATGATCGGAACGTGTCGTTCCACCAGACCGTGGACATCGCGCGAAGGCTGCAGGCCGTGGGAGTTTCGTTCGAGGAGCTCGTGATCCCGGATGAGATTCACGGCTTTTTGCGCCATCACTCGTGGCTGATGGCCGACTCGGCGACCGTCGCCTACCTCAACAACCACCTCATGCGGTGAGCCAGGACCAAACCAGCGAGATCTTGACTCCGGCGGCAGTCGCGTTCGTGACAGGACTGACGCGAGCGTTCGCGCCACGCCTCCAAACGCTGTTGGCCGCGCGTGCGACACGGCGCGCGGCGTTCGCCACGGCGCGGCCGCTCGACTTTCGTCCCGACACCCAATCGATTCGAGATGGAGACTGGCGCGTCGCCGAGATCCCGCGCGATCTCTTGCGACGGGTAGTCGAGATCACCGGTCCGGTCGATCGCAAGATGATCATCAACGCGCTCAACTCCGGCGCGGATGCGTTCATGGCGGACTTCGAGGACGCGACGGCGCCGACGTGGAGCAACTTGCTCGACGGCCAGGTCAATCTGCGCGATGCTGTGCGCGGGACCATCTCGTACACCGATCCCGCCACCGGAAAGAGCTACGCGCTTGGGCGTACGCTCGCCACGCTGATGGTTCGACCGCGCGGACTGCATCTCCCCGAGGCGCACATGACCGTGGATGGCGCTGCCGTGCCCGGAGCGCTGTTCGACTTTGGCCTCTTTGCCTTTCACAATGCCAAAGCGCTCATCGAGCGTGGGAGCGGTCCGTACTTCTATCTCCCCAAGCTCGAGCATGCGGACGAGGCGGCGTGGTGGAACGACGTCTTCGACGCTACGGAGGATGAGCTTGGGATCGGCCGCGGAGTCATCAAGGCCACGGTTCTCATCGAGACACTTCCCGCCGCCTTCCAGATGGATGAGATCCTCTTCGAATTGCGCGAGCATGCGGCGGGACTCAATTGCGGCCGTTGGGACTACATATTCAGCTTCATCAAGTCGCGGCGACATGATTCGGACGCGATCCTTCCTGACCGAGTGCAGGTGGGCATGGTCCAGCCGTGCATGCGCGCGTACACGCAGCTCGTGGTTCGCACGTGTCACCGCCGCGGCGCCTTCGCGATAGGCGGTATGGCCGCGCAGATTCCCGTGAAGGGCGACCCGTCCGCCAATGCCGCCGCGCTAAATGGCGTGCGAGCGGACAAGCTGCGCGAGGTGACGGATGGGCACGACGGCACGTGGGTCGCGCACCCGGCGCTCGTGGCCGTCGCACGCGAGACCTTTGCCGCGCACATGCGCGGCGACAACCAACTCGACCGCATGCGCGACGATATGCACGTCACCCCGGCGGAGCTGCTGCAGACGCCCACCGGAGCACGCACCGAGAACGGTGTACGTCTCAACGTGCGAGTGGGAGTGCAGTACATCGAGGCATGGCTCCGCGGGCACGGGGCGGTGCCGCTGTACAACATGATGGAGGACACCGCCACCGCGGAAATCTCGCGCGCGCAGCTCTGGCAGTGGCTCGCGCATCGCGCTCAGCTCGATGACGGACGCGTCGTCACGCGCGAGCTGGTCGCACGCGTGATGGAGGAGGAGCTCGTTCGGATTGGCGAGGAGATCGGCGCCGAGCGTATGCAGGGCGGGCGCTTTCCGGAGGCGGTGGCGTTGTTCGACAGCCTGATCAACGCGAAGGAGCTCGAGGAATTCCTGACGCTTCCGGCCTATCCGCTGCTCGATGATCTCACGCCGCACATAGTCGTGACCACCTGATCCTCACGCCTCAGTGCGTCGCCGGCGTGCTGGGGCCGATCTCGCTGAACGGAATGTTGAGGATCGGATACTCCTGCCATCCGCGATAGTCGAAGTGCCACCATTCGGCGTGGTACACCGTGAATCCCTCCGCCTCCAGCGCGTGTCGCAGCAGCGCGCGACGCCACCGCTGGAGGCTCGTGCCGCCCGGGTAGTTCGCCCAGGCGCGATCCGACGTCTCATCGTAGGTGCTGACCATCTCCACCGGCGCGCCCGTCGCGAGCTCATAGAGCGTCACATCGGCCGCCGCGCCGCGGTTGTGTCGTGAGCCCTCTGACGGGTCGGCGACAAAGATCTTCTTGTCTGCCGGCACCGCGTCCCAGAACATCTTCGTCACGTACCACGGGCGATAGCTGTCGTGGACGAGGATGCCGTAGCCCATCGCCTCGAGACGATGGTGCGCGCGCACCAGCGCCTCGGCCGCCGGGCGCTCGAGGAACGCGCGGGCTTCCGGATAGAAGCGCGTGCCCAGAAAGTTGTTCGTCGTCGCGTAGCGAATTTCCAGGTGAATGGTGCTGTCGAGTGTGACGAGCTCCACGAGATCCGGAGCGCGCCGGTGCCCGGACTCCACGGGCGGCGTGGCCGCGCGCGCCTCGCGCTCCAGCTCCGCAATCGGCCGCACCGGCGTCACCCGCAGCTGATTACCCGACGCGGGTCCGATCGCGCGGCGCGGAAACCAGAGCTTGCCCACGTGCAACCCGGTCACCCTCCCCGTGCCGTCCACGGAGAACATGACGGGCTCGGAGTCGAACCGTGAACCGCGCGGGAAGGTGAAGGTCGAATCGGTGTGAGGGGTTAGTGGCGACTCGTAGTGCCAGTCCACCAGCGCGTCGATCGCACCGCGATCCTCCAGGATATAGAGGATGCTGCGGTCCGAACCGTACTCACCAACGAGCTTCGCGATTTCCGGTGGCGCGGGCGCGGGCGCCTCCGCGCGTGTGCGCACGAAACCAGTGCCGGCGACTATGAGCGTGTCGCCGCGAGGCCGGGCGCGCGTGCCGAACCCGAGCCGGTCGTCGCGAACCAGCGTGTCGCCAAGCTGCCGGAGCACGCCGCGGCTGCCTCCGCGCGTCGAGCGCTCGACGAGCTGCGCAGTGGACGCGTCGCTGTCGGAAGCCGCGGTGACGTAGGTGAGCTCGAGCGCGGAATCGCCGGAAGCGTATCGTCCGCTCAGCCGCGTGGCGTCAGCAGCGGGCACCGCGCTTGTGGTCACCCAGTTCGGCATAGCACCGTGCCGGCGACGCGCGCGCATTGCGCGAAGCGCGGCGGTGGCGATGCGCGCGGCCACCGCGCTCGACGCATCGAGGGATGTCACGATGGCGACACCGAGTCGCTCATCGGGGAGCATCCTGAGGTCCGCGGTGAAGCCGTCGCTCGCGCCACGCTGCGCCACCTCGCGCATTCCGTCCAGCGTGTCGACACGAAAGCCGATTCCGTACTCCAGCGGGGCTCCGCTGCTCGAACGTTGAGGAACCATCATCGATGCGAGCGCGCGAGCGAATAGAACGCGACCGCGCGCGCCGACCCCGCCGGCGAACATCGCCGTCATGAAGCGTCCGAGATCGGCGACGGTAGTGTAGAGCGGCGTTGCCGACTCGCCACGCATCACTCGTGGGACGAGATCGCGCCGGCCGTCGTACGTCCACTGGTAGCCCTGGGCGGCGCGCGACTCGAGTGCCGGTGTCAACCCGAACGTGCTCTCATCCATTACCAGCGGGGCGAGCACGTGTCGCGTCATGTAGGACGCGAACGGCTCCCGCGACACGCGTTCGACCACGTTGCGCATGGTCTCCACACCGGCATCGGAGTATTTGACGCGGGTACCGGGCGGAAATATCAACGTCGTGGAGTCGAGGCTCATGACGCTTGCGGCGAGCGACCGTGTGGTAGTGTCGAAGCGGCTGCCAACCGGCGGCTCCCGCACGAGTCCAGAGCTGTGCGATGCGAGCTCGCGCAGCGTGATGGGCGTGCCGGACGGATCGTGTGGCGTGAAGCCCGGGATGTACCGCGTGATGGGAGCGTCGAGATCCGCCTTCCGCTGCGCCGCCAGCTGCATGACGCCGAGCGCAGCGAACAGCGACGAGACCGCGCCCACCGGGTACACCGTTGTCGCGGTCGCGGACAGCTGGCGGGCGGAGTCGGCGATGCCGAAGCCGTGTGCCCAAAGAATGTGATCGCCATCGACGATCGCGATCGAGAGCGCGGGGAGCTGCTTGTCGTGCATCTCCTGCGTGATGACGCGCGTCAGAAATGCGGCGACTGGCGCGCTGGCGCGATCGGGTTCGATGTTTGCCACGCGCGCAGGTGCCTGCGCGATGGCAGGTGCGGCGGCAAGTAGCGCGACAGCGAGGACGCGGATGGCGCCGCTACTGCTTGCGCGCGCGCGGCTCGGCGCGGGTGGCGTCCTTCGCGCCGCCGGCCCAGCTGCCACGCTCGCCGTGCTGAGCGATGATGCGCGCGAGCCTCGCGGCGGCGTTGTTCCAGTTCGTCTCCACGGCGGCTTGCGCGGCGTCGGGATCGCCGCGGGCGATAGTGGCGGCAATGACCTCGTGTTCCTTCACTGAGGTGGGCAACTCATCGAGCAACACGCTCACGTAGAGCCGCGTGTACCGCTCGCACTGCGGCTTGATGGCTCGGTGGAGCGTGAGCAGGCGCGGGCCGACCACGGAGTTCACGTACGTCTCGTGAAAGTGGAGGTCGAGCTCGAAGAATCGCGCGGCGGCGCCGCGATTGCGCGATTGCGCGGCCAGCTCGCGATTGAGCTCGCGCATTTGTGACGCGAGCTCTCTGCGGCGTGCGGGCGGGAGCATCGCGGCGGTACGCGCTGCGAGTCCCTCGAGGTGGCCGACGATCTGGAAGAGCTCTTCGCCGTCATCCATGGTGAGGGGGGCGACGATGAGCCGGCGCTCCCGTCCCTGTCCGGCGGAAGCGATGAATCCTTCCTGCTCGAGGCGGTGGAGGGCGCTTCGGACGGGCGTGCGGCTCAGCCCGAGTCGTTCGGCGATGACGCGTTCGGAGATGCGCGAACCGGGGGGGAGCTGTCCCCAGACGATGACGCTTCGAAGGTCGTGGTAGGCGCGGGAGACGTTGTCGAGCCGTTCGCCGGAGTCGGCGGGGCGCTCGCTCGGCCGGCGTGAGCGGGCGGCGTTCTTCTTGGGGAGGGGTGCGGCTCGCTGCACGATCGTAAAACGATACGGGGTAGTGGGAGATGGCGCAAGCCGCCCCGTTTCGGCGCAAACGGTCCACCATTGTGGTATACCGAACGGCGCTCTATGTTGGTCCCGCGATTCAGGCGCTGTTCCCCGCACCCCGGGCATCGTGGCCATCGACTCCTCCCGCTCTCCAGCTCCTGCACCCGCAGCCGCCGCGGACATCACCATTCGCCCCCTCGTCTCGCTCGCCGAATTCAAGGCGTGCGTCGACCTGCAGCAGGAGGTCTGGGGCGAGGAATACGGCGACGCCATCCCCGCATCGCTCCTCCACGTCGTCGCGCATGTCGGAGGCATCATCGCCGGCGCGTTCGCCGCCGATGGAGAGCTCGTCGGCTTCGTCTTCGGCCTCACCGGCATCAGAGACGGCGGGATCGTGCACTGGTCGCACGCGCTCGGCGTTCGCGAGTCCGCCCGCAACGCCGGCGTCGGGCGGATGCTCAAGCACTACCAGCGCGCCGAGCTCGCGCGAAGCGGCGTCTCTACCCTCTACTGGACGTTCGACCCGCTCATGGCGAAGAACGCGCACCTCAACCTCAACCGGTTGGGCGCTCGCGTCGTCGAATACGTCGAGAACATGTACGGAACCACGTCGAGCCCACTGCACCACGGCCTCGCCACCGACCGGCTAATAGTGTCGTGGTCCACCAACCCCGACTCGGTTCGCCCGAATGGCTCGTCGCCCGTCGAGGCGATGAGCACGCGCACTCGCCTCATCCTCACCCCCGTGCCGCACGCTGGCGACGCCGTCGCGCATCTCGATGCGCCGGACCGGCCCGTCGCACTGCTGATCGAAGTTCCCCCCGACATTCAGAGCGTCACTTCGCACGCCACCGTCGCGATGTGGCACGCCGCAATCCGCGCGAATTTCCAGTGGGCGCTGCGGAACGGCTACTCCGTGTCCGGACTGCATCGCGATCCGTCCAGCAGACGTTCGTTCTACGTGCTCCAGCTGGAGTCGAGCACACCGAGATGACCGCCCTTACAGATTCGCCGATGGATGCCGCGGCGCACGTGCCCGAGCTGCGCCGGATGCTCGGCGTCACCGACCTCACGCTCCTCGCCATGGGCACGGTCATCGGATCGGGGATCTATCTCGTGCCGGCCGTCGTGCTGCGACAGACCGGCGGTGCGAGCGGGCCCGCGTTACTCGTTTGGCTCGTCGCCGGAGTGCTCTCGCTGCTCGGCGCGCTGACGTACGCCGAGATGGGTGCGATGAAGCCGGAGGCGGGCGGGCTGTACGTGTACGTCCGCGACAGCTTCGGTGCGCTCCCGGCTTTTCTCTACGGGTGGACGAGCTTCTTCGTCATCGCGAGTGGATCCCTGGCCACTCTCGCCGTCGCCTTCTCGGGCTATCTCTCCGAGTTCGTCCCGCTCGGCCGCGCGGCCTCACGCATCGTGTCGGTGTTGGTGATCGTGGTGATCGCGACGGTCAACGTTCGCGGCACTCGCAAGAGCTCCACTCTACAGAACTGGACTACTGGTGCGAAGGTGGGTGCGTTGCTGCTCCTGAGCACCGCGCTCCTCATGTTCGGCCGAGCTCCCGGCGGAACGGCGATCAGTTGGCCCGAGTCCTTCTCGCCGTCGCTCGCCGTTGGAATGGGCGCGGCGATGATCGGCGTGCTCTGGGCGTACGAGGGATGGCAATACGTCACCTTCTCCGCTGGCGAAACCCGCAATCCTCAGCGGACTTTTCCGCTGGCGATCACGGTCGCGACCGCGGCGCTCGTCGGGCTGTACCTGCTGGTGAATCTCGCGTATCTCGCTGCGCTCGGTCCGATCGCCGCGTCGCACTCGGAGAAAATCGCGGCAGATGCAGCGTCGGTGGTGCTTGGCAACGCGGCCGGCATGGTGGTGGGCGCGCTGATTCTCGTATCCATCTTCAGCGCCGCCAATGGGCTGATTCTCACGGCGCCGCGCGTGTACTTCGCGATGGCGCGCGACGGCGTGTTCTTCCGGCGGCTCGCGATCATCAGCCCGCGTTTCGGAACTCCCGCGTTCGCGATCATCGCCACCGCGCTGTGGGCCGCAGTGCTGGCTGTGAGCGGGACGTTCGAGCAGCTGCTCACCTTCGTCGTATTCACCGGGTGGATCTTCTACGGGCTCGGTGCGCTCAGTGTGTTCGTGTACCGTCGGCGACTCCCCAACGCGCACCGTCCGTTCCGCGTCCCCGGCTATCCAGTCACTCCGGTGCTGTTCGTTCTCTCCGCCGCGGGGCTGGTGCTCAACACTGTCTTCACGCAGCCGCTGCGCGCGGCGGCAGGGTTGAGCGTCGTCCTCCTCGGCACTCCGGCGTTTTTCGTGTGGCGCGCGCGCTCGCGCCGCGACGGGCGTCTCGGTCCTCCCTCCGCAACCACGGTTTAGCCATGCTCCAGCTTTCCGGCAAATGGACGATCGCTCTGGTCACTGCTGGTGTGATGGCATGTACCAGCGCGACAACACCACGCGGCGGGAGCGCGGCGCCGAGCCCCTCATCCGATGCCGCGTACGATGTCATCATCGTGAACGGCAGAGTCGTCGACGGAAGCGGCAATGCGTGGTTCTACGGAGACGTCGCTCTTCGCGGCGACCGCATCGCGAAGATCGTCCGCCGCGGGCAACTGGGAAATGCGCACGCGACCAGGCGCATCGACGCAACCGGGATGGTCGTCGCGCCGGGATTTATCGACATCCAGGGCCAGTCGGGCGGTCAGTTCCTGGCAGGCGATGGCCGCGACGTGGGCAAGCTCACGCAGGGCGTGACCACGGAGATCCTCGGCGAGGCGTATACGTATGCGCCGGTCAGCGATCTGACGCTCGCCGACGTCGCCGGCGACACTGCGACGCTTGCGTTGGTGCGCGGCTTCAAGGGCGAGCACGGATTCGACGCGTGGCTACGCGCGATGCAGGCGCACGGCATTTCGCCCAACGTCGGCTCGTTCGTGGGTGCGAGCACCATTCGCGAGTATGCGATGGGGCTGCACATGGGTGCCGCGCCGGCGCCGCAGCTCGACTCGATGCGTGCTGCGATGCGACGCGGCATGGAAGACGGCGCGTTCGGACTCGGCAGCGCGCTTATCTATCCGCCCGGGAACTACGCGAGCACCGAGGAGCTCATCGAGATCGCGAAGGCGATGTCGCCGTTCGGTGGCGTGTACATCACGCACATGCGGTCGGAGGCTGACCAGCTGATCGAGGGCGTGGACGAGGCGATTCGCATCGGGCAGGAGGGGCACGTTCCCGTCGAGATCTATCACCTCAAGGCCGCTGGAAAGCGCAACTGGGGCAAGGCAGCGCAGGTGATCGCTAAAATCGATTCGGCGCGCGCCGCCGGACAGGACGTGCAGGCCGACATGTATCCGTACACGGCCGGTGCAACGGGACTGGCTGCGTGTTTGCCGCCATCGGCGTCGGCGGATGGGAAGCTGTTCGAAAATCTCGCCGACTCCTCGAAGCGCGCGAAGATTCGCGAGGAGATCGCGCATCCCACCACGTACGCGGAGAGTCTGTGCGAGCAGGCGACGCCGGAGGGCGTTCTGCTCACCGCGTTTCGCAGCCCCGACAACAAGAAGTGGGCTGGTCACCGACTGTCCGAGGTGATGGCTGCAAGTGGTCATGACTGGATCGGAACCGTGATGGATCTGCTGCTCACCGAGCACCAGGACATCGGGACGATCTACTTCCTCATGAGTGAGGACAACGTCGCGCTGCAATTGAAGCAGCCGTGGATCAAGATCGGCACGGACGCAGAGGGACCTGATCCGGACAGCACGACTGAGTTCACGCATCCACGATCGTACGGCACCTACCCGCGCATCCTCGGCAAGTACGTGCGGGACGAGCACGTGCTCACGCTCGAGGACGCAATCCGGAAGATGAGCGGCGCCGTCGCCGACCGCCTGCTGATCCGCGACCGCGGGCTGCTTCGCGAGGGGATGTATGCGGACGTCGTGGTGTTCGATCCGGCGACGATACAGGAGCACAGCACGTACGAGAAGCCGAATCAGGCGTCGACGGGCGTGAGCGAGGTTTTTGTGAATGGAACGGAGGTGATACGGGATGGGAAGCACACGGGTGCGAAGCCCGGCCGCGTCGTACGAGGACCAGGATGGCAAACCACCGTCGGAGTTGAGCAGTGATTCGCTGCACGGGATTTCACCAACAGGAGTTCGCTATGAGAGACAGGGTTCGTCGGCAGCTTCATCGAGTTTGTTTCGCGCTGCAATGGGTGCCAATGGCGGCACTCGTGCTGCTCGTCGCGCCTGCCGCGCACGCGAGCACGCTTGCGACGCGCATGGTGTCCGTCATCCTCGGGCAAGTGACTGACTCCAGCACCAAGGCAGCAATCCCCGGCGCCACCGTGCGTGTGGAGGGAACCAGCCTCGGCGCCGTGACGGGGAACGATGGTCACTACCGCATGGTCAACGTCGCATCCGGATCGCTCACGCTCGTGGTGCGGCGCATCGGCTACGCGCCGCAGCGACGGACCGTGACGGTGGGCGACAACTCCGAGGTGACGGCGGACTTTGTGTTGGTGCAGTCCGCCAGCACGTTGAGCGAGATCGTCGTCACGGGAACGGCGGGCGCGCAGGAGAAGCGCGAGATCGGAACCGCCGTCGGCACCGTGGACGCACCCACCGTGCTCTCCCAGTCGGCGGCGCCGAATCTCAGCTCGCTGCTCAACTCTCGAGTGGCCGGCGTCAGCATCGTCCCGAGCAGCGGACGCTTGGGCGCGGGGCCGAACATCAACATCCGCGGCGTGTCGAGTCTGAGCCTCAACAACAATCCGCTCATCTATATCGACGGTGTACGGGTGAGCAATCGTACGGCCGGTGATCCGACGGCGAACGGCAATGGCGGATACGGCGCGCAGAACGGGAGCGTGGTGGGGCGGCTCAACGACATCAGCCCGGAAGACATCGAGAGCATTCAGATCATCAAGGGACCGGCCGCGTCGACGATCTACGGGACGGAAGCGGCGAATGGCGTGATCCAGATCATCACCAAGAAGGGTGCAGGCACGAAGCCCGTGCTCGATGCCCAGGTGCAGCATGGCTACATCTACTTCAGGGATCCCGAGGGGCGCGTCG
>Ga0208220_1000901_pt1 | contig 12471 bp, 10 predicted proteins | sample NGESurdeep092012_9_FD_184484 | JGI IMG/M metagenome (GOLD analysis project Ga0208220, IMG submission 184484) | Arctic peat soil microbial communities from Barrow, Alaska - NGEE Surface sample F53-1 deep-092012 (SPAdes) | ecosystem: Environmental > Terrestrial > Soil > Wetlands > Peat ... | reverse complement strand
TCCGATCTAGCAGCGAGTCACCAGTCACCGAGTTCGAGCGGCCGATCCTCGAGGCATGCGCTGCGGGAGCGACGCCGGCGGTGCTGGCGGAACTGGAAGCCGCCAAGCTAGTCGCACTGCACGTCCGCGGCGAGATTGAGGAGCGCCGCCGCCGCGAAGCGGAGCTCGCCGCGCTGTTCGATGCTGCCAGCGACCTTGCCGCCTTGCGCGACCTGGACTCGGTCCTGCGCGCGATCGTTCGCCGGGCTCGCCTGCTGCTCGGCAGCGACATGGCCTACCTCACGCTGCACGACCCTGGTGCCGGGGACACGTACATGGGGGTAACTGCGGGATCGGTGTCCGGCTGCTTCCAGCACGTCCGCCTCGGCCCGGGTGAAGGGCTGGGTGGACTGGTGGCCGAACGGGCGGCCCCGTACGCCACTGCCGGATACTTCGGCGACGAGCGGCTCCGGCATACCCCGGCGATCGACCGGGCGGTGCGCGAGGAAGGCCTGGTCGCGATCGTGGGCGTTCCGCTGCTGCAGAGCAGGTCGGTCATTGGCGTGTTGTTCGCCGGCGACCGGCGAAGCCGGACGTTCGCGGCGCACGATGTGTCGCTGTTGTGCTCGCTGGCGGCGCACGCCGCCATCGCGATCGACGCCGTTCACCTGCTGGAGGACACCCGCAGGGCGCTCGACGAACTGAACACGGCCAATCAGCTCCTGAAAGAGCAGAGCGCAGCGGTAGAGCGGGCCTCGCAGGCACACCAGCTGTTCACCGAGCTTGTCCTTTCAGGCGGCCAGGCCGACGACATCGCTCGCGCGGTCGCGGCGATGCTCGGCCGCGACGTGGTCATCCTCGGCGAGCAGGACAATCCAGTGGCGGTCGGCGGCCGCCCGGAACTGGATGACCCGGGTCTGACGTCTGCGGCCGCCCGGGCCCGGGCGACCCGCCACGCCGTGTGCGCAGGGAACTTCTGGGCCGTTCCCGCGACGGCCGGCGCCGAGCACCTGGGGACGCTGGCGCTGCGGTCCGGGCCTGACCTCCCGGAGGGCGATCGCCTCATCCTCGAGCGCGCGGCCATGGTGACCGCGTTGCTCCTTCTGCAGGGCCGCTCGGTGGCTGAAGCGGAGCACCGGGTGCGCGGTGAACTGCTCAGTGACCTGCTCGGCGCTCCGCACCAGGACCCGGAGTCACTCCGGGCGCGCGGGTTGCGGCTCGGCGCGGACCTGGACCGGCCGCATGTGGTGGTCGTCGTCGATGCTCGGTCGGAGCCATCGCCCCGGCTCAGGGCAGCCGCCGCTCACCTGGCCGCCACACGGCACGGCCTGGCGGGCGACCACGATGGCCGCATGGTGCTCCTACTCCCGGGGACCGATCCCGCCGCGGCGGCACCAGAGGTGGCGGCCGCGCTCAGCCACGCGGGCACCCGCCTCACCGTGGGCGCTGCCGGGCCCAGCGGCTGTCCGCCCGCCATCAACAGCGCGTACTCACAGGCGTGCCGGTGCGTCGAAGCGCTGCTGGCGCTGGGCAGGCAGGGCGCGGCTGCCACGCTGGGCGAACTGGGATTCCTGGGCATGCTGCTGTCGGACCACAAGGACGTTCCCGGGTTCGTCCGGTCGGTGATCGGCTGTCTGCTCGACTACGACGCGCGCAAGGGTACCGACCTCGTCCAGACCGTGGAGGCGTATTTCGGCTCCGGCGGCAACGTCACCAAGGCCAAGGACGCCCTCCACGTGCATGTGAACACCGTCACGCAACGACTGGACCGCGTCACCAGCCTGCTCGGAGATGACTGGCAGCTCGGTGAGCGGGCGCTGGAGATCCGCCTCGCCGTCTACCTGTACCGGCTCCGCGCCGGAGGACGGCCGGCTGAGCACCGGAAATGAGCATTCGACGGTCCCGCGCGGTCGTCATCGAAATGTGTCTGAAATGAGCGTTGACGCGCTCCGGAACTGGTTTTACAGTGCAATCTAATATCTGAATCACCTCTCACATTTCATGGAGGAGACGTGGGCGGCAACCGTTCGAGACAACAGGACCAGGCGGCGAGAGCCCGGCTTGCAAAGCCGAGGCGCAGGGCGATGGTGGGCGCGGCGGGGATCGCGGCGGTGGTCCTGGGGGTCGCCGCCTGTGCTTCTTCGTCGTCTAGTTCCGCAGGCGACACCGGAACGACCGGGGCCGGAAACAGCGCCAGCGGCACCCCGGTCAAGGTCGGCATGATCTACGAGAAGACCGGCATCTACTCCGCCTACGCGCAGGAATACCAGCAGGGATTCCAGATCGGACTGAACTACGCGACCCAGGGAACCGGCAAGGTCAACGGGCACCCGGTCCAGGTGACCTGGGACGACGACGCGGACAGCGCCACCACGGCCGTGACCGACTTCAAGAGCCTGGTCGGCGCGGGTTACAAAATCATCGGTGGTACCGCCGACTCCGGCATCGCGACCGAGCTGGCCCCGCTCGCCGCGCAGAACCAGGTGCTCTACGTTTCCGGCCCGGCGGCGGCCGACCAGCTCACCGGCGCCAACAAGTACACCTTCCGATCCGGCCGGCAGACCTACCAGGACGTGATGGCGGCGAAGTCATTTGTCGCGAACGCGGGCAGCGGGCAGAAGATCGTCGTGCTGGCCCAGGACTACGCGTTCGGCGAGTCCTACGTGACCGACGCCCAGAAGGTCTTCGGCTCGACCGGCGATAAGGTCACCCCCGTCCTCGTCCCGCTCACCACGACGGACTTCACCCCGACCGCGCTCCAGGTCAAGGCGCTGCACCCGAGCCTGATCTTCCTCGCCTGGGCGGGCACCACCGGCGCCGCGCTGGCGCAGGCGCTCGACCAGCAGGGCGACTTCAACGGCACCAAGGTCGTGACCGGCCTCGCCAACATCGCGACCTATCCCTTCTACGGGGCGGCGGGCGCGAAGTTCGATTACCTGTCGCTGTACCTCTACCAAGGATCGCACAACGCCGCCAACGACTACCTCATCAGCCAGATGAAGGCTAAGTACAGCAGCGTGCCTGACCTGTTCACGCCGGACGGGTTCGTCGCCGCGCAAATGATCGTGCACGCCATCCAGGCAGGCGGCGGTACTGATGTGAACTCGATGATCAGCGCGCTGTCCGGCTGGACGTTCCTCGCACCCAAGGGCGAACAGCAGATTCGCGCCTCCGACCACGCGATGCTTCAGCCGATGTTCCAGGTGAAGCTCACCGAGGCCAGCAGCACCGACTTCACGCCATCGGTCCTGTCCACCTTGTCCAACGATGCCACCGCGCCGTCGGCGTCCGCGAACCTCGGCAGCTGAGCGGCAGGCTGAGCAGGGTGATCACGGCTGACAAGCCGCTAGCGCTCACGATAGCGGGACTCGGCTTCGCCGTCGGCGGCGTGAGCGTGCTCGATGACGTGGACCTCGCGGTTCCCGAGGGCGAATTCCTCGGCATCATCGGCCCGAACGGCGCGGGCAAAACCACATTGTTCAACTTGCTCAGCGGCCTGCTGCGCCCGTCTGCGGGCAGCATAGAACTGGCCGGGCGCGATATTACCGGGCTCAGCCCGGACCGTCGCGCCCGGCTCGGCCTGGGGCGCACGTTCCAGACCTCGATGCTGTTCGATGCGCTGCCGGCCGCCGAGAACGTCCGGCTGGCGGCGCAGGCGCGCCTCGGCGGCGGCGGTCGCTGGTGGCACCGGCCGCGCCGGCAGGACCAGGCGAGCGCTCGGGCGAGCGAAGCGATCGACGCGGTCGGCCTCACGGAGCTGGCGAACCGCCCGGCACGGGTTCTGTCCCATGGCGACAAGCGCAAGCTCGAGCTGGCTGTCCTCATGGCCGGTGACGCGAACGTCCTGCTGCTCGACGAGCCGATGGCCGGCGTTAACAGCGAGGACGTTCCCGGCCTGACCGAGCTGATCGGGCGCCTACATCAACAAGGCCGGACCGTGCTCATGGTCGAGCACCACATCTCGGTCGTCCTCGGACTCGCCCAGCGGGTCGCGGTCTTGCACCACGGGACGCTGCTCGCGCATGGCACTCCGGACGAGGTCATGGCGGACGACACCGTCCAGGGCGCCTACCTGGGAGAACCACTGTGATGAGAGCAACCGAAGCCAACGGCGGGGATGCCCGGACCGGAACCGCGGAACCCGCCGTGGACGTCGCGGGCCTGCGAGTGACCATCCAGGGCTCGGTCGTCCTCCAGGGCGTCGATCTCACCGTTCCGCGAGGGGAGGTGACGGCCCTGCTCGGCCGCAACGGGGTCGGCAAGACCACGACCCTTCGTGCCCTGATCGGCCTCCAGGCGGGCTCCGGTAACGTGCGAATTCTCGGTCACGCGACACGTGGATGGCCGGTACACAAAATTATCCGCCTTGGCATCGGCTACGTCCCCGAGGACCGTGACGTGTTCGCGAAGCTGACGGTCGCGGAGAACCTCCGGATCGCGCAGACCGCGCAAACCACCACGGCAAACTACGATCGCGTCTACGCTCTGTTCCCCGAACTCAAGGTGCGGCACAGGCAGCTGGCAGGCACCTTGTCCGGCGGCCAGCAGCAGATGCTCGCGATCGGCCGAGTCCTCCTCACCGAGAGAGCGCTGCTCCTCGTCGACGAACCCACCAAGGGCCTATCGCCGAAGTTCGTCTCAGAAGTGGTAGACGCCCTGGAGCGCGTAAGGCAGACCACGACGATCCTCATAGTCGAGCAGAACGTCCACGTCGTCCGCCGGCTCGCCCAGCACGTCGTCGTCCTCGACCACGGCACGGTGGCGCACACAGGCGATGCGAGCGAACTGGAAGACGAGAACCTGGTGCGGCGCCTGCTGGGGGTCGCCCGGTGAGCACGTTCGTCGCCATCACCATCAGTGGCCTTGCCCTCGGCGCGATGTACTTCCTCGTCGCGTCCGGTCTGTCCCTGATCTACGGCCTGATGGAGGTGCTGAACTTCGCGCACGGCGTGTTCCTCACGCTCGGCGCGTACGCAGGCTGGGCCGCTGCGCAGTATCTACCGCAGCAGGGCTGGACCTTCATCGTCACCGCGCTCGCCGCCACCGTGGCCGGGGCCGCGGTCGCCGCGGTCACGGAACTCCTGCTTATCCGCCCGCTATACGGCAAGCCAGTCAGCCAGATTCTGGTCACCATCGGCCTCGACCTGGCCCTGGTCGGGCTGCTGCTCGGGGGCTTCGGCAGCGACTCGCGCGCCATCGCGGTCCCGGCCTGGCTGACAGCGGTCACCACCATCGGCTCCGAGCACATCCCGAACGGCGACTGGCTTTCCCTCGGCCTCGGCCTGGCTGTCCTCGGGCTCCTGACCTGGTTCCTGCGCTACACGCGGTACGGCATCATCATCCGGGCGGGCGCGGAAAACCGCGACATGGTGAGTGCCCTCGGCATTGACGTCGGTCGCGCGTTCACGTTGGTGTTCGCCATCGGCGGCGCTGCGGCGGGCCTTGCTGGCCTGCTCAACTCCGTGGTCTTCAGCAGCGCGCTGGTCGACCCGACACAGGGCGACCAGCTTCTGATCTTCGCCTTCATCGTGGTCGTCATCGGCGGCCTCGGCTCGATCACCGGATCGGCCATCGCCGCTCTGCTGGTCGGCCTGGTCCAGGTGTACGTGACCTTCTACGCCAATGGCGGCGGCCTGGCGCAGCTCGGCAATATGTCGGTCGTGCTGGTCCTGGCGATTGTGCTGCTGGTGCGCCCGCGCGGACTGCTCGGGAGGACGACATGACGAACGTGCTCACGAGGCTCACCCAACGTCCGCCGGCCGCGGAGACGAGACGGTCGGCGGCAGGGCGAGTCGCCGGTGTCGTCCTGCTGGTACTCGCGGTGGTTCTTCCGTTCTGCAGCCTGATCGTGCCCTGGGTACTGCCGGGAACGGTGGACGTCCTGAACTCGGTGGGCACCCTCGAAGTACTCGGGCTGTGCTTCGTGTTCGCGGGGGTGGCGGTCGGGTACGACGTGCTGTTCGGATTCACCGGGCTCCTGTCGTTCGGGCAGGTGCTGTACTTCGCGGAGGGCGCCTACGTGCTCGACATCGCGCTGACGGTGTGGAACTGGCCGCTGCTGGCGGCGATTCTGCTCACGCTCGCCATCGGCCTCGTGCTCGCGCTGGTGCTCGGGGCGCTCACCCTGCGCGGCCAAGGGATCGCGTTCGCTATGGTCACGCTTGCGTTCGCGCAGGCCTTCTACTACCTGGTCGAGGACAATCCGGGGAACCTCACCGGAGGTGACACCGGTCTTGTCATGTCGGCCAGCCGGCTGCCCGGGTTCCTGGTCGGGGTAGGGAACACGAGGAACCTGTACTGGCTGGCGCTGGCGTTCTTGGTGCTCACGTACGCGGTGGTGTGGTTGGTCACCGGGTCGGCGACCGGGCGGGTGTGGCTCGCCATCCGGGAGAGCGAGCGGCGGGCCGAGGTGCTGGGCTTCCGCCTGTTTCCCTTCAAGCTTGGATCGTTCGTCCTGTCATCGTTGATCGCCACTGCGGGCGGCATGGTCTACCTGCTGATCGTCGGGACGGTGTCGCCGTCGGCGGTCGCTTCCACCACGGTCACCATCTCCATCCTGGTGATGGTCGTGCTTGGGGGGGCGGGGACGCGGTGGGGCGCGGTCGCCGGCGCGATCGTCTACGTTTATTTGCAGCAGTACCTGCTGAAGGTAGCCGCCGAACCGTCTTTCGCCTCCCTGCCCGCGGTGGCGCGTGTGCCGCTGTCGCAGCCGGACTTCCTTCTGGGGGCCATCTTCGTGCTGTTTATCTTGTTCGCGCCCGGCGGGATCGCGGGCCTGGTCGCACGGAAGAAGGAGAAGCGTTGAGCAACGAGGACGCGACGGCTGAGGTGCCGGGCAAGGCGCTCGGCGAGAAAGGAGCGCGTACCCGCCGCAGGCTGCTGGAGGCCGCGGAGCAGGTCTTCGCCGACCTTGGCTACCACGACGCGTCCATCGTCAAGATCACCGAGGCCGCCGGGGTCTCCCAGGGGACGTTCTACCTGTACTTCGCGGGCAAGCAGGAGATCTTCGACGTGCTGGTGGAGGACCTCAACACGAGGATCCGGCGGGCGATGTCGGAGGCTTCAGCGAAGGGGGCCGCGCGGATCGAGAAGGAACGGCTCGGGTTCGAGGCGTTCTTCCGGTTCACCGCCGAGCACCCGGCGCTGTACCGGGTGATTCGCCAGGCCGAGTTCGTGTCACCGCGCATGCTCCGGCTGCACTACGACCGGCTCGCTGAAGGGTACGTGGAAGGGCTCCGCACGGCGAGCGACGCCGGCGAGATCTCGATCGGCGACCCCGGCGTCACCGCCTGGGCGCTGATGGCGGTCGGGGAGATGATCGGACTGCGCTGGATCCTGTGGGGCGATACCCGCGAAGTTCCCCCGGAGGTGTTCGACGAGGCCATGGCCTTCGTCGCGCGCGCGCTGGGCGTCCAGGCGCCCGATGACTGACCCGGTCGTCGGTATCGCGGGGCTTGCCTCGCACCTGCCGGATCAGTGGTGCAGCGCGGCCGAACTCGCCGTCGCGTCCGGAATACCCGAGGCCGTTCTGGTGGAGCGGTTCGGCCTCGTCGGCAAGCACATCGCCGCGCCCGGCGAGCACGTGACCGACCTGGCACGGGAGGCCGCCTGGCGGCTGCTGTCCGAGACCGGGGTGGCGCCAGGTGAAATCGACGCGGTCGTGTATTTCGGCTCGACGTGGAAGAACTATCCCGTCTGGCAGGCGGCGCCGCGGATCGCGCACGAACTCGGCTGCCACCGGGCGTTCGCACTCGAACTCGACTACATTTCCTGCGGGTCGCCGGTGGCGCTGCGGGTCGCGAAGGCCCTCATCGTCTCCGATCCCGCAATCCGCACCGTGCTCCTGGTCGGAGCCAGCTGCGAGTCGCGGCTCATCGACTACGGCAACCAGCGGACGCGCTTCATGTTCAACTTCGGTGACGGCGCGGTCGCGGCTCTCCTCGTACGCGACTACCCCGCGAACCCGGTACTGGAGACGGCGATGATTACCGACGGATCGCTGAGCCTGCACGTCAAGGTTCCCGCTGGCGGCTCGGCCCTGCCCGCCTCGGCCGAGACGATCGCCGCGCGGCAGCACCACCTCGACGTGGCTGACCCCGACAATATGCGGGACCGGTTGGCTGAGGTCAGCCTGGGCAACTTCCTCCAGGTCGCGCAGGACGCGGTCAAACGGTCTGGCGGCAGCCCGCGCGACGTCTCGTTCGTCGTCCCCATCCACATGAAGCGGTCGATGCAGGCAGCGATGCTCAAAGGACTGGGCCTGGATGACAGCCGAGCCGTCTACCTGGAAGACACCGGCCACATGAGCGGCGTCGACAACCTCCTCGGCCTTGACCGCCTCGTACGGGGTGGCCGCCTTCGCGACGGCGACTTGGTCTTGCTCCTCGCGGCCGGCATCGGCTACACCTGGGCTGCAACAGTCGTCCAGTGGGGAGCAAGACATGGGTGAACACGGCGCGAGCGACCTATCCCTTTCCCGTTGGCTGCCAGACCGGGCCGCGCTGACACCGGAGCGGGTGGCGATCGACTTTGGCGGCCGGCTGATCAGCTACGCCGAACTGGCGGCGGCCGCCGCCGCGCGGGCAGCCGCGTTCGCCGCCAGTGGATTGAAGCCCGGCGACCGGGTCGCCACGCTCGCCCGCAACTGCCCAGAGCACGTGGCGGTGTTCTTCGCCTGCGCGCAGGCCGGCCTCATCCTAGTGCCGCTGAACTGGAGGCTGACGGAGTCCGAGCTCGCCTACCAGATCGGCGACGCCGACCCTTCAGTGCTGCTTACCGAACCGGCGCTGGAAGCGCTGGGCAAGGAGGCCGCCGGCTCGGCCTACCGGGTGGAGTCGCTGCTGGCCGAGCCGACCGCGGAAGCGGCGCCACCGGTGCCCGTCTCGGGTGACGATCCGCTCCTGATCCTCTATACCTCCGGCACAACCGGCCGTCCGAAGGGCGCGGTGCTCACCCACGCTAACTGCTTCTGGACCAACCTGAGCCTGGACCGGACCGCGGAGATCACTGGCGGTGACGTCGTGCTCCAGGTGCTGCCTCAGTGCCACGTCGGCGGCTGGAACGTCCAGCCCTTGCTCGCCTGGTGGAAGGGCGCGACCGTCGTCCTCGAGCAGGCCTTCGACGCGGCCCGCGTCCTGGACCTGATTCAGGAGAGGAAGATCGCCACGATGATGGGCGTGCCGACGAACTACCAGATGCTGGCGGCCCGCCCGGAATTCGGCCAAGCGGACCTGTCCAGCCTGCGGCAGGTCATCGTCGGCGGCGCGCCGATGCCGCGTCCGCTGCTGGAGGCATGGCAGCGGCGCGGCGTCACCGTGCTGCAGGGGTACGGGCTCACGGAGGCCGCGCCGAACGTGCTCTGCGTGCCGCCGGAGTACGCGACCGCGAAGAGCGGATCGGCGGGGCGGCCTTACCTCCACGTGACGGTCGGGCTGCGGGACCTGAGTCAAGATGAGTTCGTTCGGGGCAACGGAGTTGGGGAATTGCTTGTCAAAGGACCCAACGTCTTCAGCGGGTACTGGCGCAACTCGGCCGCGACCAAGGCGGCCCTCGACGATGACGGCTGGCTCGCGACGGGAGACATCGCGGAGCGGGACGCCGACGGGTTCTACTGGATCCGCGGTCGCAGCAAGGACATGTACATCTCGGGCGGGGAGAACGTGTACCCGGCGGAGGTCGAGGAGGCCCTCGTCGCGCACAAAGCGATTGCCGAGGCGGCGGTGGTCGGAGTCGCGGACGAGCGATGGGGTGAGACGGGTCTTGCGTTCGTGGTATTCACGCCGGGGCAAGAAGCGGCTGAGGTCGAGCTCGCCGAGTTCTGCCGAGGGCGGCTGGCGCGGTACAAGGTGCCGGGACGGGTCCGAGCGCTGGCCGAGCTGCCGCGACTGACAAGCGGGAAGCTCGACAAGGCCACGCTCCGATCGATGCTGGAGGCAGACGAATGACAGTATTCTCCGGCGGTGATCTGGTCAGATGTCGTCGTCGGGGATGATCACGACGGGGCAGTGCGCGTGGTGGGTGACCTGGGTGCTGACGGAGCCGAGCAGCAGGCGCTTGAATCCGCCGGCGCCGCGGGAGCCGACGACGAGCATGTCCGCGCCCCGGGTGGCTTGCAAGAGCGTCTCCGCGGGCAAGCCGACCACGGCCTTGACGGTGACCGACGCGGGCCGGGATTCGGGTCTGACCGTCTGAAGCGTGCTCTCGGTCTCTTCCTGGGCCAACTTGAGGGCCTGTTTGGCTAGGTCCTGGTCGTACGGATAGGGGCAGGGAACGGCGGCGCCCGCACCCCAGTACGCCGTGATCGCCGGCTGCTGGACGGTCAGCACGGTGAGCGGTACGCGGCGGACCGCTGCTTCCCTGATCGCCCACTCAAGGGCGCGGCCCGAGTGATCAGAGCCGTCTACACCGACGATGATTCCTGGCAACTTGCTCTTCTCCTTCGGCTGACCTGCTTCTTCGCCTTCGACGTTCGCCTTCGACGCTAGGCTCGCCACCCGGTGCCGGTCAGGGGCGCACGTCCCAGCGTCTAGGGGAAATCCGGCACCTGATGACGGGACTAAGGGCCGTAGCCGCGCTGAGGCATGCAGGACGCAAGTCGTGGCGGCGGGGGAAGCTGGTGACGAAGGCGGTCCCGATGCGGTCCTTAGCGTGATTACTGAGACGTAAGACTTCGGAAGGAGATGTCGTCATGAAGGCAGTGGCCGAACTTCTGGATCTGACAGGCAAGGCGGCGATTGTCACCGGAGGCGCTGTCGGCATCGGCCTCGGGATCACCCGACGGCTGGCCGAGGCGGGAGCCAGCGTCCTCATCGCCGTATCGACCGCGAGGAAGCGGCCCGCGCCGCCAAGGAGCTGGCCGGGGCCGGGCTGCGGGTGGAGAGCGTTGTCGCCGACGTCGGCGACGAATACGACGTTCGTGACGTGGTGGACGCCGCGGTGCGGCTGTTCGGCGGCGTCGACATCCTGGTGAACAACGCGGGGATCTACCCGAGCGCCCCACTCGCCAGGCTCTCCGCGCCCACGTTTGACAGGGTGGTGAGTGTTAACCTCCGCGGCGTCTACCTGTTCACCCAGCGGGTGACCGAGCAGCTGAAGGCGCAGGGGCACGGCGGGCACATCATCAACGTGACGTCGATCGACGCGCTGCACCCGTCCATGGTCGGGCTGGCCGCCTATGACGCGACTAAGCACGGCGTGTGGGGCTTCACCGAGAACGTCGCGCTCGAGCTCGCCCCGTTCGGCATCCAGGTCAACGCCGTCGCCCCGGGCGGGATCAACACGCCCGGCACGCAGGTGAGCACCGGGGCCGAAGGCGACCTGGACCCGGCAGTGATGGAGGCATTTCTGGCCACGCTGCCGATGCGGCGGATGGGCGATCCCGACGACATCGGCAAGGTCGTCCTGTTCCTGGCCTCGGACATGGCGTCCTACATGACCGGCAGCCAGGTGATTGTTGACGGCGGCGCCCTCCTGCGGTGAACTGCAGGCGCCGAATACGCGGCCGAGAGGTACTGAATCGCGCCCCGGTCGCGCCATCGCTGCGCTAATTGCCAGCGGCGGAGAGCCCCCGCAGCGGACTCACGAGGCGCTGGCCGAGCTCCTTGGGCGCTTGGATGACGAGCGCCCAGTAGAGGCACAAGTGATACGCGCGGCCGCGCAGCAGCCAGACGGCAGGCTCCCGCGCGGGCTTGTCCACGAATCGGTCGAGTAAGAGCCTGGCCGCACGCTCCGATGCTTTACCCGCCCAGTGAACCGGATCACCTTGCAGCTGCAGCGGGAAGGGCTGGTCGACCTAGGCGTCGCGCCTGCACTCGAAGCGGTCTACGTGCACGGCGTACAGGCCACCTATCTGGCTGTGCCACCCGACGTTCGAGACTTGCTTTCGGAGCCGCCTGCGGCCAATGCGCCTTACTGAGCCCAGTCTCGCTGGCTGTGAGCGCTCAGGTAATTCCCTAATCGTCAGCCTCGGAGCTGGGGAACTAAATGAGCGCCGACACTCCGCTAGAGACACCGCTTCGAACGCGCTACAGACACCGCCCGGTAGCATCTCGTAAAGCTGCGAACACGTTGACGCATGGGCTTTCGCTCGTTAGCATCTCGAAATGGCATCACCGCCTCCTAAGCGGTAGGTCCCGCGTTCGAGTCGCGGTCGGGGCGCCACCGAACACTGCTGCGAAAGCCCTCCTGACCTGTGCAAACGCGGGAAGAGAGGGTCTTGTCATGTTGCGGTCGGCGGTGACAGCGCGTGATTCAAATCGCGTCATACCGGACGTTTCTAACCGGCTTCCTGTGCCGGAACTCGGGGAAGAGAATGAAACTGTCCCCAGATCCCGGCGGCAGGCACATTCATCGAAGCAACTGGACGCGGGACCGCTCGCGGCGGACATCAGCTCGTTCCGGCTGAACTTGGCCGCTGAGAACAAGGCCGAGAAGACCATCCGGGTGTACATCGATGCGGTGCGCTGGTTCGCCGCTGCTCATCTGCTCTGTGAG
>Ga0208220_1000899_pt1 | contig 12483 bp, 12 predicted proteins | sample NGESurdeep092012_9_FD_184484 | JGI IMG/M metagenome (GOLD analysis project Ga0208220, IMG submission 184484) | Arctic peat soil microbial communities from Barrow, Alaska - NGEE Surface sample F53-1 deep-092012 (SPAdes) | ecosystem: Environmental > Terrestrial > Soil > Wetlands > Peat ... | reverse complement strand
CGGACACCAGCGCCGCGTGCTCCACCTCCGCCACGCCCAGCAGCCTGCTCCGCAGCTGTTTCCAGGCCGGCTGGGCGATCTTCAGGTGCACGTACGCCGACAGTCCGTACCCGTAGCGCTGGGGATCGACCTGAACTGTGTACCCCGTGATCACGCCGGTCTCCTCGAGCCGCTGGACGCGCGTGTACGCCCCGGCCCGGGAGATGTGCAGCTTGGCCGCCAGTGCCCGCATGGACATGCGGCCGTCCGCGGACAGCTGGGCCACGATGGCCCGGTCCACGTCATCGAGGACAGGCGCCTGCCCAGATGGGTCCTCGTGGCCCGCTGAACTGGATGTCATAGGACCACGCTACCCCCGAGTTGAGAGCCAATCGTCTGCGTTCAAGAGTAAATCGTGGACTTGTGGATTTGTGGTGCTCGCCAGTCACCGGCTGGCGGGCTCGCCGGCTATCCGGCTCGTGCGGGCCAGCAAGTGGCCGGTCACCGTGGTGCCCTGATCACCCTGCTCATCCGGAGCCTGATCAAGCCCGGCAGAATCCGGCGGGCCCATGAGGAGAGCGGGGGCTCGCACCCCCGGGCCGTCCGCCGGCCATCTGTCCAGCAGGAGCCCCGCACGGCAGATCTCCAGAACCGTCCGTCTACCGTAACTTATACAGTCCACGACTATGTCCAGGATTCTGGTCAAGCACTAGACGTTCGGCACGATAAGGACGCACAGTTACCTTGATAGCCGTCTTCCCTTGATGGGAGAGTCGTGACAGCCGTGACAGGTGCAGTCCCCAGCCGGGCGAAGCGGCGGCGGCTGTTGCCGACCAAGACCCCGCTGGCGCTGCTGGGCACCGATGGCCAGCCTGTTCACTCCACCGACCTGGACATGCCGGGCGACGATGTCCTGGTCCGGTTGCACCGGCAGATGGTGCTGGGCCGGCGCTTCGACACCCAGGCCACGGCGCTGACCAAGCAGGGCCGTCTGGCGGTGTATCCCTCGGCGCGGGGCCAGGAAGCCGGTGAGATCGGCGCGGTGGCCGCCCTGCGCCCGCAGGACTGGCTGTTCCCTACCTACCGCGACTCGATGGCGGTGGTGGCCCGCGGCGTCGACCCCGTCGAGGTGCTGGTCCTGCTGCGAGGGGACTGGCACTGCGGGTACGACCCGTACGCGCACCGGGTGGCCCCCCAGTGCACGCCGCTGGCGACCAACGCGCCGCATGCCGTCGGGGTCGCCCACGCAGCCCGGCTGAAGGGCGAGGACACCGTCGCGCTGGTCATGCTGGGCGACGGCGCGACGAGCGAGGGTGACACCCACACGGCGCTCAACTTCGCCGCCGTGTGGAACTCACCGGTCGTGTTCTTCGTGCAGAACAACGGCTACGCCATCAGCGTCCCCGTAGCCAAGCAGAGCGCCGCCCCGTCCCTGGCCCACAAAGGAATCGGCTACGGGATCCCCGGGATGCTCGTGGACGGCAACGACCCGGCAGCGGTGTACGCGGCCGTCCGCCGGGCGGTCGAGTCGGCGGCTGGCGGCGCCGGGCCGACTCTCATTGAGGCGCTCACGTACCGGATGGAAGCCCATACCAACGCCGACGACGCCGCCCGCTACCGGCCCGAGGCCGAGGTGCGGAAATGGCTCGCCCGCGACCCGGTCACGCGGATCAGGCAGTATCTCCTCGACCAGGGACTGGTGGACGCCGCCGCCCTGTCCGCCCTGGACGCCGAGGCCGAGGAGCAGGCCGGGGAGCTGCGGCGGCGGATGAACACCGACACGGTCCCCGACCCGGCTGACCTGTTCCGCTTCGTCTACGCCGAGCCCACACCCGCGCTGCGCCGACAGCAGCAACGGCTGGCGGCCGAACTGGAGGAACTGAGGGACGAGGCCGGGGAGGTGCGATGACGGCGCTCGCTGAGCGTGAGATCAGGACGCCGGCCGGGGTGTCCCCCGTGACCATGGCCGCCGCCCTGAACCGGGCGCTGGCCGACGCGCTGCGCGATGACGAGACCGTCCTGGTCTTCGGCGAGGACGTCGCCGCCCTCGGCGGGGTGTTCCGGGTGACCGACGGGCTGGCCGCCGCGTTCGGCGAGGCCCGGGTCTTCGACACCCCGCTGGCCGAGTCCGGGATCGTCGGCACCGCCATCGGGATGGCCATGAACGGCCTCCGCCCCGTGGTCGAGATGCAGTTCGACGCGTTCGCCTACCCCGCGTTCGAGCAGATCACCAGCCACCTGGCCAAGCTCCGCAACCGGACCCGGGGACGCGTCGGCCTGCCCATCGTCATCCGGATCCCGTACGGCGGGGGTATCGGCGGGGTCGAGCACCACTGCGACTCGTCCGAGGCCTACTACACCCATACCGCAGGCCTGCGGGTCGTCACCCCGGCCACGCCCGGCGACGCCTACGCGCTGCTGCGGCAGGCCATCGACTGCCCCGATCCCGTCATTTTCCTGGAGCCCAAACGCCGCTACTGGTCGAAGGAGACCACGGTCCTGGACCACACGGCCTCGGTCATCGACCGGGCCGCCGTGCGCCGGCCGGGCACTGATGTCACGCTCATCGCCTACGGCGGCACGCTGGGCACCGCCCTGGACGCCGCCGCAGAGGCCCAGGAAAATGGCCACAGCGTCGAGGTCATCGACCTGAGAAGCCTGTCCCCGTTCGACGACGACACGGTCACCGCCTCGGTCCGGCGGACCGGCCGGGCCGTCGTGGTCCACGAGGCCAGCCGGTTCTGCGGATACGGCGCCGAGGTGGCCGCGCGCCTCTCCGAGCAGTGCTTCCACTACCTTGAAGCCCCGGTCCTGCGGGTCACGGGGTTCGACATCCCTTATCCTCCGCCGCACCTGGAGCAGCATCATCTGCCCAGCGTTGACCGCATCCTGGACGCGATCGACCGCCTCCAATGGTGCGAGACGAGCACCATGAAGGCGGCCGGCTAGATGCCCGCGTTCCTGCTGCCGGATCTCGGCGAGGGTCTCACCGAAGCCGAGATCGTCACCTGGCGGGTCCAGGCCGGTGACGTCGTGGCCGTGGACCAGACAGTGGTCGAGGTGGAAACGGCCAAAGCCGTGGTCGAGGTGCCGGTCCCATTCGCCGGCCGGGTCACCGCTCTGCACGGCGAGCCCGGCGACGTGCTGGCCGTCGGGGCACCACTGATCACCGTCGCCGGGGCGGATACCGAACCAGACACGTCACCAACCCAGGCCATGGCCACAGGGCATCCCGCCGCGCCGTTCGCGGAGCCGGGCGTCGCCACGCCGGAATCCGCTGCCAGCCATGACGGCGAGAGCGGGAGAGTCCTCATCGGCTACGGCACTTCTGCTGACCGCCGGCGCCGCCGCGCCCGCGGATCACCGGCAATGTCCTCGCCGCGGGCCGCTGGGCACGTCGCGGCCAGCCCCGCTGCCGCGAGCACCGGTGCCGCGCGCGCCGGTCAGTCACCCCCGCCCGGCAGCCGGGTGGCCGTCGTCTCACCGCTCGTCAGGCGGCTGGCCCGGGAGGCCGGCCTTGACGTCACGGCAATCCGGGGGTCGGGCCGGGACGGCCTGATCACCCGCCACGACGTCGACCTGGCCATTGAAGCTCACGGCGGCGAGGCTCGATCAGCGGCGCTGGACATCAGCCCGCAGTCGGGGCCGGCCAGCGTCCCGGAAGGTGGACCCACCGGCATCGCGCGGATCCCGATTCGGGGGGTGCGCAAAGCGGTCGCGGACAAGCTCAGCCGGTCGCGGCGGGAGATCCCGGAGGCGACGGTATGGGTCGACGTCGACGCCACCGAGCTGATCAGGCTCCGTGCGACCCTGAATGCGGACGAGTCCGCCCCGAAGATCAGCCTCCTGGCGATGTTTTCCAGGTACACCATCCTCGGATTGCGCCGCTATCCCGAACTCAACGCCCGGATCGAAGGCGACGAGATAGTGCTGGGCCCTGCGGTCCACCTGGGTTTCGCCGCTCAGACCGACCGGGGCCTCATGGTGCCGGTCGTGCCCGACGCGCACGCCTGCACACTTCAGCAGCTCTCCATGAGGCTGGCGGAGCGCACCCAGCGGGCCAGGGACGGCAAGCTCGGTCCCGGCGAGCTGACCGGCGGGACGTTCACGATCAACAACTACGGCGTGTTCGGCGTGGATGGCTCGGCGGCCATCATCAATCATCCCGAGGTGGCAATCCTGGGGATCGGCAGGATCATCGAGCGCCCCTGGGTCGTCGACGGCCAGATCGCGGCCCGGCAGATGACTCAGCTCACGCTCGCCTTCGATCACCGGGTCTGCGACGGCGGAACCGCCGGGGGCTTCCTGCGCTTCGTCGCCGACTGTGTTGAGTCCCCCGCGCATGCCGTGCGGAACATGTAGGCCGTCCAAGCTTCCCGTGCCGCTGGCAGGCCCGCGCGGCCGTGGCCACCGCGTCGCGGACCCGCGGGTCGTCGTAGCGTCCCGGCACCCCCAGCTCGGCGGTCAGGTCGTTCGCCCCGATGGCCAGCATGTCCACGCCGTCGAGCGCGGCGATCGCGTCGGCGCTGGCCACGCCCGCGGGTGTCTCGATCAGGATCTGCGTGATCGTCGCCCGGTCCAGCACGGGGTTCAGCGTGGCCGCCGGAGTCGGCCGCATGCCGAACTGCGGCACCGTCGCCAGCTGGGAGCGCTGGCCGCGCGGGGCGAAGCGGCACGCCCGGGCGACCGCCCGCGCCTGATCGGCCGTGTCTATCCGGGGCGCGATGATGCCTTGCGCGCCGCCGTCGAGCAGCCGCCCGATCGCCCCGTAGTCCTGCTCCGGGACGCGGACGAACGGTGTCAGGCCAAGATCGCCGGCGGTCGCGCACAGCTGGGCGGCGGCATCGAGCGGCATGGTCGAGTGCTCGAGGTCGATCATCACCGCGTGGTATCCGGCCTCCCGCGCGATGCGCACCACATCGGCGGTCCGGCTGCTGCGGATGCCGAGCATCAGCGTCAGCTCCCCGTCCCGCAGCCGGTCGAGGAACGGGTTCCGGCCGCCGGCAACGGCCTGCGGATCCAGCATGACTTTTTCTCTCCCTAAAACTGTCGCGGTCAGCGCCGCTGGTCCCCGGGCGCCCGGGCGTCCGGTCTCCCGGCACCGAAGAAGGTGTCCATCAGGCCCGGATCGTTGGCGATCTTGTCCGCGGGGCCGGCCAGCGCGACCGTGCCGGCGCTGAGTACCGTCGCGTGCTGGGCCAGCGACAGCCCGACCCGCACGTTCTGCTCGACCATGAGCACGGTCACCCCGGTCTGCGTCATCGCGGTAATGCTGGCGGAGACGAGGGCCACCGTGCGCGGGTCGAGACCCAGGGTCGGCTCGTCGAGCAGGACGACCCGTGGCTCGAGCATCAGTGCGCGGGCGAACTCGACCATGCGGCGCTGGCCGCCGGACAGGGTGCCCGCGCTGACGCCGGGACGGTCGGCCAGCAGCGGGAACATCTCCGCGAGCTGCTCGTAGCGCGCCTCGATCTGCGCGCGGCGGCGGCGGATGACGTACGCGCCCATGAGCACGTTCTGCCGGACGCTGAGGCGCGCGAACAGCCCGTGCCGTTGCGGTACGCAGGTAACGCCGGCGCGCAGGATGGCCTCGGGCGGCTGCCCGGTCAGGTCGGCCCCGCCGATGATGACGGACCCGCGGCTGGGCCGGAGGATCCCGGTCATCGTCTTCAGCACCGTGGACTTGCCTGCCCCGTTGGGCCGACGATGCAGGTGATCTGGCCCTCCGCGACGTCCAGGTCGACACCGCGCAGGATGTCCAGCCCGCCGTACCCGGCCCACAGCCCGCTGATCTTGATCATGCTGTCCGCTCCGCGGCGGCGAGCGCGACCTCGTCACCGAGGTAGGCGTCGACCACGGCGCGGTCGCCGCTCACCTCGGCCACGGTCCCGCTCGCGATGATCTTCCCGTTGGCCATCACGTAGACGTGGTCGCAGAGGCTGGCCAGGAAGGCGAGGTCGTGCTCGACCAGCAGGATGGCGACGCCGTGGCGCTGCAGCGACCGGACCATGCCCGCCAGCCGCTGGGCCAGCGCGGGGCTGATCCCGGCGGCGGGCTCGTCCAGCATGAGCAGGACCGGATCGAGCCAGAGCACCTGGGCCAGCTCGATGAGCTTGCGCTGGCCGTAGCTGAGCTCGGCCGGGTTGCTGTCCGCGTAGCCGTCCAGCCCCAGGCCGCTCAGGACGTCGATCGCCCGGGCCCGCTCGTCGGCGGACACCCGGGGTAGCCAGAGCCGGCGGAAGGAGAAGCGCGGCTGGGCGGCCGCGAGGTTCTCGGCGACGGTCAGGCTCGGGAACAGCCGCGGGAGCTGGTAGGTCCGGGCCAGCCCGGCGTGCGCCCGGGCCGCGCGGCCCCGGTGGCCGAGGGACCGGCCAGCCAGGATGACCTGGCCTGACGACGCGCCGACCGTGCCGTCGATGAGGTTGAACAGGGTGGTCTTGCCCGAGCCGTTGGGGCCGAGGAGCCCGGTGATGCGGGCGGCCGTCACGGTCAGGTCTGCCCCGTCCACCGCGCGCAGGCCGCCGAACGTCTTCACCAGCCCCCGGGTTTCTAGAATGTCCGCGGGACTCTCCGGCTGTCCGCTGGCCCGGGACAGCATCACCTGGTCGGGATCGCTGGGGACCGCCGTGGCCGCCCCACCCGCCATGGCCGGCCCGGCCAGCCCGGCCCGCCGGGCCTGGGCCCGCTGCCAGGAGCGGGTCACGGTGGGCAGCACGCCCCGCGGCAGGAACAGCACCACCGCGCCCAGCAGGCCGCCGAACAGCAGCAGCCGGATGGCCCCGGCGTCGGCGCCGCCCAGGCCGGTGCTGGTGAAGTTGGCCAGCGGCTCGAGGATGAAGGCCCCCAGCACCGGGCCCCACAGGGTGCCGCGCCCGCCCAGCAGGGCGGCCAGCACGATCAGCACGCTGGTGACGATGTCGAAAACGGCGGCCACGTTCAGGAATGACACGTAGTAGGCGTACAGGCCGCCGGCGATGCCGACGAATGTCCCGCCGAACACGAACGCGATCATCTTGTAGATGTCGGTCCGCACGCCGAGCCCGGCCGCCTTGTCCTCGTCGTCGGCGATCGCGAACAGGCCGAGGCCGAGCTTGCTCCGGCGGACCACGGCGGACACGGCGACGGTCAGCACCAGCAGGCCGAGCAGCGGGTAGTAGAACGGCCAGTTCTGGTAGGACAGGCTCCATGTGGGCAGCGGCAGGGCCAGGCCCTGGCTGCCGCCGGTCAGGCCGGACCAGGTCGTCGCGACGATGCCGAGCAGTTGCAGCGCGGCGAACGTGACGATGACGAAGTACATGCCGCGGGTGCGCCGGGTGACCAGGCTCAGGATGGCGGCGGCCACCGCGCAGACCAGGCCGCCGGCCAGGCAGCCGGCGAACGGCGAGAGGTGCGCCCGGACGGCCAGGATGCCGGTCGTGTACGCGCCGAGCCCGATGAAGGCGCTGTTGCCGAGGGAGATGTAGCCCGCGTAGCCGCCCATGATGTTCCACCCGCTGGCCCCGATGGCCAGCAGGAACGTCATGATGAGCAGGTTCTGCAGGTACAGGTTGCCCGAGACGAGCGGGAAGACCGCCAGGATGACCACGGCCAGGGCGATGACCGCGCGCCGCGCGGCGGTCGCGCTCATGTGGCCGCGTCCGGCCGGGCCGCCCGGGTGAACAGCCCCTGCGGCCGGATCAGCAGCACGACCAGGATGAGCAGCGTGGGCACCGCGGCCGACCAGCGCACCGAGATGTAGGTCGAGGTGACCGCTTCGGCCACGCCGAGCAGCAGCCCGGCCGCGAACGCACCAGGAATGCTGCCCAGGCCGCCCAGGATGACCACGCTCAGCGTCAGCCCGATCCAGACGTCCTGGGAGTCCGGGGTGAACTGGTAGAGGAAGCTGAGCGCCGCACCGCCGAAGGCGCTGGTGGCCGTGGCGATCGCGAAGATCCACGCTCCGACTCGGGCGGGCTGGACGCCGACGAGGCGGGCCCCTTCCGGGTTCTCGGACGCCGCCGTGATCGCGTGCCCCAGCCAGCTGCGCCGGACAACGGCCTGCAGCGCGACCGTGACCCCCACCGCGAGCAGGCCGGCGTAGAACTGGGCCCGCGGCACGACCAGGGAGCCGAGCCGGAACGCCTGGTTGAAGTACCCGGGCGTGCTCGCGGTCGGGTCGGGGCCCCAGACCAGCGCGATGCAGGCCTCGGCCACCAGGGCGAGCGCGAACGTCGCGACGATGGTCAGGCCCGGATCGATCCGCTGCACCCGCTCGATCACCAGCCGGTACAGCGCGACGCCCAGGATGGCCATGGGGATGGTCACGATGAACCCGCCCAGCAGCGGGTCGATCCCGAATCGGGACCACAGCCCGTAGCAGAGGTAGGCCGACAGGACCAGGAACGCGCCCTGGGCCATGTTGACGATCTTCATCACGCCGAAGGTCTGATGCTGCGAGCGGTGGCCGCCGAAGGCTCGATCGCGGCCGCCGGCCGGGCGCTGCGCTACACCCGGTCGGCCGTGTCCCAGCAGTTGTCGGCGCTGGAAACCGAGGCGGGCACGGCCCTGGTCGACCGGCGCGGCAACCGGATCACGCTGACCCCGGCCGGCCGGATCCTGCTGGAGCACACCGAGCGGATCCTGGTCGAGCTGCGCGCCGCGGAAGCGACGCTGAGCCGGGATGACCAGGCGGTCAGCGGGCTGCTCCGGGTCGGCGTCCCGTTCCGGGAAGGGCCGCAGATCATGAGCCATGCGCTGATGGAGGTGCGGCGGCAGTTCCCGAAGCTCGAGATCCGGCTCATCGCGGCCACCGACGAGACCAGCGCTGACGCGCTGCTGCGCGACCAGCTGGACATGGCGATCGTCTCCCGGTTCGGCGCCCCGCAGCCACGCCCGCGGTCCGGGCTGCGCGAGTGGGACCTCGGCCACGACGCCCTCCGGCTGTGCGTGCCGGCCGGGCACCGGCTGGCCGAGGCGGACCAGTGCACCATGGCCGACCTGCGCGGCGAAGCCTGGATTGTCTGCCCGGCCAGCACCCTGGGGCGGCTCGTCATGGCCATGTGCGTCTCCGCCGGCTTCCAGCCTGAGCTGGCGGCCTCGGTGGACGATATCGGCACCGCGGTCGGCCTGGTCGGGATCGGCTGGGGGGTCACCATCGCCCCGCAGCGGACCCCGGCCGGCACCGGCATGCCGGTGGCCCGGATCCCCATTGCCGGGGTCAGCACCGCGCGGCACAGCATCCTGATGGTTCGCGATGGCGAGCACCTGCTCCCCTGGATCGCGGCGGCCATCACCGCGGTCCGTGGCGTGAGCGCCCGCCGGTGGCGGTCACCCGCTCCGGACCAGGGTCCGAGCCGGGAAACGTCCTGAGAATGATCCCCGCGGGCCGCTCTACCCGGAGGTCGCCGCGGTCATCGGCGACCATCCCGTGATACACCGGGCGGGCTCGTTTGACGCCTTCGACTTCCCTGGCTTCGAGGCGGCGGTCGCCGAGACCGGGATGGGGCATCTCGTGATCGCAGGCCTGATGACCGAAGGGTGCATCCTGCACACGACCCGGGGGGCGCTCCGCCGCGACTACGCCGTCTCGCTGGTCATCGACGCGACGGCCGGGGAGAACACCGCCATCCACGATGCCGCCGTGACCCGGCTCCTCCAGCTCGGCGTCGTCCCGGTCAGCTGGCTCTCCTTCGCATCTGAGCTGCAGCGGACGTATGACAACGCCGACACGGTCGGTATTTACTTCGATGTTCAGCTGCAGGCACCCGGATTCGCTAAGAACCTCAACACCCTGGCGGCCAAGGCAGCGCCCCGCACGGCATGACGGGGGGTACCGCAGCCTGCTTGGCGAAGCGCATCGTTATCCGCAACTGCTGGCCGGGTTCAGATCGCGGGTTCTCGAGCCCCGTTTCGGAGCACTAGCGGAACTGCTGCGCGACGCGGCCGGGCGTGGCGGAATATCCCCGGAGCGCCTGACACCCGTTGTCACGGGCTGGCCGGTTCCTGGTGGACCGGGGTCGCCATGGTGCCGAGTCCGGTCATGTGAATACGGACAGTGTCACCGGGGGTGAGCCACCTGGGGTTAGCCATGCCCATGGCGACACCCGCGGGGGTGCCAGTGGTGATGATGTCGCCTGGCTGGAGGGTAGTGGTGGCGCTGAGCCACTCGATGATCTCGAAGGGGCTGTTCGTCATTTCCTTGGCGCAGGCGTCCTGGCGGGATTCATCGTTGACCCAGGTCTGGATCCGGATGTTTTCGTAGCTGCCGGCTTCGTCAGCGGTCACGAGCCAGGGGCCGGTGGGCAGGAAGGTGTCCCAGCCCTTAGCCCGCATGAGCTGCAGCAGGATGGGTGAGTTCAGTTTCCTGCTCTCCCCCTCCATGAGGTCACGGGCGCTGACGTCGTTGGCGATCATGTATCCGGCGATGTGCTGGGCGGCCTGGGCCGCGGGAATCCTGCGGCCGCCCTTGCCGATGACGATGGCGAGTTCGGCTTCGTAGTCCAGCTGGGCGGATTCGCTGGGGCGGATGATCGGGTCAGCCGGGCCAGACAGTGCGGCGGCGGGCTTCTGGAAGATCACTGGCAGCGTGGGGAGCTCCGGCATGGCCAGGCCGGGTTCGGAAAGGTGGGAGAAGTAATTCCCGCCGCAGGCGAAGAGATTCGGGGGGTCGGGGATCGGCGGGCCGAGGCGGGTCTGGGCCAGGGGAATCAGCTGGCCTGGTGTGGCCGCGGCGCTGACCGCCTCAGACAGCTGACCGAGGAACGGAAGCACGCTGCGGGTGGTCCCGGTCGGGGCGAGCCCGAGGCTGGCCAGCACCGGTGGCAGCGGAAGGACGTAATCACCGACCAGCACGCCGGGAAGCTCACTCCCGCGGGGGCCGAAGCTGACGAGCCGCATTTTTGCCTATCCTTTCGGCCGCCGCCGGTGGCGGCTGGCAAAGTGAATTCAGGCGGCACCGGCCTGGCGTTCCGCCGGACTGCGTGCAGCCTGCCGGGCCCGCCCGGGCGGACCTGGTGGCCGGGGCCGCTCAGCTGGCCCGGGGGGACCAGGCGGTGAGCTCGGCGACCGTCTTCCCGCCGTCGAGCTCTTCGGCCAGCAAGGCGGGGTCAAAGGGGATAGCGCCGAGGACGTAGCCGTCGCCGCCCGCGTAGAACTCCGCGATCTGCTCGTCGGTGTACTGGTTGTCGTAGAACAGCTCGACGACGTTGCGGTCCGGGTCCTGGTAATAGATGGACATCGTGGGCCCGTGGTTGAGGCTCACCGCCGGGAGGATCGAGGACCCGGCAAGCCGCCGGTACGCCTCGAACAGCTCGGGCAGGGTCGGGTACTCGAACGCGAAATGGTTCAGCCGGGAGAGGGCACCCGTGTCCCGGGCCCCCGGGGACGTCATCGCCACCGACTCATCGGTCTTGGCCACATTGAACATGCCGATGCGGTGATGGCTCTCATCCGTCTGCAAGAAGCACGCGCTGTGGTCGGAGGTCTCGACGCCGATCTTGGCCTCGAACACGTCCAGGTACCACTGCTTCATCGCCTCATAGTTGGCGGTGTTCAGGATCAGGTGAGAGATCTTCGGCGATGCCATCACTGCCTCCTCCAGGACCGCGCGGGACCCGGCGTCCCGCCAAGCCAGCGAGGCCGGCCAGGGTCAGCCGGCCCGGTCATCCCGACACTAGGCACAGGTTCGTCCTTAGTCAAGGACTGATTCGTCCTTGTTGCCACGATCACGGCCGCGCTCAAGGCCGGCCTGGCCAGCTGACCCGGAGCCAGGCGCCGGCGTGCGGCGAGAGCGGCCCCGCCCGGCGACCGGCGACGCTGCTCCGCGCGCCGGGAACCGTCTGGCCGGCCGCCGGCGCGCTGCCCGGCGGCGTTGGGCAGCACCGGCCGATCCCGCCGGCACCGTTCAGTTTAAGGACGAAATAGTCCTTGACTAAGGACGGATTCGTATCTGGTGGGTATCGAACACATACCTGTTGTTGTCGAACTTGACCATCGGGAGCCGGCGGCGACGCGCGGCGAGCGCGTCAAGCGTGCGGGTGGCCTCCTTCTCGGCCTTGAGCAGCTCGTCGCGATCCTGCTGCCACTTCTCGGCTGAAACGCGTCGTCCCCGGCCATGCTCGGCGGCACCGTGCTGGCCGCCAGCAGTCCGCCCGCCTGCGCAGGACGCTCGCGAACGCACGGTCATGCCGCTCCCGGTCAGCCGGGGTGTGCTGCGCGCCAGGCGGCCCAGATCTCGGGCCGGAGCTTGCCGCGGTCGGGGATGGCAAGACCGGCGGCGCGGGCCCAGGCCCGGACTTCCGCCGTGGAGGGCCCGGGGGCTTCCGGCGCATGGGCGAGCTCGGTCGTGCCGGGTGCTGCAGCCAATGGCGCGAGCCGCTCGATCGAGGCAGTCTCGGTCTCGGCCCATGCGCGGGCGGCGGCCAGGAACCGGTAGGTCCATTCTTCGGCGAGCTGGCGGGTCTCGCAGAAGACGACCGGGACGCTGGGCCAGCGGATCTGGAGTTCGGCGAGACCGTCGGCGACCAG
>Ga0208220_1000897_pt1 | contig 12505 bp, 12 predicted proteins | sample NGESurdeep092012_9_FD_184484 | JGI IMG/M metagenome (GOLD analysis project Ga0208220, IMG submission 184484) | Arctic peat soil microbial communities from Barrow, Alaska - NGEE Surface sample F53-1 deep-092012 (SPAdes) | ecosystem: Environmental > Terrestrial > Soil > Wetlands > Peat ... | reverse complement strand
ACAGCAGCGGCAAATTCCACGGCTTCGAATTGAGCCCTGCCCGCTAGACGAGGCCCTGCTGGAGAGCCAGCCGCCTCAGGTCAGCGCGTCGCCGGAGCCCGGTCTTGTCGCGGATGCGGTCGAGATGGGAGCGGACGGTCCGCACGCCGATAAAAAGCTCGCCCGCGATCTGCGCGTCGGCGCGGCCGGTCATGCCCCTGCCGCGGGGCCCGGCATGGCTAGCCGTCAGGCCCGCGCCGGCTGTGTCGCGGCCACGGGCTTCAAACATCCGTCACCCGACCGATGTCTCCGCCTGCAACTTGCAGCAGAGTTTGTAGTGCAATTACCGGGCAAGATCCAAGTCTCAGCAGTTGGATCGGATCTCCCGGACTGGCGCGCAGGGCGACTTGCGCTCTCTCGGACTGGCTCGAACCGGCCCGGCAAGGAAACCAGATGGACACGATGGCGCCGATCCGCCCGACTGTGCTACGCCCTCGCCGCATCTCCCTACCCGCCGGACCGGCCGCGGCGGCCGAAGCCCGCAGCCAGGTCACGGCGGCCATCCACGCCTGGGATATCCCCGTCGCCCCGACCGTCGCGACCCTGCTCACCAGTGAACTGGTGACCAACGCCATCAGGCACGAGGCGGGGGAGACCATCCTGATGGTCATCACCTGCATCTGCGGCCAGTTACGGGTTGATGTCCACGACACGTCGTGCGCCATGCCGGTGCCGGTGGATGCGCCAGCCGACGCGGAGACCGGACGCGGCCTGATGCTGGTCGCCAGCATGTCGACCAACTGGGGTTCCTACCGGACCCCTGACGGCAAGGCCGTGTACTTCACGCTCGCGTCCGAGGACGACTCGGACGAGAGCGACCAAAGCCGCCCGCAGGACGATCCCAGTTATCCCGTGAACCGTAAGCCCCCGGCGGACTCACGGGACACGTCCTGCGGGCATAGCCCATTCCCGCGCCGCGATCACCTTGACGCAACGGTGCGCAAGGCGGCCTCCCGGGCGATGTCTATCCGGGAGTGGACGTCGAGCTTCTTCAGGATGTGAGAGACGTGGGTCGCGACGGTCCGCCGGGACAGGAACAGCCCGGCGGCGATCTCCGGGTTGGACAGCCCCCGCTCCACCAGGGCGGCGATCTTCGTCTCGGTCGGGGTGAGGCTGTCCCAGCCGCTCCGCGCCTGCCGGTGCTTCGCGTGCGGGCCGCGGCGGATGCCGTGAGCGCGGAACTTAGCCTGCAGCTGGGCCACATCCGTGGTGGCGCCGAGGGAGGTATAGATCTCGACGGCGCGGGTGAACGCGGCCCGGGCCTGGTCGCGGTCGTCGGTGCCGACGAAGTCTCCGGCGGCCGCCTCCAGCGCCTTTGCGCGCGGGAGTGGCCGGCCGGCGTCGCCATAACGCTCCGCAGCCCTCAGCATCTGGGTGGGATCATGGTCGAGCAGGCTGCGGCAATAGAGCGCGTTCGCCTGCCGGTGGGGGATCTCCGAGTCGGCGGCGAGGGCCGCGGCGTGGGCCGCGAGGGCTTTCGCGGTGCCCAGGTCGCCGATCTTCGTGGCGAGGCGCACGCCGTCGGCAAACAGGTCCTCGATCTCCTCGAGTTCTTCGGTATTGTCGGTGAGCCCGGCGGTCAGCACCGCCAGCGCCTCCGGTAGCGCGTCGGCATGCTCGCGGTCCAGGCTGCGGGCGAGCGCCAGCGGGCCGACCACCCGGTTTCCGATCCGCTTGGCGTGCGGGACAGCAGCAGCGAGATGGCGGCGTGCCCCGATGATCTCGCCGCGATGGAAACAGATCACGGCCGCGATGCCGAGATCGCAACAGGCCGAGGCGGGCTCCTTCAGGTCTTCGTCCAGGACTTCCACCTCGGCCATCGCATCGTCCCACCGCCCCGTGTGGAAGAGCAGCTGACCCAGGGCGCTATGCGCCTGAGCCAGCCGGACCACCGTGCCGACCCGGTCCGCGAGATACCGGGCCTCCCGGGCCGCGGCGAAAGCCTCCTCGTACCGGTCGAGGTCGCCCAGGGTGATGGCCTTGTTGATCTGCAGCAGCAGCCGCAGGTCGGTCAGGGCCGGATCGGCCTGGGTCACGGCCAGCGCCCGGTCGAACAGCGGCAGCGCGTCAGCCATCTGCCCCTGGACCACCGTCACGATGGTCAGCACGTGCAAGGCCCAGCCGATCGCCCAGTTGTCGCCCGTCTCCGAGGCCGCCGCGAGCGCGGTGGCGGCGACCCGGCCGGCCGTCTCGACCTCGCCGAGGATGCTGTGCGTCCGCGCGGTGAGTACGAGCAGCCGGGCGCGGTGCCGGGCCGAGATCCTGGGCGCGGCCAGGGCCTGGTTCAGCGTGGCCAGGGATTCCGCGGACCGGCCGGCCAGCATGCGGCACTGCGCTAGCGTCCAGTGCAGGTCAACCAGGAGATCGGGCTCGACGGCATAGGCCAGCGCGTGGTTTGCCACCTGCTCGGCCTCGGCCGCGTCCCCCACCCGGTAGAGCGCGTCAGCGAGCCGGCTCACGAGATAGTCATGCTCGGCCGAGCCGATCGGGGAGCTCGCGACTGCCTGGCGGAGGAGTTCGGCCGCGGCCCGGGGCGCCTGGCCGACCAGCAGCTCTGCGGTGCGGGCCAGCCAGCGCAGTATCCACTCATCCATCGGCTCCGTCGGGCCGCCAGATCCACCCACAGCCGACAGCAACTGCCGGGCGACCCGGTCTGCCGGAGCACCGGCCTCTGCGAGGGCCCGCCCGGCATCGCGGTGCCAGGCGGCGCGCACCGGCGCCGGTATCTCGTCGTACAGCGCCGCCCGGATCAGCGGATGCCGGAACCCCAGGCCATTGCCAGACTCGGCCAGGACGCCGGCGGAATGGGCCTCGTCAAGGGCCGGGAGCAGGTCGGTCACGCCGCGACCGAGAACGGTCGCCAGGTCCGGCACGGCAAAGTCCACACCGAGCAGAGCCGCTGCCCGCAGGACCTCATGCACCGATCCGGAAACAAAGCCAAGGCGGTCCGCGATCGCCGCTGACAGGGAGTTCGGGGCGGGACCGCTCGTCAGCTCGGTGGCTCCCGCGTCGGTAATGGTCAAGCTGGAACTGCGAGTCAGCGCCGCGACCAGCTCGGTGACGTAGAGAGGATTGCCCGCGGCGCCGTCGGCGAGCCGCAGCAGTTTGTCGCCAGGCTGGCCGCCGGCCAGGGCCGCCACTAGCTCGGCCACCGCCGCCTCGGTGAGCCCGGTGAGCTGGAGCCGCGTGGCATCGCCCACCGCTCGGCGCAGTGCGAGCAGGTCATCGCGCTGCGGCACCGGACGCATCATCCCGATTAACAGCAGCGGCACCTGATGGACCGACCTGGCCAGCCGCCCCCAGAGCGCGACGCTCGCCTGGTCTGCCCACTGGAGATCATCCAAGATCAGGACCGTAGGTACGGTGCTGCACTGCTCGGATACGAGCGCCAGCAACTGCTCCGCCAGCGCAGCCGAGACGTCCGCGCCGCGATGGGACGTTAACTCACCACGCAGGAGCCGGACGATCGTGTTTCGCCGGGGATCCGTGGAGGGCTCGCGTACCCGCAGCCCCTCTAGCAGCGGCAGCAGCGGCAGCGCCTGCCCCAGTTCGTCACCGGCGCCCCAGAACACCTGACAGCCGAGATCCACTGTCTCGGCCAGAGCCGCCCGCACGAGCGCGGACTTGCCTATTCCGGGCTCGCCCTCGATGAGTACCGAGTTGCCCCGTCCCCCGGCTACTTCCGCTATGAAGCCGACGAGCATCGCGGTCTCGCTGTCGCGGCCGACTAGCGCGCCGGCCAGGGTCGCAGTGGGCACAGAGCGAACCTTACTACTGGAACATTAGGGACACAAGTAATGTTTATAGATGTAAGTACGCACTAAGTCCGCGTTTGGGCAGATAAAATCGCCCACATTTCCGCACGGCGCACTGCAAGTTGCTCAGCACATTGCACAGCATTACCAAGCGAATATTACTCCGCACGAAGGTGTGAAATATTGCCTGCAATAAAGAAATGCCAATTGTCGGGGTGTTTTCACTATTAGATGAATATTAGGTAATGGTCCTCCAAGGGGCATGAAATAACCAGCTCCGGGAAATAACCCGATAGGACGGTAGAAACGCCGTGCGGGCTGGTAGGGCCGTGTAACGGGCCGCTGGCCTCGGGAATCGCCATGGAGGAAACATGCGCATCGGGCGAGATCTCATTATTCCCGCTGTCTTAGCGCTCGGCGTGGCCGGCTCACTGCTGTCTGGGCCGGCAATGGTCGCCGCGGCCGGACACGCGCCCACTGCCCACGTTCAGGCAGCCGCCAGTTCCGCGACCCCAAAGGTGTTGTATCACGCCTGAACTAATCTGACGTACGGCTAACGGTGCACAGAGCCATCCAATCCGGCCGTGCGTGATTACCAGCGCCAGTCGCAGTCGCCTCAGCTGACGCTGGGCGCCAAATACGCCTGCGCGAGCTGGACCGCTGCCGCGCTACCGGTTGACCGTGGGGCGCACCATAATCACGGTGCCGGAGAGGTAGCTGGCTGCGTCGCTGCAGAGGAAGGTGGTCAGCGCCACGAGGTCCTCGGGCTGGCCGACCCGGCCGCCCGGGTACCGGGAGGCGACCTGCGCGATGTAGTCGTCGTTGACGATCTCCCGCATCCCGGGGGTAACGGTCAGGCCCGGGGCAATGGCCACGGTCCGGATGCCGTCGTCGGCAAGCTCCTGGTGCGCGACGTTGGCCAGGATGTTGATCGCGGCCTTCGAGCCGCCGTAGGGGGCACCTCCCGGGTTGGAGTGAACGCCGGCGGCGCTGGAGAGGTAGATGATGCGGCCCCCGCCGCCGCGGATCATCAGCGGCGCGAAGTGCTTGGTGGTCAGGAAACTGCTGACCAGGTTGGAGCGCAGCACGCGCTCGAGCACCGAGACCTCCAGCTCGAGGATCGGCTGGCTGCCCGGCATCCACCCGGCGTTGTTGATCAGCGCATCGACTCGGCCCCAGGCGCGGTCGATCGCGGCGGCGGCCTCGACCACCGCGGCCTCGTCGCTGACGTCGGCCTCGACGGCCAGCGCGGGCGGGGCCTCGGGTAGCTTGCCGATCTCGTCGACCACGAGCTGAGCCCGGGCGCGCTCGCGGGCGACCACCGCCACCTGGGCACCCTCGGCCGCGAGCCCGAGCGCCAGCGTGCGCCCGATCCCCTGCGCGGCGCCGGTCACCACGACCACCTTGCCTGCGATGTCGATCTCCATGCTGCGTCCTCTCCTGGCGAGCGCGGGCCGGATGGCACCACCATGGCCCGGATCGCCGAGCGGGCCGGGATCAACAAGGAACGGCTGTACAAGTACTTTGGCAGCAAGCAGGCCCTGTTCGAGACGGTGCTCTCCGACCAGCTCGAGCAGCTGGCCGCCTCGGTGGCACCCCCTGCGGGTGGCCTCAAGGACATCGGCGAGTTCGCCGGGCGCACCTTCGACTAATCCTCAGCTCGCCCGCCTGCTGCTCTGGGAGGGCCTGGCCGGCGGCCCGGTAGCCGACGAGGTGAATCGCACCGCCCACTACCAGCACAAGGCGCAGGCCTACGCGGCCGGCCAGCGCGCCGGCGTCCTCGACGACGACCTCGACCCCGATCACCTGGCATTCCTGATCATCGCGCTGGCCGCCTGGTGGTTCTCCGTGCCGCAGCTCGCCCGCATGCTCACCGGGGCCGACGACAACGACCTGACCGAGCACGCCCGGCGCCGGGCCTGCGTGGTCCGCGCCGCCCGGCGACTGGCGCTGCCACCTCGCTAGCAGGTCACGCCCCGACGGCATTGCGCAGTCAGTGCTCGGCCTGCCGCAGCGCCACGGCGGTCAGGAAGAAGGCAAACGCCGCGAGCGCCGCCCAGGTGCGAACCGTGTCCAGCCGCTCCCATCGCCTGACTAGCGCCCGCCAATTGCCTGGTGGCGCACCGGGCTGCCAGGAGAGCGTGGCACTGTTGACCGGGACCGTGCCGCTGAAAGTGGTCAGGGTCCAGGTGAGTACGGCGAGCAGCCCGGCGAACCGGAAGCCAAGGCCAGGCCCGGTCCCGTCGAGAATCGTGACGGCCACCCCCGACACGGCTGTGGGCACGAAGATGGCGGGCACCAGGATGCGCAGGGTCCGGATGAGGGCTTGACGAAGCTGGATCTGCGGCCCTTCGTCCAGAACGGTCAGGGGCGCCCGCACCCCGTAGCGGGCCGGGGCCGCCACGGCCGAAGGGCTGCGCGCGCGCAAGAAGCGCCTCATGCGCCAGCAGCTGTCGGACACGGCGACGCAGATGTTCCTGGAGCGCGGCTTCGACGCCGTCCGCGTGGCGGAGATCGCCGAGGCGTGCGGGGTGTCGGAGAAGACGGTGTTCAACTACTTCCCCACCAAGGAGTCCCTGCTCCTGGACCGCTTCGACGCCACGATGGCCTCGCTGCCGGCCCGGCTCGCCGAGCCGGGCCTCGCGCCGGCCGAGGCGACGCTGCGCCTGCTGGCCGACGAGCTGGCCGGCCTGACCTCCTGGCTGGCCGCGCAGCCCGACCCCGCCCGGGCCACCGTCCAGATTCAGCGCTTCCGCGCCCTGAGCCGGAGCACGCCGTCACTACGGGCCCATCAGCACGACATGACCGACCAGCTCACCGCCGTAGCCGCGGGCGCCCTGGCCGGGCGGGCCGGGGTGAACCCGGAGGACCCCGAACCGCAGATCGCCGCCATCGCCCTGCTCGGGCTCTGGAACATCCAGTTCCAGAGCCTGCGCAAGTACCTCGACGGCACCCGCACCCCCGCCCAGGTCCAGGAGGCGGTGATGGCCGACGTCCGCCGCGCGGCCCGGCTCATCGACACCGGGCTGAGCTCGCTGCCAGCCTTCCGGCCGGGTGCGGACGGGCGGCGGGACACCGCGCCACCGCGGATTAACCGCGGGCAGTAGTCGCCTCGGCCCGGGTGGCCTGGTGTCACACGAGCCATCACACCGCTCTCCGAGGCTGCTGCCATGAAGGTGCTATTCAGTGAACCGCTCCTGCGGGTATACCAGCCACGGCACCGGCGACCCGTACGCCGGCTGCCCCCGATGAAGCTCGCTCAGATCGCCGTCGCGGCGATCCTGCGCCGGGCTGCTGCCGCGCCGAGATTCGGCCCGGCCCGAGCCACGCCCAAGTTGTCGTGGCGTTATCCGGCCCGATGGCCTGAGTGGTCCGGACTACGTCAGGCGGTGGCGGATCCACCAGGTGCACAACCCGGCCAGCAGCAGCGCGAGGGTGAGGTAGCTCACCGCCTCATCCCGCTGGAGGCCCCAGAAGCGACTGGCCGGCTGGTAGTTCACCTGCTGCCGGTAGCCGAGGCGAGTGAGCCGGGTCAGGCACGCCTGGGTGGCCTGGCCCGGTCCTGATTTCAGGATGCAGTCCGTTATCGGCGCCGGCAGGCGGGCCGCCTGGCCGGCGCCGATAACGGTCTGCGTAGCTAGGCGGCTGCCCCGGTACTGAAGATGGGCCATCCGATCTCGGTGCGCCACGCGCTCTCATCGGCGGTGTCGTGCCGCCCCACGAGGTAGTACTCCCGGATGGGACCCTCGACCTGCAGGGCGTGGTCGGTCACGTAAGCGGCCAGCGCCCCGTAGGCCAGGTCCACGTCGTCATGGGAACCGGCGTGCACGATGACCGCCAGTTCGACGGCCGGCACGACGAGAGGCGTGACCCGGCCCAGACGCCGGATTTCAGCCACGGCGGGGACGAAGATCGTCGCTTCCCCCCGCTCGTCGGAGAACAGGTCGGTAGCGTAGATCCCCCCTGCCGGGCCGGACGGGGCGATGTCCTGGGCGGCGAGGGTGGCGTACAGCTCTCCGAGCGCCCCTTGATACCAGGGCAGCAGATCCTCGACACCGACGACGTCGGTGATCGCCCCCGCCATCGTGGCCTCGACTCGGCGATGATCGACCGGTGCGGCGGCAGCCGGGTCCGCGAGCAGGTCCCGCAAGGACGCCACCGCGCTCTGGGTCCGGGCCAGGCCCTGCTCCAGGCGGCTCAGGTGGGCGGAGATGAGCTCGTTACGGGCCCGCAGGTCCGGGGCGTCCAGGACGGCGTGGATCTCCTCCAGGGGCATGTCGAGATCCCGGAAGCGGCGGATGACCTGGGCGGTCGGGATCTGCTCCGTCATGTAGCGCCGGTACCCGGTGGCGGGGTCGATGTCGGCCGGCTCCAAGATCCTGATGCGGTGATAGTGGCGCAGCGTCTTGATGCTCAGGTGGGTGGCACGGGAGAAGTCGCCGATGGTGAGGGCAGCGGGCACGCCTCAGTGTGTGGCCTCCCCTAGGGGGAGAGTCAAGGCCGAAGACTCCTGTTGACCCTCCCGCTAAGGCACCGGCGAAGGTGGATCTCATCGGCCACCGGCCGATCCCCACACCGAGGAGGACTTTCCAATGAGCACGGCACCTTCGACCACGCCACCTTCGACCACGGGCCTGACTGGCGTCGTCGCCGCGTACATCGCCGCGGTCAACGCCTTCGACACCGAGGGGATCGTGGCCACCTTCGCCCCCGACGCCTACGTCAACGACAACCGCCGCGAGATCTGGGGCACCGACGCCATCCGGGGCTTCATGGCCAGGGAATTCGTCGGCGACCAGGTCACCATGGAGGTCTGCGAGGTCATCGACCACTACGGCGACACCATCGTGCGAGCCCGCTATGACGGCACCTACGACAAGACCAACCTGCCCGACGAGCTGATCATGACCAGCTACTTCAGCGTCCGCGACAACAAGATCGTCAGCCTGACCGTGATCTTCACCCAGCCCTCCCCCTACTGAGCTCGGCCGGCTGCGGCGATTCGCAAGTTACGCGATGTTCGTGCCGGCGCTGAGGACCTGCAATTCGGCGATCATCAGGAAGCCGCCCCCGGTGCCCGGGGCCGCGCTGGTCAGGTCCAGCCGCAGTCGGCTGCTGCGACGAACGGGGTCGAAGGTAAGCGTGGTCGGCTGGTTGGACGCCGTGGCCCAGGCGATAGCGAGGCCGCGCACGTCGACGAACTCACGGCCGTCCCAGTACGACACCCGGATCGCCGCCGGCAGCGCGAGCGCCGCGCCGGTGGTGAAGTACGCCACGACCGAGTCGAAGGACTGCGGCTGCGGCCACGACACCGACACCCAGTCGGTGGGATCGGACACGCTTACCGCGTGCAGGTTGGCGGTGGCCGACTTGACGTAGTAGTTCGACCATCCGGTGGACAGGTCACCGTCCAGCATCGCCGCCGGCAGCGTGCCGGGCGCGCCCGAGTAGCTGGCGTCCGCGGTGGCCGCCACCGCGGCTGACCCGGCGGCTTCCTGCGCGTCCGTCGCGCTGACCAGCACCGCCGCGGCCGCAGCGCCCGACGCCCCGCCCGACGCGGCGCCAGGTGCGGCGACGGCCGTCATGCCGCTGCCCCGCCCGCTCGGCTGGGCTAGCGAGCGGAGCGTGACGTGAGCCGCGGCCAGTCCGGGCGAGGTCGCGGTGACGGTGATGGTGCCCGCCTCCCGGCTGGACTGGACGATGACCAGCGCCCGGCCGTTGAAGGCAGGAACCGCGGACGCGTGGTAACTCTGCGGGTTCTCCTGCCGGCCGTTGTCCACTCCGGCGATGACGGCGGGCCCGGCGACCGCGAACTGAATCAGGTTGCCGGCGTCGGGCACCAGCACCCCGGCGCGGTCGCTGACCTCCACAGCCAGGAAGGCCAGGGACCTCCCGTCCGCGCTTATCGTCCGCGCGCCAGTCGTGAGGGTGACGCGCGCCGCGGGCCCGGCCGTCTCGATCTGGTCGCGGGCGACGACCCGGCCCTGGCGCGTGGCCACGGCGGTCAGCGCGCCGGGCCGGAACGGCACGGTCCATTCGAGGTGCAGCTTGCCGGTGCTGCCGTTCGGGCTCGTGTAGCTGCCCGACGGGTAGTTGTCGTCGTCGCCGGTGGGCTCGGTCGTCTCCAGGTACGGCCGGCCGAAGGTGGTGACCTTCTCGTCAAACGACTTCACGCCCAGCGACGTGCCGTCGCGGAACAGTTCCACCGTCGCGACGTTGGCGTAGACCCAGACCGAGACCGGCTGTCCCGGCTCGTAGTCCGTCCAGTTCATCGGCACGATGTGCACCATCGGATCCGTCGTCCACTGGCTCTGGTACAGGTAATAGGCGTCCTTCGGGAAACCCGCCGAGTCCACCGCGCCGAAGAACGACGTCTTGACCGGGAACACGTCGTAGGGGGTCGGCTCGCCGATGTAGTCCTGGCCGGCCCACAGGAAGCCGCCCTGCCAGAACTCGCGATCGCGGTCCTTCTTCAGCTCGTACTCGCCGCTCATCGTCCAGGACGAGAGGTTGTTGTCGTAGGAAGAGGTGGCGCGCCGGCCAGGGGTGTAGTTCTCCCCGGTGTTGAGCAGCTGCGGGTCCTGGTACACGCCGCGGGTCGAGGTCTCCGACGAGGTCTCCGAGCAGAACAAGAACTTGGCCGGGTACTTCGCGTGCAGGCCGTCCATGGACGTGGCGGTGTTGTAGTTGACGCCCAGCCCGTCCAGCTCGGCCAGGATCAGGTCCTGCGGGGAACCCGCGCGAGGCACGCTGCGGTACTGGTCGGAGCCCATGACGACGGGCCGGGTGGTGTCGACCGACCTGACGTCAGCGATCAGCCGCTGCGCGATGGCCGGGCCGGCCGACCGGCCGGTGTCGGGCGTCTCGTTCCCGATCGACCACAGCACGACCGCCGGGGAGTTCTTCGACGCGTGGACCATTTCCTTGATGTCGTAGTCGCTCCACGCGTTGAAGTACAGGTGGTAGTCGTCGGCCACCTTCCCGGTCTGCCAGCAGTCGAAGGCCTCGACCATCATCACGATGCCCAGCCGCTCGCAGATCGCCACGAGCTCGGGAGCGGGCGGGTTGTGCGCGGTCCGCAGCGCGTTGACGCCCATGCTCCGCATCAGCTCCAGCTGCCGCGCCATCGCGTCGTAGCGCACGGCCGAGCCCACCGCGCCCTCGGTGGCGTGCAGGTCGACGCCCTGCAGCTTCAGCTTCTGCCCGTTGAGCGAGAAGCCGGCGGCCGGGTCGAAGGTGCAGTACCGGATGCCGAACGCCGTCGAGGTGGCGTCCACCTCGGCGCCGGCCACGGACAGGCTGGTGTGCAGGCGGTACAGGCTCGGGCTGGAGGTCGACCAGAGGGCGGGGCTGGCCACGTTCACCGTGACCACGGTCGACTGGGTCTGGCCGCCGGCCACGCTGACCGTGGATGTGCCCTGGCCTACCGGCCGGCCGCCCGGATCGCTGATCGTGACCGCCACGCTGACGGCCGCCGCCGAGCCGGCGTCGTTGGCCACGGCGGTCTGGACCTGAACCGCGGCGTGGCCGGCCTTCAGGTTCGTCTCGAGATTCGGAGTAGTAACGAATGTGCCGTGCCGGGCCACGTGCACCGGGTTGGTGACGATCAGGTAGACGTTGCGGAAGATGCCGCTGCCCGGGTACCAGCGGCTGCTGGGCTGCGCGCTCGGCACCTTGACGGCCAGCACGTTCGCCGAGACGCCGTCGGTATGAACCAGTCCGGTGACGTCGAAGTTGTATCCGGTGTAGGCGTAGGGGTGATTCCCCAGCAGCTGGCCGTTGAGCCAGACCGACGAGTTCATGTAGATGCCGTCGAACTCGAGGGAGATCCGCTGCCCCGCCAGCGACGGCGGCAGCGTGAAGTGCTTGCGGTACCAGGCCAGGCCGGTCGGGAGGAAGCCCGTGCCGCTGCTGGTGCCCGCGCTCTCGACCGGGGTGAGCTCGATGGCCCAGTCATGCGGGACATCCAGCGTCCGCCAGCCGGAGTCGTCGAAGCCGGACTGGTAGGCGGTCTCGTAGGCGCCGGTCGGATCGGTGACGCCATCCGGGTTGACCAGGACGAACTTCCAGTCCTGGCCGAAATCCAGGGACCGGTCGCCGGCAAGCCGGGCGGTCACCCGGTCGCGGGCGTCGGCGGGACGGCCGGCCAGCCCGAGAAACGGGGCCAGGGCCGCCGCGCCTAACCCGGCACCCGCGCCGCGCAGCACCTGCCGCCGGGTTGGCCTGACCGCATCGCCACTCGAGGAATCCAATTGATTCACACTTTCTGACAGCAGTATTAACAAATTCCAACACATCCTCCCGCTTCCCCCCGAGATGTCAAGGGACCCGCAGCCGCCTGCACCGTCCCCGGTGGTGGCGTTGCGGGCTCGGCTGCAGGGCCGCGAGCGGCCTCCGCAAGTTGTTAACACCCGCTTACGTGACGACCGGCCGCCGGCCGCCCGGCGCCCGGTCGCTGTACCACTGAGTTGTGGGGGAGCCCTGATCCGAGAGATACCTGGAGGTCGACATCGTGACGCAGGAACCCCCGCGGGGTAAGGAGACAACCCGCCGCACCGCGCTAGCGGGCGTGGGCCTAGCCGGACTGGCTGCTTCCCTCGCCGCGTGCGGTACGGGCGCAAGCTCGTCCGGGACGGCGGGCGGCCCGACGTCGAAAAGTGCACCGGCGGGCGGCGCGGGGGCCGGCGGGACCCCGGCCCAGGCGGGCGCGA
>Ga0208220_1000896_pt1 | contig 12518 bp, 9 predicted proteins | sample NGESurdeep092012_9_FD_184484 | JGI IMG/M metagenome (GOLD analysis project Ga0208220, IMG submission 184484) | Arctic peat soil microbial communities from Barrow, Alaska - NGEE Surface sample F53-1 deep-092012 (SPAdes) | ecosystem: Environmental > Terrestrial > Soil > Wetlands > Peat ... | reverse complement strand
CCGAAAGCTCATGAAGTACATTCGTGCTTACGCCAAGTCAGCACGTCCGGTCCGCTGGACTTACACCAACCCAAAACGGCGCATCCTCGCTACAGAAATCACTGGGACAGCCCACTAGTCCCCGCTTTTTACGTGCAGGACACTTTTCGGGCCGCACGAAGGTTGACGCTCTCATTAGGCGTACGCGATGAAATTTATCCGCCCTGGAAGGAACAAAAGGGAATCGGCGTCAGTTTCCTTCCAGGCGAGCAATCCCAGGTGATCCCATCCGCTCCTGCCGGATTGATTTACCAGGGTGACAAAAATTATGCCTACCAAGGCGACTATGCCAACTGGGCTCCGCGCCTAGGATTGGCCTGGGATGTCTTCGGCGACGGCAAGACCGCAGTCCGAGCGCAATACGGAATCTTTTACGAAGCGCTCACAGCGGAACAGGCAAGCGGTGTCCTGGTCCCGCAGCCGTTTGGCCTCAACGATACAGTCAACAATCCAGCCGCTCTTTCGGCTCCGTACAGTGGCATCGTTGATCCTTTTCCTTATAGCTTCAGTGCGACAAACGCCCGGTTCGTGACGCCCATTCAGATCCCGAAAGAAGTGGCGGGCAGTCTTCGCAATCCGGACACACAAAACTTCGGCGCCAGCATTCAACGCCAGCTCACGCGAGACCTTCTTCTCGATGTCGCTTATATAGGGACCATAGGCCGCAAACTAATCATTCTGAACGAGGTGAATCCTGCTGTTTATGTGCCCGGGGCAACCACCAAAAACACCAATGCCCGGCGCATCTACGCGCCGGAGTTCGCTAGCATCGGCGGACTCTCGTCGGACGGCAATTCCGATTACAACTCGCTCCAGATCACTCTAACCAAACGCCTTCAAAAGGGCTTCTCTTTCGGAATTGCCTATACCTACTCAAAATCAATCGACGAGGCGGTCTCGGGAGAAAACGCGTTCGCCACTGTTGATCAAGGAGGCTCGCAAAATCCGTTCAATGTGGCTGCCGATCGCAGTCTCAGCGACTTCGATGCCCGGCATCGCTTGAGCGCTTCCTATTTGTACGAACTTCCCTTCTTTCGCGGCAACACGGTGCCGAGCCGAATTCTTGGCAGATGGGAACTAGGTGGGCTGCTGACCCTCTCAACCGGCACGCCGGTAAATATTCTCACCGGGACCGACAATTCTCTTACGGGCATCGGGTTCGATCGCCCGAATGTCGCCGGAAACCCATACGATCTTCCTGCGCGCCCGGAAGCTGCGACGCTCGCTGAATACTTCGACGTCGCCGCTTTCGTTCCGAACACCATCGGAACCTACGGAAATGCCGGCCGCAATGTGATTACCGGACCGGGCCTTTTTGATTGGGACATTTCGCTGGCGAAGCGGTTCCGCATCACCGAAAACCACACGCTCCAGTTGCGGGGCGACAGCTTCAACGTCATCAATAAAGCGAATTTTTCAGCGCCCGGAAATATCGTTACTTCGCCCACTACCTTTGGCCGAATTACCGCTGCATCCAACGGCCGCATCCTGCAAGTCTCTCTGAAATACCTGTTCTAAGAAATAACTACCTCTAGGAGAAAACATGATAACCAGACGATCCGCTCTTAAGTCGTTCACCAGTGCCGCAATCGCCGCTCCGGCTTTGGCAGGAATCCGCAACCGGCCTGTTTCTGATCGGCCAAATCTGTTGTTCCTCTGGACAGATGAGCAACGGGCCGACACCTTGCAGGTCGGCGGAAACTACCGCTTTCACATGCCCGTGCTGAATCGCCTGACTTCGGAAAGCATTGTCTTCAGCAGCACCTACGTAACGCAACCGGTTTGCACGCCCAGTCGCGGCGCGATTCTTTCGGGGCTGTATCCGCACCAGCATGGATGCGTTCACAACAATCTGAGACTCGATCGCAGGATTCCCCTACAACCGGAACTGCTGAACGATTCTGCCTATAAGACCGCTTACATTGGCAAGTTCCATCTGGGCGATGAAGTTTTCGCGCAACATGGTTACCAACAGTGGATCTCGACTGAAGATACGTATTCGGATTACTACTATTCCGATCGCGATCCAAACGCTAGAAGCAGTTATCATCACTACCTATTAAGCCAAAGCTACAAGCCGGACAACACAAAGGGAAATAAATTCTCCCGTGAATTCGCAGTTCGTCTCCCGGCCGATCATTGCAAGCCCGCTTTTCAAGCACGTGCCGCTTCGAAATTCATCCTGGAGAACCGGAACGATCCGTGGTTCCTGAGCGTGAATTTCCTGGAACCGCACATGCCCTTTTATGGCCCATACAACGATCTGCTCTCGGCCGAGGAAGCACCCATTCCGCCGAACTATCCGGGTGACCGGATTGACCATGAGCCCGCGCTCTACAAACGCATTCGGAAGAATTACGTCGAGAAGGGGTTTGAAGGACACGACCTGCACACACGCGAAGGCTGGCAGCGTCTTAACCGGAACTATGCCGGGCTGTGCGCCCAGGTTGATCAGGCCCTTGGACAAATACTATGGGCGTTGGAAGGGTCTGGACAACTCGACAATACCATCATCGTCTTCACCAGCGATCATGGCGAGATGATGGGCGCGCATTCGCTTTTGGGCAAGTCGGTCTTCTACGAAGAAGCGGTTCACGTTCCGTTCCTGATACGCGCCCCTTCGCTGCAGACCCGCCAGATCAATATTAATCAGCCGGTTAGCCAGATCAACATCGTTCCCACCGTGCTGGACCTTCTCGGGAAAAAAGCGCCGGATAACTTACCCGGCGAAAGCTTGCTTCCTCTGGTCAACGGCGAAAAGCTCCGCGAAGATCACGTCTTCATTGAATGGTTCGAGGAACCGTCCGGTCCACACGGCCGTACCGTCGTTACTCCCGAAGGGGAAAAGCTCGTGCTGTTTAAGAACGACAACAATCTGTTCTTCGATCGTAGACGAGATCCTCTGGAACTGGAGAATCTCTATTATTCCGGCCGTGCCGATAAGCGGATCACCGAACTCCGCAACCGCATCGAAGCCTGGCAGAAGGTACACAAGGACAACATTGAGCTGTAGAAAAGAGCAGATGAGTCTTCCAGCGGTCGAAGTCAACGGCCAATTGATTACCGCCGAAGAGATCCGGGCGGCGGTATCGCGCCAGCGCCAACAGGCGGAGGCAAACGGGTGTGTTCTTACGCTCGAAGAGCGCCTGAAGCTTCGCGAGACAGCGGTTGAGTCGCTCATCGATCGTAAGCTGCTGCTGGAAGAAGCGCTGCGTCTTGATGTCCCTCCGTCAGATAAACACGTCGTCGAAGCGCCCGGCGGACAGTTCCCGTCGTCCGATACGGGTGGTTGCCGCTCCGCTCTGGAAACGGAACAGCTTGATCGAGAGGTCGCGGACGATCTACTGCTACGGAATCTGATCGACTGGTGGTCGCGCGAGATTCCGCCCCCGAAACCAGTTGAAGTCCGCGAGTTTTACCGGAAAAATCGCGGGCTCTTTTGGACGGACGAACTCGCCTGGGCCGCACACATCGTAAAGCACACCGAGGGCGCCGACGGCGCTGAAACGCGTGTCGAGATGGAGCGCCTTCGCGAACGCGTTCAGGCCGGCGAAGCCTTGGCCGAAGTTGCAGCGGCAGCATCCGATTGTCCGGAAAACAGCGGCGATCTTGGTTACTTTGCCCGCGGCACCATGGTGGAAGAATTTGAAGACGTAATCTTCTCCAGCTCGCTAAACGAGTTGACGCCCGTCTTTGAAACCCGTTTTGGATTTCACATCGCGATTGTGTACGACCGCAAACCGAAAGGGGTTCTTCCATTCAACGATGTCATATCCGAAGTAGAGCGCCTTCTGGTCTGTCAAAAGCAAGATCGTGAGATCGGCCGCCGCCTTGCGGTCATGCGTAGTAGAGCGGTCATCAAACGAATATGAGCTACTTATCACCGCATTCGTCATCACTGTCCGTTCTGCCTTGTTGTGCACCGACAAGGGCACGGGCGCAAGCGCTCGACCAGTCCCGCCGCGAATCTGCCCAACGGATGCGCGCCGCGACTGGCTCGACCGCCGAAATGATTCTTCTCGAAGGCGGCGGCTTTCTGATGGGAAGCGAAGATGCAGATGCGAACTCAGCCGACGGCGAAGGGCCCGTTCGTAGAGTAGAGATCGATCCTTTCTATCTCGACCGCGCTCCCGTAACTAATCAGCAATTCGTCGAGTTCGTTCGCGCGACGGCTTATAAGACCGAAGCGGAACGCTTTGGTTGGTCGTTTGTTTTCGAAGGCCATCTTCGCGACCGTCCCGCTCCGACAGGACATATTCCTGGCCTGCGCTGGTGGCGCGCGGTGGACGGTGCCGATTGGCAGCACCCTGAAGGTCCCGACATCTGTATTGCTCGACGCGACAACCATCCAGTTGTGCACGTGTCCTGGCACGATGCCTTTTCGTATGCTCAGTGGTCCGGCAAGCGCCTGCCCACAGAGGCCGAATGGGAGTTTGCAGCGCGCGGCGGCCTCGAGCAAGAACGCTACCCGTGGGGAGACGAGTTGACTCCGGACGGCCGTCATCTCTGCAATATCTGGCAGGGTGTATTTCCAACCATCGACATTGCCGAAGACGGCTACTCGGCACCCGCTCCCGTCGACGCTTTTCCGGTCAACGGCTTCGGCTTTCAGGTCATCACCGGAAATGTGTGGGAGTGGTGTTCGGATTGGTTTTCGCCCGACTATCACCTCTTGACTACGAGTATCAATCCAGTCGGCCCTTCCACCGGGCCAACGAAATCGATGCGCGGCGGTTCCTATCTGTGCCATGCCTCCTACTGCAACCGCTATCGCGTCGCCGCTCGCACTTCCAACACTCCCGACAGCGCGACAACAAATCTCGGCTTCCGTTGCGCCCGGGATGTCGCCTGAAGTCGAGGCTGCTTATCAAGACCGAAACCTGCTCTCATCTGCAAGATGTGCCCCGATGTACGGGTCTGGCGCAAATCTGCATAAAGTCGGAAGGACTGAATTTGCAGCCAGCGAGGCCGGTCAACGCAGGTTTCGCACGGGTCAAGATAGGGCAGGGTCTGACTTCTATAGTGGGCTCATGCTCGTCGGGACGATTCCGTTATCCTGTAAGCATTCCGAGGTTCGAGGCCGAGTGGCATGCCGTATTCGAGATCGAGCGCAGCACGATCGAGGAGTTTGAAATGACCTTTCAGAGTCGTGGCGGCGCGGAGCGCTACCGGGCTCTCGCCATCGACCGGAGCGCAAGAATTTCACGTAGCATTACTTCGTGCCGATCCTCGTCGCTGTGAAATGAATCGGAACGTGCGATTCAATGCCGCCATCGGTCAGCATGGAAAAGTGGATCGCGCCGCCTTCCAGCGTTCCCTTGTAATAATGCTTTTCTTCGTACGTCCGATCGTCTACCGTCGAAAGAGACTTTGTCACAAAACTGACGCGCTCTCCTTGTATTTTGCCGTCCCAGATGCCCCGTTCTCCACCCTTTCCGAGGAAAGAGGCTGTGCCGGACAGTTCCCGGCCATCGACTTCAAAGTGGAATGTCTCCACGTAGGCGTCCCCCCACTCGTATTTAACATTTGCTTCCCATGTTCCAGCGACGTTCACGAGCGTCACCTTACTGGTAACAGGGTCTGGGCGCGCGCGGAAAAGTCTTGTTTGCCTGAATACGAGAATGCCGGCCGCCGCCGCAATGAGCAGCACAACCGAGAGCGCCGCCAAAGTGAATCGATTGGATTTTACTTTCCACGGACGATTTGCGATACCGTGAAGAGCTTTCTTCAGCACGATTACCAGGCGGTCTACGTCGCCGTGGAAATTAGCATCGGTGAGTTCTACGGCTTGCCGCCCCGACAACAGATGCAAATCGACAGGCAGCTCATCCTGGCGTGGCATCGCCGCTCCACCCACCAAAACGGGAATCACCAGTATCTTTCGCTCGAGCGCTTTGGCGATCTCCAGGCGGACAAAATCCCCGGGATTATCAAGCCGCCGTTTTCCGTCCTCTCCGGTGATTGTCAACCACCTTTTGCCGATTACCGCGAGCAGTACATCGCAAACTCCGACTTTGTCTTCGATGACCGCGGCAAAGTCGCCACCGGCCTCAATCGTGTCCAGGTCCATGTACGTGTTCTCTCTGCCGAAGTGGGCGCTGAGTATGTCGAAGAGCCGCCCGGCATATCCGCCACCGTCGTCGCGGCGATAACTGATGAACACTCCTGGCATAACCTAAAACGCGCTGAGGCCTGACTAGTACTGGATTAGCAGTGGATTAGTAAATGATACATCCGCTCACGCTCATTAGCAGCGTCGCTCCGTGCCTGGATTGTTTCGGCCGCCGGAGATCGCAATGGAAATATAGCTGCACCGCGATGTCAACAGCGCGATGACAATCGCCGCAGCAACGCCGATGACCAGAAACTCGGTCATGCCCGTCTAACCACATTCACAGTCTGGAAGAGTAGGCCAGGAACACAGCTAAACGGGACGTTTTCGCAAGCGCAGTCTTTTCACAACCGTCTAGCCTAGCAGCCGCGTTTAAAGAGCCGCGGACTTAATGACCCTGTTCCGAGGTCGGCGAGCCCGTTCCAGCTTTGGTGAGTCTGCTCTGGTCCGGCGCGATCTGGTTGTGATGCACCCGGAACGTGTAGCTGGCCAGCCATACCCAGTTGGCGAACGCCGCATCGCCATGGCCACCGGTTAGGATGTCGGGAACACTGCGCGTTCGGTCCCGATAGATCGCGCGCGCAATGGTCGCGGTGAAAACATTGCCATTCCTCGCATACTGAACGCCCGGTTCCATCGAGACGGCGAACCCAGGACGCCGGAAACCAAGATCGTTGCCGGTGGGAAGCAGATTACGCGCCGGCACCCCCTCCATTCGTGGTCCGAATGTAATGGTCAGGCCGCGAATCTTCGATAGCGGGTGCGCTACGCCTGCCTCAAGAAGGTATTGGTCCGTTACCGCGTTGTACTGGGTCAGAGTCACGGGATTGATAGTGGACGATCGGAGCGCTCCGAGATCCTTCAGCATCATCAGGTAACTTCCGTTGAAGTACAGTTGGTTCGATTTCCAGTTCTTAAACGCGACCCATTCGAGCGGGATGCCCCAACCACCCTGCCCCGGCTGGATCGAATAGTCGACTGGAACCGTCACGATTTTTCCATTCGAGTCGACCGTATTCTTGACATCGTCATTACCCGTGGGAAACAGCACGCCCATGCCCAACTGAATGTTGCCGCCCGTCTTCTCCCTGGGATCCCAGATCCATCCCTGAGCCATCACCGAAGCGTCTCCGATACCGGCCGATGTATATACGATCGGCGAATCGTTGGTGTGACGGCTGGCAGTGAGCAATGGAACATCGGCCGTCACGCTGAACCGGGAAGAGATCTGATAAGTTGCGCTGAAGTTCTCCAGGTTGATCTTGTTCTCCACCTGCGTGCCGCCCTGAACGCGGTAGTTCTGCTCCGTCGGTCCGACAAAGTGAATGAATGAAAACTGATGCCGGTAATCGATGCCGAACTCCCAATCTCCGGAAGCCAGATAGCCGCCGTCGCTCTCCGGACCTCCTTGTTCGCCGTTGGAGCGGGCGACGATACATCCTTGCCCGAAAGCATGCGGAACGCAAATCATGGCCATCATCGAAGTCATGGTGGACGCGACGATCATGCGGCCCAAACGCATCCTTTTCAACCCGGAGAATACTCTGCTGGAAAACGTGAAATGCCAAAAAGTTCTTAAGGTTTTCATGTTATTGATTCGGTACTCAATGTAGAATAGGCGATTCCTATATTTCTGTCTTCAACTTTGCGGTTGATTTATTGCTCAACCCTCTGGAGGAGCTCTCACGCAATTTTTGAGTTATATTGCTCGCGTACGCAAAACTCTTGCAAATCTAAATCGATTTGCGCTAAACCAGACCGTATGCTCCGGTCTTTTGTTGTCTCGTCAATTCTGTTCGCCGCCGCAACTTTGACGGCTGCTGGAAATAAGCCTTCCAATTTGACTTTGCGGGATTTATCCGGAAAGAAGGTTCAGCTCAGCGATTATCGCGGCAAAGTTGTGGTGCTGAATTTCTGGGCCACTTGGTGCGGGCCGTGCCGCGAGGAAATGCCGATGATGGTCGAAGCCGAAAAAACATGGGCGGAAAAGGGCGTCGCCTTCGTTGCCGTTTCTCTCGACGACAACAAAACGAAAAATAAAATTCCGGCCTTCCTCGCCCAATATCACGTAGGTTTCACTGTATGGACCGGCGCATCCAGCGACGATCTCGATAAGCTTCGCATGGGGCAAGGAGTACCGGACACCGCGTTTCTCGATGAAAACGGCGTCATCGTATCGCGAGTGCTCGGGGAAATGCATCGCGATGAGCTGGATAGCCGCCTTGCATGGTTGACCGGCGATCGCAAGTCTCCGCCGCCGCCGGCGCTGGTTAACCACATGTAGCGCCTTCCGGGCCCGCGCTGGCCTGAACGGGAAGTCTCCCGCTCGAATCGATTCAATGGCCTCGCAGCTCCGCATTAAAATGGCATTGCGATGCCTTGGACACATCGAAGCTTTTGGATTGGCCCGCTCATTATCGCGCTCATTCTGGGACTGCTTGCGGCGATCGTTTATGGCACCAGCCTGCGGAGGATCTATAAACAGCAGTTCGGTGAGACTCGCCGCGAGCGGCTCTTTCTTGCGTCGGTTGGTTTCTTTATTGCCGTTGCCGTTGCCGTGGTGCGCGGCCTCACGATCGCCATTCACAACGACATTGGACCGTTCCACAACGTCGAGATGCGGGTCCGGCACATTCACCACATGGTTTGGGGAATTCTGCTCCTGCTGTTGGTCGGTTATTCCTGGCTGCTGCAGATTGGAACGGGCTCCGATACTTCCTGGCGTTGGGCCGGCCGTCTCACGTCGATGTTATACGGGGTCGCCGCGGCTCTGACGCTCGATGAATTCGCGCTTTGGCTCAATTTGAAAGATGTCTATTGGCAGCGTCAGGGCCGCGAAAGCTATGAGGCCATGGCGCTGTTTGGAGGCGTGCTGGCCGTCGGCGTGTTTGGCGTTCCGTTTTTCAGAGGAATCGGCCGCGAACTTCTTCGTCCCTTCCGGCGCGAGACTCCGCCCTAACCGAAAACGCGTTGCCTCAGAATCTCAGTCAATTCTTCCGGCGTTTTGCCGGTCTCAGGTGGAAGAACGCTGCCCACTGAAACGCTAATCCCACCGGAGCGAAACCAGCGCGCTCGCCGCGCCTTGATTTCTCCGAGCCCTTTCAAACGCACCGGCAATGCCGGAGTACCCAGTTCTTTCCATAGAAGCCCGGCGCCCGATTTGAAGGGCTGGGGAGTGCCGTCGTCCGAACGATGCCCTTCCGGAAATACGATTACGTTATAGCCTTTATCCATTGCTTCGCCGGCATGCCTGAAACTGCGCCGGAAGCCGCTCATCTGAGGCAGCGGAAAAACGTTGAACAGCGCTGTTACCAGCACATATTCGACAGGCGCGACCAAATTCAGAAACCAATGGCCCTGATTGCGGGCGTGCCTCCAATCCAGGATCATTTCACCCGACATTGCCACGGCCACTCGCCGCCGTATGTGCCCTGGGAGCGCGGAAAGGATGAAGGGAACGTCGTACGACGTGACATGATTCGAAACGATCAGCAGCGGCGAGGCGGGCCAGCGTTGAACCATGCCGGTCACGGCCGGCTTCGCGAGAATCCGCACCAGCGGCATGGCTATCAATTCAAGAAACCCGCTTCGGATCGCCTGTATGACCGGGTTCCATGGCCAGCGGGGATAAATATGCTCGATCTTCCTCTTCCGCTCTTTCGCCGCCGCGGCCGGTTGCGCAATCAGCTTCCGGACGTCTTCCTGCGTCTTCACTTCCTGCAGCGCGGCATCGTCTAAAGCAACTCCATACTCCTGTTCCAATCGCGCCTGCAATTGAACCCGGCCCAGGCTGTCGAGATTCAGGTCGCCATTGGCCGTTCCCGGCGATGCTTCTATTTCACCTGCCGCAATTCTTCGAGTGACTTCCCGCTTCAGCACTTTACCGGTAGAGGTGCGCGGCAGATCCGGCTCGGGCCAGACCATCCATCGCTGAATTCGCTGGAACTCGGCTAATCGCCGGTTCGCCGAAGCGACTGGAGTGCTCGGATCGGCTTCGCCATTAAGAACCAGCACGGCAACCGGCTCCGGTCCGTGTTCCGTATCCGTCTCGACCACCGCGCACGCTTTTACTTCCGGTTGGCGCGCGAGCGCCGCTTCCAGATCTTCCGGGTAGATATTCAATCCGGAAGCGGTAACGATGACATCTTTCTTGCGGCCGCGAAAGCGCAGATTGCCATTCTGGTCGAATTCGGCCAAATCGCCGGTTGCCAGCCATTCCGAATCCTGCCGCCTGAGTTGGCCGCCCTGCCATGTGGTGTTTGAGATAGTTTCGCCGCGCACCAGCACTTCTCCGTCTTTGCCGAGCCGCACCTCGCGTCCTGGCAAAACCTGGCCGATGGTGCCCTGAGCCGGATGAAACGGATGATTCAAGCTCACCAGAGCCGTGGTCTCGGTCATTCCATATCCTTGAACGACGACGAATCCGAGCGCGCTCCAGAACTGTTCACCCGCAGCGGAAAGCGAAGCTCCGCCGCAAACAAATGCCCAGAACTTAAGGCCCAGCATTCGATGGATATCGAGAAAACGCCACCATCGCATCCACGCCTTGTTCCCCTGGGCGCTTGCCAGCCGTGCGCCAAGATCCGGCATCCGATCCAGCAGATAATTTTGCATCAGATCGAGCACGCGCGGTACGGAGGCCAATACCGAAATTCGCTCGTCGTGAATGCGCCCGGCAATTTCCGCGGAGACCAGCCTTCGCTCGTAATGCACCTCCGCCGCCAGCAGCGGTGGAATCCACAATCCCATAAATTGCCCGAACACGTGGCTCAATGGGAGGGTGTGCAGGATCCGAATGGGATGCACCAGCCGCTCGTACTTCAGGTACTTACGAATCTCCGCCTCAATCGGCCTGAGGCTTGCCAGAACGTTCTTGTGAGTATGAACCACGCCCTTTGGCTCGCCCGTCGTTCCGGAGGTGAAGACAATCTGGAGCGCATCCGCTTCGTCAAGGTCGACGATGGCGCTCGCCGTCTGTGTGGTGATCGTTCGATCGAACTCCTCGAAAGCCAGGAGCGGATCGGCGGAGCCCAGTGTAGTGATTTTTTCACGGTCGCCGGCAATCAGCTTCGGAGAAACTTCACGCCGGACGCGCTCCGCAAATTCGGGGGTACTTGCGAAATCTACCGGTACCGCCAGTACGCCCCGCAGCACGCATCCGAAGAATGCGGCCACCCATTCCGCCCCGTTTTCACCCCACAGCAGAATGCGGTCGCCCTTCGCGATATCGCGGCGCGCGATCTCGGCTGCGAACCGCCTCGCGAGAACGGCCAACTCGCCATAAGTTGTCCTTTTCCGCCGCAGCCCGCGCGGCGCAACAATGGCAATTTGCTTTCCATGACGCTCGAAATCGTCTATCAGGGAGGCGAGGCTTACTCGGGAAGCGAGGTTCGCGCGTGCAACCACAACTCCAGGCTACGACTGTGGGGCGCTCGCTCCGGCGTAGTAGCCATCGCGCGCCTGAACAATCAGGTCCTTCTGTTTCACCGTAAGCTCGATCTTGCGGAAGCCGGCTTCCGCATCCGGCCTATCCGGCGTATAGCCAAGGCTATATTGACTCCGCAGTTCTTCTTCAATTTGGCTGTAGATCTGGTCGACCGGCTTCTTCTTGGAAACTTCAAAGTAACCGCCGCCCGTTTCTTTCGAAATCCGCCTTAGTATTTTTTTCCCGTCGGGCGGGGTTCATTGCTCCGCCACGCCCGTAAGGACCCCCTCCACGGCCGCCCATACCGCCGTGCCTGCCCATGCCAGGGCCGCCGAAGCCTCCAAAGCTCTCTTCGTCGGCGATTCGAATCGAATAAGCCAGCGTATCCGCGCGTTGAGCGGAATCAATCGCCTCGGTGATCGCAACCTTGCTTCCGGTGTCTTCACCGTCGGTCAGCATGATCAGCGCCTTACGACCCGTCTGCTTCTCCATCAAATCGTCCGAAGCCAGATAAATCGCGTCGTAGAACGCCGTACCCCCACCTCCTCCACCTCCTCGGCCGCCATGCCCATAGCCGCCGCCGTTTCCGCCGCCCTGGCCGTTTCCCCCGCTGCTCCACTCCGGCTTATCCAGAAGATCGAGCGCTTTTTCCAATTTCTCGCGCGAAGAAGTGAGATCCTGCAGCAACTCCACTTCGCGGTCGAAATGAATCAGGAACGCTTTATCTTTTTCGGGCCGAAGCACCTGCTCTAAAAAAGTATGACTCGCATCCCGTTCCGTTCCCAGCATGCGCAGCTCGCTCCCGCTCGTATCGACTAGTGGTCTGCGTCATAAATAGTAACTATTAACAATTAGATAGCGTCCTTACAATTGGAAGGACGGATTCGGATGCGCATTGCTCGGCCGGTGCTGCTGAATAAAGAAAAGCGGGAAGCGTTGGAG
>Ga0208220_1000894_pt1 | contig 12528 bp, 15 predicted proteins | sample NGESurdeep092012_9_FD_184484 | JGI IMG/M metagenome (GOLD analysis project Ga0208220, IMG submission 184484) | Arctic peat soil microbial communities from Barrow, Alaska - NGEE Surface sample F53-1 deep-092012 (SPAdes) | ecosystem: Environmental > Terrestrial > Soil > Wetlands > Peat ... | reverse complement strand
TCTTGGGCCACGAAAGCCTGGCGACGACGCAGGTCTACACGAAAGTCGCGAAGAGCCGCATGCTCGAACAGTTCGACGCGACGCATCCGCGCAGCAAGCGATAGCAAGCAGCGAGGGGTGTTTCGATCCGGTCGCCAAGGTCTCGCCACCGGCATTCCCGATCCAGAGGGGTTCTCGGATGGGTTTTCTTATACTGCTGATGTTCGCCGCCGCGATCTACTTTATTCCAACAATCATATCGCTAGGGCGCGGAAAACAGAACGCAGGCGCGATATTTGCGCTTAACCTGTTATTGGGTTGGACCTTCGTCGGCTGGGTCGTGTCGCTCGTATGGTCGCTTACGAACGACCCCGTGCCGGTGAGCATCCTTACGCAACCAATTCAGCAGATCGGGTTGACGAACATACGCGTCTGTCCGCACTGTCATTCGTCGATTCCGGCCGAAGCTTCAGTCTGCAGATACTGCCAACGCGACGTCCCTGCACTGCCACGACAGTTGAACTGAAGCCGATGTATGGACGTCGTGCGCCCGATATCAGAGGTCGCATCGGTACGCTTGGTCCTTAGTGCTCGGCGGCGCCGAGACCCACGCTCAAGGCTCGCTCTTGACAGCGTACTGCATCTGTAGAATCGCGGCGGTCTGCGCGGTGTTGTACTCGATCCAGATAAAAAACCTCGTCGTCTCACCAACGATAAGCAAGAAGAGGCCGCTCGCCGCAAGCATGACGACAATTCCGAATTGCGCGATGATGGCAGCGCCATTGACCGCGCTGTACGTCGTAGACTGCTGACTCGAGAAAGCGTTGAACAAAGCGAGCGCCGCGAATGCAAGGGCAAGCCATCCAAAGCCGATACAGGCCGCGGATACCGTCCACAGCGTTGGGAACCGCTTCGATATGACGACTCGGTTCGGTATGAGTGCCTGCGGCGGCACGGAGCCGACTGGCGTCGACGCGCCGATGAGGGCGTCGGCTCTGCCTCAAATGACGTGGGCGGAGGTGGCGGTGGGAGGGGTTCGATCGACGTTCACCCCCATGCCAACTCGGTTGCGACGCGCGAAGCAACATTTCCGGCCGCCGCCCGCGACCGTCCGACCCAAGGAAACTCGTGTGAACCTGCTCGTCATCAAGGAGATCTTCGTCGTAAGACATCGCGAGACGAAGCAGGTCCACACGAATGTTGGCGCACTCAGCGCCGGCCTCTAGATCTTCGCGCCGCGACCCGTGATGATGTTGAAGACCAGCAATACGAGCGCGATGACCAGCAATATGTGGAGCAGCCCGTAGCTGAAGTGGCTAATGACGCCGCCGACGAGCCAGACGACGAACAAGATGACGATGATTCCCCAGATAAGTCCGGCCAAGGTTGGTTCCTCCCTCTCGGAACCTTGGTTGCCCGGCCGGGGAGCCTTCTAATCCTCGCCTGGCGACGACGTTCCGGTTTACGGGCCTTCGGACAGATGTGACCGGGGTCGCGCGACTCGTCATCGGCCCGCGGGAACGAATGCAGCATGACCACCCCACTCGCGCGCCTCGCCTGCGCCGTCGACCCGTTCGCGGCGCGGCAAGAGCTCGGCGAGCGCCTGTGGCGGCTGGTCGGTGAAGCCGGCGCGGCGGAGCCTCGGCGACCGGACGGCGACGTACGCAGCGTGACGTTCTTCTCGTTCACCGCTCGACGCGAGCCGCACGCCCCGAGCCTGGCGCAACATCGCTGGACGCGCACGATGCGGGCGGCGCTCGAGATGATCGAGGCGGCCGAGAACTTGCGGCGCGCGGCGCTGGTTTCGCGCCGTATCGCTCTACCGCGGGCGATCGACGTCTCGTCGTACGAATCCCATGTTCGCGCTCGTGCCGTCAGGATGCGCGACGATGCGATCCGGGAAACCGCGCATGCGCCCGAGCGCTACGAGGCCACGTTGCGCGCGAAGCTGGCGACGCTGCGCGCCGAGTTGCCCGAACTGCACGCGCAACTGCGGCGCGTTCGGTCGGAGAACGACGCGGTGCGGATCGAGCACGTGCGGCTGTCCAGCGCCGAAACGGCGAGCCGAGCCCGCAGCGCCGGGGTACGCGCTGCGCTCCTCTGGCTGGAGACGATCGTGGGGGAACCGATCGTCGTGATGGGACTCGATGCGGTGCCGCCGGTGCTCGACGACCCCGCGCGTGCGACGGGCTTTCTGCGTGCGGTCGCGACGCTGGCACGCGAACTATCGCGCACGGCGCAGGCGATCGCCGTCTAGTCGTAGCGGCCGAGGGTCTTGCGCGTGAACTCGCGCGCCTTCACCAGTGCGGCGAGCGTTTCGTTGTAGGGCGTCGGAACGGCGGCGCGCCGGCCTGCGGCCGCGACCGCGCCGTTGATGAAGTCGACTTCGGTCGGCACGCCGGCGCGAAGATCGTACAGCATCGAGTTGTCGAGCTCCGCCGTCTGCTCGACGATCGTGCGCACGTACGACCACGGATCGGTGAAGGGCAACGGTATCCGCATCGCGTTGGCGACCGTCGCGGCTTCTTGCGCCAGGGAGCGTGCGACGTCGCCGGCGTGCTCGTTGGTGAGCACCACGCCGTTGGGCCGATCGAGCAACGCGGCGACCGGGTTGATCGCCGCGTTCGCGATCAGCTTGCCCCACAGGTGCGGTCGAATGTCGTAGGCGGCACTGGCGCGAAAGCCGGCTTCGGTCAACAGCCGGACGACGCGGTTGACGACCTCGGGCGATGCACCTGCGCTGCCCAGCACCGTCGTGCCGTCGCCGATGCGGCGCACGTCGGCAGGACCGACGGTGAGCGCCGACTCCGTCGTCGCGCCGATCACCAGCGAGATCGTTCCCCCGAGCGAGGTCTTGATCGCCTCTTCGTTGCCCAGGCCGTTCTGCAGCGAGACGATCGCCGTCGCGGGGCTCAGCTCGGCGGCGAACGGTCGCAGCGCGCGGAGCGTGTCGGTGGCGCGGACGAACACGAAGAGCGCCTGCACGCCGTACAGCTCGCGCGGCTCCGAGGTCGCGCGCGCCGCCCGAGACTCGCCGTCGACCCGCAGCCCGTGCTCGCGAACTGCTTCGACGACCTCGCGCTTGCGCTCGAGCAGCACGACCTCGTTGCCGGCGGCAAGCCGCTGTCCGAACAGCGCTCCGAGTGCCCCCGCGCCGACGATCCCGATCCTCACCGCGCTCGCGCTCTCCTCTTCGGCGTCAGAATTGGTATTGCAGACCGAAGGCCGTGCGCCGGCCGGCGTGCAGCGCGTCGCGCTCCCCGCCGAACAACGTCAACCCGTTGCCGAGCCCGTAGTTCGCGTACGCGTCGGCCGTCGGGTGGCGCGGGTCGTAGATCAGCGCGTCGAAGCCGAGACCGCGGCTCAGCGCCGGGGAGTACACGGCGCGCGCGCCGAGCCGAGAGTACACGATGCCGCCGCCGATCGAGAGGTGCGGCACGACGCGCTGCATGGCGGCGAAGTTCACCGTCGACGCGGGTCCACCGACATCGTTGAACCCGGTGTAGAGGTACGTCGAACCGTTCGGCACCGCGATGATGTTGACGTCGGTCGACGGTCCGCGGTCGCGGGTCAGCAGCGCCGACGCGCTCGTGTTGGCGTGCTGCTGATCGAGCTCGGTGACGCGAACCTGCAGCGCGATCAAACTGCGCACCAGGCTGCCGACCTTGTTCTTGACGTTTGATTGCGGGCTGCCGGGCGCCGGCGTCGCACCAGCGGCACCGGGTCCGCCGGCGCCCGGTGCGCCGGGCCGCGACGTGCCGGAGGCCGGTTCCGGCGTTGCGCCCCGGTCGACGCCGTAGACGCTCGACCGGCCGCCGAACTGCGCGAGCAGCGAGTTGGCCTTCTGGGACGCCGCGTCGACGTTGGCGATCGTATCGCGCAGCTGCGCCTGCGTCTGGGGATTCCCGCTCACGTTGCGCAGGTCGTTGGCGATCGAGGCGAAGGTGGTCGCCGTCTGCGCGATCCCTTGCGTGGTCTGGAGGATGTTGGCGTGCAGCTGCGGATCAGACGCGAGCGCGGTGATTTGATCGGCGGTCCGGTTGAGGTCGCGCGACGATGCATCCAGCGCGGCGACGATCGCGTCGAAGTGGCCGGCGTTGCGACGGACCGTCGCGTCCAGCTCGCCGGTCACGTCGTTGAGGTTCGCGCTGCCCGCGACGAGCGCGACCTGCAGCGTCGACGTCAGCGAGTCCAGCCGGCGCGAGAGGTTGGTGAACGAACGGTCGGCGGTGACGCTGACGTGGTTCGCGTTGTCGAGCGCCGACTGCAAGGTGTTCAGGAGCGCGGGCTCCTTCTGCTCCAGCTGCGCGAGCATGCGGTCGAGCCTGCGCGTTTCGCCCTGGCCTTGGTCGACCAGATCCTGGATCGTCGCAGGATTCGTCCCTTGCGGCTGCTGGTCGATCGGGACGACTTCGCGCGGTAAGACGGCGACGGTGCGCGGCGCGTTCGTCGGCTCCGTCATCCCCGGCGATTGCGGCGGTGGCACCACGGGAACGATCTCCAGATCGGCGTCGCCGGTCAGGGGAGCCTGGATGATGAAGCGCGCGTTGCGCGGCACGTCGACGTTATTGTTGATCGCCATGACGACTTCGACCGTGAAGTCTTCGAGCAGGTTCGTCTGGTCGATCACACCGACGACGACGCCGCTCTCGTACACGAGCGCGCCCTTGTGCAGTCCGGACGCGGACTTGAAGTGGACGGCCGTCTTGTAGCGTCCCTCCGGTCCGACGTTGGCGAGCACCAAGAAGAAGCCGAACAGCCCGATCAGGGCCACGACGGTGAAGATGCCGACGATCGCTTGTCTGTTCATGATCTTAAATCGGGATGGGCCCGACCTCGCTCCCCTGCAAGAACTGCTGGACGATCGGATTCGGTGACCGCCGAATCTCGTCGACGGTTCCATACGCGACGATCGCGCCCTCGAACAGCATCGCGATGTAGTCCGCCATGATGTAGATGCTTTCGAGATCGTGCGAAACCACGACCGCCGTGCCGTTGAGCTTCGAGCGGAGCTTGACGATCAGGTCGGTCAGCACGTGGGTGATGATCGGGTCGAGCCCGGTCGTCGGCTCGTCGTACAGCACCGCGGCCGGGTTCGACACGACCGCGCGCGCGAAGCCGGCCCGCTTGACCATCCCGCCCGAGAGTTCCGACGGAGAGCGCTCTTCGACGTGCGCCAGCCCGACCGAGTCGAGCGTCTCGCTGACGAGCTTGCGAATCTCCCCGTCGTGCATTTTGGTGTTCTCGCGCAGCGGCAGCGCGACGTTCTCGCCGATCGTGAGCGAGTCGAACAGCGCGGAGAACTGGAACGCGAAGCCGATCGTGCGGCGCAGATCGATCAGGTCGCGTTCGCGCATCTCGGTGATGTCCTTGCCGCGGACGAACACGCGACCGGTGTCGGGCTTCTTGAGCCCGTTGAGCAGGCGCAGGATCGTCGACTTGCCGGCGCCCGAGAGGCCGATGATGCAGGTGATCGCACCCTCGACGATGTCGAGCGAGAGATTCTGCATCACGATCTTGGGACCGTAGCGTACGCAAACGTCGTCCAGGCGCGCCCAAAGTGCCACTATGACGAACCGAACAGCACGTACGAGAGGGCGAAGTTGAACATGAAGATCAGGATGATCGAGGTGACGACCGCGCCGGTCGTCGCCTTCCCGACGCCGGCGGCGCCTCCGCGCGTCTGCAAGCCTTGATACGAGCCGATCATCGCGATGATGATCGCGAAGACCACCGACTTGAACAGCCCTTTGAGGACGTCACCGAACGGCACCGCCGCGCGCGCCGAGGTGATGAACGATTCCTGCGAGATGTGCGCGTAGACCCCGGCGACCCACATCCCGCCGACGATCGAGACGATGTCGGCCAGCACGGTCAACAGCGGCAGCATTACGACCAGCGCGAGCAGCCGCGGGACGACCAGCATGCGCGTCGGGGAAAGGCCGAGCGACTGCAGGGCCTCGATCTGTTCGGTGACGACCATCGAACCGAGTTCCGCGGCGATCGCAGCACCGGTGCGACCGGCGACGACGACCGCCGAAAGCATCGGACCGAGCTCGCGCGCGGCGGTGAACGCCACCAAGCCGCCGACCAGGTTGCCGACGCCGTACGAGACGGCCTGATTGGCGCTCTCGAGCGAGAAGACCATTCCGGTGAACAGTGAGGTGAGGATGACGATCGAGAGCGACTGCACGCCCAGCAGGAAGGCTTGATCGAGCGTCTCACGGACCCGGATTCGGAGGCCGGCGATGAAGCGGAGCGCGTCCCCGAGGAGCTCCGCGACGCCGCCGGCGTAGGCGAAGGCGCCGATCGTTCCGCGACCGACCTCTTCGAAGACCTTCATTCCGCGCGGAGTTCCGCGAGCGCCCCGAGGACGCCTCGCACCGCCTCGATACGCTTGGCGACGACGCTGCGCTCGGCGGCGAGATTGAACTGCTGTAGGTAGAGCCGCTCGAGCTCGCGGTCGACGTGCCGCAACTGCCCCTGAGCCTCGCGCTCGTACGGCGCGAAGTAGCGCCGGACCGCCGCCAGGTACGCCCTGGCTGCAGCCTCGTCGACCTCGCCGCCGGCCAGCGCTTGCTCGATGCGTTGCTGAGCCGACCGCATCGTTCGGTCGGTCAGGTGGAAAGCGCCGACCGCGGCGGCGAGAGCGGCCAGCGCAGCGCGATCAGACACCGAGCCCGAGCACCTCGCGCTGCGCCGCGAAGAGCCGTCGAATCCCGCCTTCGGCCAGTCCCAGCAGCCCGTCGAGTTGCGCGCGGGTGAAGGGCTCGCGTTCGGCCGTCCCTTGAACCTCGACGAAGCCCCCCGCATCGGTCATCGCGACGTTCATGTCGACCTCCGCCCGGCTGTCCTCTTCGTACGGGAGATCCAACACCGGCGTCCCGTCGACGATGCCGACCGAAACCGCCGCGATTTGGCCGATCAGCGGCCATTTCGGCTGCTTCTCCGGGTCGAAGTGCTTGCGCAGCGCGAGCGACAACGCCACCCACGCGCCGGTGATCGACGCGGTCCGCGTTCCACCGTCGGCGCCGATGACGTCGCAGTCGACGAGCACGCTGCGTTCGCCGAGCTTCTCCATGTCGACCACCGAACGCAGCGCGCGGCCGATCAGACGCTGGATCTCGTGCGTGCGCCCACCCAGTCGCCCTTTGGTGGCCTCGCGCTGGTTGCGCTCCGGCGTGGCCTGCGGGAGCATCGCGTACTCGGCGGTCACCCAGCCGGTGCCGCGGCCGCGCATCCACGGCGGCACGCGCTCCTCGATCGTCGCCGCGCAGATCACCCGCGTCGCGCCGAGCGAGATCAGCACGCTGCCGTCCGCGAACGGCAAATACCCCGGCTCGAAAGCCAAGGGACGAAGTTCGTCGGGGGCACGACCGTCAGCACGCACAGCCGACCGGGATTCGGCCCGGCCGTGCACGTTCCGCCTGATCGACGCCGGGAGAGAGTTCGCCGTGCCGGGACGCGGCGGACCGTCCTAAGAAGAATACGGCGTGGATGACGCTAGGCGCGACGCGCTCGCTCGGCGCACGTTGATCGAGCCGCTCTGGCAGCTCCCCGAGGTGCGCAACGACCTGTCGGCGGCCGCGCGCGAGGCCTTCGACGCCGGCGACGTGTGGGTGCCGTCCGATCTGCTCGACGCTGCGCGGGCGGACGCGCTCGCCCGCCGCCCGATCGGACGGCGCATGCTGCACGACGGCGCGGCGTACGCGTTCGTTCTGGACGCGGTCCGGCTGGAGCCCTACGTTCAGGTCCTCGTCTTCGACGCGGACGAACGCCTCAAGCATTTTGCCGTGAACCTGATCCCCGACGAAGGCGACGTTTGGCACCATGCCTGGAGCATCGCCGGCTCCGTGACGGCGAAGGCGGCGCAACTCGGGCTCACACCGCAGCTCGCCGTCTCCCGCGGCGGCCGGCGGCACGTCGTGACCTTCTCCGTCGAGCGACTGAAATGGCAAAACATCGATCTGACCGAGCGGCAGCGCATCGTCGCGACGCTCTTCGAGCTCGCGCGTGACAACGAGCAAGTCTCGGTCGCGCACCACGGCCCGGTCTTGCTTCGATTGACGCTAGCCGACGCGAACAGCACGCTACGAAACAGCGCCTCGACGGAATCCGTTTACGAAGAGGAGCTGCCACCGATCTAGCGCGCGCCGCTCCAGACCGGAGCGACCACACATCATTACCTACTTCCTGAACAACGACAGATGAGAGATGCGAAAGCGCACTACAGAAACATGGAACGGTCGCGTGCCCTCAAACTTTCCGGCGGCCCGGGTGCTCTGATCGTGATTCTGCTCCACGTCGGCGACGACGGATATCTACAAGAAGTCGAGCAAGAGCTCGCCGTCCCTCCAGAGATCTTCGGGCCGTTGCCGGATATCACGGACTTCGAACTGCAAATCCGTGAATGGACGTTCTTGGATGACGGCTAACTCGACTGCCGATCGTGCAGGACGTGCAGGTTCCCGCTGCTACTCGACGGTGACGGTTTTTGCGAGGTTGCGCGGCTGGTCGACGTCTTTGCCGTCGATGTCGGCGATGTGGTAGGCGAGCAACTGCAGCGGGATCACGTTGACGATCGGCGAGAGCAGCTCGTCGACGCGCGGTACCCACAGGACGTGGTCGGCGATGGCGGCGGCTTCTTCGTCGCCGTAGTTCGCGACGAGGATGATCGGCGCTTCGCGCGCCTTCGACTCGGCGATGTTCGAGAGGATCTTCTCGCGCACGCGCCCTTCGGTGACGATGCCGACGACCGGCGTCCTCGCATCGAGCAGCGCGATCGGCCCGTGCTTCATCTCGCCCGCGGCGTAGCCCTCGGCGTGGATGTAGCTGATCTCCTTGAGCTTGAGCGCGCCTTCGAGCGCGGTCGGGAAGTTGACGTAGCGGCCCAAGAACAGCGCCGAGCGCGCCTTGCGCACCTTCTTGGCGACCTTCTTCACGTCGTCGGACGTGTTGAGCACGACGTCGATCGCGGCGGGCAGCAGCTTCGTGTTTTCGGCGATCTCGCGCAGCCGCTCGATCGGCGCCGACTTGCGTATGCGCGCGAGGTAGAGCGCCAACAGCACGGCAGCGATCGCCTGCGATACGTACGTCTTGGTCGCCGCGACGGAGATCTCGGGGCCGCCGCGCGTGTAGAGCGTCGCGTCGGCCAAGCGGGTGAGGTGCGAGCCGACGACGTTCGAGATGCCGATGATCGGTGCGCCCTCTTGCATCGCGATCTTCACCGCCTCGATCGTGTCGGCGGTCTCGCCCGACTGCGACATTGCAATCGTCAGCGTGCGCGCGTCCATGAAGCGGTCGCCGTAGCGGAACTCGCTGGCCAGCTCCATCTCGACCGGCAGCTTGCACAGCGCCCGCATCAGGTACATTCCGACCATCCCGGCGTGATAGGCGGTGCCGCAGCCGGTGATCGATATCTTGGTCATCGCGCGCAGGACGATCTCGTCGATCTTCAGCTCCGCGCCGAGCTGCACGTCGTGGCTCTCGTCGATGCGGCCGGCCAGCGTCTCCTTGACGACATTGGGCTGCTCGAAGATCTCCTTGAGCATGAAGTGCTTGAAGCCGGACTTCTCCGCCGAGGTCGCGTCCCAGGTGATCTGCTGAACGTCGCGCTCGATCGGCTGCCCGTCGAACGCGGTCAGCGAGTAGCCGTCGCTGCCGACGTCGACGACCTCGCCCTCTTGCAGGATGACGATCTTGCGGGTGTATTGCAACATCGCAGGGATGTCGGAGGCGACGAACATCTCGTCCTCGCCGAGGCCGACGATCAGCGGCGTGGCGCCGTTGCGCGCGAAGATCAAGCGCCCCGGCGTATCGGACGAGATCACGCCCAGCGCGAACGCTCCGCGCACCAGCGCGAGCGTCTCGCGCACCGCTTGCACGAGATCGCCCTTGTAGCGCGTCTCGATCAGGTGGGCGAGGACCTCGGTGTCGGTTTCGGACTTGAAGACGTGGCCTTGGGCGAGCAACTGCGCGCGCAACGCCGCATAGTTCTCGATGATCCCGTTGTGCACGACGGCGAACCGCCCGGTGCAATCCATGTGCGGATGGGCGTTTGCGTCGGACGGGCGACCGTGCGTCGCCCAGCGTGTGTGGCCGACGCCGGTCGTGCCGTGCAGCGCCTCACCGTCGAGCAAGCGCGCGGCGAGGTTTGCGAGTTTCCCCTCCGCCTTCGATCCGGTCAGGTGCCCATCGCTGTCGATGACGGCGATCCCGGCCGAGTCGTAGCCCCGGTACTCCAGTCGCGCCAGCGAGTCCATGATGATGGGAACGCTGTCACGTTTTCCGACGTAGCCGACGATGCCGCACATGCTCGGTTCCTCCCGTTATTTGATCCCTTCTCGAGTCCGCTTGTACGGGATCTTGCCGAGACGTACTTCGTTGAACGCGGTCGAGACGGGCTTGTTGGGGTTGACGCGCTCGGTGAGCGGAGGCGCGCCGTTGTTGAGCTGCTTGGCGCGCTTGGTCACGACGTTGACCAGGGAGAACTTCGAGTCGACGTGACGGAGCAGTCCGTCGAGGTCGCCGAATACACTATCGCTCATCTTTAGCTGTCTTCCAATTCTTTTAGACGGGTTTCGGGGTAGCGATGGATGCGGTACCGTTCGGCCCGCACGATCGCTTCGAGGTCGTCCACAGCCTGTTGAGGCTGGGCTTCCTCATTGATCACCAGGTAGTCGAACCGGCGAACGAAGGTGAACTCGTCGTGCGCGATTTCGAGCCGCGCGGCGATCTGCTCGTTCGTCTCGGTGCGCCGCGCCTCGAGGCGGGAGCGGAGATACGAGAATTTGTCGGGGACGATGAAGATCAGGACCGCGTCGGGGAATTGCGCCTTGAGGGCCAGCGCGCCGTTGACTTCGGGCTTCAAGACGACGTCGTAACCGTCCCGAAGCTTCTCTTGGATGAACGAGCGCGGGGTGCCGTACAGGTGTCCGTTGTACTCGCGCCATTCGAGGAAAGCGCTCTCGGAGAGCCGGCGCCGAAACTCTTCCACCTCCAGGAAGAAGTAATCAGTGCCCTCTCGTTCACCTGGACGCGGCTCGCGCGTCGTGGCCGAAACCGAGTACAGGAGCCGCTCGCGGCGGGCCTTGAGGCCCTCCACCAGGGTGTCTTTCCCCGCACCTGACGGGCCCGACACGACGAACAAGAGACCGGGCCCGGTCAGAACGGTCATCCTCCCTTACGAACGGGTCAAACACAGAAGAATACGCAAGAGGCGGGAAAGCACCTGCTCCCCTCTGCCTTCGGCAAGCTCAGGACACCCTTGACCACCGATTGGATTCTGATTCGCCGCGCGGCGGCCGAACTCGATCGCGCCCTGGCCGGCGGCCGGGTCGTCGACGTCGGCCTGCTCGACGACGGCCGGATCGGGCTGCGCCTCGGGGGCCTTCGACGGGCAAGCGACCAGGGCGGGCGAACGGCGACGCTGGCGATCGATGCCTTCTCCTCGCCGCCGATCGTCACGCTGGACGACGCCGAGCTGGCCGTCGGCGTCGATCCGGGCTGGCTGCGCTCCGCCACCGCGACGTTGCGCGGGATGCGGCTCACCGAGGTGCGCGCGCGCCCCGGCGACCGCGTGCTCGTGTTGGCGTTCGCTACCGCCTCGCGGTTCGGCGTGGAAACCGCGTCGCGGCTGGTCGTCGAACTGGTTCCGCGCTACGGCAACGTCGTGCTGCTTGGCGACCGCGTCGTCGTCGCGGCCGCCAAGCAGTTCTCGCCGGCCGACAACGAGGCGCGTTCGGTTCAGGTCGGGCTGCCCTACGAAGCGCCGCCGTTGCCGCAGCCGACGTTGGACCTCGCCGCGTTCGCCGCGGCGCTCGAAGCCGCGGGGGACGCGTCCACTCGCGCGCGGGCACTCGGCGGCTACGTACCGGAATTGCCGCGCTTGCTCGCAGCATCGCTCGTCGCGGCCAGCGCGGATCTCATCGACCTCGATGCCGCGGCGCAAGCTGCCTCGCTCGGCGAGCGCGCGCGAACGCTGCTGGTTCAGGCGGAACGCGCGGCCGAAGAACCGGGCGAGCTCCACATCTACCGCGACGACAGCGGGGCGATCGTCGCGGCGCACGTCGTGCCGTTGGCGCAATATGCCGCGCTCGCGCACGCGCGCTTTTCGTCGCTGCTCGAGGCGTTCGCGGGACAGCGCACGGCGACGCTGCGCGCACGGCGTGGCGACGCGACCGAGCGGCGCCGCGCGACGCTCCTGGCGCGCATCGCGAAGCGTGCCGCCGCGATCGACGGCGAGCTCGCCGCGGTGGCAGCGCGCATCGTCGACGACGCCGCGCGCGACCGGTTGCGTCAGATCGGCGACGCGCTCTTCACCTACGGGCACGAGATCGCGGCCGGCGCGGTAGCGTACGTCGCGCCGACCGACCCGGCATTGACCATCGAGCTCGATCCCGAGCTCGATGCGAAGGAGAACGCGCAACGATACTATGCCCGGTATCGCAAGGCGGCGGACGCGCTGCCGCATCTCGAGCGCCGGCGCGAAGCGTTGGTGACGCGACGACGTGCGCTCGACGTGCTTGCATTCGAGGCCGAACGGGCGGA
>Ga0208220_1000891_pt1 | contig 12550 bp, 10 predicted proteins | sample NGESurdeep092012_9_FD_184484 | JGI IMG/M metagenome (GOLD analysis project Ga0208220, IMG submission 184484) | Arctic peat soil microbial communities from Barrow, Alaska - NGEE Surface sample F53-1 deep-092012 (SPAdes) | ecosystem: Environmental > Terrestrial > Soil > Wetlands > Peat ... | reverse complement strand
GCTCGGCTTCTCCACCTCCCGCAGCTTCATGCACACGGTCCCCGACGGCACCCCGCTCCCCGGCACGTTCGCGCTCCCCGACGAGCTGGCCGGCATCGCCGACGTCCTCGCCCAGCGCGGGAAGGGCGTCATCGAGGTCGTGCCGAGGATCGGCGAGCGCGACGGCCCCGAGCGGCAGAACTCGGTCGCCGAGATGGCGTGGATGGAGCAGGTCAGCCGCGCCTGCGGCCGCCCGCTGACGTTCGCCATCACCCAGAGCGACCGCCGCCCCGGCCTCTGGTCGTGGGTGATGGACGAGACCGCCGCCGCGCGCGGCCGCGGCGCCGACCTGCGGCCCCAGACCTCCGCCCGGGGCTCGGCGATCCTCTACGGGCTGGCCAGCCGCACCCCCTACGACGGCTTGCCCACGTGGGCATCTCTCATGTCAAAGCCTTATATCGAACGGACCGTGGCCCTAGCCGATCAGGCCCTGCGCGCCCAACTGGCGACCGAGGCGGAGCAGGTCGTGCTGTCCGGCCCGCTAGCGCCGAAGGACCCGGCCAAGCTCTACCTGATGCCCCCCGGCGAGGCCCGCTACGACGTAAGCCCGGACAACAGCCTTGCCGCCGAGGCGGCAAGGCGCGGCACCACCCCGGCCGGCGCGTTCCTCGAGTACCTGGTCGACACCAACGGCCAGGGCATGCTCTACTACCCGGTCCTCAACCAGGACATGGCCGCCGTCGGCGCGATGATCACCAACCCAGACGTGGTCATCGGCCTCGGCGACGCCGGCGCCCACGTGGCCCTGACGATGGACGCCGGCCTCCCCACCTACGTCTTGAGCCACTGGGTCAGGGACGAAGGCAGGCTCGCCCTCGCCCAGGCCGTCCGCAAGCTGACCAGGGAAGGCGCGGACCTGTTCGGCATCGCGGGCCGCGGGCTCCTGACCGAAGGCGCGTTCGCCGACGTGAACGTCATCGACCTCGACCGACTCCGACTAAGGACGCCCGAGCTGGTCAACGACTTCCCGCTCGGCGCGAGCCGGTTCGTGCAAAGAGCGGACGGCTACGACTACACCCTCGTCAACGGCACCGTGCTCGTCGACCACGGCGAGCTAACCGGCAACCGGGCCGGCCGCCTGGTAACGGCGAGCTAAGACCAATGAGCAGAGGAGTGACAACATCATGACAACCCAGCAGGCCGTGATCGTCGCTGGCGCCCGCACCGCGATCGGCACCGCGTACCGGGGGTCGCTGGCCGACGCCGACGCGCTCGACCTCGCCACCCAGGCGGTCGCCGAGGCCGTCAAGCGCTCGGGCATTGCCCCGAATGAAGTCGACGACGTAGTGCTCGGCGAGTCGCTCTACGGCGGCGGCGACATCGCCCGCTACGCCGCCATCGAGGCCGGCCTGGTCAACGCGCCCGGCATCGCCCACAACCGGCACTGCGCCTCAGGACTGTCCGCCCTCCAGACCGCCGCGTCGTCGATCATCGCGGGCATGGACCGGGTGGTGGTCGCGGGCGGGGTGCAGTCGAGCTCGACGATGCCCAAGACCAGCCGGCGCGTTCCCGGCACCGACAGCTGGGAAGAGGACTGGCTCGCGCCCAGCCACCGGGAGACCGCCGACGCCCCGATCAGGGACATGTCGATCACCGTCGGGTGGAACGCCGCCGTCAAGGCCGGCGTCTCCCGCGAGGACATGGACGCCTGGTCGTACCGGTCGCACCTGCGGGCCATCGCAGGCAACGACAACGGCAGCTTCGCCCAGGAGATCTTCCCGATCGAGATCACCCGCCGCGACGGGTCGACGTTCACCTTCGACGTCGACGAGCATCCACGGCGGACCAGCACGCTGGAGAAGCTCGCCTCGCTCAAGCCGCTGCACCCCGAGATCGAGGGCTTCAGCATCACCGCCGGCAACGCCGCCGGCGTGAACGACGGCGCCGCCGCGCTGGTCCTCACCAGCGACGACTTCGCCGCCGCCAACGGCCTCGCGCCGCTCGCGGTGGTCCGCGCCTGGGCGTCCGTCGGCGTCCCGCCGGCCGACACGGGACTTGCCCCGACCACCGTCATCCCCAAGGTCCTCGGCCGGGCGGGAATCACGATCGCCGACGTCGACCTGTGGGAGATCAACGAGGCCTTCGCCTCGGTTCCGGTCGCGGTGACCAGGCAGCTCGGCATCGACGACGAGATCGTCAACGTGCTCGGCAGCGGCTGCTCCCTCGGCCACCCGGTCGCGATGACCGGGGCTAGGATGGTGCTCACGCTGATCTATGAGCTCCGCCGTCGCGGCGGCGGCACCGCGGTCGCCGCCATGTGCGCCGGCGGCGGCATGGCCAGCGCGCTCGTGTTGGAGGTCCCGGCGCCAAGCGGAGTGTGAATGATCGACGTAGCCGTCATCGGAGCAGGCGCAATCTCTTCCTTCCACCTCGACGGCTACCTCGCCTTCCCCGACCGCTGCCGTGTGGTCGCCGTGGCCGACACTGACCTGGGACGGGCGCACAACCGGATTGCCGAGTACGGCCTGAAAGACGCGGTCGCGTTCGACGGCGTCGACGCGGTCCTGGCCAGCGGCAGAAATATCGACCTCGCCTCCGTCTGCACCCCGCCCTCCGGCCACGCCGAGATCGCCGCCAAACTGCTCGACGCCGGCGTCAGCACGCTCCTGGAAAAGCCGATGGCGCCGTCGCTGGCCGAGTGCGACGCGATCCTGGCCGCCGCCGAGCGAGGCGGCGCGATCCTGTCGGTCGTCGCCCAGAACCGGTTCACCAACCCGATGATGCGGCTGAAGCAGGTGCTCGACTCGGGCCTGGCCGGCCGGGTGCTGCACGCCCAGGTCGACTCGCACTGGTGGCGCGGGCTCAGCTACTACGACCTCTGGTGGAGGGGCACCTGGCGGAGCGAGGGCGGCGGCTGCACGCTCAACCACGCCGTCCACCACATCGACGCGCTCCAGTGGATGGTCGGAACGCCGGCGGCGATCCAGTCGATGATCGGCAACGTCAACCACGGCAACTCCGAGGTCGAGGACCTGTCGCTGACGATCATGCGCTTCCCCGACGGCGCGCTCGGCCAGCTCACCGCCTCGGTCGTGCACCACGGCCAGGAGCAGCAGATCATCTTCCAGACCGAGCGGGCCAAGATCGCGATGCCGTGGACGGTGTCGGCCCAGGCGGCGCTGCCCAACGGCTTCCCCGAGCACGAGCACGACGAGGCGACCGAGCGGGAGCTCACCGACTACTACGAGAGCCTCCCCGCGCTCGCCTACGAGGGCCACACCGGCCAGATCGACGACGTGCTGACCGCGCTTGAGACGACCGACGGTACCCACCACGTGCTGGTCACCGGTCGCGACGGCCGCACCACGATCGAGATCATCACCGCGATCTACCAGGCCGCGATCACCGCGCAGACGGTGACGCTGCCGCTGCCGCCCGACGACCCCTTCCGCACCAGGGCCGGCCTCCTCGCCGCCGCGCCGCACTTCCACAAGAAGACCGCGTCGGTCGGCGAGTTCAGCAGCAACGAGATCACCACGTGAACCAGCCGCACCACGACGGCGCCACCTACGCCCCGACCGCCAAGAACACCAAGCCCGTCTGCCAGCCCGGCGACTTCACGTTCGCCGCCGTCGGCCTCGACCACGGCCACATCTACGGCATGTGCAACGGCCTCCTGGAAGCAGGCGCCGGGCTCCGCTGGGTCTACGACCCCGACCCGGCCAAGGTCGCCGCCTTCCGTGAGCGCTACCCCGACGTCAAGGCGGCCAGATCCGAGCGCGAGGCCCTCGACGATCCCCAGGTGACCCTCGTCGCCAGTGCCGCGATCCCCGTCAACCGGGCCGACCTCGGCCTGCGCGTCCTCGATCACGGCAAGCACTACTTCACCGACAAGCCCCCGATGACCACCCTCGACCAACTGGCCCAGGCCCGCGCCGCAACAAGCGAGACCGGCAAGAAGTACGCCATCTACTACAGCGAGCGCCTGCACTCCGAGAGCGCGGTCTACGCCGGCCAGCTCATCCACGACGGCGCCATCGGCCGCGTCATCCAGGTAATGGGCATGGGCCCGCACCGGATGAACCCCGCCAGCCGGCCCGACTGGTTCTTCGACAGAAGTAAATACGGCGGCATCCTCTGCGACATCGGCAGCCACCAGCTCGAGCAGGTGCTCTTCTACGGCGGCACCGACGACGCGACGATCACCTCGTCCCGGGTCGCCAACTACGCGCACCAGGAGCATCCCGGCCTCGAGGACTTCGGCGACGTCAACGTCGTGCTCGCCAACGGCGCGACCGGCTACTGCCGGGTCGACTGGTTCACCCCCGACGCCCTCGGCACCTGGGGCGACGGCCGCACCTTCATCCTCGGCACCGAAGGGTACCTAGAGCTCCGCAAGTACACCGACGTCGCCCGCGACCCGGAAGCCGACCACGTCTACCTCGTCAACCACCAGACCGAGCGCCACATCCCGGTCCACGGGAAGGTCGGCTACCCGTTCTTCGGGGAGCTCATCCGAGACTGCCTCGACGGCACCGAGCACGCGATGACCCAGTCCCACGCGTTCGCCGCCGCCGAGCTCTGCCTCCGCGCCCAAGACCAGGCCGTCCGCATCGAATAACTCGGCCAGGGTCCCCAGCAGCAGCGCCGTGTCCTGCTGGAACACCCGGATCTCGGACACCTTCCCGTCGCGAAACGAGAACAGCTCAATCACGTCCACCGTGGCCGAACGTCCCGTGGCCTTCGCCGTCCACGTCTGCGACGTCACCTGCACCGCGCCGTCGGCGCCGCCGAGGATCCGTGGAGGATCGGCGATCGACCGCGTCCAGTGCTGCCCGAACACCGCGCCCATCTCGGCCAACCCGTCCAGCCCGCAGTGCCACCCGCCGTGCGGCAGCGAGGCGGGCTGCTCGATCCGGATCTCCGGGTGGAACAGCGCCGCCGCGCCCGCCCCGTCGCCCGCCGCGAACCGCCGCGCGAGCTCGGTCACGATCTCCGCGCCGGTGGCGCCGGCCATTACCGCTTCCGCCTGGTCGGCTCGATCGTCGGGAAGAACCCCTTCACGGTCCCCTCGCTCATCAGCGCGATCGCCCGCTCGCGGTCGAACTTCTTGCCGTGCTTGCTCTCCAGCGCGAGCTGCAGCGCCATCCCCATCACCGCGCGGGCGGCGATGTCGGGCGACTCGAACGGGAACCCGTACCGGTTCTCGACCTCGCGCCACGCCTCGGCCAGCCGGTCCATCGCCACCGAGAAGTTCTCCCGGTAGAACTTCTTCGCCACGACCGGGTCTCCGAACATCACCAGCCCCAGCAGCGGGAGCACGTCCACCAGCGTCGCCACCAGCTGCTTGTACAGTCCGGTCATCCCGGCCAGCTGCCGCTCGGGCGTCAGCGGCTCGTCCTTGTCGATCAGCTCGGTCGCGGTCACCAGGTCGTCGACCGCCTTCTTCAGCGGCTCCACCACGGCCTCGAAGAACAGCTGGTCCTTGCTCTCGAAGTGCCGGTAGATCACCCCTTCGCTGATCCCGCTGCGCTCGGCGATAAGCTTGATCGTGGTGCCGTTCATGTCGCCGGTCTCGGTGAACGCGCGCCTCGCCGCCGCCAGGATCGAGCTCTTGCGAGCCTGCGCGGTAAGCCTCCGCCGCGGCGTGGCCGTCTCTGTCACTCCCAGTCCTGCCTTCCCCACCCGACTCATGTGCCGAGTATGCGCACACTTACATGGTAGCGGGTGCCGGAAGAGGCGGGGAGGCCATCCGCCGTTCTTTACGAGCAGTGCCTATTGCCTGAACGCGGGCCCGCATAATTGGTATATGCCATTTAACATAATTGGTATATATCATTTCTCTGGCGACCCTATATTCTTGGCGAGCCGGGATTAAGAATAGTAATGCTGGAGGAACTCTCATGAAAATAAACCGGATCGCGGCGGCGACGTCCGCCTGCATGCTCGCTTCTACGGCAGGGTTCTTCGCATTCGTTCCAGCGTCATCCGCCGCCACGACGTCGCCCGCCGCGGCCCGCATCGCCCCGCCGCCCCAAAAGCCGTCCATGGCCGAGAGGCCCCAGGTTTCTAGTGGCGGATACACCTGTTATGACGCCTACGTGCAGAACATCGGCTGGCAAAGCTGGGTGTGCGACGGCGAGATTGCCGGGACCGCCGGCCAGAGTCTGCGCATGGAAGCTCTCGCTATCGTCTCGTACGATACTGACGGCTTCTGCGCGGACGCCCACGTCCAGAGCATCGGCTGGCAAGGCTGGGCCTGCGCGAACGATGGCGACGTGCTCACGGTCGGGACCGAGGGGCAAAGCCTGCGCATGGAGGCGCTGAGCCTTGAGCCAAGGGAAGGAACCGTCTGTGCGGATGCCCAGGTTCAGAACATCGGGTGGATGGGATGGATATGCGGATCCGAGGTCACGGTGGGTACTACCGGTGAGAGCCTGCGCATGGAAGCGATCGCAATCACGGGCTAGGAATTCCTGACAGGTGGTGCCTGTCACCCAAGCAACAGCTTGCGATACCGCACCAGTCGGGCGGGGGAGTTCCAGCCGAGCGCGGCCGTCGGCGCCCCGTCCTTGCGGTACAGCGCGACGAACTTCCCGTCGGCCGGGCTGCCCTCCTCGATCGCCGCCTCGGCGCCGTCCGGCAGGTGCCCGTGCACCTGGATCTTCACGTTGTACTGGTCGCTCCAGAAGTAAGGCAGCGGCGCGAACGGCTGCACATCGCCCTTAAGCAGGTTCACCGCCGCCGCCGTGCCCTGCTCGGTGGCGTTCATCCGGTGCTCGACCCGCATCCGCTGCCGGTAGCGCGGGTTCACCCACGACGCGACGTCGCCCGCCGCGTAGATACCGGGCGCGGCCCGGCAGTACTCGTCGCACTGGACCCCGTCGCCGACCGCGAGCCCGGAGGTGCGCAGCCAATCGGTCGCCGGCACCGCCCCAATGGCGACAAGCACGCAATCGGCCGGGACAACACCGCCGTCGGTCAGCGCGACCCCGGTCACGACGCCGGTGTCGCCGATCAGCTGCGTCACCCCAATGTCGGTCCGCAGGTCGACCCCGTGCGCGCGGTGGAGCCGGGCCACCTCGGCGCCGATCATCGGCCCGACCTGGCGGATCATGGGCTGCGCGAGCGGCTCGATGACGGTGACGTCGAGCCCGAGCCCGCGCGCGGCCGCCGCCACCTCCATGCCGAGGAAGCCGCCGCCGACGATGACGACGCGAGGCGTGCCCGCGAAGGCCGCCCGCAGCGCCGCCACATCCGGATGGTCCCGGAGCACGTGCACGCCGGCCAGGTCGTGCCCGCCCGGCAGGCGGCGCGGTCGCACCCCGGTCGCGATGATGAGCCCGTCGAAGCGGAGCGGGTACCCGTCGCTCAGGTACACGGTCCTGCCGTCGGCGTCGAGGGCGTCCGCCCGGCCGCGGACCAGCCGGACGCCGAGCTCGGCGTAGTGGCCCGCCTCGCGGAACCGGGTCCGGTCGGGGTCCCACGCCCCGGTCAGCACCTGCTTGGACAGCGGCGGCCGGTCATAGGGGAGCTCGGGCTCGTCGCAGACCATCGTGAGCGCCCCGGCGTACCCCTGCGAGCGCAGGGTCTCGGCCGCGGCCAGTCCGGCCGCGCCGCCGCCGACGATCAGCACGCTGTCCATCATCGACCGGCCACTGTGTGCACGGCGTTCGTGCGGGTGGCGTTCGTGCCGGCGGCGTTCATGCGCGCGCGACGTTCATCAGCGCCAGCGCGGCGTCGGCCGCCGCCAGCAGCGTCGCCCCGCCCTCTCCGTCCCCATGGCCAGCGTCGCGGAGGCCAGCGCGGCCAGGTTCCGAGATCCCGCCATCAGCCTCGGCCGGGCCGGCCGCGGCAACATCCGCGATCAGCTGCACGTCCTTGCGGAGCAGGTGCCCGGCGTGCTCGCCGATGCGGGCGACCGTGCCGCCGGCCGAGGCCACCCGTTGCAGCGCGAAGCTGTTGCCGCTGCCGTGCGAGATCACGTCGGCCAGCCGGAGCTGGTCGACGCCGAGCGACCGCCCGAGCGCGAGCAGGCTCACCGCCACCCCCAGGTGCGCGGTGAACGCCGCGTTGTTCAGCAGCTTGGTCACCTGGCCGGCGCCGACCGGCCCGAGGTGCACGACCGGGTCGCCGTAGCTGGCGAAGACCGGCCGGCAGAACTCCACCGTCTCCTCGTCGCCGCCGGTCATCACCAGCAGCCGGCCGGCCTGCGCGGCCGGGGCGCCGCCGCTGACCGGCGCGTCGATCAGCCGGACGCCGCGCGCCGCCGCCCGCTCGGCCAGTCGCCGGCAGGTGTCGGGGTGCACGGTGCTGTGCACGGCGATCACGCCGCCGGCCGCCAGCCCGCCGAGCACGGCGTCGACGACCTCCTCGGTGTCGGCGTCGTCGCGCACGCAGACGCAGACCAGATCGCTGGCGGCGGCGAGCGCGGCCGGGGAGTCGGCGGTCTTCGCCGCGGTGTCCGCGAACGGCTCGAGCGTGCCGGAACGGCGCGCCCACAGCGTCACCGGGAAGCCGGCCTCGATGATCCGGCGCGCCATCGGCCCGCCCTGGCTGCCGAGCCCGATGAACCCGACCCGGAGCGTGTCAGTGGTGGTGCTCATTGGGATTTAATGTGCTCCTTCATCTGGTCCGCCCGGGCGATGATCGGGTAGCCGGTGCGGGAGATCGCGTTCCCGTGACCGGTGTGGTGGATGTCGAACACGGACTGGATCGCGGCGTAGAACCCCTGGATGTCGAGGGTCTGGTTGACCGCCCGCTTGGCCTGCCTGAGCCCGAACGCGTCCATCTGGGCAATGTGCCTGGCCAGGTCCATCGTCTCATCCTGCAGCCGGTCGAGGTCAACCACGCGGTTGACCATGCCGGTCTGCTCCGCCTCCCGCGCGGTCACCGCCCGGCCGGTGAACAGGATCTCCTTGGCCTTGCGGGGCCCGAGTTCCCAGGTGTGGCCGTGGTACTCGACGCCGCCGATGCCGAGGAACACGACCGGGTCGGAGAACTCGGCGTTCTCGGCCGCGATGATCAGGTCGCACGGCCAGGCCAGCAGCAGCCCGCCCGCGATGCACTTGCCCTGCACCGCCGCGATCGACGGCTTGGGCACGTTCCGCCAGCGCAGCGAGTACTCCAGGTACTTGCGCGCCTCGAGCTGGTAGATCCACTCCAGGGTGATCTTCTCCGGCGGGGCCATGCCGCTCTTGAGGTCGTGCCCGGAGGAGAAGTGCTTGCCGTTGGCCCGCAGCACGATGACCTTCACCTCGTCGTCGTACGCGGCCTTGGTCCAGGCCGCGTCGAGGTCGTCGAGCAGCTCCATCGTCTGGGCGTTGGCCCGCTGCGGGCGGTTGAGCGTGATCACCGCCACCCCGTCGGTCACCTCGTAGAGGATGTGGTCTTCGTCCATGAGCGCTTCCTATCTGCTGGGGTGGCCGTTGTCTACCGGGGGAGGCCGAGGATGCGCTCGGCGATGATGTTCCGGTGAATCTCGGAGGTGCCGCCGGCGATCGTCCCCGGGGCCGACCGCGCGTACCGCTCGAACCAGCTGGTGGAGAACACGTCGTGCCCCATGTGGTTGGGCGGTGCGGTCCGCGCCGGGTGGACCAGGCCCTGCTGGCCGCACTCCTCGAGCGCGTGCCAGTTGGCCCGCTGCAGGGCCTCGGAGCCAAGCAGCTTCAGCAGCGAGATCTCGGCCGGGTTGCGCCCGCCGCTGAGCTGCTCGTAGCCGAGCAGCCGCAGCGCCTCCACGTCGAGCTGCAGCGACGCGTACCACTCCTGGTCCGACGGGGCGTCCCTGATCAGGTCGTCGAGCCGCTCGGCGTAGCTGATCCAGAGCATCGTCCGCTCGTGGCCGAGCGAGCCGTTGGCGACCGCCCAGCCCTTGTCGAGCTCGCCGATCAGGTTCTCGGCCGGCACCCGGACGTCGGTGAAGAACACCTCGTTGAAGTCCACGTCGTCGGCGCCGGTCATCGACGCGAACGGGCGGCAGACCACGCCCTCGGTCTTGGTCGGGATCAGCAGCACGCTGATGCCCCGGTGCTTGGGCGCGTCCGGGTCGGTGCGGACGAACGTCAGCAGGACGTCCGAGTCGTGCGCGCCCGAGGTCCACACCTTCTGCCCGTTGACCACGAAGTGGTCGCCGTCGAGGACCGCCCGGGTGCGCAGCCCGGCCAGGTCGGACCCGGCTCCCGGCTCGCTCATCCCCAGGGACGCGGTCAGCTCGCCTCGCAGCAGCGGAATGGCCCACTTCTGCTTCTGCTCCGGCGTGCCGAAGGTCAGCAGCGACGCGCCGATGATCCCGAGGCCCTGCGGGTTGAAGCTGTGGTAGATCCGCCGCTTCGATAGCTCTTCCTGGTGCGTGAGCACCTGCTCGAGGGTGGCGTTGCGGCCGCCGTATTCGGGCGGCTGGCCCGGCAGCAGCCAGCCCGCGTCGAACAGCGTGCGCTGCCAGCGGCGCGACCACTCGGGGATGTGCGAGCTGGACCGCGTCCGCTCGCTGGCCTCCGCCGCGGTCGGCAGGTGCTCGTCGAGGAACGCCGCGAACTCGGCCCGGAACTTCTCGACCTCGGGGTTAGTGCCGAGCCGCATAACGCCGCCACCTTCATCTCGAGCAGCGCCCTTCGCTGCGCGGTGGCCGAGCCGAGCAGCAGGTTCGCCGCGACCGCCCGCTTCAGGTACACGTGCAGCTCGTTCTCCCAGGTGAAGCCCATCGCCCCGAAGAGCTGGGTGCCGTTGCGGTAGACGACCTCCTGGCACTCGCCCGCCGCCGCCTTGGCCATCACCGCCGCCCGGTGCCGGCGCGGGTCGTCCTCGGCGATCGTCAGGGCCGAGTAGTAGGCGAGCACCCGCGCCCGCTCGATCGCCAGGTACATGTCGGCCGCCTTGTGCTTGACCGCCTGGAACGAGCCGATCGGGACGCCGAACTGATGGCGTTGCTTCACGTGCGCCACCACCAGGTCGAGGATCCGGCGGCAGGCGCCGACCGTGGTCACCGCCAGCCCCATCAGGGCCAGATCGGGCACGCCCGCCACCAGGCCGGCGTTCCCGGGGCCGGCCGAGGTCACGTGGGCGACGTGCAGCCGCAGGTCGAACGTGTCCAGCCGCTCGGCCGTCACCTCGGCCCCGCTCACCACCACGACCCCGTCGCCGGTCAGCAGCGCCACCTCGTCGGCCCGGTCCGCGTCGAGGACGAATCGCCCGGCCCCGTCGAACACCCCGGTCCCCGACCCCTCGGGCAGCCGCCCCGCCAGCGGCGCGAACCAGGTGGCGGTGGCGAGGAACGGGGTGGGGTCGCCGACGTAGCCGAGCTCGTCGAGCACGATCGCCAGCTCGACCGGCGGGGCCTCCAGCCAGCCGAGGGCGGTGTAGGTCGCCCAGAGCTCGTCGGCGGGCAGCGCGCTGGTCTTGGCCAGGGTCTCGCGGACCGACTGCCGGAGCAGCAGCTGATCCTCGTCGAACTCGAACTCCACGGGCAACCTCCGGGACGGGACGCGCGAAGAGGGATTTGTCGGCCTTCGCGGCGGGAAAACCTTCCGTGACACTTCATGCGAGAATAACATTCTCCATAGATGTAAGTCACGGTCTCCCACTCCCTGGGATCGCAAAGGAGCGTCCGATGGCACGAATGGATCTGCGGTTGCGCGCGTGGGCAGCGGTGACCCGCCGCCAGTCCTCGGTCGCGACCCGCAGCGACGCCGACGTGGTCGCGTTGCAGAGCCGGAAGATCCCCGACGGCGGGCTGGTGGGCTTCATCCTCGGCAAGGCCGCGCCGGGGATCAGGCTGGCCGACAGGTCGATTCCCGGGCCCGGCGGTGATCTCCCGGTCCGGGTGTACACCCCGGCCGGGGCCGTGGCCGGTCCCCGGCCGCTGATCGTCTACTTCCACGGCGGCGGGTTCGTCTTCGGCGGCGGTCTGCGGTTGGGGGACTGGCTCTGCGGCCAGGTCGCCGCGACCGTCGGCGCGGTCGTGGTGGCGGTGGACTACCGGCTCGCGCCGGTGCACAAGTTCCCGTCCGCCGTCGAGGACTGCTACGCGGCCGTGCTCTGGGCGGCGGCGAACGCGGCCGAACTCGGCGCGGAGGGGCCGCTCGGGGTGATGGGGGAGAGCGCCGGCGGCAACCTGTCGGCCGTGGTCTGCCTGCTCGCCCGCGACCGGGGCGGACCCGTGATCAGCCACCAGGCCCTCATCTACCCCGCCACCGACATGACCGCGCACAGCCGCCCGGCCGAGCCGGCCGCCGCCCTGCCGTTCCTCTCCCAGGACGAGATGACCGCCTACCGGCGGATGTACCTGGGAGCGGACGGCGACCCGGCCGACCCGATGGCGTCGCCGCTGCTGGCCGACGACCACGGCAAGCTTCCGCCGGCCCTGATCCAGGTGGCCGAGCACGATCCGCTCCGCCCCGAGGGGGAGCGCTACGCCGCCGCCCTCCGCGCGGCCGGGGTGCCGGTCCGGCTCACCACCTACGTCGGCATGCCGCACGGCTTCCTCAACTTCCCCGGCCTCAGCCGCAGCGCCCCGCAGGCCCTGGCCGAGCTCTGCGCCGAGCAGGCGCTCGCGCTCGCCCCGGTCGAGGAG
>Ga0208220_1000890_pt1 | contig 12557 bp, 11 predicted proteins | sample NGESurdeep092012_9_FD_184484 | JGI IMG/M metagenome (GOLD analysis project Ga0208220, IMG submission 184484) | Arctic peat soil microbial communities from Barrow, Alaska - NGEE Surface sample F53-1 deep-092012 (SPAdes) | ecosystem: Environmental > Terrestrial > Soil > Wetlands > Peat ... | reverse complement strand
GCCCCGAGCGTGAGACCCAGCCCGTCCCGATCGTGACCGCCCGTGAGAACCCCGGCGGCGAGAACCCCGGCGGTACCGGCACCGAGGTCAGCGCCGGCCCGGCCGGGGCGGTGCCCAGGCCAGGGCCCAGGCCAGGGCGAGCCAGGCGGCGCATCGCGGTCCTCGTGGCGGCCACGGCCGCCTTCGTCGTGGTCTCGGGCGCGCTTGCGGCCACGGCGGGCTCCGGACGGCCGTTGCAGGGCCGCCAGGCCTGGACGAGCCGCACGGTCTCGCTCACCGCCCCGGCCGTCAACACCGTCGACCTCCAGGGCGTGCCGGGACAGCTGACCATCGTCGGCACGGGTACCGGCCAGGTGGAACTGACCGGGCAGTTGCGCTGGACCGGCCACGCTCCGGTGGTCACGACCCGGATGGACCAGGCCGGCGTACTCCGGCTGTGGTACCGGTGCGCCGCGGCCAGCCCGTGCACCGAGAACTACCGGCTTGCCGTGCCGGGACGCACGGCCATGGTCTTGCGCCAGCCGGCTGGCCACGTCGTATTGTCCGGCCTGGCTGGTCCGTTGCGGATCACGGCCGGCCGGGTCGACATCAGCGCGACGGGCCTGCGCTCCCCGGCGCTGGCCGCCGCGATCGTTTCCGGACACCTCAGCGCCAGCTTCGACCTGCCGCCCCGGCACGTCAGCATCGCGCTGACCTCGGCGCAGGCCACGCTCTGGCTGCCGGCCCGCGTGCGCTACGTCGTCCGCAGCCAGGTCGCCCGCGGCTATGTCCGCATCGGCATCCCGCGGGCCGCCCGCGCGTCGCGGACGGTGACCGCCCACGTCAGCTCCGGAGAGCTGGAACTCCTGCCGGTCTAGCCGTCCTGGCCTGCCTAGGCGCCCAGCAGGTCGATCGAGACCTGCCATAGCCGGGCGGCCGCCGCGGGGTCGAGCGCGTAGGCGGCGACGCCGGAACTGGCGGTGTCCGGGGCGCCGGGGGGCAGGACGGCCGCCTCGTTGCAGTCCTCGGAGTAGCGGCCGCCGACGCCCTTGAGCTGGGGTGAGGTCGCGACCAGGACGGTCGTCGCGGCGCCCTGCCCGAGCGTCTTGTAGCTGAACATGCCCGAGGCACGCAGGCCCGCGAGCGCCTCCGGATCCATGTGGCGCGAGAGGTTAGTGGCCTCGATCGCGCCCGGATGGACCACGTTGGCGGTGATGCCGTCGCTCGCCCAGCGGTGCGTCGCCTCGACCGCGAACAGGACATTGGCGGTCTTGGACTGCCCGTAGGCCAGCCATGGGTCGTAGGGGCGAGACGCGAAGCTGAGATCGTCGAAGATCACCGGCGACCGCAGGTGCCCGCGCGAGCTGAGCGACACGATCCGCGCGGCGCCGGCCGAGGCGAGTGCGTCGTGCAGGCCCAGCGCGAGCCCGAAGTGGCCGAGGTGGTTGGTCGCGAACTGCAGCTCCCAGCCCGCCGCGGTCAGCTGGCGGCCGCGCCGGTCACGGCTTCGCGGTCGCGTTCTTGCCCTTCGTGCTGCCGGCCCCGTTGGTCGCGTTGATGATCGCGTCGCCCAGCTTGCCCTTCGGCAGGACCGCGGGGTTCTGGGTGGCGTTGATGGCCGGCGTTGACTTCGTCGCGCGCGACGTGGCCGCGGTGGCTGGCGCGGTGGCCGACCCCGCCTGGTACGGCGTGGCCTTCAGGACCAGGGTGAGCGGCCCGGAGCCCAGGGTGGTGTACGCCGACATCTCCCCGCCATAGGCGGAGCCGAAGGCCGCGCCCTTGGTCGTGCCCACCTTGGTCGAGTTCGGCACGGTGACCGGCACGGAGGTGCCGGCCGGACCGGTGATGGTGACCGTGTTGCCCTGCACGTAGCCGCTGACCGAGCCGGCGCCGCTGGTCTGCGCCCAGGTGTCCTGGCTGTGCAGGGCCGCGCCGGCGGCGGACAGGCGCTGGTTCACGATGGGCGCACTAGCCGCGTAGACGGCGTTGTAGCCCGAGAGCACCCCGTTGACGACCGGGTAGAGCAGCCGGTCACCGGTCAGGTTCGACTGGTGGAACATGAACGGCCGCGGGTCGTTCTGCACGACGGCGCCGAGCATCGTGTTGATCTGCCTGGGCAGGATGAACGAGGTCCACCCGGTCTGGAGGCTGAGCGGCTGGAGGCAGGTCGTCCCGCTGGCCTGGCACAGGCCGCTGCCGCCGTCAGCAGCAGAATCGTAGATCCAGTTGTACTCGGAGGTCTCGTCGGCCTTGGTGTCGACGTTGTAGAACACGTCGACGGGGTGGCGGGGCACGCCGAGCGCCGAGCCGATCTGCCGCATCGCGGGCTCGCGGCTGGCGTCCAGGGGCACCCACTTGATCCCGTTCGCGGTGATCGCGCTGACCAGGTTGGGGTTATCGACCGGCTGCTGCGGCAGGATGCGCAGGCCGGAGTACTCGCCCGGAGCGAGCTCGTCGGCCTCGATGGGAATGCCGTGCTGCTGCGCCCACTGGATGTTATTGACGATCTCGCCGTTGATCGTGGCGGAGTCCACCCATTCGGTAGCGCCGCTGCTGTCGGTTACGCACCGCCATGGGCTGACCGTGAAGTCCTGGATGCAGCCCAGCCACTGGTGGGTGTAGGTGTGATTGACCCACCAGAAGCTGCTGGCCACCGGCTGGAACGCCGCCAGGAGCGGGTCGGTCCCGTTGACCTGGAACCGGGCCGAGGCACCGCCGTTGTACAGGAGTTCCAGGGTGAACTTGTGCTGCTTCTGCCAGCTAGCGGCATAGCTGACGTCGGCGGGAGTCATCCGGCTCGGCGCGGTGACCGGCGTGCCGGGCGGGCATACGGTGTCGTTGGGCGTGCACTTGCCGGACTGGCTCCACTCCGCGTCGGCGTTGAACTCGTCGTCGGAGTCCACGGTGAGGTAGTTGCGCCAGTAGCCCAGGTGGACGCCGCGGGTCAGCCAGTCGGCGACGCCGTGCGCCAGATAGCGGTACTGCAGCTGGTAGTAGTTGTAGCCGAAGCCGACCTCGAGCTGCTCCCGCCCGCCGTTGTTATAGACGCCGGCCAGCGTAGCGGTGGTGGAGGTACCGGGGACGCTCTCCGTCAGGTAAGGGGTGAAGGTGGCCGTGGCCGTATTGGGCAGCGGCTGGGCCAGGTAGCCGTAGGACTGAGAGCCGCCGGCCGAACCCTGGAAGCTGAACGAGCCCTTCAGGTAGCCGAACCCGTTGGACTTCGCGGCCGCGGTCACGGTAGCCGCGGAGCCGTCCAGGGATCCGCCGTAGACGGGCGGGCTCAGGCCCACGTTGGCGGTCGGATAGAGGTAGGCGTCGACCTGCCGCACGGAGAACGCGGACTCGTAGTTAGCCAGCGCCGTCTCCTCCGCCGCTGACAGGCCCGACGGCGCGTCATTCGGCAGCACGATGCCCTGGAAATTGCCGACCGGCGTGCCGCCAGCCAGTGTCCCGGACAGGTACGAGCTAGTAATGATGGGCCGCCCGGAGTCGTTGAGGTTGACGACCGTGGTCGGAACCCCCTCGGAGACCAGTTGCTGCCGGATCGCCTCGACCCACGGATTACCGTCGGTGACCACCAGGACGCCGAGGTTTACCCGTGGCGCAGCGGCAGCCGAAGCCGCCGGGGCCGTTCGGGCCGCTGAGGCCCCTGAGGCCGCGCCCAGCGCCAGCGCCCCGGTAGCCAGCAGCGCCGCCACTCCCATGGCGATCGTCGACCGCAGCCTCATGTGGGACCTCATAAACGCCTCCCCCGAGAGCCGGCCCCGGCCCGAGTAGGCCCTGGTACCCGCCGTGAACTGGCACGCCATTACGGCGCGTGGGACACGACACTGCCAGGAGCTACCCAGCCGAACATCCGCCATCGGGGTGAGGAAACATACCCACACGGCTGAGCCCGGCGCCGCCGCCGGCCCAGGGCAGGCGAGCGTGACCGGCGGTAGCGCGCGGCACGGGAAGCCGGCCAGGGCTGAGCCCCGTCCTGGTACTCCCTGGCTAAGGGGTGCTCGTCGGCTTGCCGGTCGGGTGGCTGGTCGCCTTGCCAGCGGGGTGGCTGGTCGGCTTGCCAGCGGGGTGGCTGGGATGGCTGGTCGGCTGGCCGGCCGGGTGGCTGGGATGGCTGGTCGGCTGGCCGGCCGGCTTGGCGGTCGGGCTCGTTCCGGGGTGGGCCACCGCCGCGCAGTAGGCCGTCACGTTGGCCGTCCCGCCCGCGGCGGCCGCCAGGCTGCGGAAGGCCACCGCCTTCTGCTGGGCGCTGCCGTGGGCCTTCACATGCGAGTACGCGGCGCACAGGCCGTGTGCGGCAGGACCCGATCCCTTCGGACCCGAGGGGGTCGCCGGATGCGCCGGATGCGCCGGGGGCGCGCCGAGGGTGTCATGCGCGAATTTCTGCACCGGGGCGGGCAGGGCGCCGGCAAAGGCAGCGGCGGCGGCACCGCCGAAGGTAACCGTGGCGGCCACCGCGATCGCGGCGAGCTTGGCGCTGAGCAGGGAAGTGAGCACGGGGTATCTCCTACGGCGTGAGCGGACAGGTTCGCTAGACCTGCCGACCTCGCTGCGGAACACCGCCAGGGCCGCGGCCTCGGCCGCCAGCTCGCTGGCCGACGGCGCCCCGGTGAGTGCCGCGATGGCCGCCGCCACCGGGCGTAGGCCGGTAGCGGCGGCCTCCGGGGGCAATTCCCCGGCGAGCAGCGCGTCGAAAGCGGGGTCTCCGACCGGGGGGACATCGCCCGGCGCTGACCACGGGAAGATCGGCATGTCACCGTCCGAAGCGCCGCCGCCGGTCACAGCGTTACACCCGTCGCCGACAGGATCTGGGCCAGCCGCCGCAGGCCCCGGTGGGCCGCGACCCGCACCGCGCCCGGACTTCGGCCCACGATCCGGGCCACCGAGTCGGTGTCCAGCCCGGCCAGGACCCGCAGCAAGATCACTTCCGCCTGGAGCGGCGGCAGCGACGCGACCGCCGCGACGGCCGCCGCGGTGCCGAGCTTCTCCATCGCCAACTCGGCGGCATCCGCCGTGCCCGGTTCCCGGGCTCCGGTCACCTCAGCCAGCGAGGCGACCGGGTGCCGGGACCGGCGGCGGGCCTCGTCGATCGCCCGGCGGCGGGCGATCGTGAACAGCCATCCTCGCCACGCACCCTCATCGCCGCGGAAGTCAGGCAGCCGCCGGACCACCTGCACCCAGGTCTCCGACGCGACATCCTCGGCCGCGTCGGGCGCGATCACCCTGAGGTAGCGGAGCAAGGCCGGGTTGACGTCACGCCACAGGACCGAGAAAGCAGCCTCACCGCCGTCCTGCGCGACAGCCAGAACGGCGGCAAACTCCTCCCCGATCACACTGCCGAGTATCGGTAGCAGTTCCGCTTGTTCGCAGCGGTTTGCGGCGACAGGCCGGTCACCAGTGGCCGGAGGCGACCGCCGCCAGGCTGACAGCCGCGGTGACCAGCGCCGCCGCCAGGGCAGTCAGTTCGGCCACGATGGCCGCGCGCTGCCAGGACAAGCCGCGACGGAGCGGGCGAGCCGGATGCGGCGGGGCATGGGCCGTGCCGGGACAGCTCCCGTTGGCTGCAGTCACCTGATTCCTCTCACGCGCGATGCGTCCGGCCGCCGCAAGTCCGCGGCACGGCGGCCGGAACCTGATGCCCGCTGCCACCGATAGAACTCGCTGCTGGCCGCTGATGTCGCCTCATAACGGACAGCGCCAGGGAAGGCGCGGGCGTTACAGCCGCCGTGTAACGCCAGGACCGGGTCGGCCGTTTCTCCCGTTGAGACGCCAGAGTTCTCCGTCTCCGACCGGGTCGGCCCGGAGCCGGACGAGCAGCCTGTCGCCGCCATCCTGACCGGGCGTATCTTCCCCCCGATGCCCCCGGAGGAGCCGCACCTGGTGGCCAGGAACTCGCCGGCCCAGGCGGCCCGCACGCCGGAGGCGGCTCTCTGGCGGACTCGGCGGGGAGGGGACGGCACGGGCGGCTCCCGCCCGTGCCGCCTCCCCAGCCGGCTCATTCGTAGGTCAGGCAGCCGTCGTCGAGGTCGGCGTTCGGTAGCAGGTCTTTCTCGGACCAGTAGTCCTGGCTGTGCTGCCACTCTGGCTTGTCACCGCTGCTGGGCAGCAGGTCCATCGAGCGCGTCAGGTAGCCGGGATTGAAGTTCTCGGGATCGACCCATGGGCGGATAGGCATGTCGGCGTCCTCGGGCCGGAGACGAGGCGTGACCCTGCTGACGCCAAGCTCCGTCATGTGGATCAGGAGGCGGCAGACCAGGTCGCTGACCAAGTCGGCCCGCAGCGTCCAACTCGCCCGGAAGTACCCGAAGATCCACGCCAGGTTCGGAACGCCCGTGAACATCATGCCCCGGTAGGTCACGGTGTCGGCCAGGTCGAGCGGCTCGGCGTCGACGGCGAAGTCGATGTCGCCCGAGACGCTGAGGTTAAATCCGGTGGCGGTGACGATGATGTCGGCGGCAAGCTCCGCACCGGACATGAGGAGAATGCCGTCTTCGGTGAAGGTCTTGATCTCGTCGGTGACCATCGAGGCCTTCCCGGACGAGATCGCCGCGAACAGGTCGCCGTCGGGGACGAAGGCTATTCGCTGACGCCAGGGCCGGTAACTCGGGGTGAAGTGCGTCTCGACGTCGTAACCGGACGGCAGCCGGTCGCGCACCTGGCTGATCAACTCGGCCCTGAGGAACTCGGGTTCCTCGAACGACAGGCGAGTGATTTCCCGCTGGTCGTGGAGGACCTTCCGGCGGACTATCTCGTGTACCCACTCCTGCGGAATCTCTAGTTCCCGGAGCATATCGGCCACGTCGTTCGCGTTGCGCCCGCAGAAGTAGTAGGTCGGCGAGCGCTGCAAGACGGTGACATGCCCGCTGCCGGGGGCGATGGCCGGCACGAGGGTCGCCGCCGTGGCGCCCGAGCCGATCACGATGATGTTCTTCCCGGCCACCTCCAGGTCGTCCGGCCACGTCTGGGGATGGACGATCCGGCCGGAAAAGCGGTCGACTCCGGGCCAGTCGGGGGTGAACCCCTGGGCGTGGCGGTAGTAGCCCTGGCACATCCACAGGAAGCTCGCCATGAACCTGCACCGTTCGCCGGTGTCGGTTCTGGTCGCCTCGATCATCCACCTGTTGTCGTCGCTCGACCAGGACGCTGAATTTATCCGGTGGCGGTAGCGAATGTGGCCGGACAGATCGTTTTCGTCGATGACCTCATTCAGATAGGAAAGAATCTCGGGAGCAGAGGCAATCGGCGGTCCCGTCCACGGCTTGAACCCATATCCGAACGTGTAGAGATCGCTGTCGGAGCGGATTCCCGGGTACCGGTGCGTGAGCCAGGTACCACCGAAGCTCTCCAGCGCTTCGAGCACAAGAAAGCTCTTCTCCGGGCACCGTTGCTGGAGGTGATAGGCGGCATCGATTCCCGAGATACCGGCACCGACGATCAGGACGTCGAAATGCTCGACTCGCACTTCGCCGAATTCCCCATCGGCATTGATCTGACCCATAAATTGTTACTTTCTGACGAGCCAGGCAGGAATCAGGTAATTCCCAGACTTCATATTGCTATAGCGACAATATGACTGTCAACAGGAGATAACGCCGCCGGGCTCGCCAGGGACCTCCTCCGCCTCGCCCGGAGCCGGGCCAGGCAAGGGACACGAGCGGCGGGAGCAGGTGGCCGCTCTTGCCATTGAGCAGCCGCGGTGCAAGTGTGGAAGGGCAAGCAGCGGTAGTGAATGCTCCAGTCCCTGGCAGTTAAAGCCGTGCAGGTCCCAAGCGCGTGCCTGAGCAACTACCGATGTCGCGGGTAATGAGCGCTGGCATTGTGCCGTTTTGCGCCAGTTCAGCGCGGGCATCTGGATCTAACTCACAGCCACTTGGTAAGAGGAGAAGCCTGATGGGAATGATCACCACCCGGGACGGCACCAAGATCTTCTATAAGGACTGGGGCACCGGCCAGCCGGTCGTGTTCAGTCACGGCTGGCCGCTGAATGCCGATGCCTGGGACGACCAGTCGTTTCTGGTCGCCTCCCATGGCTATCGCGCCATCGCCCACGACCGCCGCGGCGGCGGCCGCTCCGACCAGCCATGGTCAGGTAATGACCTGGACACCTACGCTGATGACCTCGCCGACCTCATCGAGGCCCTCGACCTGCACGACGTCACCCTGGTCGGGCACTCCACCGGCGGCGGCGAGGTAACCCGCTACATCGGCCGACATGGCACCTCCCGCGTGGCCAAGGCGCTGCTCCTCGGCGCAATCCCGCCCCTGATGCTCAAGACCGACGCCAACCCCGGCGGCCTGCCCATTGAGGTGTTCGACGGCCTCCGGGCCGGCCTCACCGCCGACCGATCCCAGTTCTATAAGGACCTCAGCGCGCCCTTCTACGGTGCTAACCGGTCCGGCAGCACCGTCTCCCAGGGCCTCCGGGACTGGTTCTGGCTCATGAGCATCGGAGTGGGCGTCAAGGGCGCCTTCGACTGCATCAAGGCCTTCTCCGAGACCGATCTCACCGAGGACCTCAAGAAGTTCGACATCCCGACCCTGATCATCCACGGCGACGACGACCAGATCGTGCCCATCGGCGCCTCGGCCCTCCTGTCGTCAAAGATCGTCAAGGACGCGACCCTCAAGGTCTACCCCGGCGCTCCGCACGGCCTCGCCAACACCACTGCCTTTAAGGACACCTTCAACACCGACCTGCTGAACTTCCTCAAGGCCTGAGGCGGGTTATGTGGGTTGGCTTATGCTGCGGCGAGGCAGGTGAGCAGCAGGGTATGTGCGGCGATGGTCGCTGCGGTGCGGGTCAGCAGGCCCCAGAAGCTGTGGGCGCCGTGGCGGGCTAGTTCCATGCGGTCGGTGATCTCGCTGAAGGTCGTCTCGATGCGGTTGCGCCATTCGGCGATCACTTTCTGCAGGATGAGGGGCATGACGGCGCGCTGGTTCTTGCCTGGCGGGACGAGCACGGCGGTGCCGCGGGCGGCCCGGGCTGCGGCGAACGCCCGGCCGCTGAAGCCCTTGTCCGCGAGCAGGTGACGCGGGGCCTGCCCGGTGCAGAGCAGGTCTTCGGCGATCTCGCGCTCGTTGACTGCGGCGGGAACGATGCTCCAGGCGCGGACGATCCGGCTGCCCAGGTCGGTTCTGATGGCCAGCCGGAAGCCGTAGAACCATTCGGCGTGCGCGGCGTCGCGGCCGAACCGGGCGGCCAGGCCGTTGCCCGGCCCGGTCCACTGGTCCGGGCCGCGGACCCGGGACGCATGCTTAACCGGCAGCGCGGACGTGTCCACCTGCTGGCAGTCGTCTTCGGGGAGCCGGGCCGCCAGTACCGCCCGGAGCTGCTCGAAGGCTCCCCATAGCCATCTGGTCCGGCGGTTGGCCTCGCTCTGGTGCGGCAGCACCGGGAACAGGTGGCCCCAGTCGCGGGTCACCTCGGCCAGGAACCCGGCCTCGCTGCGCCGGCCCAGTAGCTGCCGGACCACGGCGATGGCCAGCAGCTCGCCATCCGTGCAGGCCGGAGCCGGCCCCGGCCGGGCCGGGACCGCGATAGCCCCGGCAATCATCAGGTCATGGATCAGCACGTAGACGTAGACGAACAGGTCTTCGGTTGGCAACATGGTGGACGGCCTCTGCGGACAAGGGACTTCGACAATCACTTGTCTTCCGCAGAGGCCGCCTCATGATCAAGACGACACGCCGGTATCAACCCACATAACCCGCCTGAGCCCGATGTCATGAACGACGGGCTCTCGCGCCGCTCGTGAGTCGGTGAGACCATCGAGCGGGAATCGCGACGCTCGTGGAGGACACATGCCGAGTTCGGCCGGCCGGATCCTGACCAGCCACGCGGGCAGCCTGCCGCGCCCGGAGGACCTGATCGAGGCCAACCGCCAGCGGGCGGCGGGCGGGTTCGCCCACGAGGACCGTTACCAGGCAGAACTGGGCGCCGCTGTCGCGGACGTCGTCGCACGCCAGCGGGCGGCCGGCATCGATCTGGTCAACGACGGCGAGTACGGCCACTCGATGGGCCATCGCTACGACTTCGGCCCGTGGTGGACGTACGTCTTCCAGCGCCTCGGCGGCCTTGAGCTGGTCAAGGCCGGGCTGATGGGGATCCGGCACGCGCAGGCGGAACCCGGCGAGGTCGTGCTGGGGAGCTTCGACGACCGGCGGGACTGGCTGGAGTTCAGCGAGGCCTACGGTGACCCCAGCTCCGGTGCCGCGCTGCCCAACCGCGAGAGCCGGGGCAGCGCCCCGGTCTGCCGCGGGCCCATCACCTACCGGGGCGGCGACGCGGTTCGGGCGGACATCGAGCGCTTCCGGGCGGCGCTCGACGCCGCCGGGATCGCCGACGGCTTCATGAACGCGGTCGCGCCGGGGAGTGCCTCGCGATTTGGCAACGAGTTCTACGACAGCGACGAGGAACTGCTTTATGCCTGCGCCGACGCGATGCGCGAGGAGTACCAGGCGATCATCGACGCCGGACTGTTCCTGCAACTCGACGATCCCGCGATCGCGGAGAACTGGGACCAGATCAATCCCGCGCCGACCGTGGAGGCCTACAAGCGCTTCACGATGATCCGGGTCGACGCGCTCAACTACGCGATCCGCGGCCTGCCCACCGAGCGGATCCGCTTCCATCTGTGCTGGGGAAGCTGGCACGGCCCTCACACGACCGACATCCCGATGGCCGACATCATCGATGTGCTGCTGGCGATCAACGCCAGCGCGTACTCCTTCGAGGCGGCCAACGTCCGCCACGAGCACGAGTGGAAGGTGTGGCAGGACGTCAAGTTGCCCGAGGGCAAGGTGATCCTACCCGGCGTCGTCAGCCACTCCACCAACGTCGTCGAGCATCCCGAACTGGTCGCCGACCGGATCGTCCGCTTCGCCCGCGCCGTCGGCCGGGAGAACGTGGTGGCCTCCACGGACTGCGGCCTCGGCGGGCGAGTGCACCCGCAGATCGCCTGGGCGAAGCTCGGGACGCTCGTTGCCGGGGCCGAGATCGCGACCAGCCGGCTCTGGCCGAGGTAGACAGCAGGGCAGAAAAATCGTTTGGCCGGGGCGCGGGTCCAACTAAGCGATGGACGAGAAAGAAAGGAAATAACAGATGCGCAAGGCCCGTGCCAGTACCCAGCCAGCCGGCGCCCCCGAGATCCGCAAGCCGGACGAGCAGTGGCGCCAGGAGCTGACCGCGCAGCAGTACAGCGTCCTGCGTCAGGCGCACACCGAGCGGCCGTTCACCGGTGAGTACGTGCACAACCACGAGGACGGTTTCTACCGGTGTGCCGGCTGCGGCAGCGAGCTGTTCCGCTCGGACGCCAAGTTCGACTCAGGCACCGGGTGGCCGAGCTTCTCCGAGCCCGCCGTCGCTCAGGCGGTCGAGCTGCGGCCGGACCACAGCCTGTTCATGCGCCGCACCGAGGTCGTCTGCCGTCGCTGTGGCGGTCACCTCGGCCACGTCTTCAACGACGGGCCGACTGAGACCGGCGACCGGTACTGCATCAACTCCTGCTCGCTGGCTTTCGAGCCCGCGACAACCTGATCAGCGTGCCCGGCCGCGCCGATGACCACCAGTGGTCGCAGCGGCATCTCTCGCACTACGTCGAGGGAGACCTGCGCCCCCGCGGCCGCCGCCGCCTGGACCGCCACGCGCGGGACTGCGCGGACTGCGGGCGCGGCATCCGCGCGATGCGTGCCCTGGTGTACACGGTCCAGGGGCTCGACGGCCTGGCGGGCGTTCGCGCGCCCGCCACGCTCTTCGACCGGGTTCGCCTGGCCGGGGCCAGCGGCTCGTCCTCGCCCCAGAACACGTGACGCGGTGACCGAGGCCATCTTGGTGGCCCGCGCCCAGGCCGGGGACGTCGGTGCCTTTGAGCAGCTATCCAGCACCTACGCCGATCGCCTGTTCATGCTGCTGCTGCGGCTGCTCGGCGACCGCGCCGAGGCGCAGGACTTGGCCCAGGAAGTCATGCTGCGGGCCTGGCTGGGCATCAGCCGCTTCCAGGGCCGGTCCAGCTACTTCACCTGGCTGTACCGGATCGCCGTCAACGAGGCCAACCGCGCGCTGGAAAAGAAGGGCCGCCGGCCAGCCGACGTCTCGCTCGGGGCGCAAGAACTGCAGCTGCCCGCCTCGCCCGCCCTTGACCCGTCCCGGCAGGCCGAGAACAACGAACTGCGGCGAGCTCTCGGCCAGGCTCTGGCCGAGCTGCCGCCCGCACTGCGGACCGCGATCGTGCTGCGCGACGTCGAAGGGCTCTCCACCCAGGAGGCCGCTGAGATCACCGGCCTGCGCCAGGCCGCCTTCAAGAGCCGGCTGCACCAGGCGCGGCTCCGCGTCCGGGCCGCCATCGGAGACGGCGCCCTAGTCACGGCGGGCGGATAACGGCTCGTCGTTCTCAGCTCGGCGGGGATCAGCCGTGGTGGCGCATTGGCTGCGATGTGACCGCCCTGGTCGGGCTCGTTGGCGGTCGCCGGGCTCAGCGTCAGGCGGGGTAGGTGTCGGGCTGGGTGGTGTAGGTGCGGCCTGCTGGGGTGGTCCACTCGAAGTGTCCGGGGGTGGGCTGGCGGAGGGTCCAGCCGGG
>Ga0208220_1000889_pt1 | contig 12558 bp, 9 predicted proteins | sample NGESurdeep092012_9_FD_184484 | JGI IMG/M metagenome (GOLD analysis project Ga0208220, IMG submission 184484) | Arctic peat soil microbial communities from Barrow, Alaska - NGEE Surface sample F53-1 deep-092012 (SPAdes) | ecosystem: Environmental > Terrestrial > Soil > Wetlands > Peat ... | reverse complement strand
CGGCGACCGCGGGGTGACTGGCATCAGCTACTGCGGCTGCGAGCATGTCGTCTCCCCGATCGGCTGGTCGCGGACTGGGCCAGGAATGGTATTCAAACATAAAATCGAACCAGCCGGAGATTTGACCAGGTCATTCGATACGAGCTTCGTCCGGCCGGCGTCGCGGCCATTCGGGAACCCGCGGCCGCCGCGGCGCGGATATCAGGCGGCTGGCGCGCGCCGCGACCGCGCTTTCGCGCCGCGGGGCGCCCGAAATCCGCAGGCGTCGCGGTGGGCTCCTGCGGTACGGTCCGGCGGTGGATGATGCGGACGGTTACTTCGGGGAACGAGTCGCGGCGAGCTATGACGAGTCGTGGACGGAGATGTTCGAGCCGGGCGTCGTGGACGCGTCGGTTGATGTTCTGGCGGGGCTCGCCGGCGACGGCCGGGCCCTGGAACTGGCCATCGGGACCGGGCGCATCGCGCTGCCGCTGGCGCGCCGCGGCGTCGGTGTCCACGGCATCGACCTGTCGCGGGCGATGGTCGCCCGGCTGCGCGCCAAGCCGGGCGGCGACGCCATCGGCGTGACGATCGGCGACTTCGCCACGACCAGGGTCGACGGGACGTTCTCCGTCGCGTACCTGGTCTTCAACACGATCATGAACCTGACCACGCAGGCGGCGCAGGTCGCCTGCTTCGGCAACGCCGCGGCTCACCTGGAGCCCGGCGGCTGCTTCGTTATCGAGGTCGGGATCCCCGACCTGCGCAGGCTCCCGCCCGGCCAGGACGTCGTGCCGTTCCATGTCAGCCCGACCCGCTGGGCGTTCGACAGCTACGACACCGCTACCCAGGCGATGAGCTCGAACTACGTGCACGTCACCGGCGGCCGCGGCGAGTACACCTCATTCCCCTTCCGGTACGTGTGGCCGGCGGAGCTCGACCTGATGGCCCAGCTCGCCGGGCTGCGACTGCGCGAGCGGTGGGACGGGTGGACCCGCGAACCTTTCACCAGCGACAGCCGCCAACACGTCTCGATCTGGGAGAAGCCCGCCGCTCTCTAGCTGCACGTCGGGTGCGGCCTCGGGTGCCTCCTCGCGGATGCGCAGGCAGGCCGCGCGGGGCGGGGGAGCGGACCGAACGCGGTCAGTGATGCGAGCATGAGCAGCGCGGAGCGACCGTTAAAAGAATGATCTTGTCGTGGTTACCTGGGCCGGGAGCGGCATCGGCGCTGGGGCTTGCCGCCGGCTGAGCGCGGGCGGTTGCCTGCGGCGCGGCCGGTCTGGCAGGTTGGCCGTATGCCGACGCGCCTGGTGCACCTGGTGGTGGACGCCAACGATCCTTCGCGGCTCGCCCGGTTCTGGGCCGCAGCCCTGGGGTGGGAGGTGGCCGACGAGGAACCAGACGAGATGGACGTGTGGCCGGCCGGCTACAGCTATCCCGATCCGGTAGCGCTGCCGCTGGTGTTTGTGCCGGTGCCCGAGAAGAAGACCGGGAAGAACCGCGTTCATCTGGACCTGGCCAGCGCATCGGCAGGCCACCAGGCGGACCTGGTCCGGCGCCTGCGGGAACTGGGGGCCACGCCCGCGGATATCGGCCAGGGTGACGTGCCCTGGGTGGTGCTGGCTGATCCGGAGGGCAACGAGCTGTGCGTCCTGGAACCGCGGGCCGCCTACCGTGACACGGGCCCGGTCGCCGCCGTCGTGGTCGATTGCGCCGATCCCGGGGCGCTGGCGGGGTTCTGGGCTGAGGCCACGGGCTGGCGCTGCGAGCGCTCGGATGGCGACCTGGCCGCACTCCGCGCTCCCGGGGGCGCCGGGCCCTACCTTGAGCTGCTCCGGACCGGTGCTGAGAAGACGGCCAAGAACCGGATCCACCCCGATGTCGCGCCGTATCGCGCAGACGATCACGGCGCGGAGGTGATCCGGCTGCGCCAGGCGGGCGCTACGCCGGCCGACGTCGGCCAGGGCGATGTGCCCTGGACGGTTCTGGCCGATCCGGAAGGCAACGAGTTGTGCGTGCTGACGCCGCGATGACCCACAGCTACGGCCGGTACCAGGTCTTGTCCTTCTGCCGGCGGCACGGGCCGACGCTGAGCGCGTGCCCGGGCCTGATCGACCCGCCGGGGTCGGTCAGGCACTTGCGCGCCCCCCGGTTGTAGAGGGTGAAGCCGGGCCGCGCCCACCACTGCTGCCGCCACCGGCCCGAGCACCGCTGCAGCGTGACCGGCCCGGACCGGCGGAACTTTGCTCCCAGGCACAGCCCGCCGCGAGTACGCAGCTTGGCAGCGGACCTGATCCACATCTGGTCCCTCGCGGCGCTGCTGCAGTTAGCCAGCCGCACTCTCGCGCGCCGGTGATTGGCGGGATGGGCGGCACACGACCCGATATAGGCGCTGGTCAGGGTGCCGATGCGCAGGCCCCTCACAGCGGCGCGGGCGGCCGGCAGGTAGCGCCTGTAGATGCCCCTGATGTAAGTCGTCCACGGCTTGAAGTAAGTGCCGTAGGCCGAGACCAGCTTGTAGGCACTGCGCGCGCTGCACAGGCCGTGGTAGGCGCACCCGTTGCTGACCCGCCTCCAGTAGTGGCTGTTGATCTGCCACGCGCCGCGGTCGATGGAGTCGCGGCTGTGGCGGGTGCCCGAGCGGGTGCACGGCTTGGCGGTGGTGTCGTTAAAGCAGGCCGACGCCCGGCAGCCCGACTCGGCCATGCCGATGGCCACGGCGGTGACCAGGTGGCCGCGGTGGCCGTTATTGGCGAAGCCGACCTTGCTGGCCCACGAGGCGCAGCGCCGGGCCGCGCCCGTGGCCTGCGCCGGGGTCATCTGGATGTTGAGCCCGGCCTTGATGGTGCCCGGCCGGGCCAGCGGCGGGATCGCGCGGGCCGGGCCGGCGGGCGGTGCGGGGCTGGCCCCGGCCGGACCGGACGGCAGGGCGGCGGCGGCGAGAATCGCGATGCTGGCGGCAGCCGCGACGATGACAAGGCCTCTGCGGATCACTGGACCCCCCTTGGCGCCGCCCTGGTTGGTGGGCCGCGCAGCGGTTCTCCTGATCGCATGTGCTCTGGACCTGCGCGAGCATGCCCAGCGGCCGGCCCGCCACCCTGGGGGATGGGCCCCGATCACCGCCAGGGGAGAAGTTCACCCGCCGGGCATGAGAGGTCAGCCACCCGATCCGTGCAGGAGGTCGAGGAACTTCGCCACGAGCGGCCCGTCCGTCGGGCCACCCTCGCCCCCGTTGACCACGACCATCGCGAAGGCGATATTGCCGTTGAAGCCGATCAGCCAGGCGTCCGTGGGGAGCGGGTGGCCGGTGCCGTACTGGGCGGTGCCGGTCTTGGCGTGGGTTCCGGCGGGGAGCCCCTGGTGCGCTGCGGTGCCCGTCGCGACGACCTGGGCCATCATCTGGTGCAGGTCGGTGACGACGGCGCGGGGCAGCGTGGTGGCCGGGGCCTGGTCGTCGGGTGCCCCGTCGACCAGCCGCGGGGCGCGCACCGTCCCGGTGTCAGCCGCGGCGGCGACCATCGCCATGGCCAGCGGCGACACGAGCACCTGCCCCTGGCCGATCGTCGTGGCCGCCAGCCCGGCGGGGTCGGTCGGCTTCGGCACGGAACCGCCGAAGGTCGGCAGCCCCATGTGCGTGCTCCTGCCGATCCCGAACTGGGCCGCGGTGGCGGGGAAGTCCGAGGCGCTGAGGTGGCTCGTGGCGAGCTTGATGAACGCGGTGTTGCACGACTCGGCGAAGGCGTGCAGGAGATCGCTGATCGGGGCCGTGCCCTCCGCGTTGTGGAAGACCTCGCCGTCGACCGTGACCGTCGTCGGGCAGTCCGCCGGCGACGCGGGCGTGAGCCCGTGCTCGATCAGCGCGGTGGAGGTAATGACCTTGAAGGACGAGCCAGGCGGGTAGGCGCCGGCGAGCGCCTGGTCGAACCGGCTGGCGGCCGGAACGCTGACTGAGGCCAGGACCGCGCCGGTGGCGGCATCGACGGCGACGAGGGCCGCGTTCTTCTTCTCACCCGACAGGGCCGCCTCCGCCGCCCGCTGCACGCCGAGGTCGATGGTGGTCCGGACCGGCACGCCCGGCCGGGGCGCGAGCCGGGCCAGGGTCGCCCGGACCGCGCCGCCGGGGCGCAGAACCGTGACGGTCGCGCCCGGCACGCCGGCCAGCTGGCGCTCGTCGGCCAGCTCGAGCCCGGTCTGGCCGACGACACTCTGGGCGGTATACGGGGCACCTAGCGAGCGCAGTTCCTGCGCCGTGATCGGCCCCACGGTCCCGACCGCGTGAGCGGCCAGCCCGGTGGTGCTCGCGGCCCGCACCCTCGTGGTCTGGAAGACCGTGCCGGGGAGCGGGTACAGGGTCGGCTTGAGCTGCTGGTACCGGGCCCGGGTGACCGTGAAGACGGGCTCGAACCAGGTTGGCCTGGCCTTCGCCGCGCTGAGCGCGGCACGGGCCTGCTGGGCCGTCGCCCCGGCGGTCACCAGCGCGGTGGTGAGCGACGCGGCCTGCTTGACCCGCTGCCCCTCCACGCCGACCGTCACTACCGGCGCCTGAGTCGTCAGCGGCGCGCCGCCCGCGCCCAGGATCGCGGCGCGCGGCGGCCAGGTCGTCTGCAGCGAGAGCCGGCCGCCCGGCCGCAGCGGCGGCGCGATCGTCGCAGGTGACCAGGCCACGAGCCACTTCCCGGTCCGGTGCGACAGCCGCAGCACCGTGCGGATCGTGACCACGCCGATGCCGGAGATCTCGAGCCGCTCCGCCACCGGCTCGGTGGCGTGGTCACCGCTGGTCCGCAGCGTCCCGGCCCGGTAGCTGGCCTTGCGGACGCTGAGATCGGCCAGCGCGGCCGCGTTCACGGCGGCGAAATCCGCCGGCGGGGAGGCCACGAGCGGGCGCATCGCCGCCCAGTCCCGGCTGGCCCAGTGGGCCAGGTAGCTGTGCGCCACGGACTGCGGCGAGGCGCCGCCGCCGCAGGCACCCAGCAGCGTCCCGGCCAGCAGTACCCCCGCACCTACGCCGACAGCCGGCCGTCCCGCCACGCGCGAGCGCCCGGACGGCCGCTGGATATCCATGACGAAGAGGCTACGCAACCTGCCGGATCCGCACGGACAAAGCCCAGTTTGTCCCCAAGGCGGGTCACGGCCTGAGTCGAGCGGGTTTAAGGCCGTTCGTACCGAGCAGAACGACCAGGGTCATCCCATCTGCACCGACTGGTTCCGAGGGGCTCATGCGTCGCTTAGTAGCCGTTTCTGCAATGTCAGCGCTGGCCGCCGGGCTGCTGGCCCTTCCGGCGGTGGCCAGCGCCGCGCCGAGCCAGGCTCCGGCCGGCGCCGGGCGGCAGCCGGTCGCGGTGGGCACCGGGGGCGCCGTCGCCTCCATGGACCTGAATGCGAGCCGGGCGGGCATCGCGGCGCTGAAGCACGGCGGCAACGCCATCGATGCCGCCGTGGCCACGGCGAGCACGCTGGGGGTCACCAACCCGTTCGTCGCGGGACCTGGCGGCGGCGGTTTCATGGTGATCTACCTGGCCAAGACCCACCAGGTCGTGACCATCGACGGCCGCGAAACGTGTCCCCGGGCCTGCACGCCGACGATGTTCACTGACCCGAAGACCGGCCAGCCGCTCGGCTACGACTACGCATCGGATCAGCCCCTGGCCACCGGGGTTCCGTCGATGGTGGCCACCTGGGCGCAGGCGCTGCGGCGGTACGGTCGCGAGAGCCTGGCCGCGGACCTCCAGCCGGCGATCCGGGTCGCGAACCGCGGCTTCCGCGTCAACGCGGACTTCAGGCAGCTCACCGAGTCCGAGCTGCCCGAGCTGCAGGCCTACCCGGCCAGCCGTGCCCTGCTCCTCACCCCGGCGGGCAACCCGCTGCCCGTGGGCTACCGGCTCCGCAATCCTGACCTCGCCCGGACCTACGGGCTGCTAGCCCGCTACGGCCCGTCCTATCTCTATAACGGACCTCTGGGCCGGGCCATCGTCCAAGCCGATGACCATCCCGCCGTGACCCCCGGGAACACGCTCGTCGCCCTGCCGGGGATCATGACCACGAGTGATCTGCGCGCCTACACCGCCAGGGTCCAGGCGCCGACCCACGTCCGCTACCGGGGACTTGACGTCTACAGCATGGCCCCGCCATCCAGCAGCGGGTCGACTGTCGGCGAGGCGCTGAACATCCTGAGCGGGTGGAACCTGTCCGCCGAGCCGAGGGCGACGGCCCTGTTCCACTACCTGGAGGCATCCCGGCTGGCCTACGCCGACCGGAACGCCTACGTCGGCGATCCCCGGTACGTCGCGGTACCGCTGCACGGGCTCCTGAGCCCGGCGTTCGCCTCCACCAGGCGCTGCCTGGTGCATGACACGGCGCTCGTCTCGCCCGTGGCGCCGGGCGACCCGGTCCCGCCCTATCAGGGCTGCCCGAGCCAGCCGGGCGCCTCAGCCCAGGCGACCGCCGCGGAGGGGCGTCACACCAACAACATCGTCACGGTCGACAAGTGGGGCGACATCGTGGCCTACACCAACACCATTAACTTCTTCGGTGGCAGCGGCATGACCGTGCCCGGCTACGGGTTCCTGCTCAACAACGAGATGACCGACTTCGACTTCGCGCCGTCAGCCGCCGGCGCCTACGACCCCAACCTGCCGGCCCCCGGCAAGCAGCCCCGGTCCAGCATGGGCCCCGTCATCGCGTTCCGCGACGGGAAGCCGGTCTTCACCGTCGGCGCGGCCGGCGGCTCGACCATCATCACCACGATCCTGCAGATCATCCTGAACCACGTGGACTTCGGCATGTCGCTGCCCGCCGCGCTGGCCGCCCCGCGGGTGAGCCAGACCAACTCGGCAACCTCGCTGGCCGAGCCGGCCTTCTACAACAGCGCGCTGCGGCAGCAGCTGACCAGCGAGTTCGGCGAGCAGTTCACCGTGGCCACCGGGCCGATCCTCCCGCTTGATCAGTACCCCGGTGACGCGACGGCGCTGCAGATCCTCGGTCACGGGCGATTCGAAGCCGTCGCCGAGCCCGTCCGCCTGGACGGCGGCAGCGCGCTCGTCGTGAACCCCTTGCCGTAGCCGATCGCCCTTGAACGTGAGCCCTTAGGCGTGAGTCTGATCGTCTACGGCCGCGCTGGGCGCGTTGTTCTTAACGGACTCAATGCCGTTCAGGGCTGACTCCCGGCTCTCGCGGGCCGGGGGATGAACACCTCCGACCCGCGGCCGGCTCAGGGCGAGGCGGGCTGGAACGTTCTGGCCAGGACCTTGAAGGTGCCGTACTCGCTGGCCCAGTCGCTCTGGCTTGTCGACCAGTACAGGGCGTAGGCATGGTGCGCGTTCGCCAGGACGTTGCGGTTGAGGACGTGGAGGAGTACGCCCTGGCGGTAGTAGGTAAATTCCCAGTCGGCCGCCTTTTCGGCCTGCGGGTAGCTAATAGCTTCCAGGCGGACCCGGTGGTAGCCGGGATAGGTGCCGATCCGGTTGGCTTCCTGCTGGCGCCAGTCGGCGAGCGGGTCGGGCTTGGGCTGGTCGCTCTGGTCGATGAGAAGGAAAGCTGCTCCGGACGGCTGCGTCAGGTAAACGTAGGCGCCCCGGTGGGATATCTGCCAGCCGTCCGGTACCGCGATGGAAAAGCCGGTTGGATCATGATAAGTGCGGTAACCGGCGGGCACGGGCGCCCGGCTTCCGGCGTCCGGCCCCGGCGTGGATGCAGCAGAGGTGGATGCGGCAGAGGCCGAGCGAGAATGCGGCCGCGGTGTCGCGGAGACGGCTGATGTCGGGCTCGCCGGGGCGGTCGCGGTCTGGCCGGGCGGGTGGCCCGACCGGGCCGATGTTCCGGCGGCGGGGCGATCAGCGGCATACAGTCCGGCGGCTACCCCGGCGGCGACCACCAGGGCGGCCGCGGCGATCAGCCAGGTGCGCCGCGGCCGCGGCCGGACTCTGCGGATGGCCGGCAGTTCCCCGGCGGGGGCGAGTCGGCTGGGCAGACCTGCCTCAGCCGTGTCGTCGGCCGCAGGCCAAGGCGCTGGCTCCTGGGGTCCTGAGGGCTCCGGGGGCGCTGAGGGCTCTGGGGGCGGCTGGTCGCCGCTCGGTGGCGCGGCAGCGGTGACGGCGTCGGGCGGCTGGGCGGCAGGTGGATGGAACGCGCGCGTCCGCTCGGCCCGTTCCAGCGAATGCCGAGGCTGCCCACTGGCCGCGCCGTCAGCGTCGGCGGTGCCGGCCGTGCCGTCAGCGCCGGGAGCCTCGGCGACGCGCCGCAGCAGGTGCTCGGCGGCGGCTGACCCGAGGCGGCGGGTCCGGTCTGACTCGAGCAGGCCGCTGATCACCGGCCACAACGGCCCGGCGTGGCCGGGCGGATCGGGCTCCTCGGAGACGACGGCCATGAGAGTCGCCAGGGCGCCATCGCGATCGTAGGGCGGCCGCCCCTCGACCGCGGCATAGAGCGTCGCTCCGAGCGACCACAAGTCTGACTCGGGTCCGCCGCGTTCGCCCTGGGCCCGCTCGGGCGCGATGTAGGACGGCGATCCCACCAGCACCCCAGAGGTGGTCGTGGCGGGGCTGTCCTGACTACGGGCGATCCCGAAATCGGCCAGGACCGCGCGCCCGTCGGCGTCGATCAGGACGTTCCCCGGCTTGACGTCGCGGTGCATGATGCCGAGGGCATGCGCGGCCCGCAACGCTCCCAGCAGCTGCAGCCCCACCCTGGCCGCAGGCCCGGCGGCCAGCGGGCCGTCCGCTTCCACGATCTCCCGCAGCGACCGGGCCTGAATCAGCTCCATGACGATCCAGGGCTGGCCGGCATCCTCCACGACGTCGTAGATGGTCACCACGTTCGGGTGACTGAGCCGGGCCGCGGTCCGGGCCTCCCGCAGGGTCCGCTCGCGCAGCATCTCGCGCTCGTCGTCGCTCACCCCGGCCGGCGGGAAGACCTCCTTGACCGCCACCTGACGATGCAGGAGTTCGTCGCGCGCCAGCCACACGGTGCCCATTCCGCCGCTGCCGAGAGGCTCGGCCAGCCGGTAACGCCCCGCGATGACACGGCCAGATTCCGTCGGGGCGCCCATTCCGGGCGAATTACCCGAGGCGCGGGAATCAAACCTTGGCCGCGCGCGGCGCCGGGCTGGCCGCTCCCAGCCGAGCTCAGCTGCGGCCGGAAGCGCCGATCCACACGGCCTTGACGTTGCAGAACTCGCGAATGCCCTGGACGGACAGTTCCCGGCCATGACCGGAGCTCTTGATGCCGCCGAACGGCAGCTGCGGGTAAGAGGTCACGTTCCCGTTGATGAAGACCATCCCGGCCGCGAGATCCCGGATGAGCCGGCCCCGCTCCGCCTCGTCGTTGGTCCACGCGTTAGCGCCGAGTCCGAACTCGGTGCCGTTGGCGAGTTCTATCGCCGCGTCGAGACCGGAGACCCGGTAGAGAGTGGCTACCGGGCCGAACACCTCCTCGCTGTGCACGCGCATGTCGGGGGTGATGCCGGTCAGCACGGTCGGCGGGTAGTAGAAGCCGGGACTGTCGGGCGCGGCGCCGCCGCACAGGACGCGCGCTCCCTTGGCCACCGCGTCGGCGACGAGCTTCTCGACATCGTCGCGCTGCTGCTCGGAAGCCAGCGGGCCCACGTCGGTGCCGTCGAGCATCGGGTCCCCGACCGTCTTGCCCGCCATCTGCTCCACGAACAGGCGCTCGAACTCGTCATAGACCGCGTCATGCACGATGAAGCGCTTGGCCGCGATGCAGGACTGGCCGTTGTTGAGGCAGCGCGCCACGGCGGCTATCTGGGCCGCGGCGCGCAGGTCGGCCGAGGGCATGACCACGAAGGGGTCACTGCCGCCCAGTTCGAGCACGACCTTCTTGATCTCGCTGCCGGCGATGGCCGCCACCGACTGCCCGGCGGGGCCTGACCCGGTGAGCGTGGCCGCCACGACCCGGTCGTCGCGCAGGATCGCCTCGATCCGCCCGGAGCCGACGAGCAGGGTCTGAAATGTTCCGTCCGGGAAGCCGGCCCTGGCGAACAGGTCCTGCATGAACAGCGCCGTCTGCGGCACGTTCGAGGCGTGCTTGAGCAGTCCGATGTTGCCGGCCATCAGCGCGGGGGCGGCGAAGCGCATGGCCTGCCAGAGCGGGAAGTTCCAGGGCATGATGGCCAGGACCGGCCCGAGCGGCTGGTAGCTGACGTAGGCATCCTGCGCCCCGACAGCGCCGGCGTCGGCGGGTTCGTCGGCCAGGAACCGGGCGGCGTGGTCGGCGTAATACCGGCACGCGGTGGCGCACTTGGCGACCTCCTGCCGGGCGGCGGACAGCGTCTTGCCCATCTCGGTCGTCATCATCGCCGCGATCTGGTCCTGCTCGTCGTCGAGGATGCCGGCCGCCCGGCGCATCCATCCGGCCCGGTCCGCAAAACTGGTCAGGCGGTAGGTGGTGTGTGCCGCCGCCGCGGCGGCCAGGCAGCGCTCGACCTCTGCCTCGCTGATCTCGTCATAGGTCTTCACCGTCTCCCCGGTAGCGGGGTTGGTGGTCGCGATCGCCATGATCTCATCCCTTTCGCCGCGTGGCGGCATCCCTGAGGCGGCTCGATCTGGCCCCTGCCCGGATCGCGCTGGCCCACACGTAGCCGGGCGCTGACGATCACCGGCAGGTGATAGGCGCGTCGTTGCCTTCGCTGGCTGCTCTTATCTCCCTTCCCTCTCCCTACCCGGCGCGGGCGGCACCCGCTCACCCGTCCGCCGGGGTAGCGTCAGGAGGAGTTGGCCTGTGGCCGTCACGCCTGACATCGGCGACCATCGAAACAGCGGCCCACGCTTGCCCGTGGAGGATTAGGTAGGTGGAGAGATGACCAGTCCCGATCCAGCAGGCCACGGCCGGCGCCGCCGGCCCCTCGCGGTCATCGCCGGCCTCGGCATGCTCAGCGCCGCGATCGCGAGCGCGCCGGCCGCGGCGCAGGCCGCAGCCGGTACCGCCGGGCACCCGGCCGCCGAGACGGCGGCCCAGCTGAGCCCGAACGGTGACGGCCCGGCGGGCTTCTGGTACGGAACAGACAGCACGACGGTGGCCGTTCCGGGCCCCGCACCGTACCGGGAGCCGGTCCTCGGGGGCAGCTACGGCGGCTACATCGGGATGGCGGGCAACTGGGCGGCCTGGCAGCATTGCGGCGGCAAGGTCGTCTGGTCCGGCAGCGACAGCGCGGACGCCGACACCAACTTCAGCTCGTATCACCGGGGCATCGGCACCGGCGTCTACTGGTTCATGGCCGGCCCGGGCGTTGACCCGCACTACAACGGCAGTACCGCGGAGGCGTACGCCTGGGGCGAGGCACAGGCGGCCCGGACGCTTTACGATCTCGGCCATCCCCTGAACCGGGTCACCTACCCGGTGGTGTTCATGGACGTCGAATTGCCCGGGAACGCGCCGAGCTTCACCCCAGCTCCCGACAACGGATGGAACTCCGTCTACACCTCGGCGTGCAGCGGGAAGGTCAAGACGGGGTTCATCTCGGCGCAGGTCGACCGGTCTGATCTCAACGGCTTCGCCAACTACCTGACCGCTCACTCCAGTGACAAGGTCGGGGTGTACTCGTCGCCCGGCGTGTGGGCGTCCATCTTCGGCACGGGCACGGCGGCCTCCATCCCCAACACCGATGAATGGACCTACACCGGCGACACCAGCAGCCTGGCTCACCACCCCGTCGGCTGGTGCCTGCAGTCCACCACGACCTGCGCGCAGTTCTTCGGCGGGGTCACCAGCAGCAGCACCCACGCCCTCATGTGGCAGTGGTCCGGCGGCGGCGGCACCTTCAACGGCTACGGGGACTTCGACCAGATCGACGGGAACCGGACGCCGGGCACCTAGCTGCGGGCCCGCGGCGCAGGCTCGTCAGACCGGGGCCACCCCGATCAGGCCGTTGCGAGTGACCCGCGCCGCCAGCGCCGCCTCATCGGCGCCCTCAGTGTCGGCCGGCCGGCGCGGGAGAACCATGTAGCGGGACTCCGCGCTGGCGTCCCAGACGTTGATCGTGACGGCGGGATCGAGCACGAAGCCGAACTCGGCCAGTACGCCGCGCGGGTCTCGCACAACCCTGGATCGGTACGCCTCGCTCTTGTACCAGGTGGGGGAGGGGCCGAGCAGCGCGACGGGGTAGCACGAGCACAGCGTGCACACGATGACGTTGTGCGTGTCGCCGGTATTCTCGACCACCTTGAGCCGCTGGTCCTGCAGCCCGCCGCCCATCGACAGCCCGAGTTCGGGCAGCGCCGCGCCGGCCTCGGCCAGCAGCCGCGCGCGGAACGACTCGTCCAGCCAGGCCCGCGCGACCAGGCGCGCGCCGTTGGCCGGCGAGGAACGGGCGAGGAAGGACTCCAGGGCCCGGTCCAGCTCCCCGGCATCAACCAGGCCGCGCTGCTCCAGCAGGCCCTCAACGCGGCGGACCTGGGCGGCGAGCGTCGCCGCGGGGCCGAGGTGATCTCCGTTCACCGGCTCGCCTCCTCGGCAGCCGGGCGAAGGTAGCTCTCCCACAGGTCAACGGTCACCATGTGGTCGCCCTCGCCGAACAGCTCCCAGGCGGCGAAGCGAACCGCGTAGACCGGCTCGGGATCGGCGGGCAGG
>Ga0208220_1000887_pt1 | contig 12569 bp, 9 predicted proteins | sample NGESurdeep092012_9_FD_184484 | JGI IMG/M metagenome (GOLD analysis project Ga0208220, IMG submission 184484) | Arctic peat soil microbial communities from Barrow, Alaska - NGEE Surface sample F53-1 deep-092012 (SPAdes) | ecosystem: Environmental > Terrestrial > Soil > Wetlands > Peat ... | reverse complement strand
GAACCGCGGCCGAGATCGTCGCCGGCCGCAACTCTGTGCTGGAGTCACTGCGGGCCAGGGTGCCCGCCAGCGCCCTGCATGTCGGGCCGCGACTGGACTCCGATGAGCGGATCGGCGAGGCCGTCATGCTGGCCGCCGATGTCGGCATCCCGGTCGTCGAGGCGGGCCGGGCCGAGCTGGACCGGATGACCGGCGGTGCCATCCACCAGGGGCTGGCGCTCAAGGTCGCGCCCTACTCCTACGCCGCACCCGACGAACTCGTCGAGGCAGCCCGGGACGCGGCGGCACAGCCGCTGATCGTCGCACTGGACGGCATCACCGATCCGCGTAACCTCGGCGCGATCGCGCGGTCGGTGGCCGCGTTCGGGGGCCACGGGATCCTGGTGCCGGTGCGCCGCTCGGCCGGGGTGAGCGCCGGGGCCTGGAAGGCATCCGCCGGTGCACTGGCTAGGGTGCGGGTCGCCCAGGCGTCCAACCTGGCCCAGGCCCTGGCCGCTTACCAGCAGGCGGGCCTGTTCGTCGTGGGCCTCGACGCGGCCGGCGGCGAGGACATCGGGCAGCTGCAGCTCGCCGACTCGCCGCTGGTGCTGGTTATCGGCGCCGAGGGGCGCGGGCTGTCCCGGCTGATCGCCGAGCGCTGCGACGCCGTCGCCCGGATCCCGATCACCGGCGCCGAGTCGCTCAACGCCAGCGTCGCCGCCAGCATCGCCCTCTACGCCGTCTCCCAGCTCCGCGCCTAGCCCCGCCCAGGCCGATTTCGTGAGTGGTTCGCATCACCGCCACTCCCACAGGGGTAATCCGAACCGCTCACGAATTTCCACAGGTGCCACGAGCGCTTGGCTGGATTATCCACAGCGAGAGCGGCGGGTGACTCGGAGAGCCCGACCCAGTCACCCCTGGGCCGGCCGGCTGCTCTTCGCCGCCGCGGCGGCGCGCGAAGTCGCCTGACCTGACGTCGCTCCGGGCGCCTATGGTGGATGTGGGAGGTGGTCCCCGCATGACGGCAGCTAGCGGACCCGCCCCCGGCCGGACTAGCGCTGACGGGGCGGATGCGGCCCGGGCCAGGATGGCGGGCGCCCTGCGCGACAGCGGCCGGACGCCCAGCCCGGCGGTCCAGGCGGCGTTCCTCGCGGTCCCGCGGCACCTGTTCGTGCCGGGGCTCGCTCCGGCGGCGGCTTACCAGGATGAGGCGCTGGTGATCAAGTACAGCGACGACGGGCTGCCGATCAGCTCCTCGTCGCAGCCCGCGATGATGGCGATCATGCTGGAGCAGCTCGGGCTGGAGCCGGGGCACCGGGTGCTCGAAATCGGCACCGGGACCGGCTACAACGCGGCGGTGATGGCCCACATCGTCGGGCCCCGCGGCGCGGTGGTCACCGTCGACATCGACGCCGACCTGGTCGCGCGGGCGCAGGCCAGCCTGAAGGTCGCCGGCTACGGCCATGTGCAGGCCCGCTGCGCCGACGGAGGCTACGGCGATCCGGACGGCGCTCCGTTCGACCGCGTCATCGTGACCGTCGGGGCGTGGGACATCGCGCCGGCCTGGCTGGACCAGCTGGGCCCCGGCGGGCGGCTGGTCCTGCCGCTCGCACTGCGCGCCATTCAGCTTTCGGTCGCACTGGAGCGCAGGGCCGATCACCACGGGACCGATCACCACGGGACCGATGAGCACGGGGCCGATGAGCACGGGGCCGATGAGCACGGGCATGACCACTGGGTCAGCACCGCGGCCTTCCGGTGCGGGTTCGTCCGGATGGCTGGTGCCTTCGCGGATCCGGAGTCGTTCCGGCCGCTTCGGTCGTCACCCGGCCTCTATGTGCAGGCCGATGACGGTCGGCGGGTCGACATGACGGCGCTGGCGAAGGCGCTGGCCGGCCCGACCGTGGATATCGGGGCCGGGATCCGGGCGGGCAGCCGGGACGAGCTGGCCGACCTCGACCTCTGGCTCACCCTCACCGAGCCGGGCCTGGACCGGCTCACCTTCATGGCGACGGCCGCCAGCCGCGGCCGCGGCGGTCCGCTGCTTCCCTTCGGCGCCCTGGCGAGCCGGGGCAGCGGACGTGATCGGCTGGGCGTCAGCGGCCTGGCGGGCACGCAGCCGAGGGCCCCGGCCGCCTCGCCGGGAATCGACCCCGCGGCCTTCCCCGGCGAGGTCGTCATGCGCGGATACGGCCGGGGCGGTGCCGCTCTGGCGGCGCACCTGGCGAGTCAGGCCCCCGCGTGGGACAGCCTGGGCCGCCCGGGTGCCGCCAACCTGTGCCTGACTGTCTGCCCGGCCGGCGCGGACCTGGTTGTCGCCGCCGGGCAGATTGTCCTGAGCCGCCCGCATGTCCGGCTGGCGGCGGGCTGGCCGGTGCACTGACCTAGCTGACCAGCCTGGGCTGCCTGGCGTGCTCGCCGGTCTCGAACAGCGAGGGCGCAGGCCCCACGATGAGCGGGTCGGGGCGGCCGACGATGGTTTCATCCCGGTCCTCGTAGTGCACCCGGGACAGCACATAGCGCATGGCCTCGAGCCGGGCCCGCTTCTTATCGTTGCTCTTCACGACAGTCCACGGAGCGTCGGCCAGGTCGGTGAAGAAGAACATGGACTCCTTGGCCTCGGTGTACTCATCCCACTTGTCCAGCGAGGCGAGGTCGACCGGGCTGAGCTTCCACTGCTTGACCGGATCGGTCTGCCGCTCGACGAATCGCCGCAGCTGCTCGGTGCGGGAGACCGAGAACCAGAACTTGATCAGGGTGATGCCGTCCCTGGCCAGCATGCGCTCGAACTCCGGCGCCTCACGCAGGAACTCCATGCACTCGTCGGGGCGGCAAAAGCTCATCACCCGCTCGACGCCCGCGCGGTTGTACCAGGAGCGGTCGAACATGACGATCTCGCCGGCGGCCGGCAGGTGAGCGACGTACCGCTGCAGGTACCACTCGGTTTGTTCTTTCTCGGTCGGTTTTTCCAGTGCGACGACCCGGGCGCCGCGCGGGTTCAGGTTCTCGGTGAACCGCTTGATCGTCCCGCCCTTGCCGGCCGCGTCGCGGCCCTCGAAGACGATCATGAGCCGGCCGCCGGAGTCCTTGATCCACCGTTGCAGCTTGAGCAGCTCGACCTGCAGGGACCGCTTCTGCTCGCCGTATTTCCGTCGGCCGAGCCGCTGGACGTAGGGGTAGTCCTCCTGCCAGGTCTGGACCGGGCTGCCATCCGGGCGCACCAGCACAGGCCGGTCCCTGGATCGCTGCACGCATAGGCCGAGTTGCTGGGCGAGCTCGTCGAGGAGCTCGCCGACTCGCCCGTCAGCCGGAGAGTCGGCCACTGGACTTCGCGACGTTCTTCACCACAGACCCCCGTTCCGCCGCAGCGCGTACCCCCCGGTCGGTAACAGCACTGAATGACCAGCGGTTGATACCCTCCGCCGGCCAAGTGCACACGTACAGTTATCTATCTGGCAGCAACCTTGCCCCGGCGCAGGCCGACCGTGGCGATGATCAGCCCGGCGACGGCGATCAGCGGCCCGAGAACTGCCCACAGCGACTTGCCCGACATCGCGCTGCCGCCGACGACGTTGAATCCCTGCAGCGCGAATACCACTCCGGCAATGGTCACCAGTGCGCCCACGGCCACCAGCAGGCCCTTCTTCATGTCCTCGATGTCCTTTCAGCGGGGACGGCCCGGCATCTCCCGCGTGGCGCCCGGCGTCCACTGGGGAAACGGTGCCGACGGGCGGGAGGTTCAGTCGCGCCGAGTCCGTGTCGCAACCGAAAGGCAGGGTTAAACGTCTCTAAATGCGAACAAGCTTTGATTGACCGGTCCCGTGCTCTGCCTCGGGTGGCAATTATCGGCATATGCACAGGATATCGCGCGGCGAGCAAGGAACTGAGGAGCTCGGATGAGGCAGTCGGGTCGGGATGGGCGGGCACGTCGGCTCGGGCGGGTAGCCCGGCGCTCGCTGGCCGGGGCGGGCGTGGTCACGGCCGCTGGGGCGGTTGCCCTGAGCCTGGGCGGGATATCGCAGGCGGCGACGGCCGGAGCGGTCGGCCGCTCCGGCCCGGCGCACGCCGCCGCGACAGCCGCCTACGTGCCGGTCAATCACGTTATCTATCTCGGCGACCGTGGTCCGGGCGTCAGGCGAGTCCAGGAGCGGCTGAGCCAGCTGCACTACTACCCCGGCAAGGTGGACGGCCAGTTCGGCCAGGACACCCTCGAGGCGGTATGGGCCTTCAAGGAAGTGCAGGGGATCAGGACCAGCTACGAGCCCGATGACATCGGCCTGAACATGGAGCGGGCCCTCGTGCATCCCCGGCTGCCCAAGGTCCTGAAGCCCCGTGGCGGCAGCAACCTGCGGATCGAGATCAATCAGAACATCGAGGTCCTCGTCCTCTACCATCACAACAAGGTCGAGCTGATCAGCCACGTCTCCACGGGCGGCGGCTACTACTATCCGTGCCCGCCGCCGGGAAGCGGAACGTGCGGCCCGGCGATCACGCCGGACGGCAGCTACCGGGCGCACTGGTTCGCGCCCGGCTGGGTCAAGGTTCCGCTGGGGACGATGTACAACCCGGTGTTCTTCATCGGCGGCGCCTACGCGATCCACGGCGACATTCCGGTCCCCCTCTACGCGGCCTCGCACGGCTGCGTCCGGATTCCCATGGACATCTCCTACTTCTTCCACAAGCTGATCCGCGTCAAGCAGCCGGGCGGGGGGACGCCCATCTACATCAGCGGGCGCGTCTAGCCGGGCCGCCGGGCGCGTCATATCTCCCCAGCGAGGTACTAGGGATCGCAGATAGGCTAGCCCCGGAAATCCGGCAAGACCATGTCCGGGGCGGCCTGCGCCGCCCGGAAAACTGGGGTGGGGTTCAGATGCGACGGATGGCTCTGGCGGCCGTGGCGGCGGCGACCGCCGCCGGACTGGCCGCCTGCGGCAGCGGCACGGCCAGCAGCGGTTCCTCCGGCGGGACAAACGTGTCCGCGGCTAGCTGCAGCAACGGCTCGATCCAGCATGAGCTCTACGCCAAGGGCGCGCTGACGGTCGCCACCGACAAGCCGGTTTACCCGCCCTGGTTCGAGAACAACAATCCCGCCAACGGCAAGGGCTACGAGAGCGCGGTCACCTACGCGATCGCCAGGCAACTCGGCTTCAAGCCGGCGCAGGTGCACTGGGCGTACGAGCCGTTTAACGCCTCCTACGCGCCGGGACCGAAGAAATTCGACTTCGACATCAACGAGGTCTCCTACACCCCGCAGCGGGCCACCGCCGTCACCTTCTCTGACAGCTACTACGACGTGCAGCAGGCGCTGGTGGCGCTGAAGGGAACGCCGATCGTCACCCGGCACACCCCGGCCGACCTGAAGAACTATGTCTTCGGCGATCAGATCGGGACCACCAGCCTGGCCTTCATCACCAGCCAGATCCAGCCGACCCACCAGCCGAAGGTCTTCCAGACGCTCAACGACGTCAAGCAGGCGCTGCAGACCCACCAGATCGCGGCGCTGGTCACCGACACCCCGACGGCCCAGTACATCTCCTCCTCGGAGATTCCGCACTCGGTCATGGCGGGCCAGTTTCCCAGCACGGGCGAGCACTACGGGCTGCTGTTCCACCTGGGTAACCCGCTGGTGACCTGCGTGAACAAGGCGATCTCGACGCTCAAGACGAACGGGACGCTGGCGGCGCTGCAGAAGAAGTACCTGCAGATCTACCTCAGCGTGCCGGCGATCAAGCCCTGACCCGGCCGGGCCTGAAAAGTCGCGAGAACGCATGGACGAAAAGCCGCCTGATCCTCCGGTTAACCCGCTGACCGGCCTGCCCGGGCAGGAGACGCGGAGCCTCGGCGGAATCTGGCAGGCCCCGGGGTCGTTCGCCGCCTCGGGGCGCGGGCCCCGCCTCTTTGGCGGCGGCGGACGGCGGGCCACCGCGGTGTCCGTCGTCTCGACCGTGGTGGTCCTGGCGATCCTGGTCGTGATCTTCCTGCGGGCGCCCGGCAGCAGTCAGGTGCGGCATACGTTCTTCGACCCCCGCGACATGTGGCAGTCGTTCATCGGCAACCCGAAGAAGGGGTACTACTCGGTCGGCGAGGCCATCTGGCTGAACATCCGGATGTTCCTGGCCGCCGAGGTCCTCATCCTCATCCTGGCTCTGGTCCTCGCGCTCATCCGCCAGTCGAGCAGCCCGGTGCTCTTCCCGCTGCGGGTACTCAGCCTGGTCTATGTCGACTTCTTTCGCGGCGTGCCGCTGCTGCTGGTCATCTATGCGATCGGATTCGGGCTGCCCGCGCTGCGCCTGCCGCTGGTGTCCAGCCAGCCCTATGCCGTCTACGGGGTGGTCGCCCTGGTGCTCTCCTACTCCGCCTACGTATCGGAGGTCTACCGGGCCGGCCTGAACTCGGTGCACCGCAGCCAGGTCGCGGCGGCGCGGTCGCTGGGCCTGTCGCAGGCCACCACGCTGCGCTACGTGATCCTGCCGCAGGCGGTGCGCAACATCATCCCGCCACTGCTGAACGACTTCATCAGTCTCCAGAAGGACACCGCGCTGGTCGGGGTGCTCGGTGCCATCGAGGCGAACCAGGCGGCGCAGATCTATGCCAGCACGGTCTTCAACTACTCCAGCTTCACGGTCGCGGCGATCCTCTTCCTGATCCTCACGATCCCGCTGGCCCGGTTCACCGACCGGCTGATCGACCGGGACCGGCGACGGCGGCTCGCCGGAGCCACCCAGTGAGCCGGGACCGGCCGCCCGCGGGCGGCAGCGGCGCCGGGCTGCCCGCCGAGGCGATCCGGATCGAGGGCCTGCACAAGTCCTTCGGGACCAACGAGGTGCTCAAGGGCATCGACCTGTCCGTGGCCGCGCACGAGGTCATCTGCCTGATCGGGGCCTCCGGATCGGGCAAGTCGACGCTGCTGCGCTGCATCAACCTGCTCGAGCCCATCGCCGCTGGGCGGATCAGCCTGCTCGGCCACGAAGTCACCGGCGAGGGCATCGACGAGAACCTGGTGCGCCGCTACGTCGGCATCGTGTTCCAGTCCTACAACCTGTTCCCGCACATGAACGTGCTGCGGAACGTGACCCTGGCTCCGGTCAAGGCCCTGGGCATGCCCAAGGCGGAGGCGCAGGCCCAGGCGCGGGAACTGCTGAGCCGCTTCGGCCTGCTGGACAAGGAATCGGAGTACCCCGACCGGCTGTCCGGCGGCCAGCAGCAGCGCGTGGCGATCGTGCGGGCGCTGGCCATGCGGCCGCAGATCATGCTGCTCGACGAGGTCACCAGCGCGCTGGACCCTGAACTGGTGGCCGAGGTCCTGGACGTGATCCGGGAACTGGCCGCCGGCGGGATGACCATGCTGATCGCGACGCACGAGATGGGGTTCGCGCGGGACATCGCCGGCCGGGTGTGCTTCCTGGAGGACGGCCAGATCGTCGAGGACGCGCCGCCGGCGCAGCTGTTCACCAGTCCCCGGGACGAGCGGACGCAGCGCTTCCTGCGGCGCATCGTCGACGCCGGCCGCCTCTGATCCGCGCGTTAACCGCGCGGCTCACCTGCCGCCATTGTCCCTATCGCTGTCTCCTGTATGACGTTATGGTCCTGCAAAGGACCATAAGCATCACGAGATGCGCAAAGGAGCGTGATTCGTGCTCAGACTCAGCAGGTATGCCCCGGTGGTGGCCGCCGCGGCCTTGCTTGCGGCGGGCATCGGCCCAGCGTCCCCGGCGTTCGCGTCGGCTCAGGCGTGCGGCGGATCCGGGTCGATGACAACGGTGAACGGCACGCTGCCGGATAAGGCGACCTATGAGATCCAGTGCCCCGCCGGCCAGTGGAACGGCACGCTGTTCCTCTACAGCCACGGTTACGTGACGCCGGGCGCGGTCAATCCCGCCCAGGACGTCGGCGATCCGGCGACGGGCGCATGGCTGCTGAGCCACGGCTACGCGCTGGCCGGCTCCTCCTACGCCACCACCGGCTGGGCGATTCAGCAGGCGCTCCCCGACCAGATCGCCACGCTGGATGCCTTCGGCCAGACCTACCGCAGGCCCGAGGCGACGATCGCGTGGGGCCACTCGCTGGGCGGCATTATTACCGCCGGGCTGATCCAGCGGTATCCGAGCCGGTTCGCGGCCGCGATGCCGATGTGCGGCGTCCTCGCGGGCGGTGTCGCGACCTGGAACACGGCGCTGGACTCCGCGTTCGCCTTCCAGCAGCTGCTCGACCCGTCGGTGCAGACCGTGAACATCACCGACCCGACCGCGAACCTGACGAACGCGGAGGAGGCCGTGACCGCGGCCCAGCAGACGGCGCAGGGCCGGGCCCGGATCGCGCTGGCCGCCGCGCTCGGCGACACGCCCGGATGGTTCACGCCGCTGTCGCCCGAGCCGGCCGCCACCGACTACGGCGCCCAGGAGCAGAACCAGCTGCTCTGGGACACCCAGGTCGACTTCCCGTTCGTCTTCGCGTTCCGCGCGGAGCTGGAGAGCCGGGCCGGCGGCAACGCGTCCTGGACCACCGGGGTGAACTTCGCCAGCCAGCTGCGGAAGTCGGCCGATTTCCGCGAGGTCGCGCAGCTGTACAAGGCGGCGGGCCTGAGCCTGGACCAGGACCTGCGCACGCTGAACCGCGCCAAGCCGGTCGCGGCCGACCCGCGGGCGGTGAGCTACTTGCGGGACAACATCAGCTTCAACGGCCAGATCTCGATCCCGGTACTGTCGATGCACACCACCGGTGATGGCCTCGTGGTGCCGGAGAACGAGCAGGCCTACGCCAGCGTCGTGCGCCGGGCGGGCCGCGGGGAGCTGCTGCGGCAGACCTTCGTCAGCCGGGCCGGGCACTGCGCCTTTACCCCGGCCGAGACGGTGGCCGCGGCGCAGGTGCTGCTGCGGCGGCTGGCGACCGGTCACTGGGACAACGGGGCACTGCAACCCGCGAGCCTCAACGCCAGCGCCGCCGCGCTGGGGCCTGGATTCAACATCTTCGCCAGCGGTGGCTCGACGGTCGCGACCCCGCCGGCGTTCGTCGAGTACAACCCGACGCGGTACCCGCGGCCATATGACCTGGGCCGGTTCCTGCGGCTCTAGGGTTCCATGCGCCGTCGGGGCGGCACGACCGATACCAGCCCGGGCCGGGGAAGTCACCCCCGGCCCGGGCTGGCCGGTTCACTGGCTGCCGGCCCGGCGCGGTTACCGGCGGCGTCCGGGCTTAATCCGGATGACGCGCCACCATCCGAGCAGGCTGAACAGCAGCCCGAGTACGACCATCGCGCCGACGTCCTTGAGCCAGGCCGACGACTTGTGCGCCCAGATCGGGTCGGTCGGCAGGGCCGGCACGCCGGTGCTGGCCGGCTTCCCGGTGCCCTTACTCGGGGTGGCCTTGCCGCCACTCGGGGCGGCCTTGCCGGGCACTACTACCCCAGGCGGCTGCTGGATCACGTTCAGGTTGACCGTGGACGCGGTCGCCGCGAAACCCCACCGCGACGGGGACAGCCAGGCGACCTGCTCGATCCCGGTCTTGCCGGCCAGCGGGAAGATCCCGCCGGTCAGGATGACCTGGAACATCACGACGACGACCAGCAGCGGCATGGTCTTATCGGAGCTGTTGACCACCGCCGAGATGAGCAGGCCGAGGGTCATCGAGACGATGGCCAGGACGCCCATGGCCACCAGCAGTTCCACCAGCGGCAGGTGGTGCAGGAGCGAACCGGTGGGCGGCAGCTTCTTGCCGAGGATGCCGATCCCCACCAGCACGACGGCCTGGATGGCGCTGATCACGGCGAGAATCAGCAGCTTCGACAGGAGATAGGCGCCGGCCGACAGGCCGGCTGCCCGTTCTCGGCTGTAGATCGCCCGTTCCTTGACTAGTTCCCGGACCGCGTTCGCCGCCCCGATGAAACAGGCCCCGATGACCAGGATCAGCAGCACCGACTCGGCGTCGGTATTGCCGTGGCCGGTGAGACCCTGGGGCGACGGCACGAACCGCACCAGGACGCCCAGCAGGACTGGCATGATGCCGAGGACGGCCAGGTACCCGCGGTCGGAGGTGATGACCGCCAGGTAGCGGCGGCACAGCGTGCTGAGCTGGGCCAGGCGGTTGCGCGTGGCGGGCGGCGCGACCGAGGCCTGCGGCTGCGCGGCGGCGGGCGACGGCGCGTCCATCTCAGTGACGATATAACGCTGATAGTACGAAGACCGCCGGTAGTCCATGGCCCAGTCGCGGTCGGGCTGGGCCTCGAAGGCCTGGAACACCTCGGCCCAGCCGGGCTTGCCGAAGTGCCGCAGCCCGTCCTCCGGCGGTCCGAAATAGGCGATCTTGCCGCCGGGCACGAGGACGAGCAGCCGGTCGCACAGGTTCAGGTTCGCCACGCTGTGGGTGACCACGATGATGGTGCGCCCGTCGTGCGCCAGGTCGGCCATCTGCTCCATGACCGACTTGTCCAGGCCCGGGTCCAGGCCCGAGGTGGGCTCGTCCAGGAAGAGCAGGGACGGCTTGGTCAGAAGTTCCAGGGCGACGTTGACCCGCTTTTGCTGGCCGCCCGACATCGCCGAGGTCCGGGTGTTCGCGTGCCGGCTCAGCGCCAGTTCCTCCAGCACCTCGGTGATACGGCGCTGGCGCTCGGCCTTGCTGGTGTCGGGCGGAAAGCGCAGCTCGGCCGCGTAACCCAGGGCCCGCTGCGCCGTCAGCTGGGTATGCAGGATGTTGTCCTGCGGGACCAGCCCGATCCGGTGCCGCAGCTCGGCGTAATGGGTATAAAGATCGCGGTTGTCGTACAGGACGCCGCCAGCGTTGGCCGGCGCCATCCCGGTGAGCGCTCCGAGCAAGGTCGACTTGCCGGCGCCGCTGGGGCCGATGACGCCGAGCAGGCAGCGCTCGCCGAGCGGAAAACTCACATGGTCAAGTAGCACCCGCCCGCTGGGCAGCGTGACCGTGAGGTCACGGGCGGACAGCGATATGTCGCCGGCGTCGATGAACTCCTGGAGTTCCTCGCCCACCAGCCGGAAGGTGGCCGGTCCGACGGCGATGAGATCGTTCTCGGTGACCGGTGCGGCCGTGATCTGCTGGCCGTTGAGGAAGGTGCCGTTGTGGCTGTCGAGGTCCACGATCTCGTAGCCGCGCGCGATCTTGTTGAGCTGGGCGTGGTACCGGGACACGCTCAGGTCCGACACCACGACGTCGTTGTCCGTCGCCCGGCCGATCCGCAGCTTGGTGGTCCGCACGCTCATGATGGCGCTCGGCGGCCGCTGCGGAAGCTGCGACTCCGCCACGGCTCGCGGGCGCGCCGACGCCGCCGGCTCGCGCAGCGGCCGGTCGCTGGGCGGCCAGTCGCGCGGTGGCTGGGCGGGCGGTGGCTGGGCGGGCGCTGGCTGGGCGGGCGGTGGCACGGGCCGGGCCTGCTCGGGAGCGCGCGCTGCCGCCGCTGCCGCCGCCGCCGGCGACTCTGCGGCTGGCTGGGCCTGCGCGGGCGACTGCGCGATCGCGGTGCCGTGCTGGCCGGCCTGCCCGCGCGGCGCCAGGCCGAGCGAGCAGGAGACAGCCGGGCCGTCCTGCGGATGGCCGAGGCGGACGAGGCAGTCGCCGGTGATGGCCACCTGCCGCACCCGCTCTGGTCCCACGAACGTCCCGTTGGTGCTGCCGCAGTCTTCTAGCAGCCACGAGTTGCGCTCTAGGCGCAGCACCGCGTGCTCCCAGGACACACGCGGGTCCGCAACGACAATGTCAGATTCCGGGTCCCGGCCTATCCGATAGCTGGGCCCGGCCTGGAGCATCCGGTCTGCCCCCTGCGCTCGGATGTAAAGCGGCAGGTCGTCCGGCGAGATGGCGCGGTCGATCCTCATCTGCCAACTCTAGAGCGATTCGCTCTCAAGAAGAATTGCCGGTTTGGTATCGCGTGGCGTCCGGGCGCCAGGAATCCACCTGCCGTACACAAAAACCACATGGGACTGACCGATCTGCCGCGATGTTGGTTGCGTCGCTGCGGCCCGCGGGTTCGCCAGCGCGCCCGCCACGTTACGGCATGGTCACGATCGCCGGAAACAAACCGGAAAGGCGATTCGGAGCGCCGGTGGCCATGCCGGGCCCTCGTCGGCCCGTTACGATCACGACTAGCGTTCCAATGGAGTCGTGACCCCGGTGCCAGCCCACCAGAGCGTTAGCCGACCACGGTGTTAGCGGACCACGGGTTTAGCGGGCCGCCGGGTTAGGGGAGCACAGTGCTATAGGAGCACAGTGCTATAGGAGCACAGTGCTAGCCGACCACGGGGCCGCTCACAGTGCTACACGGGCATAGCCGGCCATGGGCCAGGCCGGCTGACGGGCAAGGCGGCCGGGGGCTAGGCGGCCACAGGCAACAGGTGGGGGCGAAGGCGTGGAGGAGCGGTGACCGAAGAATCGGGCGGGGGATCCGGCGAGTTCGCCCCCGGCTCCCTGGTCGCGGGCTACCAGCTGGAGGAGCAGATCGGCCAGGGCGGGATGGCGGTCGTCTTCCGGGCCCATGATCCCCGGCTGGACCGGTATGTCGCGCTGAAGATCATGGCTCCGGGGCTGGCGCTGGATGATGCCTTCCGGCAGCGTTTCATCCGGGAGTCGCGGGCGGCGGCGGCGGT
>Ga0208220_1000886_pt1 | contig 12588 bp, 13 predicted proteins | sample NGESurdeep092012_9_FD_184484 | JGI IMG/M metagenome (GOLD analysis project Ga0208220, IMG submission 184484) | Arctic peat soil microbial communities from Barrow, Alaska - NGEE Surface sample F53-1 deep-092012 (SPAdes) | ecosystem: Environmental > Terrestrial > Soil > Wetlands > Peat ... | reverse complement strand
CATAATACGCGGGATTCCAACGCACATCCGTTCCGATAACGGCCCGGAGTTCGTGGCAACGGCACTTCGGGAATGGATTGCGGCCGTCGGAGCCAAGACCGCCTACATCGAACCTGGTAGTCCCTGGGAGAATGGCTACTGCGAATCCTTCAACGGAAAACTGCGCGATGAACTGCTCAACGGGGAGATCTTCTACACGCTCAACGAGGCCGAGATCGTGATCGAGGCCTGGAGACGGCACTACAACACCGTGCGGCCTCACTCGTCGCTCGGATATCGACCACCGGCACCTGAGGTTATTATCTGGCCAACAGCCAAACCGGTGGCACAAATGCCAGCCCTAAACTAACATTCAACCCCGACCACTTCGTGGGGGACGATCACGGCTAGTACGTCGCAAAGGAACCGTTAGCCCGACCTTCACTCGGTTCAATACCACTACCGTCCTAAAGTGTTTGACATTTTTGTTTTCGAAGAAAAGACGCCGAGTGAGATCTTCATATTCCTGCATCGTTTCAACCGTCACTACCAAAACGAAATCCGATTCACCCGTGACATAATAGCATTGTTGAACTTCGGCAGCGTTCGTGAAGTTCTTTTTTGCCGCATCTATTAGATCGATGCGCTCGCTTTCCACTTGGACCTCGACCAAAAGAGTGATAGTGCGTCCAACTTTAGCCGGGTCAACAACAGCGACGTTTGCTTCAATTATATGATTTTGTTGCATGCGCTTAATTCGGCGTTGTACGGCTGGGGCAGACAGGCTGATAACCTCTCCAATCGTCCGCTGCGGCGTTGTATTGTCCCTCTGCAAAACCTCCAAAATTGCAAAATCGAATCGATCGAGTCCGGTCGTTGAAGGGGGGCAATTCTTCGGCAATTTAATCTCCACGAAACAAATCGCGCTATGTGGGCACAGAATAGAGCCTTTTTTAATGAGCCGTCGGAATATTCTTGCACCGAGGATACCTATGGCCGACCTAATTTTGAATACCCTTGGCGATTACTGCTCGCCACTAGAGCCGATCGACGCCGATAATTTGGGAGTCAGGGCCGTCGCCGAAGTCGAAAAATTCGTTGTCCATCGCGAGGGACATCGACCTACCCCGTTGCATGCATTGACGGCTCTGGCCAACAGGCTTGGGGTCGCCGCCGTCTACGTGAAGGACGAAAGCTTCCGCTTAGGGCTCGGCAGCTTCAAGGCGTTGGGTGGTGGGTACGCAGTCGCTCGCTTAGTCCTTGACCATGCGTCGGATTATTTAGCACGAGCGGTCGACAGTTCCGAACTGGGCAATCCCGACGTGCGCGCCATCGCCGGTCAGATGACGTTTGGTTGCGCTACCGACGGCAACCATGGTCGCTCGGTGGCGCACGCAGCCAGACAGGTCAACGCAAAGGCCGTCATATTCGTCCATCCCGGAGTAAGTCCGGTCCGTGTTGCTGCAATTCGTGATGTAGGCGCCGAGGTCGTTCGTGTCGAAGGCAATTATGACGATGCCGTCGCCGAAGCGGCGCGGGTTTGTGCGAATCGTAACTGGGTTCTTCTTTCAGATACCTCGTGGCCGGGCTATGAACGCGTTCCCAGTCTTGTCATGCAAGGATACACGTTAATTGTCCATGAGGTGTTACGTGCCCTTACGCGTCCTCCCACGCATGTGTTTGTCCAGGCTGGAGTTGGGGGTCTTGCTGCTGCGATTGCCGGACATTTCGCCGATGTTCTTGGCGATTTGCGTCCATCAGTCATCGTTGTCGAGCCCGCAAGAGCAGCTTGCCTCTACGAGAGTGCGCGGGTAGGTCGTGCGGCCAAAATCGCGCCCGGCGAGTCAACAATCATGGCGATGCTCGAGTGCTATGAGCCGTCGATGGTGGCGTGGCGCGTACTCAAACATGTCGGTGATGCGTTTATGACGGTCGACGAAGCAGATGCGGGCATGGCAATGAACTGCCTTGCCCATCCAGAGTCGGGGGACCCGGAAATCGTCGCCGGGGAGAGCGGCGGCGTCGGTTTGGCCGGGCTTATAAAAGTTGCGGCCAACGCGACTATGCGCGCCAAGATTGGGTTGACCTCCGAAGCACGCGTGCTTGTTATCAACACCGAAGGGGCGACTGACCCCGCGCGGTATCGTCAGCTTGTCGCGGTCGAATGAGCATTATGCGCATCGTCGCTGCGTGGCCGGCGACCGAATGTCAGGCTGGCGCCCGGACATGGCACGCCACCCGTTGGTTGCCGGGTAGTTCGGTCAGCAGCGGCTCTTCAACGCGACAACGCGCAATTGCCAGCGGGCAGCGCGGGTGGAAATAACAACCGCCCGGTGGATTGACCGGGCTCGGCACCTCACCTTCGATGGGGCGTTTCGGCGGCTCCCGGTCTGGATCGGGGACCGGCGCGGCCGCGATGAGCGCTTCGGTATAGGGGTGTCGCGGTCTTGCAAAAATCACCTCGCTTGGGCCGATTTCGACAATTCGCCCGAGATACATGACCGCGACGCGGTGGGCGATGTGCTCGACCACACCCAGATCGTGCGAGATGAAAAGCAGGGCGACCCCGGTTCGTTCCTGTAATTCGAGTAGAAGATTCAAAATCTGCGCCTGGACGGAAACGTCGAGCGCGGAGACCGGCTCGTCGGCAATGATCATGTCCGGTCCAAGCGACAGCGCACGCGCAATGCCGAGCCTTTGTCGCTGACCTCCGGAAAATTCAGCCGGCAACCGATGCAGACTCTCGGGCCGCAAGCCGACTTGCTCCAATAGCGATGCGGCGAGTTGGTCGCGTTCCGACCTTCGCAACGAGCGAAAATTCTCGATCGGCTCGGTTACGATTTGCGCCGCGGTCAGGCGTGGATTGAGCGACGAATATGGATCCTGAAAGACCATCTGGACGCGTCGCCGCCACGGCCGTAACGCGGCCTTTTCTAGGCGCGTTATGTCGGTATCATCTATGATAATGCGCCCGCCGCTTGGCTCCACAATCCTCATCAGCAAGCGGGCCACGGTCGATTTGCCGCAGCCGGATTCTCCGACCAAGCATAGAGTCTCACCCTTGGTGACCGAAAACGACACGCGATCGACTGCGTGAAGAACCGAATGAGTGCGCCCAAAGAATCCGCGGCTGACCGGGTAATCTTTGACCAGACGTTCGGCTATCAGGAACGGCTCCGTCATGCTGCGACGACTTCTTCGGCTCGCCAACACGCGACCAGATGACCGGTGTCAAAGTTGCGCAACGGTGGATTTTGTTCGCGGCAGATTTGTTTGGCGAAAACGCAGCGTGGCGCAAAGCTGCACCCCACGATCGGCACCCTTAAGTTGGGCACCACACCGGCGATTTCCGGCAAACGTGTTCGTCCCTTGCCGCGTTTCGGGATCGACCGCAGCAATCCTATTGTATAGGGATGCGCCGACCGTCGAAACAAAGTAGACACGTTTGCTTCTTCCACAATTTTTCCGGCGTACATCACGATCACGCGTTGACACACCTCGGCCACCAAAGCCAGATCGTGGGTAATCAACATGACCGCTGTCTGGGTGCACTCTTTAAGATCAAGGATCAATCGCAGGATCTGGGCCTGGATCGTGACGTCCAATGCCGTGGTGGGCTCATCCGCGATTAACAGTCGTGGCGAACACGAGAGCGCCATCGCTATCATCACGCGCTGGCGCATTCCCCCTGACAACTGATGGGGGTATGTTCGGGCGCGCTGTTGTGGGTCTGGAATGCGCACCAAACGAAGCATTTCTTCAGCTTTGGCCCAGGCCTCGCGTCGGGTCGCGCGCGTATGGATTCGAATTGCCTCGGCGATCTGTGCCCCGACGGTATAAACCGGGTTTAGGCTCGTCATCGGTTCTTGGAAAATCATTGCAATGCGGTCGCCGCGGACCTTGCGCATCTCAGGTTCCGACAAGCGCACGAAATCGCGACCGTCGAAGGTGACTTCGCCGGCAAGAATGCGCCCGGTCTCGCGAGGCAGCAGGCGCAAGATCGATAGCGACAAGACGCTTTTGCCGCATCCCGACTCGCCGACGATCCCAAGCATCTCTCCTGGATCGACGTGAAAGCTGACGCCGCGCAAGGCGTGCGTAATCGTGTCGTCGCGCCGGAACTCGGTTTCGAGATTGCGAACCCGCAATAGTGGTGCTGAATGCGGGTTCATCGGCCGGCTCGCTCACGCGGATCAAAGAACTTGCGCAATCCGTCGCCGAGCAAGGTTACACCCAATATCATTGTCGAAAGGCAGATTCCCGGAGCAAAAGCCATCCAAGGCACAATCGAGAGGTACACCCGCGACTCGGCAATCATGTTGCCCCAGCTGGGAATTTCCGGAGGCACGCCGGCGCCAAGGAAGCTCAGTCCCGCCTCGATAAGCATAGCATTGGCGCAGACATAGGCGCTTTGGACCATAAGCGGCGCGATGGTGCTCGGTAAGATGTGCCGCCGCAGGACGCGCACGACGCTGGCGCCCGCACAAAATGCGGCTTCGACGTAAGGACGCTCTCGGGTCGTTAAAATGACAGACCGGACTAGTCTGGCGACTCCCGGAATTTGCGGGATCGAGATCGCGACCACGAGAATATTAACGCCGCCCCGTGTCAATGAGACGAGCGCGATAGCCAGCAGAATGGTTGGAATGGCCATTATACCATCCATCATGCGCATCGCCACCGCATCGAAACGATGGCCGAGGCCGGTGGCGAGCCCGATCAACAGCCCGGCCAGAATGGTGACGATTGCCGACGCCAGCCCGACCACCAACGATACACGGGCGCCATACACGGTTCGTGCCAGGATATCTCGCCCGAGATTATCGGTACCAAGCCAGAATACGGATGACGGCCCCTGGAGCCTCGCAAACGGGTCGGGTGCCAGAGGATCTCCGACCCAGCGCGGACCGCTGATTGCCATGGCGATCAGGATTATGAGGATCACGCCGCCGGCCAAGATCAGCCGGTTGCGCCGCAGAAAGCGTCGAAGCGCTCGATTGGGTCCGATCAGGGCGCTGTCGGCTGGGATGTCGACCGACATCATAATCAGTACCTGATCTGCGGATCAAGCAGAGTGTAGGCAAGATCAACGCACAGATTGATCAGAACGTAGGCACCGGAAAAAATAATCAGCACGCCTTGGATAATGGGATAGTCCCGATTATTGATGGCGTCGACGGTGAGGCGTCCGACGCCGGGGATGTCAAACACCGTTTCGGTAATGACGACCCCGCCGATCAAACCGGCAATGCCGATGCCAACAATCGTCAAGATTGGTACGCCCGCGTTTTTCAGTGCGTGCTTCAGCAGGATCGCCGTGGTCGATGCTCCTTTTGCGGCGGCCGTCCTGATGTAGTCCTCGGATAATACTTCGAGCATGCTGCCGCGCGTGATGCGGGCAATCAGTGCAATATATCCCGTGCTCAGTGTAAGCGACGGCAGGACAAGCTTGGTGAACCAAGGAAGCACGCCATTATGAATGGGGACGTAGCCTTGAACCGGCAACCAATGCAGCGTGATGGCAAAGAGATAGACTAGGAAATAGCCGATCACGAATACCGGGACCGAAAAGCCAAGGGTCGCAAAGCCCGTCAAGAAATAGTCAATGCCGCCCCCCGGCCGCCAGGCCGCCGCTACGCCAAGCCCGATCGCGATGACGATTGAGAACACGATCGTGAGCGCGGATAGCGACAGTGTGGGCGGAAGACGCTGAAGCAACAACGTCAAAACCGGCCTGCCGCTGAAGATCGATGTTCCGAAATCGCCGTGAAGGACGTCCATCGACCAATGTGCGAACTGGGCTGGCAAAGGGGCGTCAAGACCAAGCTTGGCATGGATTTCGGCGATCATTTGAGGGGTCGCCGCGTCGCCCGCAATGATGGCAGCCGGATCGCCAGAAGAGATGTGTAGCAGCAAAAAGATAAACAGGCCGACCATCGCCATCACAGCGATGGTTGAGAGCAGACGTCGCAGAATGTAGACCCCCATCGGCCGTGTCAGCCCTTCTGGACATTCCAGAACGGAATGATCTCCGGAATTCCGATGAAGCCGGTTACCGTCTTGCGATGCGCGGTCGGCCTTGTCACCTGTCCGAGTAGCACGGCGCCGACAAAATCCCACCACTCACGTTGCATTTTTCGCGCGATCGCCTTGCGCTCGTCCAATGAGCCGGCTTCCGCCCAACTGGTACGAAGGGATTCGTACTCGTCGTTTTGAGGCCAGCCGTACCAAGCCTTTTGACCGTTGGCCAACAAGAATGATGTTGCCAAAGGGTCGCCGTGCGAGTAGTCGGAATCAAGTGAAATAAAGATGCTCCAGCCGCCCTGATCAACCGGTCCCCTATTGGCGCGACGCGAGACGACGCCGCCCCAATCGCTGGGAGCAAGATCGACGTTGACGTCGATCTTGCGCAGCTGCGACGCCAAATACTGCGACGGCACATTCGACCACATATTGGTCGGCTGAAGAATGACCACGCGCTCGCCATTGTAGCCTGACTCTTTGAAGAGCTGTTTGGCTTTTTCCAGGTCGGGGGCTCGATCGAACCAGCCGGTATTCTCGTCGTTGGTCATCAACGTGTTGTTGCCGAACAATGACTTCGTCGTATTGTAAAATTTTGGATTGCCAAACGCGGCCTTCATGAAGGCCTTCTGATCCACAAGATAGAGCATAGCCTGCCGCGCTTTTCTTTCGCTGAACGGTTTTTGCAGGCAGTTCATTCGTAAATAGCAATCGTCTCCGCCTTTGTCCAAAACCTCGACCGTTATATTTGGATCCGCCTCCAGTTGTCCGACCAAATCGAGGGGTGGGCGCTCTTGGTAATCGATCTCACCTGCCTGAAGTGCGGACATTGCTGTTTGCGGATCAGAGATGATTTGCCAAACCACGCGTTCGACCTTTGCAATCTTTCCGCCGGCCATTCCGCTCGCCGGTTCGGTTCGCGGCACATAACGACTGTTGCGATCATAGGTGAAGCTGGCTCCAGGCCGGGCCAGATCTTGGTTGAACACGAATGGGCCGGAGCCGACATTGGCTGTGACCTGCTCGTTCGCCGGGCGGCTGGCGTCTTTTTCGCGCATCATGAAGCAGCAAGGAGTCGTAAGCTTTGCGAGTACATCGACCACAAGGCTGAATGGCTTTTTCAGTACGATTACGAAAGTTCTGTCGTCTTTCTTCGATAAATCGGCAGTGCGAGCCATTAACGCTTGGCCGCCCGGGTCGACCTGGCCCCAACGCCGAATCGACGCGACGCAATCCGCTGCGGTGACCGGTTTTCCGTCGTGCCAGCCCAAGCCGTCGCGAAGCTCAAAGGTGTAGGTCTTTTTGTCGTCAGACATCCCCCATTTACCGACCATCTGGGGCTGGGGCTTGAAACTTGCGTCGAGGCCGAACAGGGTGTCGTAAATCATGGCGCCGTGGTCACCGGTAACATTGGCGGTGGTCCAGACCGGATCGAACACGCGTAAGTCTGTGCCTTTGACGGCACGAAACGTTTTCTGGTCGCCTATGTTGGTCTGAGCTCGTCCGAATGACGGCAGGCCTCCTGCCAAGGTGGTTGCGAGGCCGCCTCGGATAACGGCTCTACGTCCAATGTTCATGATGAACTCCATTGAAAGGATGAAACCGAACGCTTTACGCTAACGCGTTATTGCCGTGTCGAGTCAGTGAGACGGAAGGTCTGGCTTGCAGTCCTCCGGAATCGGATCGATGTAGGGTGTTTCCGCAAGTTGCGACTCATGTTCAGCCTTAGCGCGCTGCAGGGCAGTTGGATCGGTCAACAGATCAACGGCGGTGATCGCCATCGTTTTGGCGGCGTGCTCCATTCCCTTGTGCGCCGCCGGCGCTTTACCTTGGGCCACCAGTTGCCAGGAATGTCCTGGCGTTCCGATTGCGTAGACCGCGCCCTTCATTTGCACTGTTGGCGCTAGCCAGCTGACATTGCCGACGTCGGTTGACGCGATGAGTGTGCTGTCGCCGCAGCGCGTGGGAAATATGATGTCGCATAGTGCAACGCCTGGTCGCGGCTTGGCGTCGATCGAGCGGTAGGCGGCTTCGATGTCTTTCGCGGAAAAAGTCGACTGAAATTCGGACGCTAGTGCGCGATCTTTGTCGTCAAATTGCGGAGGCCCAAGCTCTGTCAGATTTTTATGCATCAGCTCTTCAAGCGGAATATTGCCCAACAAGTTTGCCTCTCCAGCATGGACAACGTGCGACACCGTCGTCTCTGTCATTAATGCCGCGCCTTCCGCGATCTTAAGCACGCGCCGCACCAAGTCTCGGAGTTCTGCAACATCGCCGCCCCGCACGACGTAGCGTACCGTTGCTTGGCCCTGGACGACGTTCGGGGCGCTGCCGCCCGGGTCTGTGATGGCATAGTGAATGCGCGCGCGGCTTGGCATGTGCTCGCGCATGTAGTTTACACCGACGTTCATTAACTCGACGGCATCAAGCGCGCTCCGACCGAGGTGGGGAGCCGCCGCCGCGTGTGACGAACGTCCAACAAAATGGATGCTCATTTCGTTTGTGGCCAAAGAAATTGGATTACGGACACCGGCGAATGGCGCCGGATGCCAGGTAATCGCCGCATCCACGCCATCAAAAGCGCCGGCACGAGCCATGAACCCTTTGCCAGCGCCGCCTTCTTCGGCCGGACAGGCATAATAGCGAACCCGACCCTCGAGGCCGTGTCGGCTGAGATAATCTTTGACTGCAGTTGCGGCTTGCATGGCGCCCGCGCCCAGCAAATTGTGGCCGCAACCATGGCCGTTTGCGCCGCGCTCGCAGGGAATCTGTTGAGCGACGCCGGCCTTTTGACTGAGGCCCGGCAACGCATCGAATTCACCAAGGAATGCAATGACCGGACCGCCTGATCCAGCTTCAGCCATTATCGCGGTCGGTAGCCCGGCGATGCCACGAGAGACCTTGAAACCTTCCTGGAGCAGGGCAGCAACGTGCGCGTCCGATGAACGAAATTCCTGAAAGTTGAGCTCCGGGGTTTCCCAAATCGCGTCGCTCAGCGCAAAAAAGCGCTCGCGCTTGTTGTCCACGAAAGACCAAACTTCCTTAGAATTTGAGCGGCTCACAACGCACACCCATCCTTTGCGCGTCCGAACAAGTCTGCACTCAATGCAATCCGCTGTCATTAAACAACGGACTTTAGGTCGCCGTATTTTCAAGCCTTTTCGACGCTACCCAAACATGTTGGGCTTAGGACCCCAATCGTCCCCGCGCAATGCAAGGACGTTGCAACAACGATCAAATAAATGGAAGTCTGGTTCGTTCCCCTTTTTCTCAACGATCGTGCAGAGAGGGTTTGCCACCGAAAAGGTGCGTTTTGCCGTCTTGTCTCTGGAGCGGCGGAATGATGATTGGCCCGTCCGAAGATATGCATCCAAGTCCTGCTACTTCGCTACTATTTGGACTCTCTGGCGCCAGAAGCCGTGATTTTCGGAAATTCGCTGTTAATTCCCTTCTGGCAGGGAAATCAAACGGCGCAGGGTGCCATCCACTGAGCCAACCTGTGCTCATGCTCGTACCTGTGCGTTCGTTCGCGTTAGATTGATACCAATAGAGATGTAAGGTATTGGCATGCGCGCCATTTGACTGGAATTTGGAGTCCACATTGCTATGAAGGCTAAGCAGCCAAAGGGAGGGCTTGTATCCTCGAAAGTGGGCGCAGGCGGCTCAATTCACGAGCACGATACCGATAGCCGGCGGCGGCTCGTGAAGATCGACAACAACTCGCTCTACATGAAGGTCTATCACGAGCTTCATCAAGCCTTGATGAGCGGCGTGTTTCGTCCTGGCGAGCCTGTCACTCTGCGTCAGCTGATCATGCGGCTTGGCACCAGCGCGATGCCGGTCAGGCAGGCGGTGGTCCGCCTAATCGCGGAAGGCGCGCTCAAGCTGCTTCCCAACCGTTCGGTGATCGTGCCGCCAATGAGTCGCGAGCGTTTCACCGAGCTATGGAAATTGCGTCAGTTGCTCGAGGGCATGGCCGCCGAGAATGCGTGCCGGCTGGCGGCGGACAAAGTGACCAAGCGATTGAAGCAGATTAATGCGTCGATCAGGCGAGACCAGACCGACGGCGATCTGACCTCAATGCTACTAAACAATCAGAAATTTCATTTTGCAATTTACGACATGAGCGACATGGCAATCTTGCGGTCGCTCATTGCCATTCTGTGGTTGCAGGCCGGGCCATTCCTTTATCTGACGCTTATGTCGAGTCGGCAGCTTTGGAGCTTGCAGCGGCATTCGGAGGCGATCAAGGCGTTCGAAGGTGGCGATCCGGTCGCCGCGCGCAAGGCGATCGAGAAAGACGTCGCGATAGCCTTCGAGCCGCTGCTGGAGCACGGCATTTTTTCGGACGACTAACGCCCCAGCACTTTCGGCTGTGATCATTGATACCAAACGCTTGAGGGCAGGGTCCACCGATGCTACGCTTTTGAGCCTGACCACTGTCAATTTATTCAATGGACCGGACGGATTTTCAAAGATGCCAATGTCAAAAAGCGGGCGCTCGCCGGATTTCAGCGGCCACACAATCGCGGTTCTCGGTGGTGACCGACGAGAGCAGGAGATTGCCCGGCTTGCTGCGGTCTCGGGCGCAAAGGTGCGCGCCTATGGTTTTCCCTGGCCGGAGCGCGGCATCGCTGGCGTCGAGCTGATGCCAGACCCGCAATCGACCGTAAAGGGAGTCCGGTTCGTATTGTTGCCAATTCCCGCCGCCTATAAGGACGGTGCCGTCTATGCGCTCGCGGCAAAAAACAAGATTTATCCCGACGAGAAGCTGCTCGGCCTCATGGCTCCGCGCGGACACATTATCCTTGGCTTGCCAGATGAATTTCTGATCAAGTCGGCCAAGGCCTGCTCCGTCACGCTGCATGAATACAATTCCGATCTCGAGCTAATGTATGGCCGCGGTCCGACGATCGTCGAGGGAATTCTCGAAGCGCTGATCAAGAACACTGAGGTTACGATCAACCGCGCGGCGATCGCCGTTTTGGGCCAGGGCACGATCGGCTCTTTGCTGACCCGCACGCTGCACTTGCTTGGCGCCCGCGTTACGGTTTTTGCCCGTAATCCGGTGCAGCGTGCGGCGGCGGAGGCAATGGGAGTCGAGGCTGTGCCGCTCGATAGGCTTTCAGATCGCGCGTCCGGCATCGATATGATCGTGTCGTGTGCTTCGTCGCTCCTTGTCACGGAAGCGATTTTGAAGCGCCTGCCGCAGCACGCCGCGGTCATCGACATCGCTGCGACGCCCGGCACGGTCGACTTTGACGTGGCCAAGGCGCTCGGCATTACTGCGGTCTGGGCCCGCGGTTTGGGCAACCGCGCACCGGTCACCGCCGGTGCCAGCCAGTGGTGGGGCATTGCACGGCGACTGGAGAAGATCATTGCTGAATAGAAGTGACCCGCGAGATCGCCGATCGGGCAGTTTCGCGGGTCGTTTTGGATTTTAGTATACTTACGCCTTCGGAGTTTCGATCAGCTCGATCTTATTGCCATCCGGGTCGGCAATATACATAGACTTGCCGTATGAGTTCGGTGCAACATCGAATAGCACCTTGGCGCCGTTGCCCTTGACGTGCTCTGCCGTCGCCGCCAGGTCTTCGACCTCGAAGGCAATGTGCTCGACCTGCTTGCCATCGCCCGGGCCGCCGGTCGTGATGCCGAGGCCCTGATGGGTGACGACCAGTTGACGGTTGTCGCGAAACGGCTGGCGGTCGCGCACGGAAAATCCCAGCACATTGACGTAGAAGTCTTCGGTGCGCTTCAAGTCATTGACCTGCAGCAGCAGGTGCATAACGCCTTTGACTTTAGATGGCATGATCCGTTGTCCTTTACATACAGAAGGGCTGCGGGCGTGAACGCAGTGATTGCCGGTTGGCAAATTTGCGGCGGTCCACCCGATTGAGCCGTGTTGTGCGCACGGCAGGGCTACTTTCGGGCTTTCTTCCCCTTGCCCTTCGGCTTATAGGCGGCTGTCTGCTCGGGTGGCAAATCCTTGCGGTCTGGACCGAGGACGCCGCGGCGAGCCCAATTCTCCAAGGTATATTCCTGGATGCCGACATGCAGGCCGTCGATCATGCAACCGGCATGCTCGACCATCGCGTCGGTGATGGCGCGAACAAGCTTGCGCTTTTGGTCGACCGTGCGGCCTTCGAACAGGTGAACAAAACAAACTGGCATGGAAAACCTCCGTTATCTTGGTTGAATTTCTACTTTTGCGCAACAGCGACTAACGATCAACGGACATTGCGCGTGCCGTAAATCGTATGAGTCAAATTTCTTGTCCGCCTCTCTGTGGCCGCTCTGTCAACCTCCCGATCGTCCGGTGACGATCCAGCTTCCTTCAACACGACCGTCTTCGCGCTCGACCGTAACTCCATAAAGCTCTTTGGCGGCGTTGGCGCTGATGTAGCCGTCATCGAGATCGTTCTGGATCGCGTTCACTGACCGCTCGCGCGGTGCGCCGTAACCCCCGCCACCCGGGGCTTGCATGCCGATCACGGTGCCCTTCAGCATGAATATCGGAGCCGTCTTCGATGGCAGCATGCGCAACGTGCCGTCAGGCAACTTGATCCAATATTTCGCTACCGGCGC
>Ga0208220_1000884_pt1 | contig 12600 bp, 8 predicted proteins | sample NGESurdeep092012_9_FD_184484 | JGI IMG/M metagenome (GOLD analysis project Ga0208220, IMG submission 184484) | Arctic peat soil microbial communities from Barrow, Alaska - NGEE Surface sample F53-1 deep-092012 (SPAdes) | ecosystem: Environmental > Terrestrial > Soil > Wetlands > Peat ... | reverse complement strand
GCCCTCGTCGGCTTCGAGCTCGATCGCCAACGCCACTGCCGGTGCCGGTGCCGGTGCCGGTGTGTCGGCGTGGCGCCGGGAACGCAGGCCGGCCAGGATCTCGTCGCGGCCGCGGCCGCGGAGCAACAGCACGCCGAACGGGTCGACGTCGAGGGCATCGGCGACCAGGTAACAGACCGCGGCGGCGTGCTTGCAGGGATCCGCCCAGTCCGGGCAGGAGCACCGGGGCTGCAGCTCGCCCGCTCCGGGCAGCAGGTCGAGACCGACGGACCGGACGTCGTCGGCCACGCCGACGGGCAGCTCGCCGTCGAGCAGGGCGGCGGTGTGCCCGATCTCGGCCGCCAATGCGTCGAGCAGCCGGTGCCATTCGGCCTCGTCGAACTGCCGAACCCGTACCCGTACCTTGTACGGCGACTGACGCGACCCCTGGACGTCGGCCAGAATCTCGCCCGGCGCCAAGGTGAGCGTCCCGACCGCGCCGGTCCGAGCGTAGGTCCGTCCCCGGGGCAGCCGGTTGGGATCGAGCCGGGCCCGCTGCTCGAGCGCCTCCACCCAGGCCCGGCCCCACCAGGAGGCGCCGAAGGGACGGCGACCGGCCGCCCGCGGGGCGCTCGGCCCGGGCCGTCGCGGCTTGTGCTCATACCAGTCGTCGAAGGGGGGCGGCGGGCTCATGCGCCGCCCCCCAGACGTACCAGGTCGGTAAGCTCCCGGTCGGTAAGCCGGCCGATCCAGCTCTCGCCCCCGCCGACCACCGCCTCGGCCAGCGACCGCTTCCGCTCGATCAGCGTGGCGATGTGATCCTCGAGGGTGCCCTCGGCGATGAGCCGGTGCACCTGCACCGGCCGGTCCTGCCCGATCCGGTGGGCCCGGTCGGTGGCCTGGTCCTCGACGGCCGGGTTCCACCAGCGGTCGTAGTGCACCACATGGGTGGCCCGGGTCAGGTTCAGCCCGACCCCGCCCGCCTTGAGCGACAGCAGCAGCACCGGGGCCAGGCCGGCCTGGAAAGCCTCGACCATCTCCGTGCGGCGCTTGGCGCCGATCTTGCCGTGGAGGAACAGGGTCGGCACGCCGAGGTGGTCAAGCCGCGCCTCGACGAGGGACAGGCACTCGACGAACTGGCTGAACACGAGGACCGACTCGCCCTCGGCGGTGATGACGTCGACCAGCTCCTCCAGCGCCGCCAGCTTGCCCGACCGACCGGCCAGTGGGCCCGCTTGATGCAGGTACTGCGCCGGGTGGTTGCAGATCTGTTTCAGCACGGTCAGGAGCCGGAGCACGAGCCCCTGCCGGGCGATGCCGTCCTCGTTCTTGATCGCCTCCAGGGCCTCGCGCACCTCGGCCTCGTAGAGGGTGGTCTGCTCCTGGGTGAGCGGGACCGGCACGTCCGTGACGGTCCGCGGCGGTAGGTCGGGGGCGACCCCCGGATCGGTCTTCTTCCGGCGGAGGAGGAACGGGCGGATCGTACGGGCGAGCCGCTCGGTGGCGAGCGGTTCCCGGTCGCGCTCGACGGGAGTGGCCACCGTACGCACGAACCGTTCGAACGGTCCGAGCAGTCCGGGGGTGGTCCAGTCGAGGATCGACCACAGCTCGCTCAGGCGGTTCTCGACCGGGGTCCCGGTGAGGGCCAGGCGGGCGGGGCCGCCGATGGTGCGCAGGGCCCGCGCCGTCGCCGTCTCCGGGTTCTTCGCATGCTGGGCCTCGTCGGCGACCACCAGGCTGAAACCAGCCGCCGCCAGCGTCTCGGCGTCCCGGCGGGCGACGCCGTAGCTCGTGACGACGATCTCGTCCGGGGCCAGGTCCTCGACGCTGCGGGTGGGACCGTGGTGACGGCGGACCACGCTCCCGGGAGCGAACCGCCGCACCTCGCGTTCCCAGTTGCCGAGCAGCGACGTCGGGCAGATCACGAGCGTCGGTCCTCGGTTGGCGGCGGCCCGGTGGAGGTGGAGGGCGATCACCTGCAGCGTCTTCCCGAGACCCATGTCGTCGGCCAGGCAGCCGCCGAGCCCGGCGTCGACCATGGCGTTCAGCCACGTGACCCCACGGAACTGGTACGGGCGGAGCTCGACGTCATCGGCGAGCCCGGCGGGGACGCCGAGCTCGCCCTCCGGTGCGCCGGTGATGGCGGCGAGGCGGTCGGCCAGCGCCGCCAGTTCCCCCTCGGCGACGACAGCGACGGCCTCACCGTCGAGGTCGACCGTGCCGGCGAGGAGCGTCCCGAGGGCCTCGGCCGCGGTGAGCCGCTGCCGACGACGGGCCTTCAACCGTTCGAGCAGCGCCGGGTCGGCGGCCACCCAGCGGCCGCGCAGACGAACGAGCCCCCGCTTCGCTTCGGCCAGCTGGTCGATCTCCTCCTCGGAGAGCAGCTCGCCGTGGAGCGTCGCCTGCCAGTGGAACTCGACGAGGGTGCCCAGGCCGAAACCCGCTTCCACGACGACGCCGGGAGCGGTCCCGACCGAGGCGCGCAGCTCGAGGCCGTCGGCCAGGATCTCGGCCGGCCAGAGCACCTCAACCCCCGTGCCCTGCAGGAGGGTGGCCCCGTCAGCGAGCAGCTCGCCGAGGAGGTCGTCGTCGAGATCGAGGGCGGTGGGCGCCCGCTGGTGGAGCAGCGGCTCAAGCGGGGCCCAGGCGCGGGCCGCTCGGCGCAGGGCCCGCAACAGGTCGCTCTCGGCGTCGTCGCCGAACCGGGCCACGACCGCCGCCGGGGAGCGATAAAGATCAGCGGCGTCGACAATCAGGCTCGACTCGACGCGGCTGGTGAGCTGGAGCACCGCCCGGGCCATGGGCGCCGGGGGATCGGCCGCGGCCACCGGCCTGTCAACCTCGTCGCTGTCGTCATCGGGTGTTGTCACCGGTGTCCGGTCCAGCGGGTCCAGCTCGACCCGAAGGGCCACGTCGGCGCCCCGTTCCCCGGCCAGGCCGCCGGCGGCGTCGACCAACCAAGAGCGGAGATGGACGGCCGAGACCGGGGCCACGGCCGCGAACTCCGCTCGGGGAGCGGTACCGGGTGTAGCGGGTGTGCCGACTGGCCGGTCCCCGGCGGCATCGAGCGCCGATTGCATGGTGGCGGCGCCGGTCACGACGACCGCGGCGGCGGTGCGGGGCAGCGTGTCGGCGAGCGCGTCCCAGGCCGCCTGGATCAGGTTCCCGGGGGCGCGGAGGCGCAAGGGCGACGAGCGGTCGAGGGCGAGGGCGTGCGCTTCGGTCGGGAAGGCCGCGGCCAGCTCGCCGAGGAGACGACGGTCGGCGGGATCGAGCGGACCGGCGCGCCAGGCGTCCCAGCCCGAGGCGGTGACCGACGGGTAGAGCCGGCCCCGGGCGATCAGTCCGATCCCCATGGTCAGGGCCTCCGACCAGGCCGCGGCACCGGCCACGTCAGCGTCGAGGTCACGGAGGAAGGGGATGGCGTCGGCGACGGGGACCCGTCGAGCAGCGACGGTGCGACGGCGCACGCCGTTGCCGGATGCATTGGGTAGGACGACCTCGACCTCGTCGGGGAACCCCCGGCGGTCGGCATCGGCGACGGAAGTCCGACTGCGGTCGTAGACCACGATCGTCCCCAGGCGAGGAGGGTCGGCGGGGAGGAACGTGATCGCGTGGTCGGACGCGAGGACCCCCGCCGGGGCGAGCCGGGCGTCGCCCGAGCTGGGTAAGATCGTCGTTACCGGCACGCCGGCCCACGGTATCGAAAGTCGGTCGTGATCCGGTAGATCAGTGGACGCCCTACGGCAGGAGGGTGAACGCCCCGATGTGCGCCGGTCTGACCACGGAGAAGTGACGACGGTCGAGGGTAACAACCTCACTCACCCCGAGGCGCTCGGCGATGGCGACCACGGAGGCGTCCACCGCTCCGAGAGGCATGTCGGCGTACCGGTGGACCAGCTCGGCCATCCGTCGGAGGTCGCCGGCGGCGAGCTGCTCGACTCGATAGTCCTCCCCCAGAAGCTCAGTGAGAAACCGGGCCTCGGCGTCCGGACCCAAGCGATGTTCGACCAGGTAACTCGTCTCGATCACGACGGTGACCGGGATGACGAGTGGTCGTTCCAGATCCTCGAGGACGGATGCACACTCGTCGTGGTGGGCATCCGAACGGTCGGCCGCGGCGTAGAGCGGCCCGGTGTCGAGGACGATCACCGTCCGAGGACTGCCGCGACCTCTTCGTCGACATGCTCGGAGACGTCTGCCCGTCCGCTGGCCCCGAGCCCGATGATGCCGAGCGTGTGGCGCGGGGCGAGATAGGTCACCACGGCCTCGGCCACCAGCTCTGCCGGATCGACGCCGCGACGGGTCGCTTCTTCGGCGACTCGCTCGGAGACCGCCTCGGGCAGGTCGACGTGGAGCTGAGTCATGTGATGGTCCTCTTGGGCGACGGTTCTACCAAGCGGGTCATGGTGGAGGTGATGGGACTCGAACCCACGAACCTCTTGACTGCCAGTCAAGCGCTCTACCAGCTGAGCTACACCCCCAGTGGTCGAATCACGTTATCAGGCGCCGTCGGCCCGCTCACCTTCCGGTCCGGCCGACACGCACCGGGTCCGCTCCGGGCATCGCTGGCCGCCGCCGCCGTCGTTCGGCTCGCTTCCCTCACTCGGCGACGCGGCCTTGCTCGATGGCGCGGGAGTCGACCATGTCCGACCCGCCGCGGCAGGCGAGGCGATACTGGCCGACCGTGACCACGCCGCTGTCACCCCGCCGGCCGCCGTCCTCCCCCCGGCCGCCATCATCAGCCCGGAACGGCCGGTCGCGTCGGACGCTGGCGACGATGAGCCTGGCTCAGGGGATGATTCTCCTCGACGTCACGATCGTCGACGTCGCGCTGCCGTCGATCCAGCACGGCCTGCACATGTCGGCCGGTCGGCTGGAGTGGGTCGTCAGCGCGTACGCGCTCGCGCTGGCCGCGCTGATCCCGCTCGGCGGCGCGCTCGGCGATCGGTTCGGCCGGCGCCGGTGCTTCGTCGTCGGGATGGCCGTCTTCGTCGTCGGCTCGGCCGCGTGCGCGCTGTCGACGGTCGACGTCGAGCTGATCGCCTTCCGGGCCGTCCAGGGGATCGGCGGCGCGTTGATGTCGTCGTTGACGCTCTCGATCCTGGTCGAGGCGACGCCGACGGACGACCGACCGTCGGCGATCGGGACGTGGACGGCGATCGCCGGCGTCGGGTTCATGGTCGGCCCGATCGTCGGTGGCCTGCTTCTGAGCGTCTTCGACTGGTCGTCGGTCTTCTGGGTCAACGTCCCGTTCGGCGTGGCCGGTCTGGTCCTCACGTTGACGTCGGTCGACGAGTCGAGGGACCCGTCAGGCCGGCACCTCGACCCGGCCGGCGCGGTCCTGGCGTCCGTCGGGTTGTTCCTCGTCACGTTCGGCCTCGTCGAGTCGGCCGACCGGAGCTGGGGGTCGCCGGCCGTCGTCGGCTGCATCGTCGCCGGCGCGGCGGTCCTCGCCGGCTTCTTCTGGTGGGAGCACCGGACGAGCTCGCCGATGGTCCCACCGGCGATGCTGCGCCAACACCGGTTCGCCATCGGCAACGTCGTGCTGCTCGTCGCGTTCCTCTCGCTCACCGGCATGTTCTTCTTCGTCACGCTCTTCTTCCAGAACGTCGAGGGCTGGTCGGCGCTCAAGACCGGCGTCTCGTGGATCGCCCTCGGTGTGCCGTTCCTGTTCGTCGCCCAGTCGAGCGGGCGGCTGACGAAACGGTTCTCGCCGGGTCCGGTCATCGCCGTCGGTTGCGCGGTCGCCGCCGCCGGGATCGCCGGCCTCTCGTTCGTCACCGGGGCGACGGCGATCGCCGAGGTCGAGGGGTGGTACGTCGGCATCGCGGTCGGCTTCGGCCTGCTGTCGCCGGCCGCGTCGACGGTCGTCATGTCGTCGGTCGAGGGCGGCGCGTCCGGCATCGCGTCCGGCATCTTGAACACCAGCCGGCAGGTTGGCACGTCCGTCGGGCTGGCCGTCCTCGGCTCGATCGGTGTGACCGTGGCCGCCCGGGAGTGGCGCGCCCACTTGGTCGACGCGCCGACCGCCGCGCTCCGCCAGGCCGGAGACGGGTTGGTCGGGTCGGTGACGAGCGGCCAGATCACCGTCGTCCGGCACGACGTCGGCGCCGACCTGGCGACTTGGGCGACGGCGGCGTTCGAGTCCGGCCTGCAGATAGCGCTGCTCGTCGGTGCCGGGCTGCTGCTCGCGACCGGCATCGTCGCCTACGCCGCCCTCCGCCGACCGGCCGTCGCCGTTTCGCACCAGCCAGCCGCGGCCGTCCCGCACCAGCCAGCCGCGGCCGTCCCGCACCGGCCGGAAGGGATCGGCGGGCCCCGGCAGTAGCATCCGACGTCATGGCACGGGCCTACGACGTCGACGCGATCGAGCAGAAGTGGCAGCAGCGCTGGCGGGACGACGGCACGTACGAGATCGACAACGACGACCCGCGGCCGAAGTTCTATGCCCTGTGCATGTACCCGTACCCGTCGGGATCGGCCCACCAGGGCCACGTGCGGAACTACACGTTCGGCGACCTCGTCGTCCGCTACCAGACGATGCAGGGCAAGGCCGTCCTCTCGCCGCTCGGCTTCGACTCGTTCGGGCTCCCGGCCGAGAACGCGGCGATCCGCACCGGGACGCACCCCCGCGTGTTCACCGACGCCCGCATCGCGGAGCTGAAGGCGTCGGTGACGCGGCTCGGCGCGGTCTACGACTGGCGGCGAGAGATCCACAGCCACGACCCCGCGTACATCCGCTGGAACCAGCTCATCTTCTCGAAGCTGCTCGCCGCCGGCCTCGCCTACCGGGCGAACGCGCCGGTCAACTGGTGCCCGGGCTGTCAGACCGTGCTGGCCAACGAGCAAGTGCTCGCCGACGGGACGTGCGAGCGGTCCGGCGACGTCGTCATGGTCCGCGACCTCGAACAGTGGTTCTTCAAGATCACCACCTACGCCGACGAGCTGCTCGCCGGGCTCGACGACCTCGAGTGGCCGGAGCGGGTCAAGACGATGCAGCGCAACTGGATCGGCCGGTCCGAGGGCGCCGAGTTCGACCTGCCGATCGTCGGGCCCGATCCGGGAGCCCCCCGCGCCGGCTCCCTTCCCGACGGCGCGGGGCGAGCGTTGCGGGTCTTCACCACCCGGCCGGACACCGCGTTCGGAATGACGTACGCGGTCGTCGCCCCCGAGCATCCCCTCGTCGACGCACTGACGACGCCGGAGCACGCGGCCGCGGTCGCCGAGCTGCGCGACGCCGCGGCACTGGAGACCGAGATCGAGCGGACCGCGTCGGCCGAAGGCGGGAAGGCGCTCGACAAGCGTGGCGCGTTCACCGGGAGCTACGTCGAGAACCCGTTCACCGGCCAGCCGGTGCCCGTCTACGTCGCCGACTACGTCCTCATGGGTTACGGCACCGGCGCGATCATGGCCGTCCCGGCCGAGGACGAGCGCGACTGGGCGTTCGCCGAGGCCCATGGCCTCCCGTTCGTCCGCACGGTCCGGCCGCCGGACCGGTGGGACGAGGACGGCGGCGGTGCGTACACCGGCGACGGCGAGAAGATCAACAGCCGCTTCCTCGACGGCCTCGACATCCCGACCGCCAAGGTGAAGGCGATCGAGTTCCTCGAGTCCGCGGGTCTCGGGACGCGGAAGGTCAACTACCGGTTGCGCGACTGGCTGGTGTCACGGCAGCGGTTCTGGGGCTGCCCGATACCGGTCGTCCACTGCCCCGAGCACGGCATCGTTCCGGTGCCCGAGAGCGAGCTACCGGTGCTCGCCCCCGACGACGTCAAGTTCGAGCCGACCGGCCAGTCGCCGCTCGCCTCGCACGAGGGCTTCCTCCACACGACCTGTCCGATCGACGGCGGGCCGGCCGAGCGCGAGACCGACACGATGGACACGTTCGTCGACTCGTCGTGGTACTTCCTCCGCTTCTGCGACCCGTTCAGCCCCGACGTCCCGTTCGACCCCGCAGCCGCCCGCCACTGGATGCCGGTCGACCAGTACATCGGCGGCATCGAGCACGCCATCCTCCACCTGCTCTACGCCCGCTTCTACACCCGGGCCCTCATCGACGTCGGGCTCGCCCCCGGTGTGCCGCGCGAGCCGTTCCACCGGCTGTTCACGCAGGGCATGATCCGGATGGACGGGACGAAGATGTCGAAGTCGAAGGGCAACCTCGTCGCGCCCGAGCGGTACTACGAGACCGTCGGCGCCGATGGTCTCCGGCTGTTCCACCTCTTCGTCGGGCCGCCAGCCGACGACTTCGACTGGACCGAGCAGACCGACCAGGTCATCGAGGGCTGCGGCCGCTTCCTCGACCGGCTCTGGCGGCTCGCCGAGTCGGCCGCCGACGACCGGCTCCGGACCGGCGACCAGTCCGACGACGACCGGGCCGTCCGCCGGGCCGTGCACCGGACGATCCAGCTCGTCTCCGCCGACATCGAGCGGTGGTCGTACAACACCCCGGTCGCCCACTGCATGGAGCTCGTCAACGTCCTGCAGCGCTACGTCCGGGCCGACGACGGCGCCAGCGACGACCCGGCGCCGGACAGCGGCGCGCACTGTGACGTGCTCGGCGAGGCCGTCGACGCGCTGACGCTCCTGCTCGCCCCGATGGCCCCGCACGTCACCGCGGAGCTGTGGGAGCAGCGGCACCCCGACGAACCGTCCGTCCACGCGCAGCGTTGGCCGGCGTTCGATCCGTCGCTCGTGGCAGAAGAGACCGTCACCCTCGTCGTCCAGATCAACGGGAAGGTCAGGGAGCGCCTCGCCGTCGACCCGTCGATCGGCGAGGAGGAGGCCCGGTCGCTCGCCCTCGCCACCGTCAAGGTCCGAGAGGCCCTCGCCGGCGGAGAGCCGAAGCGGGTCGTCGTCCGGCCGCCGCGGCTCGTCAACGTGGTGGTCTGACCGCCGCCGTGGTCGAGGGGGAGGCGGACCAGGACGGCGTTGGTCCGCCACGCCGTCGGGTACCGGCCGGTTCGGCACTCGATCGGGTGCTCCACGGCGCGCCGGGGGCTCCCGCGACCATCGACCGGCGGGAGCGACGGCTGCAGGGCTGGGAGACCTTGGTGGTCCTCTCGGTGTTTCCCCTCGCGGCCACGTTCAGTGCCCTGGTGCTGCTGATCGAGCACCTCACGCTTGATATCGCCATCGACGCCCCGATCGCTATCCGAGCGCCGTTGTGGGTCGACCTGCTGTTGAATGTCATCTTCCTCCTGCTCGAGCTCTCCGCAGTCTTTTTGGTGTGGTATCTGATGGTTCGGTCGGGGGAGGGACTAACGGCCATCAACCTCGGAGGGCGGAGGTGGCGGACCGACCTCGCGTTCCTCTTGCCGGTGTTCTTCGCGGTGTTCCTGTTACCGCTCTGGCTCGGACGGGGCATCCTTGCCGCGGCCGGGCTGCATGCCTACGCCGTGATCGGCCCCGAGTTTTCTGCCCGCTGGGCCGACGTGGCGCTCCAGTGCGTCCACGGGGCCGTGTCCGGGGTGATCGAGGAAGTCGTTGTGCTTGGCTTTCTGGTCCGGCGGCTAGAGCAGCGCGGTTGGCCGGTCGCCGCGATCGTCGTGGTCGACGCGGGCGTCCGACTCTCGTACCACGTGTACTACGGCCCCGGGGTTATCGAAGTCGCCCCCTGGGCCGTTGTCAGCGTTCTCGTCTACCTCCGAATCCGTCGACTTCTACCGTTCATCATCTGCCACGCCATCTACGATGTAGGCCTGGAGATCCGAGCCGCCTACCACGTCGCCTACGTTGCGCTGGCCGTTGCGGCGATCATCGTCGGCCTGGGCTTCACGATGCTGTGGGCACGATGGGTTCGCGCCGACGGAGGTTCCGGCGGGGGACGGGCGGCTGCAACGGACGTCCTTGGTCCCCGGGGTCGGTTGCGCTTGATGGGACAGAGACCTCCGAGCGAATCGCTGGGCCGGGTCAGCTCGTGAAGCCGGCCAGCAGCTCGCGGCACCGGTCCGGTCCGACCGCGTACGGCGTGTAGAAGCCGAACCGGTCGACGAGGTCACCGAACCGCTCCTCGACGCGGGCGCCGACCTGGCCGGGCGGGGCGACGACCGCGAGGGCGTCGAGCAGATCGTCGTCGATCAGGGCGCCCATCGTCGTCCAGTCGCCGCGCTTGGACAACGCGTTGAGCTCCGGCTGGAGGTCGCCCCAGCCGTGGAGGTCGAGCACCGGCCGGTACGCCGGCGTCGACCCGTAGAACGCGATCTGGCCCTTCACTGCCTTCGTCGCCCGCTCGAGCTCCTCGTCGGTCTCGCCCGTGACGATGAGGCCGGCCAGCGAGACGGTCAGATCGGCCCGCGTCCGGCCAGCCGTCGCCGCGCCCCGCTCGAGCGCCGGGAGGCTGACCTCGCGGAGATACCGCGGCGTCGTGAACGGGTGGGCGAGCAGTCCGTCGCCGACCTCCCCGGCCACCTCGGCCATGTGCCCGCCGACCGCGGCGAGCAGGATCGGCGGACGGCCGTACGGGTTCGGGCCCGGGTCGAAGAACGGCGTCATCAGCGTGTGCGTGTAGAACTCGCCGCGGAACGCCAGTCGATCGCCGGTGGCCCAGCTCTCCCAGATGGCCCGGATGGCCAGGACCAGCTCCCGCATCCGCGGCGCCGGGTGCGACCACGGCATCGAGTACCGCTTCGTGATGTGCGGCTTGATCTGCGAACCGAGGCCGAGGAGGAACCGGCCGCGGCTCAGCAGTTGCAGGTCGTTGGCCAGGATCGCCAGGTTCATCGGGTTCCGGGCGAACGCCACCGCGATGCCCGTCGCCAGCTCGAGGTGCTCGGTCGCCCCCGCCGCGGCCGCCAGCGTGACGAACGGGTCGTGGCTCGCCTCGGCCGTCCAGACGCCTGCGAACCCGATCGCCTCGGCCTGGCGCGCCGTCGCGGCCAGGTCGGACCCGTCGAACTGGAGGGAGCCGTCGACCTTCACCGGCCGTCCTCGTCACGGAGGAACCGCTCGAGCTCGGCCGCCAGCTCCTCGCCGGTCGGGACCTCGTCGACGCCGAGCGGGTTCCCCTCCGACGCGTCGATGCTCGCCTCGAGCTTGCGGACCATGGCGAGGTGCTCGGCGTTCCCGGCGATCAGGTCGTCGACCTGCCGGCGCGAGCTGTCGGCGGCCGAGCGGAGCGACGACGAGTCGAGCGCCAGGTTCGCCACCCCGGCCAGGCCGTCGATGAGCGCCGCACTGGCTTCGGGGAACGGCATCGCCGACACGTAGTGCGGCACGCGGGCCCAGAGGCTGACCGCGGCGACGCCGACCGAGCCGAACCCGAGCTCCAGCGCGGCCAGCACGCCGGCCGGCACTTCGAGCTCCCCCTGGACGACGCCGACCTGGGCGACGAGCTCGGCCGAGCCCGGTGGCGCGGTGGCCGCCAGCTTGACCGGCCGGGTGTGTGGTGCCGGTGCCGGGAACGCGCCGAGGCCGACGACCATGCGGACGCCATAGCCGAGCGCGAGGTGGACGACCGCGTCGACGAACTCCCGCCAGTGGAAGTCCGGCTCCGGGCCGAGGAGATAGAGGACGTCTGTCCCCGCCTCGTCGTGGCCGTGCCGGAGCATGGTCTGCGGCCACGTCAGGTCGGCCGTGATCCCGTCGACGATGTGGGCGATCGGCCGGCGGGCCCGCTGGTCCAAGAAGTGGTCCCCGTCGAACGTCACGAGCGGCTCCGTCGGTTCGCTCAACAACGCGCTCACTGCCGCCGCCGCGCCGAGCCCCGCGTCGACCCATCCCTCCAGGGCGACGACGAGGACCGGGTCCTTCAGTACCGGGGTCGTGTGGACCTCGAAGAACGGCGCCTCCGACGAGCTCACCGAGCCGCCAGCATCGTCGCCGCCCGGCGGGCCAGCCGGGCGATGACCGACGGGAACTGGTCGACACTGTTCGGGTCGCCCGCGCCCGCGCCGGCCCGGTAGCGGGCGTAGACGCCCTGGAGGATGCACGCCAGCCGCCAGTAGCCGAACGCCATGTAGTACGTGATGTCCGATACGTCGCGACCGGACGCCGCCGCGTAGCGCGCCAGTACCTCCTCGCGACTGGGGAAGCCCGGCGCGACGCTGGCCGGGTTCGTCCACAGCAACCGGTCGTCGTCGTCCGGCTCGACCCAGTAGCAGAGGAGCGTGCCGACGTCGGCCAGCGGGTCGCCGAGCGTGCAGATCTCCCAGTCCAAGATGGCGACGACCTGGCCGTGGTCGTCGACGACGACGTTGTCGAGCCGGTAGTCGCCGTGGACGACCGAGACCCGTTGTTGCTCGGGTACCTCCGCAGCCAGGATGCGACCGACCTCCGCCACCAGTGGGTCCGGCCCGTCGACCGCCATCTCCTCGTACTGGCCCGTCCACCGCCGGACCTGGCGGCCGATGTAGTCCTCCCGCCGGCCGAGGTCGCCGAGGCCGACGTCGTCGACGTCGACCGCGTGGAGCGCCGCCAGGGCGTCCGCCAGGTCCATCGCGGCCACCCGGCGCGTCGGCACGTCGAGGGCCGCCTCGGCGATCGAGGCCTCTTTCAGGATGTGGCCGGCCACGAATTCCATGACGTAGAACGGTCGGCCGTTGACCGTCTCGTCCACACAGAGCCCGTACGTCGCCGGGACCGGGACGTTCGTCGGGCCGAGCGCGGTCATCACCCGGT